>Ga0207996_1000078_pt1 | contig 85796 bp, 78 predicted proteins | sample AntAceMetag02UKG_FD_184773 | JGI IMG/M metagenome (GOLD analysis project Ga0207996, IMG submission 184773) | Saline lake microbial communities from Ace Lake, Antarctica - Antarctic Ace Lake Metagenome 02UKG (SPAdes) (version 2) | ecosystem: Environmental > Aquatic > Non-marine Saline and...
CTTGCAACAATCACAGCCATAAAAAAAAATAAAGAAAGCGACAAATGGTTTGAGGAGAAAGAATTAGATTTTAAGCTGGCGGCTTAATCCTACCCGCACAGCTCGAAAAAAATGAGGCCCAAAAATGTCAGGATCGTATTACAGATAGCAATCAGGGCCTGGGCTTGAAATGCTCTGCCGATGCTCTTGCCGAATCCGACGATATCCGGGACAATTTCTTCGTAGAAACGGGAGAGCCGGCTGTTTTCAAGGCGTGAAAAACCGGTTTGAAGAGACGGCAGCTGTAGAACAATGATGAAGCTGAACAGGATCGAGATGAGCAGATCACTGATACCTTTCAACAGAAAAAGAACGATCAGGGGAATCTGTCTGAATATTTCGGGAGAACTCTCGACGATCCAATGCTTGAGCCTTTCGATTATTCTGTTGAGGACCGCCTGGTATTCAGCTGACGCTTTCAATTCAGCGAAACGCTCTTTTCCAAGAATTTTTTCAATGAGGTTTTCTGCATAATCGATCAGCGTAGGCTCAGGCTGTGTTTGCTGAGTTCCAGGGAAAACCGGCTGATTTCCTTGGAGCGCTTTTCGCACAGGGAGAGGCAGTAACACCTGGACCGATGTAACAAATCCCCGCACCTGATTAACGATTTGTGGAAAGATGTAGCTTCCCACGCCAGACATCAGCGAAAGGAAAAGGACAAAAACGATCATGGTCACCAGCGGGCGGAGACGCCTTCCTTTGGACGGGTTGTTGATTTTTGAACAAATACGTCTGACGATATTGGAGGCGATGTAGCTGATCACAAACGTGATAAACAAAATGCCGAAAAACGACCGCAGGAGGTAGATGCCCAAGAAAAAAACAAGCCAGATCAGCATCTTCTCCCAGGGAAGCCTTCGAATAAATTGAAGCGTATCTGTCCCCTCTTTCATTGCACTCACAGGTCACATCCACTCAGCATAAACACACAAATCCATTCTTTTTGGAACGAAGCCCCTGAATTTTGAGGATATCATATTCGTGTTCCAGATTTCAAAGCCAAATCACAAAAACCGCTTTCTTTCACATATTTATTAAAATGCCATGCACAACAATTTTCACATGACATCAACATTTTTTTTGTGTGTACGATTTCGACCAAAAAGAGGATGAAAGGGAATTCCGAGGGAATTCCCTAGACTGCCTTCGCTGGTCACTGGGTCGTTGGCATCTCACTAATGGTATCCTCATTGGGAATCCCCATCGAAAAGTGCCACTGAACGATTTTCCAACCATTCTCCTCCTTTTGAAAAACCGCGGTCAATCGGACCGGCATTTCCGTGCCATCTGAAAATTTGAGTATGGGTTGGCCGGCGACCCAACCGATCGAACCGTCACGATACGCCTGGGGAGCGTCTGCCAGGAGCTGCAGGCCACTCAATTCTTTCAGCTGGGATTTAAACACCCTCGTAATAGTGGCGTAACCTGACCACCATTCCGTCGGGTCAGTACCAATCGCAAGTACGCCATCCCTGTTTGAGAAGTACCGTTCGAAAAATGAATAGTCGCCACTTGATATGGCCTCGCAACTTCGAACATAAAGCGCCTTCAACTCGTTTGATGGTTCCATAGCCAGTCCCTCCTTTACAGGATTGGGTTGGAATAATTGGGGACAGACCCCGTTTATTTTCGTTTACCAACAACGGTTTTTTCCTCGGTCGTTCAGCCTTTTCCGGAGTAACGCGACGTCTAAGCATCTCATTTATTTCCTCGGCAAATCTGCTGGACCCGAAGGAAAAGTTCCCATTGGTTGCTTTTCTGATTTCATCAATTTCACCTGGTTCCAGCTCATGACGAAGCAGCTTCCTATAGCGAACTGCCTTTCTTCATTATCGTACCCCTGGTTCTGGTACTGGAACAAAAACGTCCCTCCCAAAGAGTGCCAAAAAACGTGGCCTGTCCCCTATTATTTTCAAGTTATTCCCATATTTATTCCCATATTAAAGTGGTATCCCTACTTTTCGTTCTTTCTCGCCCATTTAGCGTCCCCTAAACCCCCACTGATCCATGGAAACCGATACACGGCCAAATTGCCCCATATCCGGCCCATTCCGTTTGATCCTGCAGAAAGCGGGGTGGGTTGGTAGAGTGCTCTTGAATTAGCAGGCGTGTCGCTTGAAGCCGGTGTTCTCTGACTTGATTTCTTGGTTTTTGCTCCGCTCTACCCAGCCCGCGGTCTATAGGGTAGCGACGTTTTCAAGCCGTCGAACTTGCAGAATTTCATCCGCCTGAACGGGAAGAATCTTGGATTCCTCCACCACAAGAACGGTAATGGTTTTTCCAAGTGCGTTGAATACTTCCAATGAATAGCCTGTCTCCTGACCGAGTCCCCCTTTATGCCTCTCGACAATGGTCGCCAGATCACCTTTCTGAAGTCCATACTCAGGCAAGTCTTCTGCCAGAGATACGCGCGAAAATAATGGGTAAGCCATTTTCATGTCTCCTTGTCTGGGAACAAAGTAATAAACTTAGTTTCCCCCGATACATATTCTTGCATCCAGACCGTCACAACCCGAAGCGTGGCGCCATTGGGACCGATAAGTTCATTACGAATTCTGAAAAGTTCACCATACGGCGTCTTTCTGACGATTTCGGCATCGGCAGGCAAAATCTGCGTGCGAATATCGTCCACAAGCCTCTGCCAGTCATTGGACCTGTAGCCGGCCAGTTCCAGGAATTTTGACTTGTCGTTGTCAGGTTGCCGTTTTAAAAGATAATCGCTAATTTTTTCTTTTGCAATTGTGGCGGTTGAAGATATCTTCAATTTTCCAAATCCTCCGACCCCATCCTCTTGTTCCATGTTAGCTGCGACGTTGGGTTTCGTCCCGCCCTAATCAACCTCACAGCGTTATTGAAAGAGTAACCCCCAATGGTGCGCAGATCTCACGGAATGCATTGGGGGTGTTGTTGAAAGTTGTTGGATTTAAATACATATAGACTATCTTTTCCGATTTTCTCTTGCAATATTTTTCTTGCATCAATGATGAATCGGCTCCACCCGGTCCATCTCCTTGATCTTTTCCTGGAGCTTGAACAGGAGGGACAGCTTGCGAATTCCGGGGACAGTATACTTAACTCCCATCCACTTCCTCTTCGGTCCAAGCTTTTGCGGACGTAAGGAGTGAAGCAAAACCTGCAACAAATTTACCACAAAAACGTCTTCACCCAGAGGACGACAGGCCCGCACATGACGATGTAACAGGTGGCGTTCCTTGTCAAGAAAGGTAAAATTACTGTCTCCGGAACTACTATCACTCACCAATTTCAATAACGGCGGCATGATGGTTTGAAAAACAGGAATTGTCATTTCTCCTCCATTTGGGACGAACCATTTTGGGGCAGTATTACCTTCCATCGGCCACCTTTCCGGGGACCTATTCGCTTTAGCAACCCTTTCGATTTCAGGACATCCATGTTTTTTCGAATATTCCGAGGCGAAATTCCGATCCGGTTCGACAATTTCTTTTGAGTAATCAAATCGTTATCAAAAGCGAATCGCTTCTGGCGTGCCTCGAAGAGAAAGCCCTTCCCAAGTTCGAGCAGAAAAATTTCCAGCCGGTCGATAATTGCCGATTCCAGTTCGTTTTCCGAGTAGGCGGGCTTTTCCTCCAAGCCGAGAAACTCCAGAACAAAGGGATTTTTGATGAGGTCGGCGGCTTTTTCAACCACATGGCCTCTTGTGAAAGGCGACGAATCTCTTCCTTATCCCGGCTTAGGGCCAGCCGTTCATAAAGGGAGCCGGCGACCTGACGTTCCAGTTCCCGCACGCTCCAGCTATTTTTGGTTGCCTCGATTTCGTAAAACCGACGTTCGTCGGGGTTGTCGATGGTGAGCAGTGTAACGTAGTTGGACCAACTCAGCTTGATCTGCTGGAGAAGTTCGCCGGACACAGCCTGCGAAAATGCAGAAATCGATTTTATCAGAGCTGCGGAATTCCGAGACGTTGTTTCGGAAATCTCGAGAGCAAAAATCCGAGACGTTGTTTCGGACATAGTCGTTTGTGGGATAAGATGTTCGTAAGTCAAGTAAAATCGCCGCATTAGTTCAAGGGAGTCCACTGAGAAACCACGGCCGATACTGGTTTTCAGGGCCGCCGAAAGCCGTTTCAGAGTCGCTGCTCCATACTCGGCCCGATCAGAGCCGTTCTGCTCATACTCCACCATGTACCAACCGAAAAGCCAAAGGATTCCATTGCGAGTATCCGCGGGCAGAGAAAGTTCAGATTGTTCTATATTTCGTTCTTGATCACCCTCCCAATCAGTTTATCGATATAGTGATCCCGGTCATCTTGCATAAAAAGCACATGCATATTCTCAAGCTCATCTTGTTCTTTGCCCCATTTCAATTGGGGATATCCCGTCCATGAAAGGATAAAGCTGTTCAGAATCACATCAGGGTCATTGAGGCGTTTTTCGATCTCTTTGATCCGCTTGTAGAAAGTTACCTTTTCGTCCCCAAGACCACTTCCATGGAGCAGCCCGTGGGGCTCTATGAAGGTAACATGCTGTTTCCCGGCGGTCAGCATCCAGAGAATGAAGTCAGGATGAAAATTGCCGGCCTCGAAAAAACCCACGCCTTTGCCTCGACTCATGTTCCGAAGCAGAAAAAACTCAATGTCGTCCTTCTCCAGTTGAGTCACGTGTTCCTCGCACCAAACCTTCAGATCAACAACAAACTGGTATTCGCTTTCATTAAGCGTCACCGGCTGAATCATGATTTTGCCTTGTTTTTTTACACGGAAAAGCGGCTGGAATAGATGTCTGCCGAAGCTACAGACCCTGAGTTCATCCAATTTTAGCAGATCCTTTTTTTTGGCAGCGATATCCCGCTTGATCTGTTTGATGTTGTTAATCAATATCTCATCATCGCCGTCCACGATGATCTGGTAATCACACCAAAAGCCATCGGTTCTTTCCGTGTCGCGATCCGGGAAATTGTCATCCTGTTCCGTCAATTCCCGCAGCTCCAGCCTCGGCTCAATGTATGCCCGTTTGGCATAGTTGTAATAGTGGTCGCGATACCGTTTCAGAAGTTCAACCGCCACCTGTTGAAGAAGCAGCACATCCTCATAACGTGAGAATGTCAGTCTGCCTGCGGGGATATATAGAGTGTACCAACCGGAATTTAATAACAGCTTTCGGATTCCCTCCTTGGAAACGTTCAGATTATACCAGCTCCGCTCTCGTTTAAATCGTTCCAGTTCGAAATAAAGCGTATCATAATCCAGGAGGGCCAAATGGTGTTCCCTGAGCCTGGCAGCTTTTTTCCCACCTGGCCGATCGCTTTGCCGGGATTGCAAACTCTGTATCCGCGGATACCAGTCCGCAATCACCGGGTTATCGGTCAGGTATGAGGGAATTTCCCCCACGGTGGGAACCGGTGCATCTTTTTCGAAATCATATTCTCTGCCGTCTGATTTTTTCCGCTTGGGGCGTAATATCTTCAGTTTCTTTCCGAAGTTGTAGGTCACATTCAGGGGAATGGTGATGATTTTACGTCTTTCATTACCGGGAAGCCCTTCTTCCTTGAGGAATTCCCGGAACCGCTCCATAAAATCCGCTTCAATACCGAAAACATTCAGGGTTTCCAACTCCTCGATAAACTCAGGGTGATCGGGCGCGTTGGCATGGCCGCTACGTTTTAGGCTCCACTCAAAACCCTTCAATCGCACACCCCGGCCGAACAACTGAATAATCTGGGTCCCTTCACTTTTCCCCACGTGCATCAGGCCCATGGTGCTGACCCGCCAGCAGTCCCATCCTTCAACAAATTTCTTGGAACCGATGAGCAGGTTGATGGGAGATATGGAGTCTTTGACCGATGCAAACATGGCCTCGGAAAATTCACTGTCTTCCACCGTCAGCGATAATTTATCCTGAGCCGCCACCTCAACCACATGGTCGCAAAGGCCTTTGGCATCACCCACATTGATGAGACCGAAAGGCGTTTCGGAAGTACCCACGCGAAGGGCCACTTCGCCGGATTCTCCCTTGATCCGCTCCAACACCAGTCTCCCCCCGCCCTCATGGTTAAACAGACGGGCAAGCATATCCCGATACAGATCCTGGATGGTTTCTCCTTTATTCCTGGCTTTGGCCAGGTAGGTGAAAGCCCCGTCAAAGATGTCGTTGCCGTTTCGGTCCAGCAGACCGGTATCCTTCCCACTTCCGGTGAGGATATGCGTCATTCTTTGGTTAGCCGCTTCCGGCTGGTCCAGGAAATCAGCGATAAATCCGATAATCCGGGCAACATCCGAGGCAACGGCCTTTTCAACCTTCGTTCCTTTTGCCTTGGAAACGGTACTCCCCACAAACACCCAGAGCGGCTTTTCCAGGTTGAACGGTTGAAAAGCCTGAGGGTTCTCCTGGTAAATGCGAAGTTGTTGATAAAATTTGAGCAGGCATGCCGTCAGGAAATAGGGCATCAACACATGGGCCACATCCCGGGCATGGTCCAGTTGCGAGGCTTTCTTAATGTTCCCTTTTTCCACGAGCCTTTTGATGGTGTCCCGGTCGGGATGGGGCAGGTTGTCGATCTTGTAATCCTTGCCAAACCCGTCCTCGTAAAACCAGCGGTAGGAGTAATCGAAAACCACTGTTTTGGCATAGCTGTTTTCAAAGTCCGCATTGCCCGACGCCCGCACAGCCTGTTGAAATGTGGCCGAATACTCAAAGGTAAAGCCTTTGAGGCACAGCTCGCCGCGACGGCTGAACCAGGCCCCTTCCTCCTTGCCGCTCATGCCCCTGTGGCCTTCGTCCACCAACAGCAAATTCTGATCTCCCAGGGATCGGGTGGCCACGGTATTGGGACCTTCCTGGTCGGCCAGTTTGGTGATTTCCATGACATCGACCCGGGTAAGGCCCGTTGCCTGCGCAAAAAGACCGCCCTGAGTTTTCAGGTACGGAGCAGCGGGAATGCCGCTTGCCCTAAATTCCGCCAAATGTTGTTCGGACAACCGCTCGTTAGGGGTCAGCAGAATAACGCGGGAGAGTTCATTGGCCCTACCGTGTTTTTCGGCGTAATGACGATATTGCAGCAGGTTCACGTGCATAAGAAGGGTTTTGCCGCTGCCCGTGGCACTCTGCAGGCAGAGTTTGTTGAGGTCGTCTTCTGCGAAAAAAGGGAGGGGATTTTGTTTTTGCCTGTCCCCTTTTTCGTATCGGCCCAGTTTTTCGTACCCGTCTCTTGCCCAGCGGTCATTAAACCGGTCAGTGTAGGCGTTGAGCTCGTAGAGAAGTTCCTCCCGATTACCGAAGAAGCGGTCCAGGTAAATTTCCACGAAAAGCAACGTCAGCCACTGATAATATTTCCACACCACCGGCCGATTTCGTCTTTCATTGATAGCCTGGGTATGGCAAACAATGTTTTCCTCATAGCGAAGCAACATGGCGAGATCCAGCTTGAAACCCGGCAAAAGAGCACCTGGCCGGATATCGCTGAAGAGGGGGCTCTCGCCCAGGTAATGATAGAAATGGTGAAGATTATCAGGGTCCAGCCCTTCCAGCTTCGGGGCCTTGATGGGACCGGCGAGCAGATGAAAAGGACGTTCTTGATTTTCCCCCAAAGGATCAATACCGAACAGGCTTATGAGCCATTGGTTAAGGAGAAGTTTGTTGGGGAAGCTGTGCGGCTTGGGGCCTTTGGCCTTCTGACGTCTAGGCATCTTCTTTCCCCCCTTCCTTTTTAGCGGGGAGGCTTTTGGCCGCTTCTTCCAATTGTGAGATGTATTCCTTTTCAGCTATTGACTCCTTATATTCCCTGCACCTCTGTTCAAACTTTCCATATGCCGTTTTTGCGTACCCATCGGCGGATTTCTTGCTTATTTTTCCGGCGTCAGGCAGTACAGAGCGGTCATTAAAACGGAGAAAGTCGTCCAGCTTTTGTTCCCAATCCTTCATGAACACCTGTTTTCGGCGTTTGGCCTGGTCTTCGGCAAAATCGAGCCACATGACCACAATCCGGTTCAGTTCATCGATCTCCGTCTCTTCCAGATAATTCTTGGCGATGGTCACATCGGTCTTTCGCACTTCATCGCCTTTCCAACTGGTTAACCCCATATTGGGCCTAAGATGGTCCGCCCGGGACCGGATCAGCTCCGCAGCCGTCATGCCCGTGGCCGCAAAACGGAGTTTATTCTGTATGATGCTGAAAAATTTTGTGGTTTCAGACCATGATGGATCATAGTCCGCGGCCATGGCAAAAATCTCTCTCACCCGCAAATACATACGCCGTTCGCTGGCGCGAATATCGCGGATGCGGGCCAGCATTTCATCAAAATAATCCGGGACAACCGAGCCTTTGACCGGCGGGTTTTTCAGCCGCTCATCATCCATGGTGAAACCCTTGATGATGTATTCCTTCAGCCTCTGGGTGGCCCATATGCGAAAACGGGTTGCGATCAGGCTTTTTACCCGGTAGCCCACGGAAATAATCATGTCCAGATTGTAGTGATCCAGACTGCGTTGCACATACCGCTTTCCTTCCCGGCGAACTGTTAAGAATTTCTTAATAGTTGAGCTGGGATCCAGTTCCCCTTCTTGATAGATGTTTCGAATATGCATACTGATGTTGGGAACGGTGGTTCGAAAAAGTTCCGAAATCGTCTGCTGCGTCAACCAAACGGTTTCATCCTGAAGGCGCACATCCAGCTTGATCCGACCATCATCAGCCCGGTACACTAGAAGTTCGCCTTTTGAGACGTCCTTCTCATCCTTTTCATGCGGTTCGCGGCGGTCCATCTCACACCCCCTCCACATCCCACATGCGTTTCATGAATTCTTCCTCCAGGAGGCGGACTTTCCAGTTTTCGCTATCAAGTCTCAGGTTCGGCAGGTTGTTGCTCCCGTTCACGTAGATGACGTCAAATCCGAAATCCCTTGAGCTAATGCGCTTTTTACGGAACCATTCATCCAGCACGGCATTGTCTTTTTCCGGATTTCCCGTCAGTTTCCGCCAGACGATGAGGACGTTTTCCCGTTTTCCGTTATCCGGGTTTGAGGGATCGCCGGGGACCCAGCCTTCTACTTTTCGGAACCACCAGACCGGATTGTCGGTTGTGGAGAGTTCATCTTTGGTTTGTTGCAGTTTGCCGTCAATGGAAAGTTTGGTTTTCTGATTTTCGGGCGCTTCGGAGTCATGGTCGCGTTTGAATTTCGCAGTGAGCATTTGAGGTTCAGCCGTATGAATCACCCGGAGACCGATGAGATAATTGAAGGTTTCCACCAGATCCACATTCCGAATAGTGTATTCATCGGATCCGGGTCTTTTCACCTTGAGGGTGTACGCGGTGGGATCGGCGAATGCTTCGATGTTCAGCAGGGACTGACTGCCCCGGGTTTCCACATCCAGGAGGTAATGGAGCATGTAGTCTTCCTTGAAGGAAGGATTGCTGTTGACGACTTTATCCCGGGTCGGGTTTTCTTCGAAACGAAGGTTATTCAGGGTATCTTCATAGGATTCCAGGCGGATGTATTTGAAGCAGTGGGAAATGCCCGTGTGCCGGGCCGTGGGCTTGCCGTCCTTCCATTTGTCGGAATAAACGACCTTTGTGATGCGGGGCTTGAGGACGGTATCGAAATAGTCGCCCATTTCAACAAGTATATACTTGCGTTTGCCGTTGTCCTCACGGTTGAGATTGATGACGGCGTGAGCGGTGGTTCCGGAACCAGCGAAATAATCTAGGGTTTCTGCTGGGTCATTAATTTCTAACACTCGCCTCATCAGGCGCAATGGTTTAGGAGACGCAAAAGACTTTAACCTGAATAGGGCTTGGTTTTCACGAACGCCATCTTGGTTGTGCCCAACTTCTTCAAATGACCAAATGGTTCTTGGCCTTATATCACCCACTTCTGATAGGAATCGCTTGTATGCCGGAACTTTGTTGAGTGCATCTTTACCCCACCATATTCTATTTTCTCTGACATTTCTTTTGTGCATTTCTTTTGAATAGCGCCACACCGCATCTTCCGATGGCCAAATTTCTTCCCCCGTAGTCGGTTGTATTATTGCGTACCAACTGTTAGGCCTCTCGAATCGATTCTTATTTGACGCATAATTATCAGTTCGCCAACGTCCTCTTTTACGTGTAACTGGGGACGCTGGTAAAAAAGTAAAAAACTATTCAATCAGCCGTTATCCGTTTTGTCGGTCTATAATCTCTCCCCTTTCAACTTGTGGTTTCCGGAGAGAAACGGATGGGAGGGGAAAATAATGAGACCCCATACGCCCTTATTGGTTTCCCTTGCCGCCCGAACCATCGTTGTTCCCGGACCCGCCGCCGGAGCCCCTGCCGGATCCTGCGCCGTAACCGGTACCATCCTGGGGTCGCTCCCCGGTGCCGGTGCCGTCTTTGGCTCCGTAGCCTTTGCCCTTGCCCTGTCCGGAGCCGCTACCGTCGCACTGCCCGGAACCCTGGCCCCTCCCCTTTCCCCCGCCTTTTCCCTGTCCACCGCCTCCACCGCCGCGGGCCAGAAGGATATTCATGCCGTCATTCCGGAAGTCAGCGGCCATCTGGTGTGCGGGTTGAGTTTGGTGACTAAACCAGCCATCGGTGTCATCATGGCCGGTATCTGCGCTGAGGGGTGTTCCCCAGGCAATCACGATCATCCCCAGCCCCATGCCGATTGCTTTCAAATATACTGAAGGTTTTCTCGATTTTTCGGGTATCTGTTTCATTTTTGAACTCCTTTCTGTTTCCCTGACCGGGAATTATGGAATAAACGGACGCGGAGCGTCCTTTGTGCGTTCCCACGCGGGAACGTGGGAACGAGGGAAGGCGCGTTTGGCGGGTTCATGACGGGTCCCCCCCCGCTTGCCAATGATAAAGATCTTGTATTGTGCATCCGACATGAGCGTCAGACCTTTTTGCGAATGGTTTGTTCGATCATGATAAAGTGGCCAAATCAGCCGTTGACGTCCTTTCCGGAAACAAATTTTCGTTTGTTCTTCACAATCAGGTCCGCCAGCACCCCTGCCCTTTCCTCCATCTCCAATTGTCTGTGGATAGGCTGAGTCTGGGCGTATTCCGTAAAAATGTTGATGAAGTCGAACATGGTGGCGTTTTCGCGGTGTGGCGAATTGAAAACCCGGGAGGCATATTTCCCGGCGAATGTCTTCGGGATGTGATCGATAATGGAAGCCTCATATTCCGTCTGCTCCGCACGGGTCATACGGGTTTTCTGCCGTTTGGGGATTTGGTGTTCCTGCATGATTCTGGATCTGGAACCGGGAATGACGTCGAACACCTTGCCGGACATTTTCGTCCGGACCAGGGATTCGGGATCAAAATCGATGGCCATGAGGGATTTCACCGCCGTTGCAATGGACCCGATCTTTCGTTCCACCTCGCGAAATGACCTTTCCAGTCTTTTCACGAAATTCCGTCGTTTGCCGGAATGAAATACCCGGACTTGGGATTTACCGGCCGGCACAATCAGACCGTTTGCGCAAAGGAGGCGGTGGACAAAATACTGGAGGCTTACCGCGGCATCCCCCACCATGCTGTTCTTAAATTGAATGCCGATCTCCGTTACATCCTCCCCTTCACCGCCGGGCCCGGTCACCCGGCCGCTTTCGACCCTCAGGATGAACCTCAAAAACAACTGGGTGTTGACGGAGAAGCCGTTTACGTATCGAAACCGCCCGAGGCTGTCTTTGGGGAAAAACGCGATCTGGCCACCGCTGAGGAGATCCTGGATGTCCTGAATGAAATCCTGGTTGGAATAGAATACATAGGATCCGGACACCGCGCCCAGCACCGTATGGGACTGGGCGTTTACCACAAAATCCTGGTCTTCAAACCGCTCCAACATGTCCTTTTGAGATATCAGGTCGTTTAACAAGTCGCTGATCAGTCCCGGCCGCTCAACCCGCTGAAGGGTGTCAAAGCGCAGTCCCAGTTTCTGCAGCAGGACGCGCATGCCGTTCCGGTTGAAGCGCAGAAACCGCTCTTTGTCCCCGAAATATTCATCATCGAAAAAGCGGGCGCCTTTTTCGATCCAGTTACTGATGGGGGATCTTTCAACCCGGCTCTCGTTGGTTGACAGCCAGCTGTCCACGTCCTTCAGACTCGCAAACTGCGTTTCGACGATGGGTTCACACAAAAAAGGCATTTTGGCCTCTGGCTGCTTCCGTATGGGTTCCCGCGCAGAAACGTGGGAAAGAAAGGTCGAATTCTTTTTTAGCCATTTTTTCAGTAAAACACTGCCTGCTGAGATTATGATGAAATTACGGTGAATGTCAATTTCCTTTCCATCCTGGCGGTTTGTTTCTCATGAGCTCGACCATTTGGGGCCATGGTAACGGATGCGTTTGTCAGATACGGTCACAACTTGATCTTTTTTTTATGGGGGATTTGACTTTTCAGCAAAATTCAGTGGCCCATCAATTGAATATTTGAGCTATCTCTCTTTTGGGTAACCAATATCGTGAACAACCGAAGATTCTGCGATAACCTTGTCGGATCGCTTGTAAATTCTTCGGAATTGGGATAAACTCGACGGCAAAGAGAACGGTTGAATCTAAAAATGATCCATTTTTTCAAAACCATATTCCCCACAGTCATCTTGATTCTTTTTCCATCCGTAGAAATCTCCACTGGCTACACAGATCAAGATGTAAAGCTATTCAATGCCGCCCAGAGTGGTAATCTTGAGAAGATTTTGAAAGACTGGCATGATTCCAATTTGGAACAAATGCTAAAATAGACAAAAAAAATTATACCGAAAGGGGACAAAACCATGAAAGTGAATCCTGCTTTAGTTGCTCCTTGTGGCCTTTACTGTGGTGTCTGTGCTGTTTACATGGCAGACCGTGATAACAATCATAAGTTTAAAGAGCGATTGGTGGATGTTTATAAAGGAAATATTCCAGGAAAAGGCAAGCTCCATGATAGTGAAAATTTATCGGTTGAAGATATAAAGTGCAGTGGCTGTTTGTCTGATGATGTCTTTATGTATTGTGAGCGCTGTGAAATCAAGAATTGCACCAGAGAAAAGGGATATGCAGGATGTCATCAATGCGATGAATTTCCTTGTCAGTCAATTGAAAATTTCCCGATGGCCATTGGTAAAAAAGTCATTTTGAGGGCTGTTCCCTATTGGAGAGAAGTCGGCACGGAAAAATTTATTGAAGACGAAGAAACTCGCTACCTTTGTCCTGAGTGCGGAAGTAAAGTTTTCCGTGGGGTTGTGAAATGTAATAAGTGTAAAGCCAAATTGGATTTGGATTAGCGCTTTCCTGCCTTGGCCGGGTTGATATCATAATTGATCGTAGGATGTTTAATGTGAAGAAGTCAATGGAGGGCAAAAAGTGACTGTTCAGGTGAACATTTACGACGCTAAAACGACATTTTCCAAGCTGATCAAAAAAGCGATCGCAGGGGAGGAGATTATCATCGCTCGGTCCGGCAAGCCGGTTGCCAAGCTCGTGCCTTTTCAAAAGCCGGGCCGCGATCGAGTGCCGGGCTCGGCCAAGGGAAAGGTTTTCATTTCCCAGGATTTTGATGCACCCCTTCCGGACGATCTTCTAAAGGCGTTTAACCAATGAAATACCTTCCGGACACACATGCATTTCCGTGGTTCATTTCAAACGACAAGCGACTCTCCAAAAACTCGAGATCGGACGCTCAAAAAGTACGATGTAAATGTCATCTGGTAAGGGCCTCAGAAAAAGCGGTTGTCAATTGAAATCGGAGCGCGTATTGTTGACCAAGTGGTCACCTATTCTAAAACAAAAGTCAAAGGCAACGGTTCACGGTTTACGGTTGAAAACAGATCTTATGAAACTTCTCAAATCTATTAGTAAATTTCTGCCCGATGTCGTCCTTGACCGCATCACAGACCCGGCGATTCAGGCCGTCGGTGAAAAGCTCATCAGCCATGAACGCCTGACCCCGGAAGACGGACTTGCCTGTTTCAACACAAAGGATCTCATCGGGCTGGGGCAGATTGCATCCGCCGTCAAACAATCACGGTATGGGGATAAAGCCTTTTTCATCTCCAACCATCATCTCAACTACACCAATGTATGTGAAAACAAATGCCGTTTTTGCGCTTTTCACAGGGCCCCCGGTTCAAAAGACGCCTATACCTATTCGCCCGAGGAAGCCGCACGGAAAATCGCTCAGAGCCCCGTGGCGGACCTCCGGGAAATCCATATTGTGGGGGGGTGCCATCCCCATCTCGATCTTGATTACTACACGGACTTGCTGGAGACACTGATCCGGGCCAAACCGAGTTTGAAACTCAAGGCTTTTACCGCGGTGGAAATCGATCATATTGCCACGAAGGCCGGCATTTCCTCCCTCGACTGCCTGAAGCGGCTGAAAGACGCCGGACTATCGGCCATGCCGGGGGGCGGCGCCGAGGTCTTTTCGGAACGGGTGAGAGAAGCCCTTTTTCCCCGTAAAATCCCCGCGGACCGTTGGCTTGAGATTCATGGGGAGGCCCATAGCCTTGACATCGGCACCAATGCCACGCTCCTTTTCGGCCACATGGAAACCATTGAAGAGCGGGTGCTGCATTTGTTTCGATTGCGGGAACAGCAGGATCTAACGGAAGGTTTCAAAGCCTTTATCGCCCTCCCCTTTCACCCGGAAAACACACCGCTGGCGCATCTGCCCGGCCCCACCGGGGTGGACATCCTCAAGACCATTGCAACGGCCCGGCTGATCCTGGACAATATTCCGCATATCAAGGCCTACTGGGTGATGCTGGGCCTCAAACTCACCCAGACAGCCCTTCACTTCGGGGCTGATGACCTGGAGGGCACCATTGTAAAAGAACGCATCGCTCACCAGGCCGGCGCCGCTACCGCCCCCGGTTTAACCCGGAACCGTCTGGTTGAGATGATCCAAGAGGCAGGACTGCTGCCTGAACAGCGAGACACCTTTCACCGGCCCATTCAAGAATCCTGAGAAAAAATGACCTCATCCATGCTGAAAGCAACCATTAAAAAAGCGTCACAAGGGTTCCGGCTGGACCCGGACCAGGCCCTGCACCTGTACGAAAAGGCGGATCTCCTCACCCTGGGGCGACTGGCCCATACCGCCCGTTTCAGGCACAATCCGCACCCCGTGGCCACCTACGCGGTGGACCGGAACATCAATTACACCAATATCTGTGAGTCCGGATGCGCTTTCTGCGCATTCTACAGGGAAAAAGAGGATACTGAAGCCTATGTGATGGACCGGGACACCCTCAATGGCAAATGCGACGAAACCCTTGAACTGGGGGGCACGCAGATTTTGTACCAGGGGGGGCTTAACCCGGACCTGGATCTTCGCTGGCATGAACAACAGGTGGCCTTCATGAAAAGCAAAGGCCTTCACGTGCACGGCTACTCCCCGCCGGAGATCGTGTTCATGGCCCGGGAAGAAGGTCTCTCAATCCATGACGTTATCCAGCGGCTCAAGAAAGCGGGCCTCGGCTCCATACCGGGAGGGGGCGCCGAAATCCTGGTGGATCGCGTGAGACAAAAAATTTCCCCCAACAAGGCATCCACATCCCAATGGATCGAGGTCATGCAGAGTGCTCACGATCTGGGTCTCAAGACCACCGCCACCATGATGTTCGGTCATGTTGAAACCCTGAAAGAAAGAATTCTGCACCTTTCGGCCATTCGGGAACTCCAGGACAAGACCGGCGGGTTTACCGCCTTTATCCCCTGGCCCTACCAGCCGGGGAAAAATACCCTGTCCGGGAAAGCTGCCGGCGGCACCACCTATCTGCGGACCCTGGCCATCTCACGTATTTTCCTGGACAATGTGCCCCACGTTCAATCTTCCTGGGTCACCCAGGGCCATCACATCGGACAGATCGCCCTTCACTTCGGCGCCGATGACATGGGATCCACCATGATCGAGGAAAATGTGGTGGCTTCCGCGGGGGTCAGAAACGCCATGAACCAGGCGGAAATTATTCGACTGATTGAAACTGCGGGCTTCAAAGCCGTTCAGCGGGACACCCTGTACAGACCCGTTGGAACTGTTGCAAAGGCAGCCCCATGACCCCCATCATTCACCGGGCACGGTGGATCATGACCGAGCCGGGGCACTGGATTGAAAACGGCTGCGTTACAGTCCAGGGGAATCGAATCCTGGAAATCAGCGGGATCGGCGCCGCAAGCAAAACCGGCGGTCGGATCATGGACCACGGACCCGGCGTTCTCATGCCGGCCCTGGTGAACGCCCATACCCATATCACCCTTTCGGAATCAGCCAGACCCCATGCCTCCCGGGGGTTTATCAACTGGGTTGAATGTTTGATAAAAGACCGCGGCCGCCAAAACCCTCATGAAGCAGCGCAGACGGTTCAGGATGGAATAGCGGCGCTCAAAAATTCGGGCACGGGTCTGGCGGGTGATTTCGGGCCCCATGTTCCCGTGGGTGGAGCCTTTGAAGCGGCGGGTCTTCGAGCAACCGTCTGGACGGAATGTCTCGGGAATGATCGGGACCTGCCGCCATTACCGGTAAGCGGTAAAACCATCCGCCATGCCTATGCGGGGCACGCCCCCCACACCACCAGTCCGACCCTGCTTAAACGGGTTCAGGCTGCGGATACCCGTCTGGGACAACGATTCTGTCTTCACCTGGCCGAATCCCGGGAAGAAATAAAATTTCTTCAAGCCGGCAAAGGGTCCTGGGCGAATTTCATGACGCACATGGGCATCGATTTTTCCAATTGGGATTGCTTTGGAAAACGACCCGTTGAGCTGGCCCTTGAAATGGGATGGCTGGACCGGAATACCCTGGCCGTTCATCTCCTTGAGATCACTTCACAGGAAATGGCAGCATTCGCGCAAACCGGCGCACATGTCTGCCTTTGCCCTCGATCCAACTGGATGTTGCACCGAAAAATGCCCGATATTGAAGGGTTCCTGAAGCGGGGTGTTCAACCGGCACTGGGCACCGACTCACTGGCATCGGTATCCACTCTCAGCCTTTTTGACGAAATGCGGTTTATCCATGACCGTTTCCCAAACCTGGAACCCGATGTTATACTGGGATTGGGGACGCAGAACGGCGCGAGAGCCCTGGGGTACCCGGACCTGGGAACCCTTCGACCGGGAAACCGAAGCCCCATGATCTATGTGGACCTGGAAGCGATTAACCCGAAACAGGCAGCGGAAGCACTGGTTTCTACGGAGAACCTCGCGTTAAGTCCAATTCTTTGATACTGCTTTTTCCGCCCCCTGAAAACGGTACCTTGAAAACGATTATCCCAATGGAGAATATTATGCCCTTTAAAAATCTTCAGGACCTAATCAAACACCTGGAATCCAAAAAACAGCTGGTTCAAATAAATGAATCCGTAAGCCCCAATCTCGAAATAACCGAAATCACCGACCGGGTGGTAAAGAAAAACGGGCCGGCCCTGCTCTTTCAAAATCCCACGGATTTCAGTTTCCCGGTGCTCACCAACCTGTACGGGAGCCTTGAGAGGATTCAAGCCATATTTGATATTCAGGCGCTGGACGACCTGGGCAAGGGCTTTGCCCGTTTTCTGGAGATTGCACCCCCAAAGGGATGGGTGGAAAAGTTGAAACTGCTGCCCAAGCTCAAGGAAGCGGCCAACATCTTCCCTAAATCCGTGAAACACGCTCCCTGCCAGGAGGTCATTAACACCGAGAGTCCGGACCTGGCCCAGCTGCCCGTCCTCACCTGCTGGCCCGAGGACGGAGGGCCTTTCATCACCCTTCCCGTGGTCATTACCCGTCATCCAAAAACGGGGAAACGAAACCTGGGGCTCTACCGCATGCAGGTTTTCGATAAAACCACCGCCGGTCTTCACTGGCATGTGCATAAGGACGGGGCCGACCATTACCGGGAGAGTTCGCCCACGGAACCCTTTCCCGTGGCCGTAGCCCTGGGCCCCGACCCCATCACCACCTATTGCGCCACGGCACCGCTGCCGGACGGTGTGGACGAGCTCTTTTTGTCCGGTTTTCTACGGCAGAAGCCCGTTGAACTGGTCAAATGCGTCACCTGCGACCTGGAAGTCCCCGCTGAAAGTCAGTTCGTGCTGGAAGGTTACGTCACCCGGGATGAACTGAGAACAGAAGGTCCTTTCGGGGATCATACGGGGTATTACTCACCGGCGGACCAATATCCGGTCTTTCATCTCACCGCCGTCACACACCGGAAAAATCCCATCTATCCCGCCACCATCGTGGGATACCCCCCCATGGAAGACCAATGGCTGGGCAAGGTGACCGAGCGGCTCTTTCTCCCCCTGATCAAACAGCAACTGCCGGAAATCATGGACATGAACCTGCCGGTGGAAGGGTGTTTTCACAACCTCTGTTTTGTGAGCATTCAAAAACGGTATCCGGGTCACGCCCAGAAAGTGATGCAGGCCATATGGGGCCTGGGGCAGATGATGTTCAGCAAAATGATTTTCGTCTTTGATAAAGACGTGGATGTTCAGGATCTTTCCCAGGTATTGTTTCACCTCGGCGGCAGTGTGGATCCGGGCCGTGACATCACCGTGGTCAAAGGGCCGGTGGACGCGCTGGATCATGCGTCCACACTGCCCCATGTGGGCACCAAGATGGGCGTGGACTGCACCGCCAAATGGCCCACCGAAGGATATGACCGGGGGTGGCCGGAATTGCTCAGGATGTCGCCCCATATCGTGAGTAAAATCGACGGGATCTGGAACAGGTTGGGCCTGTAATTTTGAAAACCCTTTTTTCCCTCATCAAGATCGAGCATACCCTCTTTGCGCTGCCCCTGGCCTTTACCGGTGCGGTTTTGGGGGCCCGGGGTCTGCCTTCCATCCTAGTGCTGCTCCTCATGGCGGTGGCATTCACGGCTGCCCGGGCCTCGGCCATGGCCTTTAACCGCATCGCCGACCGCCACCTGGACGCACAAAACCCGCGCACAGCCAACCGGGAAATTCCCTCGGGGACCCTGTCCGTTACCCGCGTGTGGGGTCTGATCATCGTTTCAATTGCCGTTTTTCTGGCGGCTTCGTGGGCCATCAACCCCCTGTGCGGCAAATTGGCGCCTTTCGCCCTGGTGGTCCTCCTGGGGTACTCCTACACCAAACGGTTCACACCCTTTTGCCACTATCTGCTCGGCCTGGCCCTGGGCATGGCCCCCGTGGCCGGCTGGATTGCCGTAACCGGCACATTTGCTTTGGCCCCGATCGTGCTGGGATTGGGTGTCATCTTCTGGACCGCTGGCTTTGATACGCTCTACGCCTGCCAGGACGTTGAATTCGATCGGAACATGGGACTCCATTCCATTCCCGCCAGGCTGGGCACCCAAAAAGCCCTGAAGGTGGCGGCCTTAAGCCATGTTGCGGCTTTTCTATTGTTTATTCTGGCGGGCGCTCTGGCATCCCTGGGGGTGGGCTTCTATCTCTTCTCAATCATCACGGGAGCGCTCCTGATCTGGGAACACCGGCTCATCACACCCGACGATCTCACGCGTCTGGATATGGCTTTTTTCAGGGTCAACTCCATGGTTTCGACAAGTCTCCTTCTGGCGGTGATTGCGGGGCTGTTCTGATCTGGTGATTGTGGGGCTTGCACACTATTTAAAACGCACCTTTGGATGTGTGATTTCAGGTGAGTCGATGGTTTGCAACCTTGCACGAAATTCGGTTTCGGTTACTGAACTTTCCCAGTGACCGGTAATGCCGGCAGCATACACCATCATGATATATATCCCGATGATGACAGCGCCCAGTTTGGCCGCATTCCAACCGGTTACTCCCGTGCCTTTCGTTTTTAACGCCAGCGCATTTTGGACCGGGCAGACCCGCGTACATTCCATGCATCCATTGCATTCCGGGCTGATAATATGACGCTTTTTGTCTACCGGCAGGTCATAAGGACACGCTTCAGAACAGCTTTTACAACCGATACAGGTCTCGGGATTGCGCTGAATTCGTGTGGGGCTGCATAAAGCCAGCAACCCCATCAACGCGCCATAAGGGCACAGGTACCGGCACCAGGCATTGCGAAGAAAGAGAGACGATAAAACCAATACCGTTAAAACGACCACCGTCAGGGTGGACATTTGTGTAAAGAAGTGGAGCATCTTCACATCGGATATTTTATAGTAAGGGCTTTCCAGAAACCTTAAAATGTCAGGGCTTCTCATGGAAAATATAATGACTACAAAAAACCCCAGCAGCAGGTATTTGAGACTTCGCAAAGGAACGTCCAGCCAGACGGGTAACTTATAGTTTTTTCCGAAAAGGCCTCTTCCCAATTTCCAGAGCCATTCGGAAAGGGTCCCCACCGGGCAGAACCATCCACAAAACGATTTACGCAGTGCAAGGGAAATAAAACCTGCAAATCCCAGTAATACCATGGCGGCCGGGTGAACCGGATCCCAGATACCGGCTTGAAGAAACAGTTTCCATCCCATCAGCGCTCCGATGGGAAGGAAGCCTTCAACGCCCGGCGGCCTCAGGACGGTAATAACACCGTTGCTTGATGCCTGGTGAACATAGATGAAAAATTGAAACCCTATTCCGATGGTTGCGAGCAATACGCCCAATTGAAACCAATTTCGTTTTCCCCATGCATGGGGTTCTCTGAGTTCCTCATGCTGCAGACGGGAACTGTTGGAATATATTGTATTTTCAGATTCTTTTAACATCACATCAACCTATGTGATTTATTTTTACAAGATTATTGTTCGGTTTCACTCAGAACCACTTTTTCGTATTCCCCTGTGGCTTTCTACCCGAAAATGAATTACCTGCAATTGACCTAAGTCAATTCATTCGGTTTCTGTTTATGTTTTGTATACCGGAGAAAGAGATGTTAGTGAAAACATGAAGTTAAAGGAGATATGCATGAGGGCCTATACTGAACTGGTCTTATTTGGATCACTGAAGAAAGGAATGGCGGATGCTGCTGAGGATTCAATCCGATTTGAGCTTGAAGATCCGACGCCGTTACTCGAGGTGTTACAAATACTTGAAATTCCAGTAAATAGGGTACAATTGGCCATGGTTAACCACAGTGCCGTTCCCAAAAATTCTATCATCCATCCGGGTGATCGCCTGGCACTTTTTCCTAAAGAATATGTTGTTTTTGCCGACTGGCACGACTTGAAATTCTGATCCAAAATAGAAATTCCAGTCCCCTGTGCGCCAAGTTCACAGCACAATCAAATTTGTATCCAGATACCGTTTATCCGTAGGTAATTGGGGTCAGAGTAAAATTCTCCGACCCCAATTTTTCTCTGGAAAAAGAAACCTCAAAAGAGAAAAAATGGATAACAGCGGTTCAAAACGATAGCGGTCGCCCTTTTCGAGCAACCCCGTTAATTGAAGTACCAGCCGAGCCCCGCCCCGGTTTACGGATGCAGGTCAAAAATCCAGTGGGCTCTTGGCCTCTTTTAACGTTTGGCTTTTTATGGTATGCGTGTAGATCATGGTGGTTCGCACATCGCTATGCCCCAACAGTTCCTGAATGGTTCGAATATCATAGTTGGCCTGGAGCAGGTGGCCGGCAAAGCTGTGACGGAAGGTGTGGGAGGTCGCTCGTTTACAGATTTTTGATTTGTTCACCGCCCGGCGGATGGCCTTTTGCACATGTGTCTTATGTAAATGATACCGTCTATATACACCGCTATCAGTCTCCCGGGTCAGTTGTTTGGCCGGAAAAAACCATTGCCGGACAAATTCCTTTGCAGCATTCTTGTATTTTAATTCCAAGGCATCCAATAAAAATACACCGGCATAATTCCGTTTAAGATCTTGTTCGTGAAGTTTCTTCAAAGATTCGAGATGCGCACGAAGTTCCGGGAGAATCTTCTCAGGGAGCGGTACGGTCCGGTCTTTTTTTCCTTTTCCATCGTGAATGGTCAATACCCTTGCGTCAAAATTTAAGCAGTTTAAACGTATCTTCAGACATTCAAACAGTCGAAGTCCACACCCATACAGCAATTTCACAACAAGGTCATAAGGCGGTTCCAGATGCTTTAAGACCTCATCGATTTCATCCCGCGAGAGAACCACGGGAATATAAGGTTTTCGTTTTGCCCTGACAACCCCATCTATTTTTCCGAATTCCCGCTTAAGCACATGCCGGTAAAAGAAAAGAAGGGAATTAAATGCCTGGTTCTGTGTGGAAGCAGACACATTTCGCTTTACAGCAAGGTACGTCAAATACGCCTTCACATCATCAGTTGACAGCATTTCCGGGCTTTTGCTGTGCACAAACGCCTGAAATTTCCGTGTCCATCCCCGATAAGCCTTGAGGGTTTGAGGAGAATAGTGACGCACCCGAATTTCATTTTCCAGCGAAGCGAATGGTGTTTCCCAGGAAGCCCCTTGCCCCGATGCAATGGATGCCTTTTCCGGAAGTTCAGGCTCAGGAGCGGGAACCGGAATGTTTCTTGTGTGGGTAAGCCCTCGAGAAGGAGCAGCAGCGCCTTTTCCATATGGCGCCGGTTTCGTACCGGTTTCACGAATGGGAAGTGTTTTTGAATTCTCCAAAGAAGCCCAACCCCGGGAATCTGCATGTTTACATGTGGGCGTCTTATGCGAAACCTGCTCAATGATTTCGTAATACAGGTTTATCGATTTTGCGGCTTGCTCTTGTTGGGCGTTGGTTTGCCCTTTTTCATTCAATTTAGAAATAAAATTCGGGAGACTCTCTTTCCTCATGATTGGAAAATCATATTTTCGGCAAAAATCCAGGTAGTACCTGAGCCATTTTTTATAGGCAGCGTGCAGGTTTTTTGGAATTGATCTTTGTTCTAAATATTTTTCAAAGCGGGCCTGTATTCGGGAAGGAATCGCCAGCATAATAAGATCTCCTCTTCTGCATATCATTCAAATTTTCATGCTATGTATAAAATGAAATATCTAGTTGTAAAAAACTTGTCAAGAGTTTATAGTTATTTTTTAAAAATAGAGTCATGCCTTTAAATCCCTAAATCTATCCCTTATGTTTTGAATTTTATGGATATTATTTTTATAAAATTCGGTTCTTACATATCTAATCGTCAATTCCGAACCATCAATATATATTTCTTTAATCTAGGTTGGGAAGGAATTCAGGAGCTTGAAGACCCGAAACCCATAAACACCATAAATGTATGATTTATAATATTTTTTAGTGTACTTTATTGAAAAGCTTGGTTCTATTCTTCTGCGTATCATTTAAAAATAGATGATACGTAGTTCTACTCAATCACTTGTTGTGCAAGGACTCAATAGACCAATAGGTATTATAGCTATAGGTGAAAAAGATGCCTCAGTTCATGATTGGAATCGTCTGCATCTGTCTTGGTGCTGCTTTGATGTGGTTTGGAGGACAATTTGCGACAGACGGCTGGAAAGAATGGCGCTCTGCAGTTGAGCCAAGCGAGCCCTTGAATGGTAAGAATGTTCCTCACAAGGAGTATGAAGATCAAAACCACAATGTGGAAACGGAAAGAAGCAGTGACCATTATATGATTGATCCATTACTGTCAGGCCATTTCACTGCCGTTGATCTGCTCAGTTCAACCGCGACTATTGAATTTGTCACTGATGTTAAGACAATACAACTCGAAAAAACCATATTTGCAGTACACTATGGTGACTTCTCTTTTTCACTGAACTTCAGAAACGGAACGATAGTCTTGAATAGATGTGATAATCTTATCAACCATCGAATCAGGTCCACAAACCCTACAGAGAAGATAAAAATCAAAATTGTTTATGAACCCCATAAGATGGGCTTGTTAGTTGGGGACAATATCTTGTTTGCAGAACTTGCAGAACTATCCAGCCAACAGGAAAAAGATGAGTTCCTCATGAGCCAGTACTTTTCAGCAGCATTCCCCCCTGTTTACCCTCCTAATTCTATGCTTAGATGGGTCAGAAAACAGAAACTCATACCTATGAATGAATACAACTCATTTGGTGAGTTATCTGACTCAGTGGCCTCAATGATAGTCTCCATAGAAAGCAAAATCAAGAATTCAAACATGTATTCAGCTTTCTGGGATAGGAACAAGGAACAGTCGCTACAGACTCCAAAAAAGGAGACGGAAATCCATGGAATTCTTCTGGGGTTGATTCAAGATGAATGCCTTCTCAAGAGCCTCGATATCAACCATGAAGGAACAGCAGGCAGCGGAAATCTGGACTTCTATATCAGCGGCTTTGTAAGGAATTCTGGGATAAATGGAGTCTGCCTTGAAGTCAAACATGCCCATAGCCGGAAATTGAAGAAGGGATTAACTCATCAACTTCCATCCTACATGAGGACTAAAGGTGCTGACTTTGGTATCTATTTGGTATTGTGGTTCAAAGGAAAGAACTTTGACTCTCCGGTCTATCAGACCTATCACCTCATGGAAGATGATTTGCACAAATATAGAAACGAGATAGGCCTGGGAAAGATGATTCGGATTATCACCTTTGATTTGTCAGGGATTGCTTCTCCCAGTATCCTATGACCAGCCGCCAATAGGAAAATGCACAACAAAGCTAATTCAGCCGACACAAAAAGCCGCGCGGCTGATTAGCAGCGTTATAAGAGTCGAAATATGAATCACGAGATTTGGAATATAAGCTCGACAATTTCCGGGAACTTTATTTTGGTGAAAAAGGAACACGTCAAATCTCACAGCCCACCTCATCAATCATTGAAATCTCTTAAATTGAGCCCAGTTTTTGATGATCACCAGAAACAAACAGGAAAGTTCGAATTGGAGATACAGTTTGAAATCTCATTTTCAGGCGAACGATCTGATTCAAAAGCACCAGCTGATTTAGGTCGAAAGCTTTTTTCCCATTTTATTGACCTTTTAACATTCCTGTCGGGCTATCCGGTAGCAATTTTAGAAGGACCTTCACTCATATATCATTATTCTGACTCAAAGACACATCGCATTCTTGCTTTTAGCGCTGAGAAAGGGGCATTTGGCCCAATGACTCCGATACTGAATACTGATTTAATTTGTTCACTTGAGCTAAAATCGATCGCAAAAAGAATTGTCTCATGGTTTAGAAAGGGGCTCCAAGAATCAGATATCGCAAACTCGATCTTCGCATTTTTTATTTCTATTGAGATACTTGCGAACCAATATGATTGTCCTGAAAAGATCAACAGAGAATGCCAAAATTGTGGCCACGTGTCGATTTTAGATGCTGGAATGAGGCAAAAAATTGAATATTTAATTGTTGATGTAACTGGATTTACAACAAAAGACTTTAATCATGTTTGGAAAGCAAGAAATCGTCTATTACATGGTGGGTATGATTCTAATTCTTTCGAAACTCCTGAACTAAGCTTAGCAAGAAACATCTTGATCGGTTCTTTAGTTAAAGGAACAAAAAAATTGCTCAACTTGTCTTCTATGGAACCACCACCAGAAGATCCGAAAATGTTTCCATTTGTTGATCCGATATTGGATGTTACATACAAAGACAAATAATTATTTATATAACCAGGCAAATGCAGCCGACATAAAAAGCCGTGTAAACGGGGTCAGACCCCATTAAACGCAAGTCAGCAAGGGGTCAAGTCTGCTCTTAACTCTTGCTGAAAATCATTAAGGGCCACATTGAGGGTCAAGTCTACGATTGACTCTTGTTAAAAATTGTCAAAGGTCAAACGTAGACTTGACCCCCAATGCCCCTCGCAGCCAGCGTCTTCCTTTGCGAGTCAGTCGATAACGTTGTGTGGGGCTTCGAGGGGAGTCGGGTTGGGTGCGTTCGATCCATCCGCCGGCCAAAGCCCGGTTCAAGTAGTTTTCTCTGAATGTGGGCCGGTGAGAAAGCCCCAATGCTTTCATGAGGTCCATGCCGCTCAATTCTCCGCTGCCAAGGGCTTCAATCAGTAATGCTACTTGATCGGTTACATGGTCGCCTACTTGATCGGCGGCAACGGCTTCGTTTATGGCATCATGCAGGGCTTTCAGCATGAATTCGACAAATGGGGTGATGTCGGCGCGTTCGTCCGCTTGGGCGAGCATCCGGTAGTAGTCTTCCTGCCGTTCCCGGATCAGCGTTTCTACCGGCAGATATGCCAGAAGCGGTTTCCAGTTTCGCAGAATAAGGGTTTGCCACAGCCGCCCCATGCGGCCATTACCGTCGGCGAATGGATGGATGAATTCCAGTTCGTAATGAAATAGGCAACCAGCTACCAGGGGGTGTTCCTCGGTGCGTTTCAGCCAGTCAAGGAGTTGGTCCATGAGATGCGGCACCCGGTTGGCGGGTGGGGCCATATGTACAATTTGTTCGCCCCGAAATATGCCCACATCGCCAGAGCGGAACAAGCCGGGATGATCCATCAGCGCGGACATGAGCAGCCCATGGGCCGCCAGCAGATGATCCAGAGAGGTTGGTTTCCACTCTCGCATCGTCTCATAGGCGGCAAAGGCGTTTCGCACTTCCTGAATTTCACGGGGGTGTCCGAGCACTCTTTCTCCATTAATGACGGAGGTGACTTGTTCCAGGGTGAGGGTGTTATTTTCAATGGCCAGTGAGGCTTGAATGGTTCGAATGCGGTTCTCTCGGCGCAGGTGCGGCGTCAGGCTTTGCTCCGCTAACATGGTATACCGCCCGATGGCCTCGCCGATCTCCGCGACCAGATGCAGAATGGCAGGGGTGATGATGTAAGGCGGTTCGTATTCGTTCTTTTTCGTCACACGCACCTACCTTTCTGCATTATCAAAGATATTGAGGAAACGAGAGAAAGATTTTAAAATAGCCTGTTTATGGTTCAGCATCGAAATATCTACTTTTACCCAAATGTACCGGGCGAAAACGGCATGGGAGAAAGCATCATGCCAGCCTCGTGACATGTTCCGTCACCTTTTCATAACGGGTGGTCATCAGGGGATCGTGGCCGGGAAAGAGCAGGTCAAGGGAAGAGACGCTGCTTCTCAGCTTATCATAGGTCTTCATCCATGCCGCCAGGTCCGTTATGAGCGAGCTGGGCCAGTCTTCCCGGTAATTGCGGAAAAAGTGGGCGCAATCGGAACCGAGTATCGCTTTTCCTTTCCTTGTGTTTACGGAAACGGCCTGAAGGGCCGGTGTGTGGCCCGGGGCTTTGAGACATTCGATACCAGGGAATATTTCCCGGTCCCCCTTGAGAAGCACCAGACGGTCCGTGCCTTCAAGACCTCTGAGATATTCCTTATAAGCATCATCGGAAACGAGTTTGAAAGGGGGCCTTTCGGATATGGGATCATCCAACCAGAAGCGATACTCTTCCTCCTGCACATAAAACCGTGCATTGGGGAACAGGGATGCGCCCCCTGCGTGATCCCAGTGCAGGTGGGTCAGGATTACGTGTTTGATATCCGCCGCATCAAGATGCAATTGCTGCAGCAATTTTCTTGGAGATACATAGCCGGTGAGATTCCTTTTCACGGCCAGCTCGGGTGTTACGCCCGCGTCCACCATAATTTGAGCAGACCCATTTCTTATGAGCCAGAAATAGCAATTGCGTTCGACGGTCTTCTCCCACTCCTTAAGCCACATGATAAAGGCCCCGGAACTTGTTAGGGGTCCCGCATATTTCAAAGCGAAAATTTCGTATGTCATGCGGTAGCCTTTAAACTGACGCCTGCATCATTTCCATCATTTTCCGTTGCATGTTCTGCGTTACGGTTTTGCGGTCATGCCCGTCTGTAAGGCGTTTGCCCAGAAGCTTGCCGGCATCGGCTGCTGCGGTCATGACTTCCGGTTGTTTCGTGACATCCGGAATCATTTCCGGCGTAATTTTAACACCTGCCCCGAAAAGCATCCGTGGCACACCCACGCCGCAGGTTTCGCCTGACAGCTCCTTCTTGCACCCAATGGGGCATTTTATGGGTTTGAATAATTTCAGAACAGCAGTATTTTAAATAAACCAACTCGATCATAGCACTTTTGTGCGGTAATGCCAATTTGGGAACTGTGGGAGATTCTTACTATCTGCAGTTTATCCGTTCACTTGAAAAATATCTGGGGTCATCGCGGATTAACGTGAATTTGTCATGTTTGGTTTATATCCCGAAGGGATGTGGGCATATAGCCGGTGGTTTCAACCACCGGTAGGATAAATTTATGAATGAGCCCTGAAGGGACGACGTCGAAGAATACGCCGTCTTTTCAGGACTTGTTGAAAGGAGGGGGGCAGATCTTCACTTGACAGATATTTTTTAGAGAATGGAGAATGAAGACCTGACCCCCGAATTTTTTATGCCGACTGAAAAATCCGGACGTAGGGTGCCGACGAAAAAGAACTGATCATTAAAATCTCAGGTTTTCCTTGACTTGAAATTTAGGAGGACGTACAGAAAAGCAATAAATAACTTTATCATGATTTAATGACCATTGCCCAGCGTCCTTTTTTCAACTTCAGCTCAAAGAGAAAAGAATATGACCCACGGCATCAGAAAACCCCGTTTCTTAAGAGAGAACGGGGTTTTTTATTGGGTGGAAAACGGAACTGTTCCATCAAGGGGATTATTGTCAAAGCTCGCTACAGAGCAAAAGGAATCGTGAGGATTTTTCAAGACAGAATCTTTTCGGTTCCCCGGATATCACGTCCTTTTTCATGTTATTCGCTTTGCAAACTGCAACCTTTCAACCGTTTTTGTCAGGAAAAAATCTAGATGTGGTCTTATTCAGGACTGTAAAAAAGTTTGTCGGATAATATCTTTAAGCGCTTTAATTAGTTGATGAAATAATTAAATTTGATTGAATCGCTTTTCTGCATATCATGATAGATGTGGAGATACGCAGAACTACATAATCACTTGTTATATTTCTTAGGGAGTTCAGATGACTATTAGAATTAAAAGATTCCAAAACCCAAAAAGGGCAGTTCTGTTTTTGGAAGAATTAGCTCACGGAATGAACAATACAATAGTATTTCGAGGTCATTCGAACTCAGAACATAGGCTTGTTAATACTTGGCAGCGTTATACTATCATCCCTCACGAATCTTGGATGTCAGATATTGATAAAGCTCTGGAAAAGTATAAAGTAGGTTTAGAAAAGATAGGTATTGAATCACACAATCATTTAGACCGCTTCGAGTCATTAGAGCATGGAAGACATCATGGGGTACCAACACCATGCTTAGACTTTTCTTATTCCCCATATGTGGCGTTATTTTTCGCATTTAATGGTGTCAGAATTAATTACAAAATTAAAAGGAATCGCTATTCAGTTATATATGCACTAAATGTGAATCAGCTTGCTTCTGAATGGGCAAAAAAAACAAACCCACCAAAGAAGGATACGGATAACTTTTATAGTGCTTACTGGGCTTTTCAAAATGCAGGCGAAGAATTCTTTAAAAATGGGTTCCCTGCCAATGAACTACAGTTTATACCATTCCCAGGAAAGGGTAATGCAAGGATGCAAAAACAATTAGGAGCTTTACTCTACGACACTCTAAATTATAGCCACATGGGGGTTAAAGATTTAGAAGAATATATTGATAGCGTCAAAGAAACCCCGGTTTCAGAAGGTGGAAAAACAACCCCCGGAGAGCCAATACTCTACAAAATATATATAAATCAAAAATGTACGGGGGAAATCTTTGAAAAGCTGGAGTTAATGAATATGACAGGTGGAAACCTTTATGGTGATGCAGACGGAGTTGCTCTAGATATCAAGAATGCATACAATTATAACCCTAAGTTTTCATATCTTCGAGATATTAAATCTCCTGAGCTATATGATACAAAAATATAACAAGGCAAATTCACTCGGACGCCAAAAAGCGCTGCTCGTTCCTCGCTCTGCTTTTTGCCGCCGGTGATTTGCGGCGTTAGAAGGAGCAAATTTAATTGGAGCCATTAAAAGTAATAATTGATAATTGGCCTTCTGAAACATGGCATAAACATATTCCGATAGCAATTGCCGTATTTGCCTTAATCATTTCGATTGTCTCTCTATATTGGGGCAGAAAACAATTTGAAAGTTCAACGCGTCCTTATGTATATTTTTTAGATCGCAGTGATCCTAATGGAAAGCCAACTCCACAAGCAGTTCTTTTTTTTGTTTCAAACTCTCCTGCCCAAATAACAAAGATTACCTATGATTTTTACTATCCTAATGGAAAAGATAAAGTAGCGTTTCATCAATATGAACAAGAAAATCAAGTGAAATATCCTAACACTAGCACTCGATCGGAATGGATATATGTTGTCGGAGATTTTTATGAAAAACTAAAACAACTTCCAACTACCGCAAAGCTTAAACGAAGAATACGTATAGACTATTCTTTTCTATCCGGCAACGGTAATTTCTTCTACGAAAGCGAAGCGGAATATAATCCAAAAGAGAACACATGGAAAACATTAAGTGAAAGAGCAAAATAAAACCTTCTAACATTTGCCTGCAAGGGACCTCGCTTACCGCTCGGCCCCTGAGGCAGGCGTTAGTGTTCTATAGAATTGGAGTAAAACGGTATGAAACCTCCCTTATTTGTCGGGTCCTCTAAAGAGAGCCTTTACATTGCATACGCCGTTCAAGAGAACTTGGAAAGTGTAGCTGAAGTTACTGTCTGGGATCAGGGGATTTTCACCTTATCTCAGCCAGCTATTTCCTCCCTTATTAAAATTCTATAATTGGGGCCTTATCCGTTTCCCGGGTCGGTTGCTCATTATCGTCTCAATTGCCGTTTTTTTGGCGGCTTCGTGGGCCATCAACCCCCTGTGCGGCAAATTGGCGCCTTTCGCCCTGGTGGTCCTCCTGGGCTACTCCTACACCAAACGGTTCACACCCTTTTGCCACTACCTGCTCGGCCTGGCCCTGGGCATGGCGCCTGTGGCCGGCTGGATCGCCGTAACCGGCACTTTTGCATTGGCACCGATCGTACTGGGGTTGGGCGTCATCTTCTGGACCGCGGGCTTTGATACGCTTTACGCCTGCCAGGACGTCGAATTTGATCGCAACATGGGGCTCCATTCCATTCCCGCCAGGCTGGGAACAAAAAAGGCCCTTAGAATAGCGGCTTTAAGCCACGTAGCGGCATTTCTATTGTTTATTCTGGCGGGCGCTCTAGCATCCCTGGGGGTAGGCTTTTATCTCTTCTCAATCATCACGGGAGCACTCCTGGTCTGGGAACACCGGCTCATCACCCCCGACGATCTGACGCGTCTGGACATGGCCTTTTTCAGAGTCAACTCCATGGTTTCCGGGAGCCTTCTTCTGGCGGTGATTGCGGGGTTAACCGGGTCCAGAGGTTAATGATGATAACGTTCAGACCCCGGAGCCCCCCGATCCGGGATCATGGTTAAAGATATATCCCACGGATCGAAGGCTTTTAAAATAGATGGGCTTTTTGGGGTTATCCTCAAAATACTTTCGGAACCGCACGATGAAATTATCCACGGTACGGGTGGTGGTTCCCTTTTCATATCCCCAGCCGGTTTCCAGGAGTTTGCTTCTTGAAAGGGGTTTTCCGCGATGGGCAATGAAAATCTTCAGAAGTCTGGCCTCCTGATCGGTCAGGTTGATCCGACCCAATGGACCATGGGCGGTCAAGGTCTCAAAATCGATTCTGTTGGAACCGAATGTGTAAATCTGCGGCAACGATGAAAGTCCATTTCCATTCACATCCGAATCCTCCTGGGACCAGCCCCCGCGGGTCAAAAGTCGCTCCACTCGAAGCAAAAACTCCTCCAAATTAAAAGGCTTGGCAAGATAATCGTCCACACCGTATGAAAATCCTTTAATCTTGTCTTCGGAATCCCCTCTTGCCGACAAGATCAACACCGGCAACCGTTCGTCTTCCTGACGGATATTCCGCAGCACCGACAGCCCGTCAAGCTCGGGAAGCATGATGTCCAGAACGATCAGATCCGGCTGCCATTCCTTCCATTGTTTAAGGGCTGAAACGCCATCAGCCGCCACCCTCACATCATATCCCTTAAGAGACAGGTTGAGATCCAATCCTTCCGCCAGGTGGGCCTCGTCTTCCACCACCAGGATCCTTTTTTTTTCCATATTCCCACCTATATCCGTCATTTCATGCCCACCTTAGGCAGTTTTGAAGGCAGCATCACCGTGAAAACAGACCCCTTTCCACCTTCCTTTGATTGGGCCGTTACTCTTCCTTTATGAACTCGGGCAATGCTTTCAACCAGATACAGACCAAGCCCGGTCCCTTTGGCCGACATGTTGTCGGACCGGCCGATCTGGTAAAATTTCTTGAAAATCTTCTTGATTTCAGGCTTTGGAATACCGATGCCGTTGTCTTCGAAACGGATGCACAGATCCCTGTCGGATCGTTCGAAGTAAACGTCCAATCTCGGGACTTTTGATACATTATATTTGATGGCATTGGTAAACAGATTCATCAAAAGCACCTCAAATATAGAGTGATTGATGAGATATGCATAAGAACCTTCGGTAGGATGGTGTATACTGATTTCGCAATTCCCGAAAAGGTACCGGTTCTTTTTGTAAAACCGCTCAACCACTCTCACCAGATCCTCGGTAACGAATTTTCCACCATAGGTCTTGCTCTCAACCTTGGCCAGATTGAGTATACGATTGATATTATTGGACAGTCGGTCCGCATCCTGAAGCATATAGCCTATATACTTAAGCTGATCTTCCCGGGGAAATTCATATTTGTGAAATGTCTCCAAATACAGTTTTAAAGAGGTGACCGGGGTCTTCAGTTCGTGGGTGAAATTGTTGATGAAATTTCGCTGGAGCCGGTAAAGCTGCAGTGTCTTCTGGTTGTAAACAAAAATAATGAATATCCCCAGCAGAATGATCCCCACAAGGATGGAAAGCACGAGGATCACCACCCAGGTCTGTGAAGCCAGAACCTGATCGGGATCCAGGTTGGCCTTTTGTATGACATTTTTCAGCCCCGAACTGACCTCCACATACCAGTAGATATACAAGAAGAGGGATAAGGCCACCGCGGCAATGGAGAAGATGAATATGAGGATGGGGTGAAGAAACCACTTGGATTGTTTCATTGGCGAATCCACCTTGGTTTGTAAAACTTTTGTAAAACATATCTGGAGGCCTTTAACACTCCTTCTTATTGTACTAGCATAATGCAATTACTTCAACTGACAAAAACCCGTGAATAAAGATGGAGAGAGAAATGATGATGCAAACAGAGCCTGTTCACAGGCTTGGAACTCGGGCCAAAATACTGTTGTCAAGCGTTTTTGGACCCTATGCCCAGGACGACGCCTATGGAAGCCGTAAGATCAACCCCATGGAGCTTTATCAAAATCAGGTCACTCGAACACAGGGGGCCTTTTCCCTTCGCATGTTTCACCGATCCTTTGGGTTGATGCTGCTTCAGGCGAATATTGACGCCCCCTGCACCCTCCTGGACTTCCCCTCTCAAGACAGATTTATCGAAGAACTTCAAGGATGTTCCTACGACATTGTGGGCGTTAGTGCCATCATCCCGAATATTGGAAAGCTCAAGAGAATGTGCGAGCTGGTCAGAAAATACCAGCCGAATGCAACGGTTGTCGTGGGCGGGCATGTGGCCAACAAGGAGGATATCCATGAAATAATTGATGCGGACCATATCGTTAAAGGAGACGGCGTCCAATGGTTTAGAAAGTTTCTCGGGCAGGACGAGGCGGCGCCGGTCAGGCATCCGGTTACGCCTTCGGGGAACGGAACCCGGATCATGGGTGTTCCGCTAAGCGAAAAAGCCGAAGATACGGCCGCCATCTTGATCCCTTCCGTGGGTTGCCCCATGGGGTGTAATTTCTGTTCCACTTCCGCCATGTTCGGGGGGAAAGGCAAGTTTCTCAATTTTTACGAAACCGGCGACGAGCTGTTCAGTGTGATGCAGGGGATTGAAACAAAACTCAAAACCCAATCCTTCTTTGTCCTGGATGAGAATTTTCTCATGCATCGCAAAAGAGCCCTTCGATTGCTCGAACTGATGGAAAAGAACCGGAAAAGCTGGTCCTTATATGTCTTCAGTTCCGCCCGAGTGTTAAAAAGCTATACCGTCGAACAACTGGTGGGATTGGGAATTTCCTGGGTCTGGACCGGTCTGGAAGGCGAGGACAGCCGGTATCAGAAACTAAAAAAGGTGGACACCCACTCCTTTGTCCGCCATTTACAATCCCACGGCATTTGTGTCCTGGGGTCGTCCATTATCGGGATGGAAAACCACACCCCCGAAAACATCGATCAAATCATAGACCATGCGATCAGCCATGATGCGGATTTCCACCAATTCATGCTTTACACCCCGATCCCCGGTACGCCACTGCACGCGCAGCACAAGGCGGACGGGACCCTGCTGTCCGAATCAGAGTTTCCGGCGGCGGATACCCACGGACAATACCGCTTCAATTACAGGCATCAACACATGCGCGACGGCCGGGAAGGAGAATATCTTCTCAATGCCTTTCGCCGGGATTTCGAGGTCAACGGCCCCAGTCTGGGCCGATTGATTCGGACCACACTACAGGGATGGCAAAAATATAAAAATCACCCGGACAAGCGGATTCGAAACCGTTTTGTATTGAAGGCGAAAACGCTTCGAACCACCTACGCAGGAGCCGTGTGGGCAATGAAAAAATGGTCCCGGGGTAAAGAACCGGTTGGGGAAAAAATGGCGTTACTCCTCAAAAAACTTTACCGGGAGTTTGGCTGGAAGACAAGGCTGTTTGCCCCACTGGTCGGAAGATACCTTTACCACAATCTGAAAAAGGAAGAACATCGGCTTCAAAACGGATGGAACTATGAGCCCCACGCCTTCTATGAAAAAAATACAGCAGCGCTGGCACTTGAAAATCAGCCAAAAGGCGAAAGGACCGTAAAATCCACGGTTCCATGGGTGACCGGAGATCTCTCTCCTGTTTTTGGCCGGATTCGGACCGGCGCATGGGTGTCAAAGTAGTAGCCCTAAGGCGGGATACCCGCAACCCAAAAATGAAGTTGTAGGAGGCAGTTGTCAGTTATCAGTTTATAGCACTGGCGGATGCGCCTTGCATACGAACCAAAAATACGGCGCAATCTGGCGCATTTATTTTTTTCCGAGACCCTGAATTAATATCAATATGCTGTTACTGATAACTGACAACTGACAACTGTTAAAATATTCACCCATTCAAGCCCCGCTGTTTATCATCGAGACCTGATCATTCAGCGTCCAGAGATCATACAGGTACCCGATGCCGAATATGCCGCCCGTCAGCAGGTACACGATTCCCGACAGCCACTTCCCCATGTAAAAGCGATGGATACCGAATAATCCGAGGAAGGTAAGCAGAATCCATGCTATGGTGTAGTCGAGATCTCCTTTCCGGTACCTGAAATCCGCCAGGCGGTCCATGGAGGGGATAAGAAACAGATCGATAATCCAGCCGATTAGGAAAAGCCCCAGGGTAAAGAACCAGATGGTTCCTGAAATGGGTTTGCCGTAATAAAACCGATGGGAACCTGTGAACCCGAAGAGCCAGAGGATGTAGCCGATTGATTTGAGATGCGTGTCGTTTGATGGGTCCATACGTATTTCTCCTGTCATTTTGACTTTTTTGACCATTTTATTTTTGTTTTACCTCAACGGGCATTTCAGATAAGAACCCCGCAAGCCGTCGAATACCTTCCTCAATTCTTGACTCGGACACATAACTGTAACAGAGCCGCATGTGTTCTTTTCCTTTGCGATTGTGGTAGAATGCCGGGCCTGCACCGTATGCAACCGAGATGTCCTCGATTGATCTTGGCAAAAGCGCTTCCGTGTCGATTCCCTTTGGGAAGGTAACCCAAATATAAAAGCCGCCTTGGGATTTTGTCCAGTGTGCACTTTTCGGGAAGTAATTCTCCATGGCAGCCAACATGATGTCTCTTTTCCGGCGATAAATTTCAACGGCCCTGGACGTTTGCCGTTCAATCAAACCCTTTGAAGCAAAGGCCAGGGCGGCATACTGTCCGATAGTTGTGGAACACTGATCCTGACCTTGCTTGGCCAATGCCAAATTGCCGATTAATTCTTCCGGTGCGGTAACCCAGCCTATACGCACGCCCGGGTTAAAGATTTTCGAAAAGGTATTGATAAAAATAACATTCCGAGGGTCCAGGGATGCGAGCAATGGGGGCGCGTGCCCCTCAAATCGCAGGTCCCGGTATGCCGCATCTTCTACGATGGGCACATGATATTCATCAGCGATTTCAACAATTCTTTTTCGCCGATTTTCTGGAAGCGTCGCGCCGGAGGGATTTTGAAATGAAGGCACCAGGTAGATAAATTTGGGACGTGATGATGTACGCCGCAAGTCTTCAAGCGTCGATTCAAGAGCATCCGGCTGCATTCCCTTATCATCCAACGGAACACCGGCAAAGCGGCCCTGATAAGTTCTAATCACATGCAGGGCAGCCAGGTAAGATGGTTCTCCGACAATGACCGTATCGCCAGGGTCCAGCAGAACTTTACAAATCAGGTCCAACGCTGCAATGCCGCCGGTTGTGACCAGACATTCATCAACTTTCGAGGGCCTGCCTGACCGCGTCATATTTTCCGCCAGCCATTCCCGGAAAGAAGCAACGCCGGCTACCGGTCCATATCCCAGAGCAGCTGTTCCCCTTTGAACGAAAACCGTTTCAAAGGCTTCCCTGATTTCCTCCAGGAGAAAAACGTCCGGATCCGGAAGTCCCCCGGCGAAGGAGATGACTTCGGGTTTTTCAGCCAGCTTCAACATTTCGGCAACATCCGAATGTCCCATTGAATTGATACGGCTGGAGTAGAGGGTGTTCCATTTCATTTTAATACCCCGGAAATTGAAGACTATTGAGGAACAGGATTACTTAGTGTCTGAACGAAAACTAGGATTTTTTGTCAAGATCAAGGAAGATCAAAATTTTAACCGCAGGAATACATTTAGTATTTCGAGGATTAAAATTTTTATCTGACGCAGAGATTGGCGAAAAAGACAGTTTTCGTTCGGGCACTACTTAATCCTTCTAACAGGCCATCAACGGCAGCGCACATGGCACCAGCAACCCGGCCGCCTCCGCCCGGGCCAGCAAAACCGTCACGGCCTTTTCTCCTTCATGTCCCAGGTCTTTGCTGAACCGGTTCACGTAAAGATCGATATGCTGCTGAATCACCGAAGGCGCCATCTCCTGGGCATGGGACCTGACGTAATCCTTGACCACGGATGATCCGCTCTCCGCCAGTAAAAGGGATTGGCGGATCCGTTTGTCCACTGCCCGTGCCGTGCTGCCCCCCAAATCCCTGCGGATGACAATGCCGCCCAGGGGAATGGGAAATCCGGTTTCTTCCTCCCACCATTGGCCCAGATCAAGGATGGCGTGAAGGCCGTATGCATCCAGCGTAAACCGTCCCTCATGGATAACGAGCCCGAAATCGGCTTTCCCATCACTCACCGACGGCATCACATTCGAAAAAACCATTTGCTGAAATGGCGGTTCATATCCCAGATAAAGGGTCAGGAGAAGCCGGGCCGTTGTCAGATTGCCGGGTGCCGCAATGATACCGTCTTTGAGATCTTTAAAGTCGGTCCCGCGCCGAGCCACCAGGATCGGGCCGCAACCCCGTCCCAATGCGCCCCCGGAATGTAGCAGGGCATAATCTTTCCGTACTTTAAAAAAAGCGAAGAAAGAAAGTTTGGTAATGTCCAATTTTCTTTCCAAAGCCCACTCGTTAAGGGTCTCAACGTCAGCCAGAACCGGTTTGAAGGCGAGGGATGAGTCTTTTTTATGGGCGGAAAGACCGGCGAATATAAACGTATCATTGGGGCATGTGGAGTAACCGATAGTTAGTTTTCTCAGCATATTATCCTTAAATATTCAAGTATCACTTTTTGGGGTGGAACCATGGCCTTTTTAAAATCCCAGTGGGATTTGTCGCGGTCACCGGCTCGATTACTGATGCCTCGGATTTCAGCCGTAGGGATCCCGAACCTGTTCCCTGCCAGGGCCAGTGCATATCCCTCCATGTTTTCGGCCGCAGCGTTAAACCTCCATGCCCTGGCACGGGCATGGCCGTCATCGGCAGAAACCCCGGCAACGGTAAGGGACCTGCCATAAGTCGTCTTTCCCATATCCATGGCGAGGTCCAGCAAAAGGGAAGAAAACGATTTATCCAGGGGGATTTCCTGCATGACACCCGGCAGTTTCATCTGGTGAGCATCGCCAATACCGGGGCCTGACACAACGCCCAGTTCCGACAGGATTTCTGTTTCCGCCACCACCATGTCCCCCACCTTCAATCCGGAATCGGGCAATGAACCGGCGGAGCCCACCATTACCATGAAGTCCGGCTGAGCCATGCCGCAAAACGCACCCAGTGTTGTGCAGGCGGCAGCGACTCCAACGCCTGTGACCCCCAGGGTCACTGCATGCCCTCCCCTGGCGCTCACAAACCACGGAAAGCCGCCCACACGCTCTTTCAACTGAGCATCCACCGCCTCAAGCAACAGGGACAGTTCTTCCTCCATGGCGGCAACAATACACAGGTTCATTTTTTCACCCGATGTTCCGATAACCGAGAAGGGACCATGCCACATTTCAGGATTTTCAAAATTTCTTCGACCTCTTGTTTCGGATCCGTATGGGACACACGGTTTCCACTGCCATGCTGACCCCGAAACTGTGCGTGATGTGCATGAACAAATCGGTCCACCACCGCCTCTACCATAAACGCCGAAAGCCTGGAATCCAGATTCCGTCTCAATTCGCCTTTGTCAATACCCTTTTGAATCAGGGATTCAATAAATTCCAGGGATTCCCGGTGGACCTCTTCCACAATCTCCCGTTTGGAAGGCGAATCCCCCGTGAACACAATACGGTAATAAATGGAGGCCAGACCCGGATGAGCATGGATGAAATCAAGGCCGGCGAGCATCACCTTCTCAAGACGCGTGAAGAAATCTTCTGCCGCACTTTCATCGCGCACCTGCCTGAGATAGTCTTTTACGCGACCCAGGGCCATTTTATACACAAAGCCGAACAGGCCCGCTTTACTCCTGAAATATTTAAAAAGCGCACCTTTTGAGATGCCGGCCGCCTTAACCACCACATTCATACTGGCGTTGTTATAATTATTGTCCGCGAATTCGTTGACGGCAGCGCTCAAAACCCTCTCCCGCTTCTCTTCATCCAGTTGCAGGAACATCTTTGTGGCAGTGGTTTGAATACCCATTGAGGACACTTTCTATAAAGGGAAAATCGTCTTTTTCATTTGCATGTTGTTAACACAATTCCACCATTTCATCAAGAATTCACCATACCGAATTAAATTGACCGGAGATTGTAAGATAGGGTATTTTCCTGTAGTGGAAAATCAATCATGGACTTGATTAACAGATTGATTTATGTTGGAAAAATGAAACTTTAAAGCGTTTTAAAACCCTGAGCCGGATTTCAGGAGATCCCAAATGACGAATAAAGACCAACAGGAATGGTATAAAAAATTTTATGAGGGAACATTTCTGGTTAAAGGCTGGAAATCCCGTGTGAATGATGTTCTCAAGGGCATTTCACCCGAGGATAAAGGGGAAATGGGCGAACTGCTGGAAACCCTCGGGAAAAAAATCGGAATGGAGTGGGCCAAGGGCAATGATGTCCGGAAGATCGACACGGCCCAACTTCAACAATGGGGCAAGGAGCTTCAAAACGCCAGTCAAAGAGGCTCCGAAGCACTGGCCGATCGGATTCAGCAACTGAATGGAGAGGTGGACAAAAAGCTCGCCTGATGGGAACCTGCATGTGGGCAGCCGCAGAAGCCTGCCCCTGCGCCCGGGCAAAGGTTATTGACAAAATGACGCTATGCGTTATATTTTAAGCACAACATAAACCCCAAACAAAAATTTTGTTCATGAAAACCACACAAAATAATAACAAACATCCGGAAAAACCCGTCACCGCCCCTGATTCCCTTGAGAAAAACAACCCCGTCCATAATCCTCATGATGCCCCAATGGCAAATGAAGTGATGATGATGGCATTGATGGGTATTTTGAAGCCCCATAACGGTCGAAAAGCAACCATCCCCAAGATGCGGCAACGCGCCATGGGGCTGCTTAAAACAGCCAAATCCGGAGGAATGCTGGAAGACCTGGTCCGACAGGTGGTCCTGTCAACCGGCATCGAGAAGTTTCTACCCCAACGCTACGCCGGCTATCAACCGGTGGTGAGGGAAGGCATGGTCTTCATGATGTCATCTATGCCCCTTTCGCGACTGGCCCCTAAAATTGTTGATCAGTTGCGCCTCCCTGAGGACGCTTCGTTCGGCAAACGCCTTTTTACGTTGATCAAAAACATGCCCACACTCCAGAAACTGGGTCAAATTATCTGTCGAAGCCCGGGGCTGGAACCGGCCTTCAAAAATGAGCTCATCGATCTGGAAGACAACATTCAGACCCTGTCATACCCCCAGATTCGTCCGTCCCTGTTCAAGGAAATCAAAAAACATTCGCCGAACGAAACCATCATCCCTGAAAAACGCATCCTGGCTGAAGCCTCGGTCTGTGCGGTGGTGCCTGCGCGGATCACGTCAAACAACGGTGTAAAGACAGCCCCGGCGGTTTTGAAAATCGTCAAACCAAAGGTCAAAAAGGATATGGCTGCGGACCTGGCGCTTCTGGACCAACTCATGGTTTTCCTGGACCGCAATAAAGCGAACTGGGATCTGGGTGATTTCAATTTCAGTGCCACTCTGGCCCAGGTGGGCACCATCCTGGCCAACGAGATAAACCTGGAATCCGAGCAGAAGAATCTTGACCGCGTGGGCCATCATTTCAGGAACAACAAAACGGTGGTGGTCCCCGAAAGGCTTACCGTGTCTACCCCCGGCATGACCGCCATGAGCCGGGTGGAAGGCAGAAAAATTACGGATGTGGCTGACCTGACAAAAAAGCAGCGTCGAAAACTGGCAGGCACTCTGGCAAAGACGTGCATCCTGCGCCCCATTCAGGACATTCGGGAAGGGGGACTTTTTCACGGGGACCCCCACGCCGGGAACATCGCCTACACATTTCTGAAAGGACGTCCCCGTCTCATCTTTTACGACTGGGGGATGCTCGGGCGTTTGAACAAGCTTGAGCGGTTCGCCATGATCCTGCTCACCCTGGGACTTATGACGAATAGCACAAACCTGGTCTTCTATACAGCCGACATCATCACAAAAGGTCAGCTTTCCACCCATCCCCTTATGCGTAAGACCATAAAGCGCATTATTTCAGAAGGTATCCGGATGCAGGGTCAGGGAACCAGCGGAATGCTCTCTTCCATAGAATACCTGTTTGAAAAATTCACCCATGAGGGGGTGGTTTTTTCGTCTGACCTCATGATGTACGAAAAGGCCATGGTCACCCTGAGAGGCGTGCTGTCGGATGTGGACCCCACCTTCAACCGGGATGCATACATGACCTGGGCCGCCGTCACATCCCTGTTGGATGATGCGGTTCGCTTCCGCCTCATGAAGCTTTTCATGAAGGAAGCCTGGTCCCTCTATCGCCACAGTCTGGCGCTTTTCTTTGATATGGAAAAGGTGGTTTTCTGGTTCCTGGCGGACCTGGCACGGGTTTCCCTGAAAATCCCGACGGTATTTGCCAACACACCGGCACCGGTTTACAGTACCCTCAATGGTAATTATAGCCCATTTCCCCGCACATAAACCTAAAATCATCCATCAAAAACTTTAATCAACCCCCTCAATATACGATAAAACACGGTTGAAAGTCGGCCCGTGATACAGCGCCGCCACATGGCCCATGGGCGCGGTTTGCTCCTGTTTCCATCCCGCGGGCGGTATCATGGATTCCGTGGGAAGCACCATATTGTCAACCGGAGAATAGATCGCCACACATGGCAGTTGCGTAGAAGGCTGATATTTTTCCAATTCCCTGACCAGGGGTCCCTGAAAGCGCAGGTTTTCCGCCAATGCCCCAAAACCCAGCGCCACCATTTTGGTTCCCGAAGGAAAGGTAACACCTGAAAGCTGAGTTATTTTACTATTTAAGGTCGTCCCATTTTTGCTTTTACTTATTTAACGTCCGTAATAATCCCATCCGTATAGGTAATAACATGATCCCACTGATAAGCATCGCCATCCGGCATGACTCTCCAGAAAAAATAACTGCCATTTGACCTGTCTCCGGCATTGTTTAAAACAATATCCCCCGTAATGCCGGAATAATGATTGAAAGTGGCGAGAAGGGTTTCTCTCAGTTCGGATAATGTTGCATCTTCTCCGGCTTTTTCCAAGGTTTGAGCAGCGACCATTAATGCATCATAGGTGAGCAGCGAATATTCATTGGGGGTCGAACCGGCCAGTAACCGGATCCTATTGATCAGCTTTTGGGATTCAAAGGTCGGCGGCGTACCGAAAATCGGGGATGTGAATTCAACCTCGTTTGCAAATTTTGCCCCTTCCGGAAAAAGAAACAATTCATCGGTATTGACCAATCCGTCACAGCCGAACCATTTCACTTTTGATAATGTCGTATCCGCTGCCGCCAATTCCAAGATAAAGCAGCCGACATCTAAACTGATCAATTGTACCGCCACATTTGAAGCATCAACGTTTAATGTTTTAGAATTATTAATTAATTCACTTAGCTCTCCCAAATATTCCCTGAGTTCGGATCCTCTGGTCCCGATATAGGATACTTCACCAATATAGGTTCCCCCTTTTGCTTCAAATTTTTCACGTAAGAGAGAACCGAATGATTGCCCCCAGGCATTATCAACGTAAAACAGGGCTACATTTCGAATGCCCTGCTCCCACATTACATCTACGGTTGCTTCAACGGTTTTTTCATCATCAGGCACAATACGATAGATATTGTCATCGGCAGTTGATAGGGACGTCAAGGTGCTGCTCGGGCTGATCAACAGGCTGTTTGACAAATCAATTTCATCTTTTACGCCGATGACTTCCCCACTGGTTAATGGTCCGATAATCATGCGAATATCCCGTGATATAAACGACTTGATTTCCGCCTTTGCCTTTGCGGGGTCTGTTTTCGTGTCGGCGTAGACCAGTTTTATGCGCGTATCCTTGTTGTCATTTCCAAATATTTTATTGATATCCTCGATAGCGCAATTCAAGGCCGCAAGAATTTGATTGCCATGATTTCCATAGGCGCCGGTTAGAGGAATCAGGGCGCCTATCTGCATTTCATTGACGTGAATAGGTTCCTTATGAGACGATCCATTATCAGAACCGCCACATCCCGGAAAAGATAATAAGACGATAATTAACGCTAAAAAAGAAATATTCCCAAAAGCCATTTTTTACTCCTGACCCGGACATGGGAGACCACCAGGATCAATAACATTATGCAAAGACCTCACCCGAAATTAGAAGCCCTCCCCCAAATGTTCGCCAAGCTCTCCCTGTACTAACCGGGCAGTAAGCGAATTCGTTCGTCTTGGATATTCAGAATACACATAAACCCCCTGCAATTCGTTTCCGCTTGTAAACTTTAAGGAATAAATAATATGCCCCGTATCCTCTCCATAATCCAACGCTGAAACAGTAATCGAATCCTGAATCGGATCAAAGACGGCTTCAGCATTGCCGACAAACGTATACGAGCCCATTTGATGCCATAGCATGCTATAATGATAATTTTCACTTCCTATGTTAATACCATGAACACTACAGCCATTGTGCGCATCATAACCAAACCGACAACCAAATTGGTAACCACTCCCAAATGATACTGCATAGCGTTTTTCCCGGTTGACATTCAGGCAAATTTCCCAACCGTCCTGATCAACAATAACAACATCGAAATTCTCTCGATGGGGATTAGCAGTTTCCGGGATGAATTCCCGGGGATCGCCTGATATTTCATCCACAATATCATCATCATTTTCTGCGGAGCTTTCCGTTAAACATCCGAGAAAAATAAACCCTATGATAAATAAAAAAATAAACACTTTTTCGTTTTTCATTTGTCGCGCGCCTCCTTGAAATATCGGGATAAGGACATTCTATTTTTCCACGTTTTTTAATCTATGGCAGTCCGGATCTCTTAAACAAGAATTTTCCCCTGTTAATTTCCGTTAAAATTTGCAACCAGATGATATGATTGGTCATCTTTGAGAATTTCAGGCGGGTGGGGGCAACGCTTCAGGTCAGGCGCATGAGAGCGGCCTCCAGTTTTTCCCTGGCTTCATGGGATAGATCACAGGCATTAAGTACGAATTCCCCGGTCCGGATCACTTTTCCGTACCGGGGGTGTTTGGGCAGACGATCCGGGGAAAGGTATTTGTCCAGGGTCTGGGTCCGCTCCCATCCGTCCTTGTCCATGTACACCGCCCAAAATTGGGACCCTTTGGCCAAATCCGCCTTTGAGGCGCCGGTTGTCTCTCTCCAGCATTTAAGGGCGGTCTGCATGACGCTCACCGCCGCCAGGCGGCGGTCAGGCTCCCCTTCCGTCATCGAGAGCGTCCGGTTCAGCTGGACAAGCCCCTTGTCAATGGATTTAAGGGCCCGAGCCATATCCGGGCGCTGGTCCGGCATCTCCGGGATCAGATCCCCCAGGGAGGCTTTAAGGGTCTGGAACCGCTCCCGGTGTTGATTCAGCATCCTGGCCAGGGTCAGGGCCCGGTCCGATTCCCGGGCCGATGGGGAGAGGATGAGCAGCAGCAATTGCTCCTGTTCGTCCCCTAATTCATCATCCAGGCCGAATTCGAGGCCGGTCAGGGTGATGTCGAGCCGTTTTTCTTCCCGCGCGCCTTTTACAAGGGTATCCGGATATATTCCGGATCCGCTTATTCCCATGTGGATTTCCCGGATATTGGAAAAATCTAAGCCAAAAAAATCAGCGGCGGGCTCCCCGAGAAGGGCCTCCGCGGGTTTATCCAACAGCTCCTGAAGCGCCCTGTTTGAAAAACAGATTTCCAGGCTTTCATTGACGGCGGCAACGGCCTGGTCCACCGTGTCCAGCATCCCGGCCAGCCGCTTTTGGGTCTGTTTCAGACGCTGTTCCGTAACCAGGCGGAGGTTCAGTTCCCGGCGCAGCCGGGTATTCTCCCTGAGGGTGGCGTAGGCCTGTTTGAGTTTGAGCTGGGTCCGGATCCGGGCCAGCAGTTCATCCTTGGTAAAGGGCTTGGTCAGATAATCATTGGCCCCCGCATCGAAACCCCGGACCAGGTCCGAGACCCGGTTTCTGGCCGTGACCATAATGATGGGGAGTTCGGAGGGGGAATAGTCCCGGCGCAGACGCCGGCAGACCTCGTAACCGGTCATTCCGGGCATCATGATATCCAGGAGCACCAGATCGGGCCGGCCCCGGGCGCCGATCCATTCCAGGGCTTCCCTTCCGCCGGGTGCGGTCCGGACGGGAATTCCGGCAAGTCCCAGGTGGTTGGTAATGACCTGAAGATTCACGGGCTCGTCGTCCACGGCCAGGACAACGGGATCGGCCACTGTCCCGGCAGAAGGATCGGGGGCCATGCCGACGGGAAGAGGTTCGGGCAGAGCGGGCCGGTCACGGGTGGAGGCGATCTCCTGCTCTCCGGATATCTTTAGCCGGGCCTCCTCCCCTGCTTTGGGGATGGTAAAGGTAAAAACAGCGCCTTTTCCCTCTTTGGAGACGACCTTAATGGTTCCCCCGTGGAGTTCCACCAGCTTCCGGGTGATAGCGAGCCCCAGGCCCGTGCCGCCGAACCGCCGCGATGCCGAGGCATCCGCCTGTTCAAAGGATTGGAAGATCCTTTCAAACCTGTTTTCCGGGATGCCGATACCGGTGTCTTCAACGGATATGGAGAGGAAATTTCCCTTTTCCGCCGCCAGGATACCCACCTTTCCCTTGGTCGTGAATTTGACGGCATTGCCCACCAGGTTGAACAGGATCTGCTGGAGCCGGTCCTCATCCCCCAGGGCGGCGGGAAGATGGTCGGGGACCTTGTTTTCCAGGACCAGCGGCCTCCCCCGGGTCATGGGCTCGCACACGGCCAGAACGGTCCTGATCAGGGCCTTTATATCCACGGCTCTTTTCCGGATGCGGATATCCTGGTGCTTGAGCTTTGAAAAATCGAGGATATCGTTGATCAGGGCGGTCAGGCGACGGGCGCTGGAGATGATCATGGTGAGGTTGTTTCGGACCGACCGGTTGAGATCTCCGGCGGCCCCCTCTCTCAGGGATTCCGCAATGCCGATGATGCCGTTTAAGGGGGTGCGCAGTTCATGGGAGGTATTGGCCAGAAATTCGTCCTTGATCCGATTGGCCCGGTATAATTCCTCGTTTTTCCGGTTCAAATCTACGGACAGACGTTCCACCGCGGCAAATGCCTTTGAAAACCTTAAAGAGATCACGAATGAGTGGGAAATGATGAGAATGAACAGGCCGTAGGGGATTAAAACCCCGGTTTCGATCAGGCGGTGGCCGTAGAGGATATCATTTATGCCGGTGAGCCAGAAGATGGGAAAACCCACCAGCATGTATACCGCGCCCTGGCGCCCGTGCCTGACCGCCAGGATGAGGACCCAAATGACATAGACCAAGGTGGTTGCGGTCAGTATCTCATAGGGCAACAGGGTCCTTGTGAAAATATGGGGGGGCGTAAGCGCCGCCACCAGGGAAAAAACTAAGCCGGCCCATTGGTAAATCCGGGTGATGAGAGCGGAGGATTCTCCCGGGAAAATAGATCTGATAAAGAGGGCGAATGCCGGGATGCTCAGATAAAAGGAAAGAACCTCGGTCCGGGTGATCCATTCCCATGTGATGCCCGGAATCAAGAGATCGATGAACCGGCCGTGGGGATCCACCGTGCCGTGCCATGCGGCCACGCATAGGCAGAAGATGCCGAAATAAAGGGTTGAGGTATCCTTGGGCCGCAGGACGAACAGGGCAAGATGATAGATCCCCATGATCAGAAGGCTGCCGAAGAGGATCAAGTTCAGGACGAACTGCTTTTTCACGCCCCTTTCAAGCGCCATGCGGGGGCCCAGCAGCAGATGATCCATGATCCCGCCGCTCCAGTTGTGGAAATTGGCGGCTGTAATCCGTATGTCCAGGCGACTTCCGAATCTATCCAGGTCGACGATTTCCACCTTGTGCCAGGGAAGGGTGGATTCTCTATCCATGCCGACCCTGCCCCCGGCCCCGACGGTTTGTCCGTTGATGGTCAGGGTGTAGGCGGATGAGATGGTTCCCAGTTTCAGGGCAAGACCCGATATATCTTCCGGCAGAAGGAGGATCAGGCGGTAGGTGGCAAAGCCGTGGACCGGATATTTTGTTTCTTCTTCAGGGGTCTGGTGCCAAAATCCCGGCACCTTTATAAAAGCGGTGTCCGAAGGGAGAGGGGCCTCCGGGATATGGGGCAAGGAAGAAGGGGTCCGCCAGTAGAAGGCCCATTGGCCGTCCAGATTGACAGGGCCCGCGGCAAAGTCACGGGAACTCAGGTCAAGGCAACCCTTCCGGGCCAGCGGCCGGTCCGTTTCCCCCAAACACCCCTGGAGAACAAGCAAACAGATCAGGGGTATCAGGATCATTGATATGACGTGTCTTCCGGATGTTGATTTCAAGTCCGGGCCTCCTGAGCCTTGACATGGCCGGCGACTGAAACTACCGGGATTGAACATCCGCACTCTGTTTCGGCGGGTTTTTACACTCTATTTTTAAGCGCGTAAACTCAGCCCTATAATCATCTCGCACTCCGAATTTCAGACACGACCTTGAAATAGGTCCTACCTCAATCTGCTTGAAATCGTCAGGCACATAGTACCTCTCCCGGCCCAGTTTTTCAGTTGGGTATCCCGCTTTGCCCGCAGGTGCGTACTGCTCCAGTATCCCGTCCGGCAGCATCCGCGAGAGCAAGAAGATGCTGCTTCGGTCTGTTGCAGCACATTCTTGACAAATCCGTACGCGACATTCTCATCGCTGAAAAGATGTGAGTAGTTGTCATAGCCAAACAGCAATTCGTTCAAAAGTCTGAAATCATCCGTCAAAAACTTTAATCAACCCCCTCAATATACGATAAAACACGGTTGAAAGTCGGCCCGTGATACAGCGCCGCCACATGGCCCATGGGCGCGGTTTGCTCCTGTTTCCATCCCGCGGGCGGTATCATGGATTCCGTGGGAAGCACCATATTGTCAACCGGAGAATAGATCGCCACACATGGCAGTTGCGTAGAAGGCTGAAATTTTTCCAATTCCCTGACCAGGGGTCCCTGAAAGCGCAGGTTTTCCGCCAATGCCCCAAAACCCAGCACCACCATTTTGCTTCCCTTAAAAGGTGATCCCAAGGTAATCACCCGCCGAATTACGGAAGAACGGGATTCGCCTCGCTTGCCCGCGTAGGTTTTGGCCAAAAGCCCGCCGAGGCTGTGACCCACCATCACGATATGGTCACCGGGGCAATCCCTTTCCACCTGTTTCATCCACATTTCAAATTTTCCATAAATATCCCAGAAAGTGACATTCCAGCTGCTGTAGGAAAACGCATGGATTCGGCTATGTCCTTTACGCTTAAGCCGCCATCGATAATAAGTCCATGCACCGGCATTATGATAAATACCGTGGATCAAAACAACCGTTGGACCGCCTTGGGCGCTATCCGGACCCGGTTTCCACAAACTTTTAACGAATCCGAACGGATAAAGGCATATCACCACAACATTGCTGCAGATGCTGGATAAGATACCCCTGAGCAACCACAGATACGGCTTGCCGTCTGACTGCTGATCCAGTGTCATGCCATAGGGGGAATTGGCGGCCTCATACCAGAAAATCAGGTAGGTAAACACCGGTATGAGCAAAAAAACAACGATCAGGACAAATAAAATCAAAGTTAACATAAGGGTCCCCGTAAAATAAAATAACATATTTTCAATTGTTTAGGTCTATTTGTCAACAACAGCCCATCAAGCCGGCACAAAATTTAAAAAAATAATTATAAAGCTCTTGACAAAATGACGCAACGCGTTATATTTATGGCCGACACCACATCGAAATAAAGCAATTACGAAAACCCAATGGAAATAATTTTCAGGAGGAAATTCAAAATGGCCACAAAGAAACAAACTACCAAAGCAAAAAGCAAAAAAACAGAGAAAAAGGCTGAGTCCCGTTTTCAAGCGGTCAATTCCCTGCACAAAACCAGGGAAAACTGGGTCGAGACAGTTAAAGACTACAACGAGAAGTACATCTCAAAACCCTTTGAGAACAGCAAAGACTTTGTTGTGGATATGAAAAACGATCCCAAAAAGACCTTTGGTGATATCTTGGATAATGGCAAGGGCTTTGTAGAGGATGTAAAAAAGGACCCGAAAAAGGCATGGACCGATCTGGTAGACGGCAGCAAGGATCTGGCCGAAGGCGGCAGGGAAGATTTTTTCAAAGTGGTGGAAACCGTCTTGGACGGCGGCAGGGATTTTTATGCCGGCATGGAGAAGGACACCCGAAAAGCGCTGGATGATCTTCTGGATCGAGGTAAAAAATTCACCGATAAGATTCCCGGCAAAGAAACTGTGGAAAAAGGGTTATCCAAAAGCCTTGAGTCGATCCCCGATCGCTTCAACCTGCCCAGCAAAAAGGACATGGAAAAACTGACAAAAACCGTACGAACCTTGAATACCAAGCTCAACACCCTGAGCAAGCAGTGCGCTGCCTGATATTACTCTGATCTTCAGGCCGACCCTTCATGGGGTTGGCCTGAAATCGGTGGTCTTTTATCTCAGGGAAACCCCTGAACGTTCAATCAGCATTGGAGGCAGTCATGCACAAAATCAAACGATATGCAAATCGTAAATTATACGACACAAAAACTAAGGAATACATCACACTGGACAAAATCGCAAAGCTGCTCAAGTCAGGCGAAGAGATATCCGTTATGGATAACGAAACCGGGAAAGATATCACAGCTGCCACGGTTTCCCAGATTCTTGCCCGAACCAAAAAAGGACAAACGGATAATGGCGCATCCAACGTCATGATCCAGCTCCTTCGAAAAGGTCCCGGGACACTGGTGGACTATGGGAAAAAATATATCTCACTGTGGGATCGGGCGCTCACCATGGCCGATGAAGAGATCGACAGGCTGGTGGAAAGGCTCGTTAAAGAAAAAGAAATCACACCGTCCGAGGGCAGCAAACTCAAAAAAGATATGGTGAATCGGGCGGAAGACATGAAGAAATGGATCGCGGAAAAGATCGATCAGAGGGTCAATGAAGCCCTGGATCTCATGAACCTGGCCAGCAAGGAGAAGGTCTCTCAGCTCACCGGAAAGATCGATACACTGACCCGTAAAGTCCAAAATCTTGAAAAAAAGCTGGCGCGAAAAGCCAAAGAAGACGCCGCCAAAAAAGAGGCGGGTCGCCGCACCAAAAAAGCCCAGGCAAAGGTGATTCCCCTGCCAAAAGACGATCTCAAACCGGTAAACCTGCCGGAAGCGCAAGAGGCGGAAACCCTTTAGCCTTCAGAAATTACAGACCATCCGGCTGTGAAGCGATTTCATCCTCTCCTGACTGAGCACATCCATTCTTAACACCATGAGCGGCAATGGGCTGAGATTTTCTTCGGCTCAGCGCCGCGCCCATAAGCCAAAGTCAAAATAGACCGCTGTACGCAAAACGGCGCAATTACTGTTCCAGAACCTGACGTATGGTAACCAATAAATTGCTTATGGAGAAGGGTTTTGACACAAACCCGGAGGCCCCGGAAGACAAAATATCCTGCAAAGGACCGTCCAGGGAGTAGCCGTTGGAAATGATAATCCTGGCCTCGGGGTTAATCTTCAGAGTAGAATCTGGGGAACAGGGATGATATTATGACTTTTAATCTCCTAAGGCGAGGCCTCTGAGCCTCGAGAAATAACGGTTATGCCCAATCAAAAACAAAAGCGATTTTCCTGGCGCGGTCGCTGGGCCGTATTCGGGGCCATCGCAGCCGTCTATTTCTTCGCCTACTTTCACAGGGTCTCCACATCGGTTATCGCTCCGGACCTCCTGGCCACGTTCAATGTCAATGCCACAGTCCTGGGATTCATGTCTTCCATGTATTTCTACCTTTATGCGCTTGAGCAGCCGGTGGTGGGTTATCTGGCGGATCGATGGGGGCCCCGATGGGTCGTAACCGTGTGGACCCTGGTGGCCGCCCTGGGCTGTTTCGTCTTTGGGGTGGCCCCCAGTATTGAATGGGCTTCGGCGGGCCGGGCACTCATCGGTTTCGGTGTGGGAGGGGTTTTTGTTCCCGGCATGAAGGCCTTTTCCCAATGGTTTCGGGAAAGGGAATTTGCCACCCTGACCGGGGTCCTTCTGGCATTGGGAAACCTCGGGGCCATTGTCGCCACCACCCCCCTGGCCTGGGCAGCCCGGATATGGGGCTGGCGGGGGACTTTCATGGTGATCGGCGCCATTACCGTGGTGCTGGCCCTCGGTGCCTTCATTCTTATCGAAAACCCTCCAAAAAAGGACACACCGATCCGTCAAAAGGGCACTTCATCCGAGAGCGACAGCGCCGGTAATCCTTTGAAATCAACCCTTCAAGTTTTGGGATCCCTTCGTTTCTGGATACTGGGGGCCATCTTCTTCGGGGCCTTTGGAAGCTATCTCACGTTTCAGGGCCTCTGGGCGACCACCTTCCTCATGTCCCTACTGGGGGTGGACCTTTTTCACGCCAGCCTGTTCAACATGCTGATCCCCATTGGCCTGATCCTGGGCGCCCCTTTCACGGGGTGGCTTTCGGGCCGGTTCAATCTCAACAAAGGGCGGGTGCTCATCGGACTTCTAGCCCTGGAGACAAGCCTATGGGCATGGATGATATTCAGCGGAAAAAACCTGGGGATCATTGGCATACTATCTATTATGTTAATCCTGGGCGGCGCTTCCGGGGGGTTGGGCGCCATCCTTTGGGGTCTGGTGAGAGAGGCTACCCCGACGCCGATCCTGGGGCTTACCACCGGGCTTCTGAACCCCTTCCCTTTTGTGGGGGTAGCGATTTTTCAGGTATGGACCGGTGCCATTTTGGACCGCGCGGGCAGTGTTAACGGCGTCTATTCCGCCTCGGCCTATCAAGATGCCTTTCTTTTGTGCTTTCTGGCGGTGGCCATCTGTCTGGGTCTTGCCCTTTTCCTTCAGAAGAGGCCGGCCGGCAAAATGAACGCCCCTTGAAATGAGAAAAGCGGGACCGCACACAAAATCTGTTTGCTTTCGGGAACAACATCATCAAATAATGGCTTCGGTCCCTGAAGGTCTGAGCTGGATACCAGTTCCATATATGTAACAACGGAGATAAAGAAATTCTCAGAATTCCATTGACAATCTAACCATTGGGATGACAATATATTTGAAAAAATATGATTTATTGGGGGATTTTTTATGGGATATTCGAAGCTCAGCGTAACAATTCCAGATCAGACATACAGGCAAATCAAGGAACTGGCGGCTGGAAAACACATCAAATTAAGCCATCTGGTCGCGGAAGCTCTTTCAGAAAAGGTGCGGAAATTGAAAGAAGAGATCCTCCTGGAACGTATTAATGCAGCTTTTTCTGATCCGAATATAAAGAGGGAACAGAGGCTTATGGCCGAAACCATTGCCGAAAACACCAATGTGGAAGAAATGCCATGGTAAAGGCAAGACAGGGGGATATCTACTGGGTCAGGTTCGGTCCATCCGGCAAGAGACCGGCGGTTGTTGTTCAAAATGATTTGTTAAACAAAAGCAAGATTCAAACGACCGTTGTGGCCCTAATCACCTCTAACCGAAAACCGGCTCAAGTACCGGGAAATATTCTTCTGAAAAAGGGAACCGCCAATCTTTCAAAAACCAGTGTCGTGGTGGTAAGCCAGATGGCCACCGTGGATAAAGGCAGGCTTCTTGAAAAAATCGGAACAATCCAGCATGAACTGCAAAAAGAGGTGATTGAAGGATGCCGATGGGTCATCGATGATGTCACCTTCTGAAGTCCTGCGTTCCCGCGCTGGAGCTTGGGAACGTACTCTACATTTGCTAATGGGCACCCAAACTTCGCTGTTCATCCGGACAAGCCGTTGAACTCTGACCATGCTCAGAGGGCATGGTTTTCAACTTCGAAATAAACTTGTGCCTAAAGAATCCGGCGGAGAATTTCTGCTGTATCAGACCGAAGACGGACAGGTGAAGCTTGATGTGCAGCTGCAGGATGAAACCGTCTGGCTGACACAGCCTTTGATGGCTGAGTTGTTTCAGACCACCCAGCAGAACATCAGCCAGCATATTCTGAATATCTTTGATGAAGGGGAACTCACCCAGGAGGCAATTCACAAGAAATTCTTGTCGGTTCGCCGGGAAGGAGGCGTAACATGAGAATCGCAACACCCGCTGTAATTTTCGCTGTTCTTCTTTTTTTTCTGCCGACAGTACCCTACGCCGCTACTTATTATGTTTCACCCCTGGGAAATGATTCGTCCGCAGGGTCTTCCGCTACCCCCTGGAAGACGTTGCAGCATGCAGCAATCAGTGTAAACGCCGGGGACACAGTCCTTATTGGAAGCGGCAACTATGCCGGATTCCGTGCTGCAACAGGTGGTTCAGCAGGTTTGCCCATCACCTTTCGGGCGGATACAGGGGCCTCTGTTGTTATCAATTCGGCGAGCCCCGAAGGCATAAAGGGGAGTATCATTGAAATTGAGGAATACGACTGGTGGGTACTGGATGGTCTTGAAGTGACCGGTGCATCCCGGAACGCGGGGATTGACATTCGCGCGGCGGAGCATATTACCGTTCGGGATTGTTACTGCCACGACAACCAGAAATGGGGGATTTTCACAGCCTTTACCGAAGATTTCACCGGGGAATATAATGAATGCAGTCATGCGGTGGAAGAGCACGGCATATATCACAGCAACAGCGGGGACAGGGCCATCATCCGCTACAACACCTGCCACCACAACGCAGCGTGTGGGATTCAAATCAATGCGGACCCTTCCATGGGAGGCGACGGCATCAGCAGTAACTGCATTGTCACCCACAATATCCTATATGAGAACGGCGCCGTGGGCGGGGCGGCCATCAACCTGGCTTCGGTTCGCGACAGCCTCATCGGCGATAATTTGATTTACAATAATTACGCCGGCGGCATTGCCGCATGGGACGATGGTCAGGGCAATCAATGGGGCAGCAAGAACAACCAGTATTACAACAACACCGTCCACATGCCCGCAGAAAGCCGTTGGGCTGTCAACCTGAAAAACGGCAGCACCGGATCCAGGGTATGGAACAATCTGCTCATTCATGAAAACACCGCCAGGGGCGGCCTTGAAATTGACAGTTCCAGCCTTACGGAATTCTCCAGCAACCAAAATGTCCTGACCCGGATCAGCGTTGATGATACTGTTATGGATCTCTCCGGATGGCAAAACACACACTCCCAGGATACCCGGTCGTTCAGTCAAACGGCTTCCCAAACTTTTGTTTCCGCCGGCAGCAACTACCATCTTCTCGAGACGGCGCTGGCCATTGACGCCGGCGCCACCCTCTCGGAAATCACGGACGACCTGGATGGAATTTTAAGACCTCAAGGTGCTGGCTACGATATGGGCGTATACGAATTTCTTTTCGCCCAATGTCCTGACTGCTCAGGGGATGCGATTGTTCTGGAGCACATCACCTTCCCTTCCAATACCACCTGCGAGTGTGTTGGCGAACAATTCATCATCATTGGCGCAGGCGTAGTTATTGAACCCGGCGCCATCGTTACATTCAAGGCGCCGCTCGTGAAAGGGGAGGATCGATTTCGGACCACTAACAGCGCTACCGTTTATATTCGACAATAGAAAACAAATGTAATTGATGCACGACAAGGCCCTTACCACCCGTAAAAAGTGTACCCCAGTTTTTTCCAGTCCCCTTCGGATCTGATCACCTTTTCTCCCTTGAAATAGACCCAGAATACCGGTCTTCTTACAATGGCTCCCATGTCCCGTTCCCGGTTGACGCCATAGGTCCATTTTTCTTCGTTCCCCTCCTGGTTTATGGAATCCGGGTTTCCCAGGGCAGCCACTACCATTGGCTTGTTCATTCCTGTGGCGACTTTCCTGGCAGCCACCGCCTGCACCGTCGCCTGATCCCATGCGGGATACTGACTTCGGAGTTTGTCGGCACGGCGATCCTTCATACCGCAACCGACGGCCACAACACTCAGCAAAAGCAAAGTAAATAAAAATTGTATCTTTTTCATGATTACCTCCCGGCGCTCTCTTTTTCTGCCTAGAATTAAGAGATTAAATTGAATTTCACCCGGAATCAAGGATATTATGGAATGGCAAGGGCTCATAGGCAACGTATCACCTCACCCTATCCGCCACAAGCCGCGCGACTGATTAGCGATCGTTATTCAAACCAATATGTCCATTCAGGAATGTTTCTGAGGGTCATCAAATCAGAAAATTCATACTCAGTGTACCTCCGCTATCTCACCTTCAGATGCTCCTTAACTTCCTGCTCCCATTGTGCTATTTAAGGTGGACCCCATTGTTTGGACACCCCCGAAGGGGAAATAAGCTCTGATACGGTATTGATATTATCCTTCTTACTGCCTCTTTTTAGCTGGGGGGCCAATGTAAGGAGCCCGTAGGGCGACTGGAGTTGGCCCCCGGCGGCGATCATTTTTTATGCCGCTATCAGCAATTCATGCTCTTTGAAATAAACTTCATCTGGGGTCATATCACCAAGTGATTGATGAAATCGCTCCTGGTTATAATACTCAAACCAATGTTTCAAGCCATTTCGGAGATCCGCCCCATTTTCAAAAACTCTCAAATACACGTAATGGTGTTTCACTGTCCACCATAGCCGTTCGATAAAAATGTTGTCTTGAAAACGTCCACGACCATCCATGCTGATTTTTATCCCATGCTCTATCAATACATCGGTAAAATCTTTACTTGTAAATTGGCTTCCCTGGTCTGTATTGAAAATATGAGGGCAACCATGGCTGCGAATAGCCTCATTCAATGCCTCAACACAAAAATCGGCTTCCAGTGTGTTTGAAACGCGCCAGGACAATACTTTGCGACTGTGCCAATCTATTACCGCTACGAGGTACATAAAGCCGCGTTCCAATGGAATATACGTTATGTCTGCCGCCCATACCTGATTCGGGCGGTCAATTTTCAAGCCCCGGAGCAAATACGGATAGATCTTATGCTCGGGGTGAGGTTTACTTGTTTTCGGCTTCGGGTATATTGCTTCAAGACCCATAAGTCGCATAAGACGTTGAACTCGTTTGCGATTAATTGTATTATAGCCCAGCCTCCGCAAATAACTACGCATTGATCGGCTCCCGTAGACCGGCGTTTTTAAATATTGTTCGTCAATGATCCGCATCAGTTCAAGACCCTCTTTTTTGACCTTCTTGCATTTGTAATAAACAGAGGATCTGCTGATATTCAGCATGTTACATTGTCGTAAAATGCTGACGTCTGGATGTTGGGAGTCAATCATGTCTTTCCGCTGCTTGCGCGTTAGAGACTGAGCTTTTTCGACAAAAAATCTCGTTCCACTTTTAATTGGCCAATGTGGCGATAAAGATCTTCAATTTGGGCCTCATTTTGTTTACGAGTTTTTTGACCCTTATCGAAAATATTTGCGGCGCCATCAAGTAAAGCCCGTTTCCAATTGTTTATCATTGTGGGGTGAATCCCAAATCTGGCAGAAAGCTGGGAAACGGTTTCTTCGTTTCGTAGTGCAGTCAGGGCCACTTTCGCTTTGAATTCCGGTTTGTACTGGGTTCGTTTCTTGCTCATTGTCATCTCCATTCAAGGGTTGACTCAGAGCTTAACACATTGTCCGAATTTTGGGGACCACCTCAATTTTTACATTTTAAAGGGTTTATCGCTCTAAACAAAATAAGCTTTGAGCATGTTACGAGGTGAAATAATGGGTTTGACCCAGACCAGTTATGAAATTGACAGGGGCATAGCAACAATAACACTGCATCGACCGGATAGGATGAATGCCTTTACCCCCGTGATGCATGATGAACTGATCACCATTTTCGCAGAAGCAGATATGGACGATGCGGTCCGCGTTGTGGTGGTAACCGGCGCCGGAAAGGCTTTTTGTGCCGGGGCGGATCTTTCAGGAGGCGGTTCTACCTTTGACCGATCCGAAAAAACCACCATCAGCGACCATCGTGACGGCGGAGGCCAGGTGGCATTGGCAATATATAAGTGCCGAAAGCCCGTTATTGCAGCCATTAATGGACACGCAGTTGGAATCGGCATAACCATGACATTACCCATGGACATGCGTATCGTGGCCGAAGACGCCAAGATCGGCTTTGTATTTGCAAAACGCGGCGTCGTTTTAGAGGCCTGTTCCTCCTGGTTTCTGCCCCGTATCATCGGCATCGCCAAGGCCACTGAACTGGCCTATACGGGACGTGTATTCCGTGCGGTTGAAGAGGCAGGTTCCGGACTTTTCAATTATGTTTTGCCGAAAGACAGAGTGCTTTCAAAGGCCATGGAAATCGCAACCGAAATCGCAGCCAATACCTCGGCAGTTTCCGTAGCACTCAACAAGGCGCTTCTCTGGCACGGGCTGGGCGAAGATGACCCCCAATCCGCTCACCTTGTGGATTCGCGCTGTTTCTACTGGGCGGGAAAGCAGAAGGATGCAAATGAAGGCATCTTAAGCTTCCTGGAAAAACGGCAACCGAACTTCACCATGAGTTCCTCAACAGACATGCCGGACTTCTACCCCTGGTGGAAGGAGCCCAAGGTTTAGAGGCAGGTTCCGTGGCCCTAATAGTCTGTCTTGGCTGGTCATTGGGTCGTTGACGTCACGTCAATCGAATCCTCATTGGAAATTCCAAGGGGGAAATCCAGGAATGTGCCAACGGGATTGGCGGAATTTGAAGGATCACCGGCAGATCTCCAGGCCATGTATTTCGCAGTAATGAAAAAGGCGTTCCTTGTACCATTTCACCGCTCGGTAGTAGCGGTACCAGTTGGATTGAAGGAAGTTTGGGACCAGCTTTGCACCGACCACCTTTCGCTGATCGAATATCTTCCCATCAAAGTTGGAAAACGCGTCATCGAGCCATCGCCCCGCGTCATATTCAAGTGAATCATGATCATCCGGGTCCAGTAGTCCCTGTTCCACCAGGACCTTTTGCCAGTTCCGAATCCTGCCCCCGTCCATTTTCTTTATGAGGAGGGCGTCAAAGAGTGCGTGAAGGGAATCGAGACGGATATCTTTTCCTCGGTATTGTTCATGATCCCGCAGATAAAGGGACAGGCATTTTGAAATACCCTGAAAGGCCCGTTTAAACCGCTCCCTGTTATCGATGATTCCGGAGGATTTAAGCGCCATGGAAAACTCATCGGTGTAATCATAGGCGTACTGCCAAACCAGATAGGGAAGATCCGGGTAGACCATGGCCTGGCCGTGTCCGTAGGCGGGGATCAGCAAGTCAAACTGTTCGGAAACAGCATCCTTGAGCCACTTCAAAATGAATTTGAATTTATCGACCACAATCCCCGAACCGTTCAGAATCTGAACCTGTTCGATATCGTTAACCTTGCTTAACAGGCCCGAAAAGCCCTGATGGGAAAAGGTATCCGCATAGGCATGAAGCACGATGCCCAGTTTGACGAGATCCTCCTCCAGCATGGCTTCCTGCAATATGCCGGTGATCACCGGACCTTCTTCCGTGCATCGCAACTGTTTGACGAAATGGTTCCCGTTGCACCCGGGCACAAAGTGAAAGGCTGCGGTGTTGTTGATCATGGCGCTGTAATTGAAGGTTTTGATGCGGATGTAGGAATGGCAGGTGGCCATGTTGAAAAAGGACGCTTTGCCCTCTATGGTGTCATATTGGATATCATTGGGGATATCGCCTTCAATGACCACATAATTGATCCTTGCATCATCTACGAACTGTGAGGCATAAGCGATGGTGCGAGCGCTCTCCCTGTTAAAACCGATGGCGAGGGCGAAAGCCAGGACGGCATAATAGTGTGCGTCGATTTTCATTCGATCATCAAAATTCCTTTAGCTTTTTATAATTGACGGCGGACACGTAATCGATGAGATCCTGTTCGCTTACGTCTTCGCCTTTAATGGAGAGAATACATCTGTTTTCGACCATAACAATGATATCCCCTTTACAATTGGAAGTTGTACCGTGTCATACCGTATACAGCATTACCAGGCAGCGGGTGGGTTCGTTGGACAGGCTTTTCAGCTTGTGGGGAATGTCTGAATTGAAATGGATACTTTCCCCTTTCTTGAGCACATGGGGCTTTCCCCCCAGAACAAATTCCAGGTCCCCTTCCATCACAAAGATGAATTCTTCTCCTTCGTGCCGATATTCCACCGGTTTGTGGGCGTGATGGGATTCGATGGTGACCATGAAAGCTCGAAGGTGGCTTTCTTCCGCACCCGGCGTCAGTGTCTCATAGGAGTAGCTTTTTGTTCTCTTGATAAAGGCCTGGGCACGCTGGTCCCGAATTGCGGTTTGCTCTTCCCGGCTCAGAAAGGTCCCCGGATCGACCCCCAGGGCCCCGGCAAGGCGGAGCAGGAAACTGACGGGCGGGGACATCTTGTCCGATTCCACCATGGCCATGAATTCCGGCGTCTGACCGGTGGCCTTGGCCAGGGATTCCACGGTCCAGTCCCGGGATTTTCGAATCTTTTGAATTTTCGCGCCGAACCCTCCTGCTTCACCCGAGGCTTTCTTTGTATCGGATAACACGTCGGCCAGCTTTCGCATAACCACCTGCTTTGCCCGTGCGGTCAACAACGGCAGAAACGTCTTTGCATCCGCCACAATACCAATATCCGCCACCTGGAATATGGGGGCGTTTGCATCGCGATTGATGGCCACAATGGTCTTTGATTCCATAATGCCGGCCGTGTATTGAATGGCACCGGATGTTCCGATGGAAAAGAGCAGATTAGGGTGAACGGCTTTTCCCGTCTGGCCGATGAGTCGATCCTCATCCACCCAGTGGTGCAGCACGGGGGGCCGGGTTCCCGCCACCTCTCCGCCCACGGCCACCGCCAGTTCCCGAACCAGACCAAATCCTTCCATATTGCCCAACCCCGCGCCGCCCACCACAACGATCTCGGCTTCTTCAAGTTTCCGGTGTTCCGGGGGCTCAGGGGAACGGGAAAGCAGCCTGGGGCGATTGACGTCGGGATCTGTCTGAACGGGGATCCGTTCAACCGTACCTTTTGCCCCGTCCGCTTCCGACATTTCTTTATCATCGGTCTGAATCTGGGGGTGCACCGTGGCAAATCCCGTACCATGACCGTCGGCATACGTGATTTCTGCCATGATTTCCCCACCCCAAGCAGGGCACAAACCCACGATCTGCTGACCCGTAATGCGAAGATCGACGCAATCGGCCATCAACCCGGCATTGCAGATGCGCGCAGTCCTGGATGCCATTTCCCGGCCAAAATCCGTGAGGGCGAAGAGCATGAGCATGGGCGCGTGCTGTTTCACCGTGGCCGCCAGGGCTTCCGCGAAAACATCGCACAGGGGAATGGTGAAGTGCTCATTTTCGAGAACCAGGACTCGATCCGCGCCCGCGGAAAAGGATTCCCCGTAAGAGCTCTTGAGAGAAACGGCACCCACATGATCCCCGGGTGCCGTGTCATCACCGGGAACACCCGGGAACACCATCACCGCTTTTCCGTTTACGGACCGGGCAAGGGCCCGTGCCCTGGCCAGCACGTTCAGGCTGTACCTGAAGAGCCGCTCGTGCCGCAAATCACCGAATACCCAGATTTCATCGTTCATTTTTTCTTCCGATATATCTTGATCAAGCCCCGATGGCACCGGATTCCGACAGGCGCTTCATCAGCTCGTCCGCCTGCTCCCGGGCGTCTCCCTTGAGGAACTCGCATTTCTTTGTTTCTTTAACCCGCATCATGGAAATCACCCGGGTGGGGGAACCCGCATCGCCCACACGTTCCGGCACAAGCCCCAGATCCGACAGGTTCCAGCGTTCAACCCGCTCTGATTCAAATGCCCGGCCAATCCCTGAAAGCCCCAGATCCCTCGGCTCAAAAGCACCGGGATGGATCGTAAATGCCACCGGGCTTGTCACTTCATATTCTTCCAAAAAATGATCAGCGACTCGTTCCACCCTGAATACGTCCTTCTGCCATTCTATACCTGATACCATACTGATAAACGGGATGCCGAGCTGTACCGATGTCTGAGGCCCCACCTGACCGGTATCGCTGTCCGCTGTCCGAACGCCGAAAAGCACCAGGTCAAAGGGGACCAGCTTTTGAAGGCCCGCCCCGAGGACCGTTGAGGTGGCCAGGGTGTCTGAACCGGCAAATGCCGGATCAGAGATGAGGATCTCCCGATCCACCCCCATGGCCCTGGCCTCGGAAAGGGCTGAAAGGCTCGCTTCAGGGCCCATTGAAATGGCCGTCACACGGCCACCGTGAAGTTCTTTGAGGCGAAGGGCCGCTTCCAGGACCGGCCGGTCGAATGGATTGAGCTCCGAGGTATCCTCGGTTCGAACCACCTGTTCCTCGGGCGCCGCCAGGATGACCGATTTAATGCATACCACAATATGAAATCCCATTATTTTTTCCCCAGGACCCCTCTGGCAATCACCATCCGGTGCACCTCGGAGGAGCCCTCGTAAATTCTCGTTACCCGGGCGTCACGGTAGTAGCGTTCAACGGGGTAGCTCTTGGAGTACCCATATCCACCATGAATCTGTACCGCCATATCCGTCACCTTGCAGCAGGCCTCGGACGCAAAGAGTTTTGCCATGGCCGATTCCTGGGAAAATCTTTTTCCGGAATCTTTAAGGGCGGCGGCCCGATATGTCATGAGGCGGGATGCTTCCACAAGGGTACCCATATCCGCAATCATCATCCGGATGGCCTGGTGTTTTGAAATGGGAACCCTGAACTGGCGGCGCTGCCGAGCATACAGAATCCCCTCTTCCAGCGCGGCCTGAGCAATACCCAGGGCCTGGGCCGCGATCCCCATCCGGCCCGTATCCAGGGCCGCAAGACCGATTTTAAGCCCCATGCCTTCCCGGCCCAGGAGATTATCGAGCGGCAGGCGGCAGTCATAGAGCCGTATGGAACTGACCGGGTTTGCCCGCATGCCGCAGAGGTCTTCCAGGTCCCCCACCACGAACCCCGGGGTTCCCCGTTCCGCCACCACCACACTAATCTCCCTGCGGTCACCGGACGGGTTGGTTTTAAGGAACAAGAGGCATATGTCCGCAACCCCTCCGTTGGTCACAAATACCTTGTTGGCGTTGACCACATATGCGTCTCCATCGGAAACGGCCGTGGCCTCAATGCCCGACGCGTCTGACCCCGCGTTGGGTTCCGTCAGGCAGAAAGCACCGATCTTCTCCCCACCGGCCAAAGGCTTTGCCCACTTTTCCTGCTGGGCCTCTGATCCGAACGCCAGGATGGGGTACAGGGCCACGCTGTTATGGACCGTCACACAGAGCCCCAGGCTGCCGCTGGCCCTGCTGATCTCCTCAACGATAATGGCATAGCTGACGGAATCCAGATCCGCGCCACCCAGTTCTCGGGGTGCCTGGATACCGAAATATCCGAGCTTCCCCATCTTTTCCACCACTTCCCAGGGAAACCGAGCCTCTCGATCAATCTCACCGGCTATGGGCCTGATTTCCCGATCACAGAAGGAACGAACAGATCGCCGTACGATACGATGCTTTTCAGATAATATACCGTCCATAAATTCTCTTTATTTCAAAATCACAAGAAACCGGTTGAGACCTCAGGTCTCCGGTAAAGGTCGGGGTTAGAGTTGCTCGGGGAGATAGCATTTAAAGGGGCAGGAGTAACAACTGATTCGGTTAGGCAAAACACCTTTCTCTAGGAGATGCAAGCCTACTTCTTTGTATACACTCCCTTGCTGACACTTTTGATTTTTTTCTTTTTTCTAAGCCGGTAGATGATGTTGTTCAATTTTTTCGTGTTAAAGCCTGTTTGCTCACCCAGTTCATCCATTGTAATGGGTTTTGTCGCAGTGACGATCACTTCGTAAACCACCTCCGTTGCGTTGACAGCCGGCTTTTTCTGAGAAACCGTGTTATCGGGAGTCTCTTTTGGTGCCTCGGGTGGGTTGTAATCATTCGCTGCGGGCTCGGGTTCGAAATCCCTGTCACCGCCTGACGAATCCACATAACCGTCCAGCTTATCCGCGATGGTCTGCACGCCCTGGGCCAAGGTCCTCAACCCTTCGCCAAACGCTTTTACAAATGTTTCCAGCTCTTTCATTGCACATATCCTCCTGCAGTATTTCACCATTCCCTTTATCTCGAACGTCGGGTACCCGCTGAAAAATCAGTCTTACCCTGTTTTTTATATGGTTTCTTCATATCAGGTAAATCTTTGCTTTTCAATGAAAAAAGGTATTTTCAAAATTATTTGACCCGAATCAAGGGAACGTGGTAGGTTTGCTCCTAAAAAAACAATGAGGATCAGTTCCTGAAACACCGACCGGGAGTCAACCTGAATGACGAGTGATTTAGACATCATTTCAAGCGCCCTTATCTTTGATGGGCTTCCCAAACAACACCTTGAACAGATCCAAGAGGTGTCGGTCTCAAAAAACTACCATAAGGGTGAAATGATCTTTATGGAGCAGGACGAAGGAAACGGCTTCTACCTGGTGGCGGAAGGAATGGTAAAAATTTTCAAGGTTTCACCGTCAGGCAAGGAACAGATTCTCCACGTTTTCGGCCCCGGAGAACCTTTCGGTGAGGTCCCGGTATTTTCCGGACGTCGATTCCCCGCCAATGCCGAAGCCATTCGAAAATCGAGGCTTCTCTTTTTCCCGAGAACCGCATTCCTGGGGCTGATTACAGCCCATCCATCACTTGCCTTGAACATCCTCGCGGTGCTGGCCATGCGGCTTCGGCAATTCACCCAGCAAATCGAAAACCTTTCCCTGAAAGAAGTCCCCGCCCGCCTGGCAGCGTATCTGCTTTATCTATCTACGGAACAGGAAAGAGAGGATTCCGTCACGCTCGACATTTCAAAGGGACAACTGGCGAGCCTTTTGGGAACCATTCCTGAAACCCTTTCCCGGATCCTGAACCGGATGAACAAGCAGGGCCTCATCGAAACAAAAGACCGCACCATCCGGTTGCTGAATCTTGAAGGGCTTGAATCCCTTTCCATCGATGGGGAAAAAAATGAAGCAACATAGAAAAGTACTTGATATTTCAGTCAGGAACTGTTAAAAAGACGGATTATCATAATGTCCAGCAGGGAGGAAACATTCAAATGTCAAAAGTATGCGATATCTGTGGCAAAAAACCGCTTGTCGGTTATAGCGTCAGCCACGCTCACAATAAAACCAAGAAACGATGGTACCCCAACCTTCAGAGCGTCAAATGTGTCAAAAACGGTCAAGCCGTAAAAATCAAGGCCTGCACCAGCTGCATCAAATCCGGCCTTGTGGCAAAACCCGTGAAGAAAACCTTTCAAGTTTCCTGAAGCCTTTCAACCATCAGCACGTTTCTCACCTTTTTGATGGAACGGATTATGTCCTGAAGCTGGGCATAATCCTCCACCTCAATCGTAAAAAGAGCGATGCCTTTATTGTCCACCGTGGTTTTCACTTCGGCCTGGATGATATTGGCGTCTTTCTGGCTGAAGATGGTGCTGATATCCGCCAGAACGCCCTTTTTCTGCAGGCTACTCACCCGCAGTCTGGCCGGATAGGTATTTTTCTCGGAAGGCTCCCATGAGACGGCCACCAACCGGTCAGGATCGGCTTCCTTAACATGCCGGCAGTTTTCATTGTGAATGGCCACACCGCTTCCACGGGTAATAAACCCGAGCACTTTCTCACCGGGCAGGGGCTGGCAGCAGTTGGCGAAATGGAGCAGCATATCGCTCACACCATCGACCTTGATACCCGCATGCGCTTTAGGCCTGGTCAAACGGCTGACCACCTTGCCGACCAACCCCAGAGGGCTTTCCTCTTTTTCCACCAATTTTGGCCTGAGACGCCCCACTACCTGCATGGCCGAAATCTTCCCAAACCCGATCTGTGCAACAAGGTCCTCACCTGATTGGAAAGAAAGTTCTTTGGCCACGGCTGCAATCTGTTCACTTTTGAGCAGGTTAGGCACAGTCAACCTCTCCTGCTGCAAAGCCTTTTCCAGGATGCTCTTGCCCAGGCTGATACTTTCATCTTTCCCCTGGGTATTAATCCATTGTCTGATCTTGGTCTTTGCTTTTGAGGTTTTGACGAAACTCAACCAGTCTTTACTGGGATGCTGTTTCGGGGAGGTCATCACTTCGATGATGTTGCCGTTTTTCAATTGGGCCCGCAGGGGAACCATCCTGCCGTCAACCTTGGCCCCAGTGCACTTCTCACCCACCTCTGAGTGGATACTGTACGCAAAATCGATCATGGTGGCCCCCTTGGGAAAAGACTTCACCTCACCGGTGGGCGTAAACACGTAGACCTCATCAGGGAAGAGATCCATTTTCACGGTGTCCAGAAACTCCTGGGGATCCTTAAGGTTTTTCTGCCAGTCGAGCAGCTCATTAAGCCATGCGAACTGCTTTTCATCGGTTTTTCGCGCAGCATTCCCTTCTTTGTACTTCCAGTGGGCCGCGATGCCGCTCTCAGCCACCCGGTTCATGTCCCAGGTCCTGATCTGAACCTCCATCCTTTCTTTCACCGGGCCGAAAACCGTGGTGTGCAGGGACTGGTACATGTTGCCTTTGGGAACGGAAATGTAGTCTTTGAAGCGTTTGGATACGGGCTTCCACATGGAATGGATATGCCCGAGCGCCTCATAACATTCCTTGATGGTATTAACGATCACCCGGAACGCCAGGATATCATAAACCTGGCCCACTTCCAGATCCTGAGCGATCATCTTTTTGTAAATGCTGTAAAAGTGTTTCTGACGACCCTTGATGGTGGCGGAAATATTGACCTTGGCCAGTTCATCGGTCAGGGTCTCCTGAACACTCTTCAAGAATTTCCCCATCTCGCCCTGTCGCCGCGCCGTCAGGTCTTTGATGCTGGCATAAATCTCCGGCTCCAGATAGAAGAGACACAGGTCCTCAAGGCTGCTCTTGATCCAGTTGATGCCCATCCTCCCGGCCAGGGGAGCATAGATATCCAGAGTTTCGGTGGCGATTCGCCGCTGCTTTTCATCAGCCTGGAAACCCAAAGTCCGCATGTTATGGAGCCGGTCCGCCAGTTTGACGAGTATCACGCGAATATCCGTGGACATGGCGAGAATCATTTTGCGAACATTTTCGGCCTGGCGCTGTTTGGAACTTTTGAAATGGATTTTGCTGATTTTGGTGACACCGTCTACGATATTGGCGGTTTCTTCACCAAAAAGCTTGGTTATTTCCTCCAGGCTCGCATGGGTGTCTTCAATGACGTCGTGCAGCAGTCCGGCGGCAATACAGATGACGTCCATTTTCAACTGGCTCAAGATATAGGCGGCTTCCAGGGGATGGGAAAGATAGGGCTCACCTGAAAGGCGAATCTGCCCCTGGTGGACTTTGGCAGAGTACACATAAGCCTTTTCAATCAATTCAATGTCCGCTTTGGGATGGTAACTGAGAACCTGCGAGGTAATGTCATTTAATCGAATCATAGAGGCCCTTCACCGTATCCGAAATGGCGACTGCGGCACTGTCCGGCGGTACCGTAAAGCTCTCCGGTTCCGACCGAAGCTTGACCTCCACCTCCCCGTTCTTAAGCCCCCGGGAACCCACGGTGATGCGCACCGGAATACCAAGCAGGTCGGCGTCCTTGAATTTGACGCCTGCCCGTTCGTCTCGATCATCCAGGAGCACATCCATGTTCAGGTTCAGGAGATCCCCGTAGATTTTTGAGGCCGCTTCCACAACGTCCTCATTGTGCATCTGCAGCGGCAGGATGGTCACCTCAAAGGGGGCCACCGGAGCCGGAAAAACAATACCGTCCTTGTCGTGGTTCTGCTCGATGGCCGCCGCCACGGTCCGACCGATACCGATGCCGTAACACCCCATGATCATGGGCATCTCTTTTCCCTGTTCATTCAAGAAGACGGCTTTCATGGCCTCACTATACTTGACACCCAGTTTGAACACATGCCCCACTTCAATGCCCCTGCCGAAGGCGATAGGACCGCCGCAACGGGGACACGCGTCCCCCGGCGCAATGGTGCGCAAATCACCGAAGAGCGCTGGTTTGAAATCCCTTTCCAAATTCACATTTTTGAGGTGAAGGTCTTTTTCATTACCCCCCACCACAAAATTTTTCATGGCTTTGAGTGCATTATCGGCCACCACTTTGATTTTGAGGCCCACAGGACCCGCAAAACCCAATGGGGCTCCGGTCGCTTCTTCTACCATTCGCTCGGAAGCCATTTCCACGGCTTGAGCATCCAGCGCATTTTTCAGCTTGGCATCATTCAATTCATGATCACCGCGAATCAACACCGCCACCGGTTCTTCATCAACCATATAAACAAGGGTTTTCAGCAATTGTTCGGACGTAATGTTCAGGAATTCGGTCACCTCATCAATGGTCCGCTGATCGGGTGTGTCCACCCGGCCCATGACCTCAAAACCATTCCCATCCGGCGAAGATAAATCTTCTTCTTTCACCTCCGCCCGTTCCAGATTGGCCGCATAATCACATGCGGTACAATTGACGATCTGGTCCTCACCGGACTCGGCCAGCACCATGAATTCGTGGGAATAACTTCCGCCGATGGTACCGGAGTCAGCCTCAACAGCCCTGAATTTCAGTCCACATCTCTTGAAAATCCTTTCATAAGCCTCGTACATGGCTTCGTAGCTGCTGTTGGCCCCTGCCTCATCCACATCAAAGCTGTAGGCATCCTTCATGATGAATTCGCGCCCGCGCATAATCCCGAAACGGGGGCGTATCTCATCCCTGAACTTGGTCTGGATCTGGTAGAGATTAATGGGCATCTGTTTGTAGGAGTGGATCTCTTTTCGTACCAGGTCCGTGATCACCTCTTCGTGGGTGGGCCCCATGCAGGCCTCCCGGTCATGACGGTCCTTGAACCGCAACAGTTCACGGCCATAATATTCCCACCGGCCGCTCTCCTGCCACAATTCAGCGGGCTGCACAGCGGGCATGAGGACCTCGATGGCACCTGCCCGGTTCATCTCTTCCCGGACAATATTTTCCACCTTCCGTATGGACCTGAGACCGACGGGAAGGTACGTATAAATGCCCGAGGTCAGTTTTCGAATCATGCCGGCCCGGACCATCAACTGGTGGCTGATAATCTCGGCATCGGCCGGCACTTCCTTCTGCGTGGGAATAAAATAGCTGGAATATCGCATAATTTTCTTGCTGTTCTCCTTGAATTAACAAATTTTGATCCGTATGCCTGAGCTTCCCAGGGCACCTCAATCCGCATTCCGCATTCCGCATTCCGCAATCCTTCTGACTTCGGCAATCAAGACTTCCGCCAGCTGATCCTCGGGTATTTTCCGAACCACTTCTCCTTTCTTGAACAAAATCCCCTGCCCTCGCCCACCGGCAACCCCCACATCCGCCTCCCGGGCTTCACCGGGACCATTAACCACGCAGCCCATGATAGCCACCTTGGGGGATGCCACAATGCCGGAAACAGCTTTTTCCACTTTATCCACAATGGAGAAAAGATCGATCTCACAGCGGCCGCAGGTAGGACACGATATAATTTCAGGCCCCCGGGATCTCAAACCGAGACTCCTCAAAATTTCATACGCCACCCGGACCTCTTCAACAGGGTCGCGGGTGAGGGACACCCGGAAGGTATCTCCGATGCCTTCAGCCAGCAGAAACCCGATACCCATGGTGCTTTTGACCGTACCGGAAATCAGCGTACCCGCCTCAGTGACCCCCAGGTGAAGGGGGTAGTCCACCCGTTCGCTCAGAAGCTCGTAGGCCGCAATGGTATTCCTGACATCGGAAGACTTCAAAGAGATTTTGATATGGGGAAAATCAAGATCTTCCAGAATCTTCACATGTTCCATGGCGCTATGCACCATGGCCTCGGGCGTAGGCCCTCCGAATTTCTTCAGCACATCCCGGTGCAGGGACCCCGCGTTAACCCCGATCCGTATGGGGGCTTTCACCTGGCGGGCGGCGGAAACCACCTTTTTCACCGATTCCGGACCGCCGATATTGCCGGGGTTGATGCGAAGACCATCAGCGCCGGCCTTCAAAACCCCCAGGGCCAGCCGATGATCAAAGTGAATATCGGCTATGAGCGGGGGCTTGACCTTTTTCTTGATCTCGGCAAAAGCCGCAACCGCCGTTTCATCGGGTATGGCCAGGCGGACAATGTCACATCCCGCTTCCGCCAGGCGTTCGATCTGGGCCACTGTTTTAGACACATCCCTTGTATCGGTATTGGTCATGGATTGAACGGCGATGGGCGCATCGCCACCGATGGGCACATCTCCCACATGAATTTTTTTTGTAGGTTTACGAACTCCTTTTATGGGCATGAATTCAGTTGGTCTCCTTAATCGTTTTACAAATCAAATACTCAATTAAACCGCTTTCGATGGCTGATCGGATCGAAGCCTTCTTCATGATCGCTATCAGCCTTCACCAAATTAGGGAAAGCCCTTGATCCTGTCAAGATGATTTAAGCAAAGACACCCTCTGTGAGCAAGGATCCGTTAGATCCATCTTTCAACTCGTTTTTGTATAATTTTTCTTATTTTTTCAATAGTTTTAATATCTTTTCCATTTCCATAAAAGCTTTCTGCAATTTCGTCGGAATCAGAGGCGATACGCTTCCCTATGTCTTGAACCGTGTTGAGCACATATCGTGGTTTTAGTGCAATACTGTCGGCAAATCGTTCCCAGTGGCGTGTTTTAATCCAGTCTGCCCTGTTTTCACCGCCGATCTTCATGGCAAACTTCTTTGCTAGGCTCGGGTAAACCTCGGTGGAAAGCAGGTCATAAAATGGCGCAAGCCGCGGCCCCCGGCCGGCAATCAATATGGAAATATTTTTTGCATGGGCATCAGCATTTCCAATCAAAATATTGAAAATGGCCCAATGGAGCAAAGACCGCTGGTCCGCTGCAGGTCTTATGCTGTATCTTTTAAGCAACATAAAGCATTGGTCAAGTGAAGGCCCCCCTTCGCTTTCGTATTTTTGTTCCGGAAGAATCCCCAGCGCCTGGCAGAAATCTTCCTGGTGTAAACGGAGAATCGTGCCGTCTTGTTCCCTGGCCCTGTCATAACGTGTGACCATCAAAATCGTATCCCCATTTTTTCGAATAACAGTCTCTGCCACCGGCAGGCCTGTTCGTTGGGCGAGCGCCATGCAAAAAGCTTCGTTCTCGACGGTCTCCTCGAGCCTGACAATGGGTGGTTTGAGGATATGGGTGCTGGGGCTGTTACCCATGGCGATAAAGATTCGGTCATCTTCAATATAAACAGGTAGTTTTTTCTGTGCGCCGGCAAGGGAAAGACGGATGCCCTCTTCTCCGGCCAAAAGCGGTTTGTTGGAAAGCTCGGCGACTGTTTGGTGCAAGGATTCTTCATCCAACGCCCTGTAGCCGGAGCGGCCAACGGGCATTTCATGTTGAGGTAAGATGGAAACAGCTCCAGCGCAATCACCGCCTATTTTTTCAAGGAATTTATAGGTGTTTTGTTCGGAAATATGGAGTTTTGCTGCAATAAGCCGCCGGATTTCCCCTTCAGGCAGGAGATTCGCAAAAAAAGGGCGCGCAGCGTCATTCTCGAATGAAGCCGGACGAAGCGGCAAAGAAAGAGACAGAGGGAAAGCCTCGGGTCTATTCAGCCATTCCAACGCGTATTTAAAGACAAATCGCCGCTCATCATCCAGCCAAAGCCGTCCGGTCAACCGATCGCCACAAAAAACATCCAGTCCCGTTGCTTTATTACTCATTCAACCAGGTCCTTTCCGTGATCTCCAGTTCAAGACCCAAGGCAGCCAAAACCTGAAGGACTTTGTCGAAACGCACCGTCGATTTGCCGTTTTCCAGGTCTGAAAGGAAACGGTAATTCACATTGCAGAGACCCGATGCCTCAACCAATGTCAAACCATCCTCCTTACGCTTGGTTCGAACAGCCGCTCCAATATCCGAGGCAGACTTAACACGTATCTTCATGGCATTACCTCAACAAAGCATTCCCGTTCGGGAATAATAGCAATGAAAAGGCGCTCGGTCAAGAATAATATTCCCGTTCGGGAACAATGGTTGATATTCATCAAGTTGATGGCAAAATATTCCCGAACGGGAATAGGAACTATATTCGCAAGCTCTTCGCGGAACACACTTTTGTATCTAATCCTTGAACCATTCTTTGTTCATCTGAACGGTCATTCCATCGGTATGCATCAACCGATTGATCAATCCTTCGGTCTTTGGCAATTCGTAACCGAAGAAATATCGGAAGGTATAGAATTTCCCCTGATAAAAATTCTCTTCGGCTTCCGGCAGTCCCCCTTTTAAAGCATTTACGATGACAATGGCCTGAATGAGCCACTGCCAGGCAACGGTGATAATCCCGAACAATTCCAGATAAAGGGTTGCATCGGCTAAAGCGTGTTCAATTCCCCGCTCCTTCAGGATGCCGGCCAGATGAAAGGTGACCCGTTTCAGCTTTTCAAGGGATTCCGATAACTTTAGCGCATAGGGTTCCAGCGCAGACATTCCCTTTGCTTCTCTGATGACGGTTTCGACTTCTTCGAGATATGTCGCAAAGGCCTTGCCGTTGTTCATGGGGATCTTTCGGCCCAGGAGATCCATCCCGTGAATTCCGGTGGTCCCTTCATGGATGGGATGAATGCGGGCATCCCGATAGTATTGTTCCAGAGGGTAGTCGTCGCAGTAACCGGAACCACCGAGACACTGAAGCCCCTGGCTGATGGAAAGGATACCGGCCTCCGACGGATAGCTCTTGGCCACCGGTGTGAGAAGATCCAGCAAAAGTGAATACTTTTCCTTCTCTTCATGGCTCCCTACTTTTTTCATGTCCACATATTGACTGCATTGCAGCAACAGGCTCAAGGCCCCCTCCACCACCGACCGCTGGAACAGCAGCATTCGTTTCACGTCGGCATGTTCGATAATGGGGACGGGGGGATTCGAAGGGTTTTTCTCTTCGATCTTTCGCCCTTGTTTTCGGACCGCGGCATAGTCCAGGGAGGCGTAATAAGCAGCCGTGGCCATTGCGGCGGCCCCCATGCCGACCCCGATCCGTGCTTCGTTCATCATCTGAAACATATACCGAAGACCGTTGTGGGGCTCACCCACCAAATATCCCCGGCAATCGTTTTTGTCCCCCATGCTGAGCTGTGCAATGGGGCATCCCCGGTAACCCAGCTTGTGAAATATGCCGGAAGTAACCACATCGTTTGGAACCAAGGCGCCCTTTTCACTAATCCGTTTTTTCGGCACCACGAACAGGGAGATCCCCTTGACCCCGGGAGGCGCTCCCCGGACCCGGGCCAGCATCAGATGCACCACATTTTCCACACCATCATGATCCCCCGCCGAAATAAATATCTTCTGTCCCTGGATCCGGTAGTAACCGTTTTCGGTGGGTTCAGCCGTGGTGGTGATATCGCTGAGCGAGCTTCCCGCCTCAGGCTCCGTCAATGCCATGGTCCCCTGCCATCGGCCGCTTCGCATGTGCGGAACAAAGGCATCGTAAAGTCCCTTGCCGCCAAAATTTTCAATGAGGCGGGCCGCGCCGTCCGAAAGCCCTGAATAGGCGGCCCCGGAATAATTGGCGGCACAGAAAATAAACCGGCAGCTGTCCGCAATCATATGGGGAAGCTGCTGCCCGTCCAGATCTTCGGGAACGGTCATGGCGATCCATCCCCCCTCGCCCATTTCCTTCAGCACTTTTTTCACTGAAGGGTGCACCTTTACCGCATCGTCCACCAGTTCCGGAGGTTTTCGGTCCATCTCCCGGTAATGGGGCCACAGGATTCCCTGGGCCAGTTCTTCTGCGGCCTGAAGCACCATGTCCAGCATCTTACGATCGTACTCCGCATAGTATGGATGCCGGGTCAATGAAACCGCATCAAAGACCTCGTAAAGGAGGAATTTCAGGTTCCTCATACTCATAAATTTTTCCGTCAAAACACTCTCCTTAATTCAAGCAGCCTTGTATTGGCGGATGTCAACCATGACAAGGGAGGCTATTCGTCTCGGTCAAAACCAACCTCTGGCTCAGCAACACCCATTGCTACCTCTTCTCGCGCATCCCCGGAACTGTGAAAACTTTCAGAAACGGGCGTGCTGTCCATATAGAGTGTATCCGGACAAAGGCCCTGACCACCCCGCCACTGGACGTTGCCTAAAAAGACTTTCACGGAATTCATCCCGACTACGGATAAATTTTAACTTTTATGGAATATCCATGACAAGTTTCACGCCGTCATAGACTTCCGCAAGCCTGCCTTTGGTGAGGCTACCGATCATTTCCTTGAGGCTGTTTTTATCCACAGTTTTTATTTGCGTCATATTAACGACCGATCTTTTGGGGAGGTTTGCTTCTCCTTGCTGCAGAATCACATTGCCGGGCAACTCACCGAATTTCAGTGTGGAGGTAATGGCAACCACAATAACCGTGTTTAACTTGCTGTCGTTCAGTAGGTCATTTTGAACAACAAGCCCGGGGCGACTTCCCTTAGGCTCGGAGCCTTTCCCAGGCGAAAAATCGACCCAATAGACAGAGCCTTTTCGGATTACCATTCCTGCCCCTCCTCAATCTCCAATCCTTCAAACCAGCCGGCGCAGTTAAGCTGTTCTTCTCTTATGGATTCGTCTGAAAAAACCTTGTCGTAAGTCTGCTTGATATGACGATTTCTTTCCAATACGAGCCTTTCCCTCAGTACGGTAGAAATAAATTTACTTCTGGATAGACCCTTTTTCCTGCTGATGTCATCGATCATTATGATCAAATCTTTCGGAATTGTAATGGCGACCTTTTGGGTAAGCATATTTATGACCCTCCTCAGTATGACACACAAAGAATACCTTGAGTGGAGAGATTTGTCAATCCGCATTAAGTAGGATGTCCAATTGAGAAAAAAGTTCCCCAGCCCCAGCCAACGGAATAGGGAAGGATTTCCGATAACACCCTTCTAAGCTGGAGTGCGGGAGCGAAAAGAACGAGGACCCCCTTGGTTTCAATCCTCACGAATCAACCGCAGGAGTTCTTCGGCCGTAATTTTCCCACTCATGTCACTGCCGTCCAGCAGGCTGTCCGCCAGGTCCCGCTTTTTCCGGTGGAGTGAAATGATCTTTTCTTCGATGGTTCCCCGGGTAACCAGCCGATAAACCGTGACCGGGTGCTGCTGGCCGATGCGGTGGGCTCGGTCGGAGGCCTGGTCTTCCACCGCCGGGTTCCACCAGGGATCCATGTGAATCACGTAGGATGCGGCGGTGAGGTTAAGGCCCAGCCCACCCGCCTTGAGGCTGATCAAAAACAGGTCGCCCTCCCCTTTTTGAAACCGCGCCACCTGCTCCTGCCGGACCTTCGCCGGAGTGGAACCGTCCAGGTATCGGTAATCGATTTTTTTCCCATCCAGGTATTCCCGTAATATTTCCAGATGCCCCACAAACTGACTGAAAACAAGGGCTTTGTGACGGTTTTCCAAAAGTTCCGAAATCACCTCGCCGAACAATGCCAGTTTGGCGCCGGAAAGGGGGCTCTCGGGCAAAACCAAGCGGGGATGACAGCAGGCCCTTCGCAGCCGCATGATCTCCGCAAGAATTTTGAGATGCTTCTGCCCGGCGGGAGCGTCGTCCTGTTCCAGCTTTTGAACGGCATTCCGGCGCAGGGCTTCGTAAAAGGCGGCCTCTGTTGCGTCCATCTCCACATGAAGCATCACTTCCGTCTTCAAAGGAAGCTCTTCCAGAACTTCTGTCTTGCCGCGGCGAAGGATGAAGGGCTGGATCAGTTTCCTGAGCCGCTTTTTGGCCATCCGATCACCACTTTTCTCAATGGGCAGGGCAAACCGCTCATTGAATCTTTTGAGGGAACCCAGAAGCCCCGGATTGATGAAATTAAACAAGGTCCACAATTCACCCAGATGGTTTTCAATGGGAGTTCCGGTTGTGATAATCCGAAAATCGCCCTTCAGGTTCATGGCGGCCTGGGAACGCTTGGCCGTAATATTCTTGATGGCCTGGGCTTCGTCCAGAACAATGGTGTGCCACTTTTGGGAACCCAGCAGATCGGACTCCTGTTGCATCAATCCGTAACTGGCAACCAACACATCAAACGCTTTCAAACCCTGAACCAGCTCATCCCGCTCCTTTCCACCGAACTGGATGGGATTCAAAGTGGGTGCAAAACGGTGGGTCTCCGCAATCCAATTATGGCATACGGACGTGGGGGCCACAATCAGGGCCGGGCCATCGGCAGCCCGATCCAGGAGAACGGCCAGGGCCTGCACGGTTTTTCCCAAGCCCATGTCATCCGCCAGGCAGGCGCCGACCCCCCAATGTGCCAGCCGGGTCATCCATTGGAAACCCGTCACCTGATAATCCCTGAGTTCCGCCTTCAGGGTTGAAGGGATTGGGGGAACCGTATCCATGATCTTCTTGAAACGGTTGACCTTTGTCTGCCATTTCCTGTCCGTCTTTACATGGGAGAGGTTTTCAGCAAATTCCGCCAGAAGAAGTGCGGAAAGGGGATGAAATCGGACGGTTTTGCCTTTCCGATAGGCGTAGGCATCCATGTCCGCAAGCTTTTTGCGGAATTCCGCCGTAAGTGCCGCAAAACGGTTGTCGCCAAGGGGTATAAATCGATGTTCGGTTTCCCTTACCAGGTCCAGGAGTTTCGAAATATCCAGAACCAGGTCCTTATCCACCGCCAGGCCACCATCCACTTCAAACCAGTCCGTTCCGCTCCGTATACCCATTTTAAGGCGATCAAAAGAGATTTCCCGGGTCACCCGCAGTTTTTCCCCTTCAGGCCATTCCATGACCACCTGGTTATTATCCTGAAGCACTTTCAATTCCGACAACACCTGCAAACAGTCTTCAGACTGATCCAACTGCCACTCATGTTCACTTTCCAGGCCCATCACCAGACTCGGACAGCCGTTTTCCACAGCGCTGGCATGGGTTGCTTCCCTTTTCAAGTCCCGCCGGGTCTGCATCCGTTTGCCGTTAACGCCGGCGATGAGGGTTTCATTTCCAACACCGGGCTTCACATACGGCCCGCCTTCCCCAAACGGTTTTGTCAGCATCTCCAGGCGAAGGCCATTTCCCGAAGGTAATATGCGCATGCGGGGAACCGGATCAGCTTCTGTTTCCGACACCTTCTCGGTTGCACCGCCGATGGAAGAATGCACGGAAACGGCAGCGGAAATGGCGCCGATGGCCGACAAGACATCCTCTTTGCCCGTTAACGGCACGCTCAATCCGGTTTTCCCGAGAATACCGGCGATGCGGCGATGTTCCGCATTCACCTGAAGCACTTCAATCCGGGTGGGGCTTTGCTCAACCATAATGATTTTTTGGTCTGTAATCTCGGGAGAAAATAAAATTTTCAGTTGAGATTTCGTCTTTTTTACCGTCACCACCGGCTCGCCCCGTTCAATGGTTACCGGTGTGGATGGAGACTCCCATGAAAATACCAGGGGATGGCCGATCAATTCCAATATGGCCTTTTTCTTGTCAAAATAGTAGGTGGTGCCGGAATAATATGAGGATTCCATCTGGATGGTTTGGGAAATCCTTCGATCCTGATCAGTGATATAATCCAGATTGGTCGCATGCAACAATCTTTTAAGGGCCACATTTCGCCCCTTGGACCAACGCCCCGTTTTTCCCAGCTTCTGTTCCAGAGGCTGGAGAAATATATCCCCATGAAAGAAATTGAAGAGCCAAGCCAGCCGGGCGGCTCCCTGTTCAGTGCCCGCCTGGGAAAGCGGTTTTCCCGTACCCATCAGCGCTCGAAGGCTTTTTTGCCATAGTTCCTCATGGGGCACCATGGACAAAATGGAAACCATGCCGGTCTCATTTTGAATTTTCTTTACAAAATCATCATGGTCGGTCGCACTCTTTTTAGAAACCCGCGAAAGAAAAACGGCGCATTCCATGCTCAGCCACTTCCATCCCGCCCATTCAGCAATGGAAGAAACAAACTGAAGGGCTTTGGCTTCCTCAGAACTGATTTTGTTGTTCAGCCAGTAAGACGCAAACACGCTGAAAAATTCCGCGATACCACCGTCACCCGTTAAACCGGCGTCTGACCTCCCTTTGGCCAAGTCGACATTCCCCTTCTGAATCTCACACACCCTGTCCAGGGCATCATAGACCGGTAACATAAAGGAGAAGCGATAGGAATATGATTTGGCCTTCTTAATGATCCTGGCGATTTTCGGCAGCAGAGTGGCATCCCGCGTTTTCAGCAGGGCAAGGACAAAGAATATCCCGGCCATCCCTCGGAAGTATTCACTTCGACTGTGCACCATCTTTCGGTAGGTCTTCAGATCCGCTTCGTAACTTTCAATGGCCTCCTTATTTTTTCCTTTCACGAACAAAATCCAACCACGGAATCCAGCGGTATAGCCCGAATTGTCGATCATACCGATGATGTCACGGGCCTCTCCAAGCCTGCCGCCCAAAATCAGCCGGGTCGCAAGAAGGGAACAAAATCCATCTTTATCCGCTTTGGGGATGGACTTCAAAAAATCCTGTTGCAAGGCACAGGTGAGGGCTTCCTCATCCGGTTCCTGGTTCTCCATGTGATGAGGCAGAATGACATTGAGGGCCTGCATCCTGATCTTCGCGTTGAGCCCCATGAACCATTTCGCGTCGAAAGGGTCATTGCAGACTTGAAGAAACGGATTTTCAGGTATGAGGGTACCGCACGATCGGGATTCCATGATCGCCTGGTAGTTAACGCGGATCATCTCCATATGGTGCGTGTAGATCCCGATTCGAAAATCCCGCATCAAGAGGGGACAGTCCCTTGTCTCGGCACCCCGGTATCCATAAGATTTTTTTGTGGAGGGCATCTCCTGCAAAACCACCTTTACCATGATATCGTAATGACCGTCGTGGATGGCGCGTCTCGTGGCCAATTCAACAAAATCCGAGCGGCAATTGAACTTCTCATCCAGAAAATCACGATCCTGGAGCCGCTTCACATAGGGCGTCAGGTGCTTTGCCTGGGTAAATGGTCCTTCGGGAAAAGGTAGTCCTGCTTTTTTGCAGCATTTTAATATGGTGGTCCTGTTCCGTGTTTCGTACATGACGGAACAAAGCTGCAACAGATGCTTTTCAAAGGAAGATAAATCCTCATATTTTTGAGCTAATGCTTTTTGGGATTTGTTATATGTCATGGCTAATAAAGAAACATGGGTTTTCCGCTCACATGCCGGATTTTGGGTCGATAGGCATCCACATCGTAGAGTTCTCTCACATCCACCCGTTTCTGGCCGGTGCTGATGGTTCCCAGGGGGATATCCGCATAAACGCCGCCGCTTAAAGCCACAAGTCTTCCAAACACCTTCTTGAGAAAAAGATCAATGGCCATATTGGCATAGTTGACCGCCACCATCAGGTCCAGGGAATCGGGGGCGCCGCTTCGCATGAGATAGGAAAGCCGCTGATTCAACACATCCTGCCCGGTCAGATTTTTGAGCAGTTCGCCTGTTTCTTCACCAATTCCACCCAGCCTGCGATGGCCATAGGCGTCGCACTCTCCGGACAGGGTCATCTCGCCGCCCACAAACTTCGCCCCTTCCGATATGGTGATCATCACATAATTTTTGGGATTGGCCTTTTTATCTTCCATGATCAGGCTTGCCAGTTTTTCCGGATCAAAAGGCACCTCGCTGATGATGGCCCGCTCCACACCGGCCAGATAGGCGCTTATAAGGGAGGTCTCTCCACAATAACGGCCGAACAGTTCAATGACGGCAATTCTTTCGTGGGAACCGGCACATGTCCTGAGAGCATGGATAAAACCGACCCCTCGGGTCACCGCTGTTGAAAACCCGATACAGTAGTCAGTACCGAACACATCGTTATCCATGGTCTTGGGAATGGCAATGACGGGAAAGCCGTAGTCGCCCAGCCTGACCCCAAAACTGAGGGTGTCGTCCCCTCCGATGGGAATCACCGCATCAATGCCCAACCGTTCCAGATTTCCGATGCAGTGGGATGTAAAATCGATGACATCATCATCCGTCCCGAAGTGGTCTTTCAAGAAATCCGGAACATCCTTTTTCCTGGCCGCCCCCGGATTGGTACGAGAGGTGTGCAGATAGGTCCCGCCATCGCGGTCGATGGTGCGGACCTCCGGTTTGTCAAATTCATGCACAAAATGGTCCAGATCCGGACCTGTGGCATCGGGATGATATTCCAGCAAACCTGCCCAACCGCGCCGAAACCCCACGACCCTGATCCCTTCATCGATGGCCCGGCATACCAGGGCCTTGATACAGGGGTTGAGTCCGGGGACATCTCCTCCGCCGGTCAGAATGGCAATGACCGGTTTCTTTTTGGTATGGGTTTCCATATTATAACCTCTCTGAAGTCTCTCGTAATTATTTTGGAATGCAAAAACGGCACGACCACAATGGGCCCTTTCCAAATTAGGCAAAGCGCCTGATGCTGTCAAGATGATTTACCGTGAACCGTAAATGGTTACATTTTATGTTGACAACCCAGCCCAAAAAGTTATTCTTGCAGATCAACAGCATCGAATCAGGAGAGCAAATTATGCCCACATCAGAAAAGATCCAAGCAGCCATAGCAAGATCTTCCTTCATTCGGAAAATGTTTGAGGAAGGTGCCAAACGAAAGCAGCAGTTCGGGCCGGAAAATGTTTTTGATTTCAGCCTGGGAAATCCCAATCTGGAACCGCCGTTTAAGCTGAAAGAGATCCTCAGGGATCTGATTGAAGACCCGTCCCCTTCCCGACACGCCTACATGCCCAATGCCGGGTTTCCAGAAACACGTAAAGCCGTCGGCGATTTTCTAAGCACCTATAACGAAGCGACCTTTTCAGGCGATGAGGTTGTCATGACCGTGGGGGCCGGCGGCGGTCTAAATGTGGTATTTAAAACCATTCTCAATCCAGGCGATGAAGTCATCATCCCCAAACCTTACTTCGTTGAGTATGATTTCTATCTGGACAATCATCAGGGGGTGGTACATCGGGTGCCCACAAAGGAGGATTTTTCCTTTGATTTTGATGCCATTGAAGGTGCCGTCAGCGAAAAAACAAAGGCTGTTTTGATCAATTCTCCCAACAATCCCACCGGCAAGGTCTACAGCAAAGAAGATATCGGAAAACTGGCGGACCTGTTAACCCATTACAGCCAAAAACAGGGGACCCCCATTTATCTCATCTCTGATGAACCCTACCGAAAAATTGTTTATGACGGTGTCCACGTCCCCAGCATTTTCGACGCATACCCTGAAAGCTTCCTGGTAACCTCATTTTCCAAAGACCTGTCCCTGCCGGGTGAACGGATCGGTTATGCGGCGGCCCATCCCGACATGTCCGACAAGGGTATGATCCTTGCGGGCATGATTTTCTGCAACCGCACCCTGGGCTATGTGAATGCACCGGCGATCATGCAGCGGGCCATCTTACACCTGCTCCATGACAGCGTGGACATCTCGCCCTACCAAAAAAACAGGAACATCCTGTGCGACGCGCTCTGGAGCTTCGGCTATGAGTTCGAAAAGCCCGAAGGCGCATTTTATCTGTTTCCCAAATCCCCCATTGAAGATGATGTGGCATTTATCGAAGCCCTTCAGGAGGAAAACATTCTGACCGTTCCGGGAAGCGGATTCATGGGCCCCGGCCATTTCAGGATCGCCTATTGCGTTGCTGAATCATCCATCACCGGTTCCCTTCCAGGATTTGAAAGGGTCATCAAAAAATATTGACGGGTGAACCAAAAAGGGAGAAATAACCATGTATTCAAAAACCATTTCATTGCGGTTTCCCAAAACCGTTGTTGGCGAACCCATCGCGGCAACGCTTGTTAAACAGTTCGATCTCTCTTTTAATATCCTCAAAGCCGTCATTTATCCGCGAAAAGAAGGCCTTATGGTGCTGCAGCTGAGCGGCCACCAGAAGAATTACAGAAAAGGGATTCAGTACCTCAAAGATATCGGCGTCAAGGTGGAGAGCATCGGCGAGGATATTAAACGGAACGATGATAAATGTTACCAATGCGGCGCCTGCACGGCGGTTTGCCCCACGGGCGCTCTCAGCATCAAAAGACCGGAAATGGAAGTTGTCTTTGACAAGGAAAAATGCAGCGCATGCGAATGGTGTGTGGCCGCATGCCCGGCCCGCGCCATGGAAGTCAAATTCAACAAGACCCTCCTGAACTGAAATGAATTGCGGATTTCGGATTGCGGAATGCGGAATCAATCTGACCCCCTGAACAGTTTCAAACCCTTGAACATTCTCGTAGCACTGAGCGGAGGGGTTGACAGCTCGCTGGCGGCGGCCCTTATAATCGCCGCCGGCCATCGGGTCCACGGGCTTCATTTTATTCTGCCGTCCCCTGACAACATCACCCAACAGCGGATCGCGAGGGTCAGGAAAATCGCCGAATACCTTAAAATCCCGCTGAAAATCCTGGATTTGAGAGCCATCTTTGAACGTGAACTGATTATCCCTTTTGTGGATGCCTATTTGGAGGGGCTCACACCCAACCCGTGCGTTCGCTGTAATCCCCTCATCAAATTTGAACAGATGCACCGCCATTTGACGGCGAATCAATTTGATTTCATGGCAACGGGTCATTACGTTCGCATAAAAAGACCCGGAAAGAATAATCCCATCAGCCTCTGGAGAGGCAAAGACCGGCAAAAAGACCAGTCCTACTTCCTTCACAGGCTGAGCCCCATGCAACTTTCAAAAACCATTTTTCCCCTGGGAACCATGACCAAAGCGGAAACCCGCTCCCGGGCCCGGGAACTGAACATCCCCTGCCACAGCGACCGTGAAAGCCAGGAAATCTGCTTTATCCCCCACATGGATTATCGGCATTTCATCGAATCGAGAAAGAAAAACGCCACGTTTGAAAAAGGCCCCATCATGAACCTTCAGGGTGATACGGTTGGGGAGCATGGCGGCATTCACCGCTATACCGTTGGTCAACGGCACGGGCTGGGTATCGCCTCTCCCAGACCTTATTATGTCAAAGCCCTGGAACCAAAGGGCAATCGGGTTATTGTAGGACGTCGGGAAGACCTTTTTTCGAGTGAAGTATCCGCAATGGATTTTCACTGGATCAGCCCTTTTGAACAAGCCGGGCATGAGCCCATCAGTGCCCAGGTCCGCTACCGGCACAAGCCTGCCCCCGGGCGGCTGGAAGTGCTTGCTCCCACCCGCGTAAGATTTATTTTCGACCATCCCCAGATGGCCATAACGCCGGGACAGGCCCTGGTCTGTTATGAGGGGGACCGGGTGCTGGGAGGAGGATGGATTGTTCAAGACGTTTAAGGTCATCACACTCGGCTGCAAGGTCAATCAATATGAATCCGCCTTTATGGAAGAATCCCTGAGCCGGGAAGGATGGCACAAAGCGGCCGATGGGGCCTCAGCCCATGTCCTGATAGTCAACACCTGCATCGTCACCCACAAGGCGGCGCACCAGTCCCGTCAAGCGATCCGAAAAGCCATCCGGGAAAACCCGGGAAGCCGTGTTGCGGCCATCGGCTGCTATGCACAGGTATTTCCAAAAGAACTTGAAGCCATCGACGGCGTAGCACTTATTGCCAACAACCGGGTCAAAGCTGAAATTCCGCGTCTTCTGATGGCATTGCCCCCTGCCCCTGAAAAAACGCTGGCATTGCCCCCTTTCGAACCTGAGACCCCTTTTGATTCTTTGGACATCCAAAACTTCCCCGGTCGAACCCGCGCTTACCTGAAGATCCAGGATGGATGCCGTTCCTTCTGTACCTACTGCATCGTCCCCTACGCCAGGGGGCCCTATCGAAGCCTCGTACCCGAAAAAGTCCTTGAGGCTCTCGCGGGGTTCGCGGAACAGGGATACCGGGAAGTGGTGCTGACGGGCATCCACCTGGGAAAATACGGGGTAGACCTGCCGGGGGAACCGGATCTGAAAAGGCTGCTTAAAAAAATGGGAAAAGAAGGCTTACCCCTTCGACTGCGGCTGAGTTCCCTGGAACCTCAGGAACTGGATGTAAACATCATTGAGATGGCCGCATCTGAAAAATGGCTCTGCCCCCATTTTCACATCCCCCTTCAAAGCGGGGATGATCAAATTCTAAAAAGAATGAATCGCAATTATACCACAAGAGAATTTGCCGAAAAGATCGAAACAATTCACGCCGCCATCCCTCAAGGCGCCATCGGGGTGGACGTCATGTCCGGGTTCCCGGGAGAGGACTCTCAGGCCCATGCGAACTGTCTTTCACTCCTTCGGGATCTGCCCGTCTCTTACCTTCACGTTTTTCCCTTTTCACCCAGGAAGGGAACACCGGCTTGGAATTTTAGAGATAAAGTAAACATTGATACCATCAAACAGCGGGCATCGGAGATCAGAACACTCGGCCGAGAAAAACGAATGTTGTTTCATGAAAGTTGCCTGAACCAACCGTTTGATGTTCTGGTGGAAGGCCCTTATGCTAAGGACGAAACCCTCATGACGGGGGCCGGCGAGAACTACCTGCCCTTTGTGTTCCCGTATGACGATAACTTGCAGGGTCATATTGTGAAGATGCGTGCAGTGCGAATTGCAGGCGACAAAGTTCTGGGAGAGATTTCAATCTGAAGGGAGGTACGGATGGCGGGATTCAAGACACATCTGGCAGGTGGTATCGCTTCGGGAACGGGCCTGTCGCTAATCGGCCATTCCGTAACAGGACTTAGCCCCATACAAACAGGCGCCGTTTTTGTGGTGGGCTCGGTGGCCGGATTGCTTCCCGATCTGGACAGCGACACGGGCAAACCGCTGGCTTTTCTGTTTCAGCTGGTTTCGATTCTGGTTCCGAGCCTTCTTTTTACAAGGGCGGCCCAACGATTCGGAAACTCCCCGGAATTTCTGATCTGCTATTTCACCCTGTCTTACCTTTTGATCAATTTCGTGGTCTGCGCCGCCATCAAAAAACTAACCGTTCACAGGGGCATCATGCACAGTCTGCCGTTTGCGCTCCTTTGCGGGGGCATCGGCTATCTCCTTTTTGCGCCATCAAGCAGGGATATGGCGTTAATGGGCGGATCGGCGGTACTGGCCGGTTGCCTTGTTCACCTGTTGCTGGACGAATTCAGCTCCTTTGAACTCAAACTCGGTTTCATTCCATTTCCGAAACGATCCAGCGGCACAGCCTTTAAACTCGTATCCGATTCCATTCCAGCTACCGTTTTTGTTTATTTGCTGCTGGTTGTTGTTGCCATGGCCATTTTTGCGCCGGGATTTTTTTCTCGGTTTGCATGAGAGATTCTCAGCTGCGTGAGGCACGTGCAGCGTTGTGAGATTGAGGGTCAAGATTGAGGCTCAAGTCTACGTTTGACCTTTGACAATTTTTAATAAGAGTCAATCGTAGACTTGACCCTCAACACACAATGGATATGATCAAACGAATTTCATTCAAAAAAGGAGATACCATTATGGATAAACGAATCAAGTCTTCCCTGGCCCCCTGCGGCCTGTGCTGTGAAACATGCTTTGCCCATGTGGATGGAGATATTCGCAGATATAGCTTGAAACTAAAGGAAAAATTGGGAAATTTCCAGATCAACGCCAAACGATTTGAAACGCTGCTGGATGATCCAATTTTTAAAAAATATCCTGATTTCAAGGATATGTTGGATTATTTTGCTTCGGAGAACTGCAAAGGGTGCCGAAACGAGCAATGCAAGCTGTATAAAGACTGTGGGGTGCGCGTTTGTCAACAGGAAAAACAAATCGATTTTTGCTACCAGTGCGACCAGTTTCCTTGTAACAGAACCAATTTTGATCCCGGCTTGTATAAAGGTTGGGTGATGATTAACGAAAAGATCAAGGAGATCGGTTTAGAGCAATTTTACGAAAAGAGCAAAACCCGCCCCAGATATGCATAATATCAGTGCATGAAAAGAGCTTAAAACTTTGTTGCGGGTCGCTATCCCGCGCGAAAAGCATCTTGTGTCTAGCGTTTCCGGATGAGATTGCCATGAATTTAAGTCATGACATCGCCGGAATTCTTCTTGAAATATCCTTGACTGGTTATTGGCGCTCAAGGTAGTGTTTCATCATTTATCCGGATCAATCCAATCACTTCTATCATGAAAAACAGGAGTCGCTGATGGTTTTTGCCAAAATCATATCTCGTTCTTACGTGTGTGTGGCACTTTTTTTTCTTCTCATGGTGTTTCAAACGTCTGTCTCAGTTAAAGCAGGGGCCACTGAAACGTCATCTTCCCAGTGGGATAAATCTCGACAAGTGGGCGAGCAATTCCTGAAAATACTCGCTGTGAAGTCCTTTGAAGACGCTAAAAGCATCAAGCTTTCCTATGATGTTCATATGGACTTACAGGCCTTTGTAAAGGCCAGGATGGTCGTTACCCTGGAGATGATAAAGGAGGGCGGGAACTACCTTTCAATTTTCAGTCTGGAAGAACCGGTTGGAAAAGATCTGTGGAGCAAGTTTGCGTTATTTATCTATGGCAAACGCACGGCCGAGTACAAAGAGATGATGAAGGCTGTTGAGATGCGGATACATGAAAGGTTTCGATTCCAAAACGAGAAGTTTGTGACGGAAGAATTTCGAGAGATCCTTCCGGATGTGAAGGACTATGAAAACCAAACAGGGATTCGGGTCAGCAATTCCCGCTTCCTGTTGAAAGGGCCAATATCAGTGTATCTTGGGATTCGCCTTTCGTAAAGCTTTGACATAAATAATAGCTGATAATCGCTTCA
>Ga0207996_1000079_pt1 | contig 85709 bp, 49 predicted proteins | sample AntAceMetag02UKG_FD_184773 | JGI IMG/M metagenome (GOLD analysis project Ga0207996, IMG submission 184773) | Saline lake microbial communities from Ace Lake, Antarctica - Antarctic Ace Lake Metagenome 02UKG (SPAdes) (version 2) | ecosystem: Environmental > Aquatic > Non-marine Saline and...
ATCAGTTTTTATGTCAACATAATACTTCGAATCCAATGCGAATTTGCTCATACAAGGCGTTTACCACTAAAATATCGTAAATAGAATGACTTATGGTGAGCTAAAATACTTTGTTGCGGAATTGCTGGATAAAAAGTCAAAAAATGTACAGATTCAGAGCTTTTTATTTTTTTCTAAGAGTTTTTTGCCTTCGATATCTTCCATACCTAAAAAAAACGGCTGTGCCATTTCGGCGCAGCCGTTTATCCCCTACTATAATTATTCATCTGCTTAATAATTTTTACTCAAAACATATATCATCAATATTAATTGATCCGGTCTTCTCTGTAGCATTGATATCATCAAATACAATAACAAATTCAGTTAATGATGACAGATCGGTTATATCTTTAATATCTTTTAACGGTATTGTAATCTTCTGCCAATCACTCGTTATCCCTGTTACCATACATTTACCGACTTCATTCTTGTTTTTGAGCTCAATTTTAAAGCGATCCGTGAATTTCTTCCCAGGATTACCTTTAATATAAAATACTAGATTAGTGAATTTTGAAGCGTCCAGACCGTTTAGCTTCATCCATATACCATTATAAGCAGGATTAGGACTATCAACTTTATAATCTAAAGATAACGAGTATCCTTTACCACCACGGGCGACCTTATCATCAAAAGACATGTTGCAATACTGAGTCTTATCATTTGGATCCTTGTCCCATGAGCCAAAGTCTCCACCAAGCTTATTTGGTTTATTTCCCGCGTTAAAATCCGCAACTAATATATTAGCTGTTCGATCTTTAACAGCCATATCTACAGAAGCTGCTGCTGGCTTCAGTGCACTAATAATTTTTTCGGGAGTTTTCTCAGCTTCCTGTGGCAACTTCGTTTTAATAGTTTCTGCTACATCTTTTGACTGTTTATCAATAATAATGAGCTCTTCATCATTAAAAGATGCCTTTGATTTTTTCTTTACCTCAGAGTCCTCACGCATCGGCTCACGGGGTGTTTCAAAAACCTTGGTTGTTTGAACAAACTCGTAGTCCGGCTCACTGGAAGTCATGGCTGAATCATCAACTTCCAATAACTTTAACTCAGAAGCATCAGGTGTCTTATTCATCGAAGTACACCCCGCACATAATACTGTCAAAAACATAACGCTACAAATCATCGAATACTTCCTCATAAGTAAGGCCTCCTTTAAAAATAAACTTCCTTTTCACATACACATAGTGGAATTACAAACAATAAATATAGCGGTATTTGGCAATAATGTCAAATTGAGAGATTTGTGTGCGTTAAGAGATTAAATAAAAGAGATGAAATCTCAAACTTTAATCCATTTAGCATTTCTGCCGATACCCGTTGATTGAATCTTTTTTTCATCACGCAATTCGCGGACAACCTTCCTAATCATATCCCGGGTAATATGAGGAGATCTTTTTTGAAGATCATTCATTGAGAAGGGTTCTGATATCTGCCGAATATGAGCTTTAATGAGATCAGTTTTTGAACCTTTACCATCAAAATGCGCGACACGATATTCAAATTCAGAATAAATTGAAATTAATGTATCATAAAACATATTGAGCCAAGGAATGACGTCATGATGTCCGTCTATCCAATTTTTAGAGGTCGCCATAATTGTCGACTTCCATTTATCCGATAATTTATTCATTATTGTTTCAATTTCCGAATACCGCACCACATTATAGTGAGATTGATACAATAGAAGCAACATTAGCAACCGTGAGATCTTGTCATTTCCATATTTAAATGGTTGTATAATAATGAAATCCAGAATAAACAGAGGAATGAGTAACAATGAATCATATACACCCATCTGCTCACAAACGATATATAACCCTACAAGCTTTTTAATGTAAAACGGTATCTCATTATTTGCCACCACTTTAATATATAGGTCTTTACTTTTCTGATCTCTTGAACGCCATGTACCAGAACTAATATTGGGGACATAGTGAAATAACATTGAATGCAATTCCAGAATAGTATTTTCAGTCAGTTTAATCTCCTTACTATTTTTATAAATAAACGTAATGAGATCTTTATATCCGGTAACTATTTTTTCATTTTTTGTATGAGGAACAGGATGATCGGTAGATACAATCTTTTGAACCCTACGATATGGTATTTTTATGCCATATTGACCGCATGCATTTTGGACAATGATACCTTGCATGAGTTTTTGTTTTGATTTGTACGGGATTTTATCTATATAAAGATCTTCCCTGCCTTTATACTCCCCTATTTTTCTTATTTTAGAAATAAGATCGGCAGGCAATAAAATATTTTCTATAAATTCTTTTTGTAGTGATTTCATAATAGGGTATATTCTTTATATTATTACCCCAATGTAATCCATAAGTATATTATTGTCAATAGTTTATTTCGCATGGTATTACCTCTGAAGGTTAGCCTTGAAATTTCATCAGATTATCTGCATCGATTGTTTCGTCGATCTGTAAAGGAATGATTTCTGGGGATTGCTCAGGTTCTAGTAACTCTAAACTTTTCTCGTACTTAATATGATTGCTGAGCCATACAAACGCAACATATTTCATTGCTTCAGCAAACGTGCCTATAGATTCGTGTGTAAAATCTGATGAATGTGACATATATCGCAAGATGAGCCCGGAAACGATAAGACAATGTTTAGTACGAGTCCAAACCAGCATCTTATACGATAGTAAAAAAAGAATTCGATACGGACTTCCTTCGAGAATAACGCAGGATGCGAGGAAAATATACAAAATGTGCAATATTACTCAAAAATTAACACCTTTTATAGTGAAAAAAATGTAGTGCCCCACCAAACCCGCAACCCCCCTATTTTACTGGGTCTTTTAAAATTCATGTATGAAGTCGGGAAAGGATGACACATGGTTTTAGCGAGCCGAAGCCTTATATTAACAATCTCAAATGGAATAGGTTTTTTGAGGATAGCTTTATTTGAGCTTATAAGCCTTATTGTGTGGACCAATAGTGATAAAAATTACGGTGTTATCAGAAAATTTGCAAAACTGAGGAAAATTATCTTTAGCAATTTTATTCTTTTGTACTTCTTCGCTTATTGCAAATATAATTCTAAAGTTCCTGCCAATTCTAGCACTTCGCAAGCCTCTTAATTCTCTCTGTAAAGGCTCTGTTTTGTCGTAAGGATTTTCTATAATTGCAAAAACACATTTTTTAATACGTGCACTTAGCCCAGAATATTGCTTGAAATGCTTCTGAAACGTAAGAACATAGATGGGATGATATTTCTTCATTTAAACATTTTCTTGGTGTCAGAAGAATATTTACCTGCAATTATTTCTTCTTGAGCGTGTTTTATGTCGCCCATAAATTGCGGATTAGACAATATTGCTTTAGTTTCTTTACTAACCTTTTCAGCCTTTTTTTTCATAAGACCGTCTACCTCAATCCTTATAAGTTGAGCCATGCTTACTCGCTTACCTGTTTTCTTAGATTCTACATAAGAAAGATCCTGAAGAAAACGGGCTTGGTATTCTTTAAGATAAACTTCTAATTTATGCATTTTACCACCTCCTGAATACTATCATGCTATATATATGTCATAATGTCAAGTATTATTTGATAACAGGGCACTTTCAATCCTGTGTAGAAACCAATATTTAAGAAAGTTAAGATATAGTAGTGGTGGTTTCTCTTTCTTTTTCATATACGTAAAAAGACGTAACTACTAAAGTAAGTAATTACGTCTTTTATTATTAATTACATTAAATGATCATCAATCAAAAGTAAACACTGTACCACATACAGGACATTTCACTCGTGAGCCGGGCTTAAAACCTGAAACATCAATATGCTGGCCGCAGTGTGGACAGGCTACAATAACTTGTCCAACTGGCTGAGCTGACAACGCCTTGACAACACCTGTGGGCTGCATTCCTTGATTTGCTGCCATTGCTTGTGATCTCTTTTGCTGCTGCTCTAATGCAGCGCCAACAATAAGTCCTGTTAAAGCACCTGCACCTGCGCCTATTGCTGTACCTGCACCCGCATTACCACTCATACTACCAACAAGAGCACCAGTTCCGGCACCGAGTCCACCACCGAGTAACGTTCCTTCCATAGCATTACATCCAGCTAAAGCAGGTATCATCATTGCAATTATAATGATTGAAGCTACTCTTTTCATTGGTAGTTACTCCTGTTTTATTCTGACGAACATGTTATTTCAATGTTCCCATATTTCCACCAGATTTTCAATTCAAATTTAAGCTCTATAACAGTCTTTCTCACTCGAACTCCGAACTACAAGCTCCCTACTCCGAACTAATATACTATACACTCCACATCTCAGCTTCATAATTATCATCAGGTATTCTATAGGAAATAAACCCGTGTTTTGGGTATCGTTCAACTTCAAGATCTTTTCTTTTTAACTGCACAAAAAAATTCACTTCTTCCCCCGAATTAAACTGCAACTCTTTAAACGGAATAGCTAACTCAATAATATTCTCGGCTGCAATAGTCTCATATTTTTTAACCATATCAAAAGTGACTCCATCCTCACTCCGCATGAGAGAGAATGATTTTTCTTGCTCTTTCTTATTACCATATGAAAATACAATGTCATATTCTGATGGTTTCATAAAATGCACATGCACTGACATTGTGTGCATATCTTGCAAATCATCTTTTCTTACCGGATCAAGCCTAAAATAAAGATTTTCTTTTGAAAACCCGTAATACAGAGCTGCAATGTAGCTCTCAGCTTTATGCATGGTTCCCCCGGGTTTCTTTACATTATATAATCCCGCTTCTTGCCATTCATAGTAATCTGTAATCCTGCCATCGATCTTTGGTTTTATAAAACCTATAGGCTCATTCTTAATCGTTATAGCGTCAGCGGTTATTACAGGAATATTTAAATATTCAGGCACAGGAACATCAAGCACGGTATAAACATTACTAAGGTGCAACCTGAATAGCTCATCGAATAATTCATCGTTATCAGTTGAAAAATCGTCACCATACCACCAAAACCAGTCACTCCCCTCAGCGGCATATATCTCATTCCACGCAAGTGCTAATTTATCCTCAGGTATTTTATTTTTGCCTGAATGCTCTACAAGGAATTCCCTTGTTCTTTTGATGTACTCCCAGCCGGTATTCTCTTCTTTTGACCCGATCCATATATCATAATTGCTGCATATCCACGATCCACTAAAAAGATTTTTAATAATTTCTTTTGGCGGATGCTGTACAAGATATTCTGAAACGGTAACACAATGAATATGATTATTATTGGTTATTTTTTCATATAATGTTGTAAGGAATTTTTTTCCGCCATCCGGATAATATTCCCAAGGATTCTCACCATCAAGTATAACATTAACAATGTGAGATGTTCCCTGCTCATTCTTATTAAGGTAATCCGATATTCTCGTAATATGAGAAATCAAATCATCAGCCGCTTCTTCTGGCTTAGCTTTAGAATAAACAAATCCAATAAGATCACTCAGTCCATGGTCCCTAAAAACTATGGCAACATTTTTACCTTTGTGTTCTGCTATATATGGTTTATATAGTGCTAGACCTTTATTTTTCGTTTGAATTGAGTTCATGAGAACTTCTTCGTCTGTTGCAATCCACTTGATACCACATTCATCTAGAAGAGGGATTAATTCGGGGCAGACAGACCCTTCACTTGGCCACATACCATTTGGTTTTTTCCCAAATAGCCTATTGTAATAATCGACACTTTTCTGTATATGTTTTAATGCATCGTCAGGAGCTCTAAAGCGTTCTGGAAGTGGAGCATGTGGCATTGAACGTTTTGCTATATCTGTATCAATAACCAATGGCAAAATAGGATGGTAAAAAGGACTCACCGTAATTTCGATTTGACCCTTATCCTGATAACTTTTATATACAGGGATTATTGTTTTCATCACCTCTATCTGAATATCTAATAGTCTATTCTTTTCCTTTTCAGTATAGTCCTTGCCTTTATCAATCATTTCCTGAACAAATGGAAAATCTTCCCGCGCTTTATAGCCAAACCACGTTAGATTAAAATATACTTGCAGGTCTCTGTAATCGTTTGTAGAAAATGATTTAACAATAACATCTTTATCCGCTTCATATTCGCGGAACCCCCTCTTTGACAACAGCTCCCAATAACGTGGATATGGCTTAATCATGGTATCCCAATTTGCCATAAAAAAATTAGTTAACAAAAAGTTTTTATCTTCATCTGTTAAATCATCGGCTACTTTTCGGGAACATATAAGACAATCGTCAAGGGCATTACCACACACATAATCTTCAATCTGCATTAAAAGAGATGGGACAAGATTAAATGTTTGATGAATATGGGGAAATTCTTTTAAGACGTGTACCATATCATAGTACCCCTTTATCGCATGGAGTCTTACCCATGGCATGAGATACTTTGATGAGAGCGGATCCTTATACACTGGCTGATGCATATGCCAGAGAAAATTTACATAAATATCGCTCACGCGGTTGTCTCCTGAAGGAATTTTGCAGCTTCTTCGGGTACTGTCGGATTAATATAAAAACCTGTTCCCCATTCAAAACCCGCAACCTTAGTTAACCGCGGCATGAGTTCGATGTGCCAATGAAAATCATGGTCTATTGTCGTCCAATATCCTGATCGCGGCCGCCTCACAGGTGCGGTGTGAAGAATGAAGTTATATTGAGGCCTGTTGAGTGCTTTTGATAATTTCAAAAGTACTGTCTTTAACATCTCGGCAAGTGAAACTATTTCGTGCGGCTGTATATTGTGATAATCAGGATGATGCCGCTTTGGAAGAATAGATAATTCGAAAGGAAATCGTGATGCGTAGGGACAGTATGCTATAAAGTGGTCGTTCTCAAAAACAACTCTGCTTTTTTGCTGTTGCTCTTCACGTATCATATCGCAAAAAACACACCGATCTTTATAGTTGAAATATTCTTTTGCACCATCAAGTTCTTCTTTAACTCGCTTTGGGGTAACAGGTGTTGCAATAAGTTGTGAATGTGAATGTGACAACGTTGCCCCAGCTGTAAATCCTTCATTTTTAAAAATCAGTATATATCGAAACCGGGTGTCATTCATAAGATCGAGTGTTCTAATTCTATAGGTATCAAGCACCTTTACTAAATGATCAGTTTTCAGAGATTTCATTTTTTCACTATGCTTTGGGGTTTCAATAATAACTTCATGAGCGCCAATACCATTCATTTCATCGTACATTCCCACGCCATGTTTTTCAAGCTCACCTTCCACACGCAATACAGGAAATTTGTTTGGTACTACACGAACATCCCAGCCTGGAGTATTTGGCTCTGTATTTTTATCGCGAAATGCAAACAATTCAGAAGATGTTTTATCTTCATTACCTTCGCAAAACGGACATCCTTTAGCATCAGTAATTGTTGGTTCAACATTAAAATCACTCGGTCTTTTTCCTCGTTGGGTAGAAATTATAACCCACCTACCGAGTACAGGATCTTTTCTTAGTTCAGGCATAGAATAACTCCTTTTAATATCTATTTGTTTATAGTATAAATTTGAACATATTCTTGAGCGGATTTTTTCCATGAAAAATCACACTTCATAGCATTTTCAACGACTGTATTCCATTTCGTTTTGTCCTTAAACACCTTCATTGCGTCTTTCAACTTATTGAGAAGACCCTTAGACGTATATCCATCAAACTTAAATCCATTGCCTTTTGGGCTTGATGGATTAAAATCACATATTGTATCATCTAACCCGCCGGTAGCTCTTACAACGGGTATAGTTCCATACTTCAAACTGTAAATCTGATTTAACCCACACGGTTCAAAACGCGATGGCATGAGAAAAAAATCACAACCGGCTTCTATCTTATGTGCCAATGCATTATTAAACCCTATCTCTATTCCGGCCATCTTAGGATATTTTTTTGCAATACCGGTAAAAAGATCATGATATTTTTGTTCACCTGTTCCAAGCAGAATAAATGCATATCCCATCGTGATAATTTCATCTATTGATTCCTCAATCAAGTCAAATCCTTTTTGGTCAGCTAATCGTGATATAACACCGATTACCGGCACTTTTGAATCAAGTGATAATTTATATTCTGACAGCAAATCCTGCCGACAGACAAATTTATCCGCATATTTATCTAAACTATAATTTTTAGCAATATAACGATCTTTTTCAGGGCTCCACTCATTATAATCAACACCATTAAGTATCCCATATAAATCTTTTTTACGGTTTTTTAATACACCCTCAAGACCACACCCATATTCAGGTGTCTGAATTTCTTCACAATATTTTTTACTTACCGTTGTTACGATATCAGCCCCAACAATACCTGCTTTCAATAAATTTATTTTACCATAATATTCTATTTCTTTTGAGGTAAAGGCATCCCAAGGAAGATTTGTTAAATGCATATCAAGATGCCAAAACAAACCCTGATACGCAAGATTATGTATGGTAAATATTGTTCTTACACCTTTATAAAATAAATTATCTTTCTCCAGATACTTTAAAAGTATAGGAACAAGTCCTGTCTGCCAATCATTTAAATGCATAATATCAGGTTTAAATTCGACTTTTTGTGCGAGTTCAATAATCGCTTTTGAAAAGAAGATGAATCGTTCAGCATTGTCTGCATAATCACCCTCTTTCGTTCTATATAATTCGTCCCTATCATAATATGAATCGTTCCCCACAAGATATACTGTTACATTTTTTCCAATTTTCGTTGTATATATGTCGGCATATATATCTTTATCGGATATTTTAACACTGATTGTTTTTCCGGTATTTTCTATCTTATATGAACCATTTTTTATCATTTTATAGTATGGCAGCACTACACATACATCATGTCCTAGTTTTTCCAATTCCAATGGTAATGCACCCGCGACATCAGCAAGGCCTCCTGTTTTTGCAAAAGGCGCAACCTCACTTGCAGCAAATAATATGTTTAACTTTTTAGACATACAAGCCCCTTTCTCATATCTGCTATTATCTTCACTCCTGATTATCTCTAATCATATCAAAATATTCTTCATAATGCTCAGCAACTTCACTTGAACTAATTATCACTGAAGACTCATTATTTTTCATTAGTGCTGAATAGCTCCAGTTTGTACTACCTATTACCGTTATATAGTTATCAATAATTATCAGTTTGCTATGTGTCGTAATATTAAGCGGGTCATTGTACACTAAAACCCCCGCTTTCTCAAGCATCCTTTTAACTTCGTTATTCTTTTTATTTAGCCCATTATTACGCGAGTCGCTACTTCTCTCTAATCGGGGGGTGCAAAGCAATAATATGAACAACTTGGCTGAAGCGATTTTGGAGCGAAACAAGGCACGAAGAGCTTGCGTATCCTCTGCGATACGCAAGCGATAAGCAACACAGTTGCAGCCCAAAAGCGACCAGCCCCTTCGGGGAGGCTCATCTTTGGTCGTCTGCTTCGTTGCTCCTCCTTGGCATACCGCATAGGGTATGCCGCGTCGTCACGCCTTACATTCGATTCAAAGATGAGCCTCCAAGTTTGTCATATTATTGCTTCGCACCCCCTTACCTCTACGTCGACATTCCGGGCTCGTGCCTCAATCAGATCCTTAATAAGCATATTTGTCTGACTCATAAACCTACCATGATAATATCGCGCCGAAAACATTATCACTTTAATGGATTTTTTTGCTTGCGAGAACAAAGTGTGCAGGTTTGTAAAATACGTACGGTTATCTATCGGATCTACCGAATCGACAGATAATGAAAATACATTATTAGCTGCTAACAGTATAATAATACAGTAGATACTTATTCTTCCGCAATATCTCAGCATGGCACTCTACACAGTTATGTACACTATCTCTTTTTCAATATTTTATTAATCTTCGGTATAATTTTTTTCATTGCTTCTTTGGGTGTCTCTTTACCGCTAAAGACCAGATCCAACTCGGGATTTATATAAAGATCAGTTGCCATTCTCCAATTTGGATTAAACGGATTATATGTCACATACTGTACAGCCTCATTAAGCATCTTTTTGTTTTTAGGCAATTTTGGACTGAGGGCCCAATGTGGCCCTTCCGCTATTTTCATGTTTGCCGGTTGCGCTAAACCTGCATCAGCAAAACGGATCTGTCCATAACTACCGCTCAATGCTTTGACTACTTCCCACGCAGCAGCAGGGTTTTTGCATGTTTTTAAGATAGAATACCCTGATCCTCCGGTGCCAAAACCTCTTATTCCCGTTGGCCCCATTGGAAACATAGCAACATCCCAATCAAATGTTGTTATTTTACGCAGCATAGGCACTTCCCATATCCCTGATGCAAACATAGCAATCTTCCCGGCCATGAACATCTGAACAACTTGCGTCCCAAGATTTGCCAATGCTGTTTGTGATGGGGATACCTTATATTTATTTATTAACTCCACATTAAAACGCAAACCCGCAAGCGATTTTGGATCATCTAACGTACATTTAGTTGGATTATCTATGTTATCGACTAAACTCCCTCCGTTAGAATAAATAAAATTTTGCCAGGCCCACGTATAGAAGCCGTACTGCACTGTCCTCCCATTTTCTACTTTAGTGAGTTTCTTTGCTTTATGAAGAAGGTCATACCAATTCCAGTCATCATTAGGATACTCTACCTTTTCAAGATCAAACAAATCCTTATTATAAAAAACACAAGCAAAAGGAGCGGTATCGCGTGGAATACAATATATTTTTCCTTTTTTAGTAAAGCGTGCAACAACTTCTGGGAAGAAACCATCTATGTCAAAATCTTTGTCGTTATCAATAAATGGCGTAAGGTCCATAAAAGCATTTTTGTCATAGAAATTAGCAAACATATCCACTTCTGTAAAAATAACATCTGGAGGCGTCCCCCCAGCGATACGCGTAAGAATCTTACTGATGTAGTCTGAGTAATTCGTATGTTGAATTTTTACGAATATAGTTGGATGGTCTTTCTGCCAGTTATCAATAGCATCTTGAATTATTTTTAACTCATCCGGTGTCCCCCAGCACCCAACACGTATAACCTTAACATTTTTTGCATGTGGAGATTTTGAAGTGCATCCATTAATGCATATAATGGATACAAATATAAGGATGAGTACAGATAGAAAAATCTTTGTGCGGCTATATATCATTTTTAACTCCTTTTCATGCTATTGGTTAGCAGGATTTTATTGCACGTGGTAAACACAAAAACGCATAGCTGTTTTCCACAGCAGTATTATGCTCTTATTTCCAGGTTATCCCTCCCAAAAAGTGTTTCCATTTTTCTTAATAGCAGCTCTGATGGAGTAACTTTGAAACGTTCGTTTGCGGATACAATTACGTCCTCACCGCTTGATAATGAAAGAGAAATGTATATAGGACATTTTCCGGGATTATTTTGGCACAAATCTTTAAATTCCATTATATTTTCTGTTTTATTTGAACTATCGGTAATACGTACTTTTATAGCTTTGGTGCATCTTTCTTTCGCTCTTTCTATATGATCAATTTCAGCAGCTAGAATTTTTGGAGTATCATCTTTTACGCTATTTTTCCCGACCACATATACTATGTTATCAACAGTGAGCATTGGGGAGCATTCCTCATAGACTGAAGGAAATACGAGAACTTCTATAGCCCCCTGTGTATCTTCTATAGTAAGTATTGCCATTTTTTCATTTTTTCTTTTTGTAACGGTATGTCGCACATGAGTAATGATACCACCCACTTTGACCTCTTCCCCGTCACGTATACTCAGGAGTTGTGAAGAGTTATGTGGAAGATACTGCAGAAGCAAATCTTCATATTTTTTTAATGGATGCCCGGTAATATAAAATCCGAGCAGCTCTTTTTCATATGCGAGTAATTCTGAATCTGTCCACTCATCAATCTGAGGAATTGTAAAATGAATGCTTTTTTTCTTTTCTTCATCCTGAAGCATATCAAAAAAAGATGCCTGTCCATTTTCCCTATCTCTTCGCGTAATACCCGCGACAGATAAAGCATCATCAAGTGAAGCAAATAATTGCGCGCGTTTAGATCCAAAAGAATCAAACGCCCCGCACTTAATGAGGCTTTCCGTTATTTTTCTATTTACAACACGCGAATCAGTACGTTCAAGAAATTCTATAAACGATACAAAAGGCCCGTTTCCTTTTCGTTCAGTCAAAATACTGTGTACTGCATTCTCGCCAACGTTTTTAATTGCCGCAAGACCGAAACGCACATCTTTATCACTAACAGTAAACTGAGCAAAACTTGAATTAATATCAGGTGGCAATATTTTTATTTGCATATGATCACACTCATTAATATATATGGTAATCTTTTCTGTATTACCCTTTTCACTGGTGAGAAGCGCTGCCATATATTCTTGCGGATAATTAGCTTTCAAATAAGCTGTGCGGTATGAAATAAGAGCATAAGCGGCACTATGAGATTTATTAAATCCATATCCCGCAAAATATGCCATTGTATCGAATATTTTTTCGCCTACATGTTTTTGGATTTTATTTCTCTGAGCACCTTTAATAAAGTATTCCCTTTGCTCAGCCATTGCTTCAGGTTTTTTCTTTCCCATAATTCTACGGAGGATATCACCTTCCGCCATTGAATACCCTGCAATAACATTAGCTACACTCATCACTTGTTCTTGATACAACATAATACCATACGTATCATTCAAAATATTTTCCAAAAGCGGATGATCATATTGTATTTTGGTTCTTCCATGTTTACGACTAATAAAATCGTCTAGCATATTCATCGGACCTGGTCTAAAAAGAGCTATAAGGGCAATAATGTGATCAAATTTAGAAAGGCCTATCCTTTTTGAGACATCCCTCATCCCGCTACTTTCAAGCTGGAACACCCCGATTGTTTGTGCTTGATTGAGCAAGTCGAATGTTTTTTTATCGTCCAGAGATATATGTCTAATATCTATTTTGATATCTCTCGTCCGTTCAATAATTTTAATTGCCTCACTGATAACGGTAAGAGTTTTGAGCCCCAAAAAATCCATCTTTAAGAGACCAATTTTTTCAAGATCACCCATTTGATATTGTGTTGTAATTTCACCATTCGAACCGCGTGTAAGGGGCACATTTTCTGTAAGTGGCTGTTCAGAAATAACAACGCCAGCCGCGTGCGTAGACACATTTCTTACAAGACCTTCTAAAGTAAGTGCATATTCGTACAGTTTTCTAAATCGAGTGTCTTTTTGAGCTATTTCTTTAAAAGAGGGATCAATATCAAAAACTTTTGATAGCGTAACACTTTTTTCTCCTGGTATCACAGTAGGTATCATCTTTGCTACTCTATCAACTTCTCCGTATTCAATACCGAGGACTCTACCCACATCCCGCACAACAGCTTTTGCCCCCATTGTGCCGAAGGTAATAATCTGCCCAACATTGTTCGCTCCATATTTTTTAGAGACATACTCAATAACTTCACATCTACGATCATAGCAAAAATCTATGTCTATATCAGGAAGAGAGACTCTGTCAGGATTCAAGAATCGTTCAAAAAGGAGCGCGTAGCGAATAGGATCAATATCAGTAATTCCTAATGCATACGCCACTATGCTTCCCGCTGCGGATCCTCTTCCAGGACCCACAGGAATACCCTTTTCCCGCGCAAAATGTACGAGATCCCAAACAATAAGAAAATATGACTCATAATGCATCTTTTCAATTACTGACAACTCATGATCTAATCGTTCATTTATTTCAGTGTTACGCTGCTCATATCTATTTTTAATACCTTCATCACACAATGCTCTTAAATATTTTCGTTGGGTTTCACCTTTGGAAACGGGATAATGCGGCAAATACTTATTATCAAATGAGAATTCAAGATGACATCTATCAGCAATTACCGTTGTATTGTGTAGCGCTTCAGGGACATCCTTAAAAATAGCCGCCATTTCCTTTGGTGACTTAAAGTAAAATTGATCATTAAATAATTTTAGACGTTTTTCTTCTGCGATAGTCGTTCCTGTTTGAATGCATAATAGCGCATCATGAGCAAAAGCATCTTCTTTATTAACGTAATGGCAGTCATTTGCAGCTACAACACCCACGCCAAATTCCTTTGCTAAAGATATCAAATGAGGCATAACTTTTTTCTGCTCAGGAATACCATGGTCGTGGAGTTCAATATAATAATTATCTTTTCCAAAAACATTCTTATAAAAATCAATGGCATCTTTTGCCTTTTTATAATCTTCATGCATGAGCGAATATGCAACTTCACCTTTAAGGCACCCGCTCATACAGATAAGTCCACGTGAATACTTGGCAATAACCTCTTTATCGACCCGCGGTTTGTAATAAAATCCTTCTAGATGGGCAATTGAAGATAATTTAAGTAGATTTTTATAGCCTTCTAAGTCTTTAGCTAGCAGTACAAGGTGGTGAGATGCGTCTCTGATTCCGCTTGGTTTTTTGTCATGCCTGCTTCGCGGAGCAACATACATTTCAGAGCCAATAATTGGCTTTATTCCCGTATTCTTGGCTTCGAGGTAAAATTGTATCGCCCCATGCATATTCCCGTGATCAGTAATTGAAACAGCGCCCATACCATATTTTTGAGCTTGCTTGCATAAGTCTTTTACCCTACAGGCACCATCAAGCACACTATACTCGGTATGAACATGTAAATGGACGAAATTTGGACTGCTCATTTGCTTATATTAACTTCTATGGGAGAATTACTTTAATTTTGTTATTGTACTCATATTATTTTTACCTACTCTACGGTAATTGTCAATACATTGTCATATTATATTATAGCACCTAGTACTTTAAAATTCCAATGATCCCCGAGAGGACTATACCCAGAGAAATTTATTAATAAATTTCATGGGCGTGAGATGAGCATTACCCCTAACAATCTATCACACAGTGCATTACGAATACTTGCAAAACAAAAAGAAAGCGAAGCCTTTAGGCGCGCGGATGAAACTCACGATGAATACTTTTGAGACGATTTTTATCAACATGTGTATAGATTTGCGTAGTAGATATATCAGCATGGCCCAACATTTCCTGAACCATTCGCAGTTCTGCCCCATTGGACAAAAGATGTGTTGCAAAAGAGTGCCGCAATGTATGAGGAGTCACATTTTTTGTAATACCCACAGAACATGTATAACCTTTTACCATATTCCATATTGACTGGCGAGAAAACCCCTTACCAAGACGAGTAAGAAAAAGCTCTGTTGTAATGAGTTCTTTTCTCATTTGAGGTCTTACCTTATTAAGGTATTCAATTACATATTTTATCGCCTTAGACCCAACGGGAACGATTCTTTCTTTAGATCCTTTGCCAAGACATTTTAAAAACCCTACATCAAGATTTACATCTGTAACTTTTAAATGAACAACTTCTGAAACACGCATTCCCGTTGCATACATTAGCTCCAATATTGCTTTATCACGTATTCCTTTAGGTTTCTTTGTATTAGGCCCGTTGAGTATTTTTAATACTTCTTCTTCAGATAATGTATCCGGCAATGTTTTCCACATTTTAGGAGAATCTAATGTGCCGGTAATATCCGTAGCGATCAACCGCTCTCTCATCATGAAGCGAAAAATAAGCTTAATTGAAACAATATTCCTTGCTATTGAAGGGGTACTGAGACCATTTTGCTTGAGATCCATTATGAAATCGACAATATCGTTACGATGAACATTATTAAAAGAATCTATTTTATGTGATTCGAGATATAAGATAAACTTATTAATATCATGCCGGTAACTCGCAATTGTATTCTTTGAGAGTCCCTTTTCAGAAGATAAATATATGAGAAACTCATCTAATATTATTCTCACAAGTATTCACTCCCCAACATAAGGGTTATGTTGTTTTTCATGACCAATTGTTGAATGCGAACCATGCCCGGGATAAACAACCGTCTCATCAGGAAGAACAAACAGTTTCTTTTCAATCGAACATTTTAAGTCTTCAAATGAACCATAAGCCAAATCAGTTCTCCCAACTCCTTCATGAAAAAGAGTATCCCCCGTAAGCACATATCCACCATTTTTATCGTACAAAGAAACGCCACCGGGAGTATGCCCCGGAGTATGTATTACCTTTATCTCCATATTGCCAATTTTGATAGCTTCACCATCATACAGCTCCTTATCAGGAGGGATATTTCCAGGGATAAGAACACCAAGAAGCGGTACATACTTTTTAGGGTGAACAAACATATCAACATCATTAGTATGAATCATCACAGGAATTTCTTTTCCGTATTTCTTTTTAAAATCAGCTATCCCGCCGATATGATCATAATGTCCATGAGTACAAATAAGATAGTGTACAGTAAGGTCATTACTGACAATATAATCAGAAACCATTTTTGATGTACCGCCCAGATCTACTACCGCCGCACATTTAGTATCATCACAGCTCAACACATAACAATTCGCATCAAGAGGTCCCACTTCAAACTTTTTAATCATTATTCACCTATATATATTTTAGCATTTCTGTTTTGAGAATGTATTCGCTGCAGAATAGTAACTGAAAGCACTGCACCGAGAGTATTAGCACACACGTCATAAAAACAAGCATATCTTTCTGGAACAAAATACTGGTGAAATTCATCGCTCATCCCAAAAACTACCGCACAGATAATCGCGCCACTATTTGCATATTTATTAAGGAATTCATTTCGAGAATACATAAAACTTCTTCTTATTAAAAGTGCGAAAAGTGCATAGACAAGAACATGTATTATTTTATCTATATTAACTATTCTCGCTGAAGAGAAACAATTAAGTGAAAAAGATGATAAAACAAAAATCACTATCGCCATCAATAGAGATGGCATCCAATTAGGGGTTGAGAAACAATAATATCCCCAATTTGGAGGCTCAGATTTGAGCCGTAGGCAAGGCGTGACGACGCTGGCGTACCCTTTGCGGTACGTCAAGGAGGAGCAACGAAGCAGACGGCCAAAGATGGACCTCCCCAGAGGGGCTGGCCGCTTTTGGGCTGCAACTGCGTCACTCATCGCTTGCGTATCGCAGGGGATACGCGGCACTCTTCGTTCCTTGCTTCGCTCCAAAATCAGCTCAGCCAAATTGGGGATATTATTGTTTCTCAACCCCTCAACAAAATGAATCACGGTAAATACCTTTTATTTTTTCCAGTGTACATTATCTTCCAAAAGACAATCGTTCAGCGATTATTTTCGGCAAACTGGCATCTATTATCCTATCCTGCGTTCGCTGTATCTCATAGGGTAATCTTTTAACATTCACGCTATTTGTGTCTGTATCGTAAATCACTGCGCACGCATCAGGATTTCCATCTCGCGGCTGACCGATACTTCCCACATTCACTATAAATTTGTAGTCTCCAGCCAATGGGTAATCTCCTTCATCAACCGGAATAAATATTCCGTCACTTCTAAAGATCCCGGGATAATGTGTATGCCCAAGAAAACATACTTTTGTCTCTTGAAAACGAAAACTCATATCTGCCTCATCAATACTCATGATGTATGTCCATTTGTCAGGAATGTCTAATGATGCATGCACAACACTAAAATCATTTTCATGCGCTATAAGATCAAGGGATGCAAGAAATTCATAATTTTCCTTTTTGATTACATTTTTTGTCCATATAACCGCTTCACGTGCAAAAGGATGAAAATTTGTAATATCCGTTTTTCCTGTTACGGCCTGATCATGGTTTCCCGCTACAACTGGACATCCCAAACCTTTTACCACTTCGATACATTCATTCGGACTTGCCGCATAACCCACTATATCCCCGACTGAAACAAACTTATCAACCTTGTCCTTTAAATACGCGTGAACAGTTTCTAACGCTTCGAAATTACTGTGAATATCTCCCAATATCCCATATTTCATATTCTATACTCCCCGGCACCTATACTACGAATCATTTGTCTCATTCTTAAGAAATAACTGTCTGTTTATTATGGTAAGCCATTTACTCCACTTTTGCCCTTCTTCACGAGGACCGCAAATAACATTCTTATACGCATTCACCTGCGAATCAAGGTTGTCACAATGATACACAACGCATGCCTCTAATGTTTGCGGCAGAACAGGAGACCTTTGCACATATTCGCCTTGATGACTGAGAATAATATGCTGCAGATTCACTGCAATATCTTCTGGAAATCCATCTATAGCTTGTATATGCCCCATTATATAATCATTTCCCTGAATAATATGCCCTACGAGCCTCCCCTTATCAGTATAATCGAACGTAATATCATAAGACAATTCAAAAACCTTACCACAATCATGGATAAATGCACCCGCCAAACACAGATCTCTGTCCACCTCAGAGTGCAGATCACACGTTGTATCACATAACTGCATCACTTCATACGTATGTTCAAACAATCCACCGAAATAAGAATGATGCCACTTCCCGCCGCCGGGAGCCTTTTTAAAGTTACCCATAAATTCTTTATTATCCTGAATGGATCTTATAAACTTTTTTATCCATGGGTTTTGAATTTTTTCCAGTAGACTCATCATACTTGTCTCAATTTTGCCAATATCTTCAACGGACCTCAAAAGATCACTAATGGAATATTCATCATCATTAATCATTTTTATATTCCTAAGAGTTAACTGCGGCCCGTTATAATTACCCACATCTCCCTCAACCCATACAATATCACTCTGATCCAAAACTTCACGAGCGGGACTTACATTGTCCCATAGCACACTATTTATTGCGCCTGTTTTATCTGACAACGTTAATGCTACGTACGGTTCACCATTTTTTTTAGCTTTATACTCCTTCTTTGCAACCACAAAAACACTGGAGACTTTATCTCCAACCGCAATGTTTTTAACGAAATCGCTCTCAGCTTTTTTCATTATAACCACCTTATTATTAACTTCCGCTCATTTTGTTTTTTAATCTCTTAAGAATTCGTTGTGCCGGCCCATCAACGCCATCTTTTGCCTTCAGCACTTTTTCCCACGTCGCATACGCACCACGATAATCACCGCATTTTTCATATGCATGTGCAAGCATGCGATCAACCCATAAGGGATGTTTATACCCAACAGCATTTTTAAAATAATACAGAGACTCTTTATAATCTTTTACCTTATAGTAATACAACCATCCTAACTCAAAATAGAGTTCATACGTCTTATCATTATACTGCAAACCATCTTTTAAAAATAATATTCCTCGATCAACCCACTTCTGTCTTTCATGTTCCTTATCTGATTCACTGGGGCATTTTTTTACAAGCGGCTCATGCGGTATTGTCTTCAATCTCAGTGATGTCTCATGAGAACAACCTTCTCCACAGTTATCGTGCGCATGTAAATCAGATTTATTATCTTCTTCCCCCTCATGCGCAACTTTATGACTGACATTATACGCCATATGCCAGCCGCCAATAACCCATGGTTGTATAAACTGCGGTTGTAATCTCGTAATTAAATAATACATAGGCACAAGCTTATACCATTGACTTGTATGCCAATAATGATCGCATTTCAACCATAAGAGGTCTGCCACCACACCCCTAAACCCTGAAACAAGCGCCGCAGATAAAAATCCCCCCAAAGGAACTTCATTTGAATAGACTTGTGTCAGTTTAAGCCCATAACCTTTATCTATTCTCTCATTCTCAAGGCTGTTACCATATTGAGCGAGCACCTGATATGCGATTAGCATCGAAATAAAGACTATGATATAAATACGATATATATACAGTATACTTTTTATCATAACCTTATTGTCGTTGTTATAAGTCTTTTTTACTAAAATGAATAGATGCTAAGGTCAATGTTATAGAAGAATATATAAGCGCATAGAGAACACTCTTCACAATATATATCCACGGGACAGCGATACCAATCGCTATAGAATCTGATATATCAAATATAGCTAAATTCGGTATACAATGTGCCATCACAAGTAATGCTGATTTTGATAGAGCAAAATCAACATATCTTGTAATTATCTCACTGATATATACGGAAAGATGCCCCAGTATATAAAATATGATGCTGATAAGCACTGCCAGAACATGCGTCGTTGTAAGAATATTAAAAAATATTGAAAATGCCGTCACAATAGAAAATTTAAAAAATAAAAGAACTATTGGTTTTACAATAGTGAAATCGATCATCCCTTCTTTAGCATATAGAATTGCCATAAAGACAGGTATCATACAGACGAAGGTAACGCCCAGCGTAAACAAAACGCCAAGATATTTTGCGACAATATATTCGTACCGCCTAACCGGTTTTGAAAGTATCACATATAATGTATGCTTTTCCATTTCAAGAGACACAACAGATATCGGCAGGAATATTGAAACAACGATACCTATAATCGCGATAGAACCAAGCATAAAGTCTTTAAGAAGCTTTATTTCTTCGCCGTGAGTCATATACTTAAAAAAAGTCGCTGCGCATACGGAAAGCATCAGAAACACAAACAAGGCAACAAGTACTTTATTTCGAATACACTCTAAAAATGTGTAATACGCTATGACAAGCATTCTCCTCACTCTGCACCGCCTATTGTAGCAATGTAAAGATCTTCTAATGATTCTATGTCATTTGCATTAATTGTTCTCATTAATGCCCCTTGATTTAATATTGATACTGTATCACAGAGCTTTTGAGCATACATAAGTTGATGTGACGAGAAAACTATTGTTACTCCATTATTCTTAAATGACTCTAACATTTTAACAAAATCCTTCAACCCGACAGGATCAAGCCCTATGGTAGGTTCATCAACAATGAGTAATGAAGGGTTATTAATAATTGATTGGGCAACGCCTAATCTTTGCAACATTCCTTTGGAGAATGTTTTTAATTTTCTTTCTCGGTATTTGTAAAGATCCACAGTATTTAAAACATCATTCACTCTCGTCTTTAATTTTTTTCCTGTAATCCCATACAAACGGCCAAAAAAATACAGAATTTCCTCAGGGGTAAGAAAATCATAATAATAGGTCAATTCAGGTAAATATCCAATCCTCGTTTTATGCGATGTTTTTGGCGTTTCACCAAAAAGCTTAATTGTGCCTTTATTTGGATACAAAAGCCCAAGTATAAGTTTTATAATAGTTGTTTTCCCGGACCCATTAGGGCCAACTAAACCGTAACACACACCTTCAGTAATTCTTATACTTATGTCATTAATTCCAACATGTCTCGAAAACATTTCAGAAGAATATATCTTCGTAACATTATTAAATTCAATTATAGATCCATCACTCATTATTTATCCCGTCATATCTCACGCAAACTAAAGTTAATACTCTACTCCAAAAGAACGATATTTGCCGGTAGCAGGAAAATATTCTATATCAGAAGATCTAATATATCTTTCCAACTCACCCGTTTTTATTTTATGAAGAAATTGCTCTAAAATTTCCATATTTCCTTCAGCAACAACCTCTACTGAACCGTCTAAAAGATTTTTTACAAACCCCTTAATATTATAATCATACGATATGCGAACAACAGTAAATCGAAAACCTACGCCCTGCACTACACCGTGAAACAGTGCGCTAACCCGCTTATTCTCTGCCACTACAATCACCTTATTTTTAATAATAACACCGCGACATATTACTTTAGATTATACTATGCATTAAAACATAAGTCTATGGATCTTTTGTGAGCAAAAATCGTAATTCGGTCATTACGGGGAGCACAGCGTTCACGTGACCACGTTGTCGCGTGGTACATGACTCATGTGGCACGACAATCTCAATATAAGCACTTAAAAGTCAACGTTCATCATTTTTTCATTATGCAGCCAAATCTACTTCAACAGCTGTTTCTTCTTCCAATGACTTCTCTTTAATTCCATCCTCTAATAACAATTCTACGTACATGCCCCGCAATCTTTCGTCACTATTTAGTATGTTTAATATTCTGTCAAATTGCGCTTTATAACCGGCAGATCTAAGCATTTTTCCAAATACTATTATTTGATCTCTATCTGTTTTATACATTCTTCTGAATGTATTTAACAAAATTTCTCTAGATAAAGAACTCAAAACCAGTATCAAATCATTGTATCGCTGCATATTACCTTTAATAAGTTCTCGCCTTCCGAGAAATGAATTTCCAATAGAATAATCTTCATCCAGACCATTAATCAAAGTTTGAGTAATCATTACAGCCTTATTAACATCAATTTTCCAGACTTCGTCGATAAGATGGCCAACCATTGGATGTAGTTCCTGCTCATAATATTCTGTTTTTGTTATACGATCATGGATCCATTCTCTCCATAATGATCCCCACAAAAACTCCATATTTCTTGATCCCGTCAAACCTAAAATCATATCTATTACTATATTTAAATCCAACTCCTTGAATATATATGCTGTTTCTTCCACTGTAATATTCTTCGCAGGTATTATTTTGAACGTTAACTGCGGCACAATCATAACAACAATATCTTCACTCATACCGTTGAGAATATCAGCAAATAATTTATAATCCTTAGTTATCAAATCCTCGAGAATTTCAGGATAACTAAACTGTGCTGCCTTTATCTGGTCTTCTAATGGCATATACCTGAATAAATCGATTAAATTTTCGCGAGCAATCAGATCTAACTCTGTAAGCTGTCCAAGAATTGATAAAACCAGCTGCATTGGATCAAGCAACGATTTATCCTGTCTATCTGTAAGTTTTTTAAACATTTCAATTATTTTATCGTCACCTTGTAATTTAAGTAATAAACTAACGGCTTTTGAAGGATCTAATGCTAGTTTTACAACCAATTCACTTAACAATCCGATTTCTTTTTTATATTTTTCATGTTTTATTTTATTTTTTTCTAGCGTACGTCCGAACAAATCAGTGCTAATTTGATAGATTGCCTCACCATAGCTCACACTTGACCTCAATTGTTTTACTTCACTTTGATCAAGGTTATATTTTACTGAGACACTATCCACCAATGCATTCAATACATTATGGTTTTCCGGACACGAAAGACTATAATCTTTTCTCATAGCTTCATAAATGTCTTTACAGGCTTTATACATAGGGCGATCCATTCCCTTTATCTCTAACTCCTTAAGATTTAAGCACGTCCATATCCATGGTGATTGATCCAATTTATAAAGCCCTCTTTTAACATAGACTACAAAATTTACTGCCTTTGGCAGTCCCATTGAAATTTCTATTTCGGCATCTGTCGCTGGACGCTGTACTTCCTTTGGAATATATTTATACACATCAGATTTTAGATAGTTTTTAACTTCCTCTCTAATATCTCTTCCTCTAAATGTAATTGGCATAATTAGCTGAGGACTCTGATCACCGTCAACATATTCCTTTAAAAGCTGATTCCCTTTTACTTCTCCAATAGCATCAAGCACACCATCGCATATATCCGTCATTTCAGCGCTGTTTTGCAACGTGGGAAACATTTCTTCAAGCTCCTGCATTCTTCCACATATAATTGCGATAAGGCGAGCCAAGTTTGCATCCGGCATGATATTTCCTATATCATTTATTTTACCCTTACCGTCTTTCCATGTAGTGTTGTAGGGATTAACATCATTATTTGCCAGCTTACGCGCGCTTTTCTCAAACAGACTAAATTGTATTTCAACATGTTTTCTTACTATGTCCTTCCAAAATCTTCTAAATTCTTCCGGGGGCAATTTTGAATGTTTCTTTACATATTCATGCATAGTTACGCCATCAAGAAGTTCCTCAGTCCAAATACAGATATCATCTTGTTTTCTCTCACACCCTAAAGTCTCTACATTAGGATTTCCTATCAATTTCAGATACATCTTCTCCTTCTCAATACATCCTTCTTTGAATCCATCCTTATATATTTCTCCGGTAAATATCCTTGGATTGATGACATTTATTAAGAATTTATAGCTCTTACCATCTTTAGTTTCCACTCGCGCTAAATAGTTATTTTTTTGTGTTCCCCGGGCAAAATAACTTATATACACTTTTTGGATATCCTCTTCTTTTACCAAGACACCATTTATAACAAACAGCGCTTCCCTAACAAAAAGTGAATCCTCTAAAACTTTTAGAACAGTTCGCTTAACAAATTTTGAAGCTTTTACGTCTTCAATAATTTCTTTACGAGCACTTTTATCATTCACATACCCATGTTGTTTTCTTACGCTTTTTATAAGTTTTTCATCATCACTTTTTTTATTTATGGGATCATTACTAACAGTAATATACTCATTTTTTCTCTTCCAATTTCTTTTTGTGACCTTGCTTTCACCTAAGTAATCACATAGATTATTCCTGATATTTTCTATTGATCGTGCGGCAAGTTTGCTCATCTTTCTAGCCACACTTTGCTGGACGTTTTTTTCTTCATCGTATTTTTGCCGATCATCAGAATCCAAGCCCCAGGCAGCACTATCAGAATACAAATACCACCAAACCAACTCTGATCTAATTTCCCTGTACAAATCAGGGCTGGACACCCTTACATTTCCAAGCAGCATAATTTTAAAGCTTACATCATCATATAGTTCTTTACTGAATACTATTTCTTTTTTTTCTCTTACTCGTCTTAAATAATCAACTATAGCCCTTCCAAAGAAGGGATTTCTTATCATCGGCAATGACCTGTTGCTTGATAAAAGAAGCAGTGCTCTGGCAGCATGCGATTTTAGCTTCATATCAAAATCTGAACTTGCCAGTATTTCTTCCAGTTTTATTCTAATTTCATTACCGCCCACGATAGTCATTTCCGGAATTACTTCATCAAGAATTGCACTATCCAGATCAACATCTACAATGCCTCCAAATTCCTGCTTTTTCAAATCGATTGATGAAAATATATCAGGTAAATATCCATCCCTAAAACATATAAGTGGTTGTTCAAAAACATCCTCGAGAATATCCGCAACCTTAATAGGTTCGTCAAAGATCATATCTATGTTATTATAATCATAGTCTTCTATAGCCTTCTTGAAATCAATTATTACTTCTGTCTCGTCAACTTCTACAGAATTCTCTAAAAGCGCATTAATTCTCCAACTCAGCCTTGGATTAACAGACTCATCCGTTGCAAGCAAATAAGCTGCCCTTATCCTCTCTTTAACACCTTTATCTACAGAATCAAGAAAATTCAAATAAGGTTTTGTGTTATATTTTTTATTTGCTAACAAAGATAATGTTCTCCTTACTTCTCCTTTGTTTCCCTCGTTCATCCTTTCAAAAACATCCAAATCAGCAAGAAGCACGGCCATTTCTCTTATAAGCGGATCATACACATGTCCCGTTAATTCTTCATGAAGCTGTGGATGGTTAAACTCATGGTTCATAGCAAGCGTCATAAATGGATAAATATCCACATCCGGCAAATCAAATATAACCTTATCTATGACTATTTCATATATACCGGCTTCGTCTCTATCAATACCTGCAAGATTAAAAACATTTTCAGAAATTCTAAAACGTACTTCTTTAAGAAATTCCTTATATACGCTTTGGGCCCTCATGGACAAAACTCTGAACAACGTTTTTATAAGGCTTTTTATTCTTTCATTTAAGAAACCCCGCTCAAGTTCTTTTTCAATTACCATCTCACCTTTCTCACCCAACCTTATAACTACTACATCTTTTTGCATCACCAATTCAACTTTTTCAATAAAATCAATATAACCTTTTTTTCTTATAGGAATACTTTCCATGCCAACATCGATATCTCCCTCGACAAATTGTTTGAACAAAATATTGTCTGGGGCTGTTGATGATCCCGCTTTTTTTGCCAGAAAAGAAAAAAGCCTGTTGAATAGATCCATGAATTTATCTTTAGATAAATTATTAAAGATAGATTGCGGCGCGAGAACATATTTAGATTCTGAGACTTTTGATGAAGGTGTAAAATAGTCAGCATATACAATAAGCGGGATTTGAAGCAGTAAACATAGCATAACACAGTACGCTACACATTTTATACAGAATGTATTCTTATATAACCTAACAAACAATAACACAGCGTCCTCCTTTTTGGAAAGCGCACAATCTTTTTAAACTAACTCATTGCATATAAATACTTTAACTATATACAGCCTACATATGTTACATTATGCAGCGTTTCCTGTAAGAATTTTTGATATGGGAACAGGTGTTATAACCCTTGGAAGTTCTGCCGGCTTTGTTAATAATTTAAGTATCTCTTCTACAGAGACATTGCCTTTCCCAATCTCTATAGCGACTTTTTTTGCCATTTCTTTTTCTGGCATATCTTTAGAAAATATTCCAAGCGGCTTTAGCCCCTCAAAAACATCCGCATTCCCAAAATCTATTGCTTTTTCCGTGCTCATTATTTCCCTTCCATGTGCGGTACATTTTCTAATTACCTTGTCTATAGACAGTTTTTTACATCCAAGATCCAACTGTATCTTTTTGGCAATTTCATCTTTAGTCATTTCTGTTTTTCCATGTAACAAAAGACTGCTGAGTGCATCCAAAAATACAGGGTTATTTGCTGAGATATTATGATCTTTTAATATTGAAGAACCTCTTTTTCTAATTATCTCTTTTAATTTTAATAGAAAACCACTATCTTTTCCAACCTCAATAGCCGCTATACGGTCAGGATCATCTATTTTGTATTTAGCATACATTGATAATTTAGGAATTATTAACGGTTTTATGGTCTCTTTTACATCAATTTCATGCAGCTCTAATCCTGCTTTTGATATCCGCTCTTTTCCTGAACTCTCTAAATTCTCTATAATATCAATTATTTTTATCTTTTCGGACCCTAATAAAACATAAAGAGCTATACGATCATCCAAAGATTTAAGTTCTGCAGAATCCCATCGAAGCTCGTTTGCGGCCCTAAAAATAGCTTCCATATTATCAGGTATTATTTCAATATCGTCATCATGTAGTATTTTCCATCCTCGACCGCTAAAAACGATATTGGCAACTTCATCAATATCAAGCAGTCCAAAATGCATGGCTAAACAGCATTCCTGCAAAAGATTTGCTCTTCTGAAACCCCAATTCATCATATTGTAAAACTTAAGAGATGAAGCTATTTCGTCATCTGTCAACATCACTTGCGAATATGATTCGGCGGTAATTCTATGCCTCAATTGATCAAGCTTAGATTGGTATATTTCCTCAAGACCCTCATCTGAAACACCCTCTAGGAGCACCATTACCGCGACCCTAGACTGCAAATTGGTTGCAGGTAATGATTTATAAGCCATTTTCTTGGTTCCTTTCCCGCTTTCAATATATGGAATAATTTTATTCAACTGCCTTTGTAGCGCAAAACTAGGTTCTCCTTCTTGTATCTCTACCACATCACCTGTTACCAACTTTTCAGAAAAATTCGTTATTAATTTACCGTTTATAAGAATTCTTGACGGTTTAAGTATGTAATTTTTAAATATTCTAATATCTCTTCTGGTAAGAATATCAATAATCTTGGGCCTCGTATCGTTCTTATCTGACACATTTTTTGGAACACCATGAATAAACTCAATAATAATATACTTTCCTTGTTTCATTTTCTTTTTATATCTAAATCTAACAAATTCACTATTGGCGATTTGCGGTTCACTATTTATCCTGAGGATGCGTGTTTTAAGATCTGTGGTAGAGTCATAAACTACGTTAGCTGCATCTAAATCATATCCCAGTTTTCTGAGCTTGTAAAATGCATGCAACATAGTGCCGGTAAATCCCTTTCTATGCATGTCGGGTGTCTGCATTTGCAGCTCAACCGGTAACTTTTTCCCTGCTAATCTCGCCTGAGCAAATCTTTCCAAAGCGCTTTTTACAATACTTGGCGATTTATATTCACCGATTACCTGCTGCATTATTTTTTCATCTATTAAGTCTTGAAGTGCCGGCAAATTACCGGAAACTTTTCTAGCAACAGCGGTTGAATAAAACTTCTCCCCGGGTGATATTCTTTGAAGAAACGGCAATTTCCTTAAAAGAATAAGATCCTCTTCATTTTTTACAACAATTGTTCCGCGCAGGAGATCCTGTAGATCGGCAATACCTTCTAATGAGTTTTTGTATGATCGGCCGCGATCTTCAGCATAATATTTTATCTTTTCATCAATACTGCTCGGATCTTTAACACAAAAAGTCACTTCTGCATCAATCTTTTTGTCCAACTTTACCTCTAACTCTTTTATTTCATTTTTAATCTGCGCGTTAAATATATCCGCAAACACAGAAAGATCTTTATAATGCACACCAAATGTTATATTTATCTGCCGCAAAATAGCTCTATACTGTTTTTTATGGACATTACGCCAGGATAGATTTTTCATAGTATTTGAAAAATGTGTTAACCCAAGCTGTTCTGAAAGTATGGAATATATATTTATCAAAAGGTTATAGCGGTTATAAAAATCAGCTCCCATTTCTTCTCTTGCTGAAAGAAATTGATTTATCCGATATGCCATTAATAGCAACAATGGCTCAACTGTATCCCCAACATATTTAGTTAAGTAATTTTTGAAATTTTGCATGTATATCTCTTTTACTTTTATTCTTTTTCTTAATGGCGGCATAAATTCCAGACTATTCAATTCTTGAAAAGTTTTTATCCATCTCCACACTATATCTGGTATCTTTTTTATTTTGCGCGTTTTAACTTTATTCCTATCTATAGCAAATAGCAACGCGGCCACTGTTACCTCATGACCTACTTTAACATCTACAGGTTCTGTAACAATTATTGCAAGATTCAACGCATCATCTATAAGAAAACCACCATCCTTCTTTTCTTTATTACCATACTGAGCATTCGCTATTTCAAATGCTGCCTGTATGCTTTCTTTAGCTTCCGGGTCATCGAACTTTTTAATTAAGGATGATACGACATACGTCCTCATACCATTTCTAAGATTAACATCCTTCAAACCATCTCGATAAACCAAAATAGTATTTCCTTTGAATGATGCCCTGTCTTTCTTGCTCATTACCGCATACCTTGCCCACCCAATATCCAACAACTCACCAATAACGCTTTTTGATACATATTTAAATGTTTTTGGAGTTATGTACGCTTTAGCTATCAGATTTTTTTCAAGTAAAGACGGAATTACATCATTATACACATACCCCGCCCCTGGAGACGCTTCACCAGTATCAGGATCAGTCAATATGCGTTCAACCACTGATTTTATTTTATCTTCAGATTTCAGCTGATTAAAATACTCTTTCGAAACATATCCAATTTCGATATCACTTTCTTCTAATCCGCTTACAGGGATTATCTCTCCCTCAGACGCTAAAAGTTCAGTCATGTTTTTATATAAGTAAACAAATTTATTATGACCTGTATTTACCGGAACAAAAATATCTTTATCAAGCAGTACGCTTATATCTTCTTTTTTAACGATCATGATGCGAACAGCAACTTCTCCACTAGCTTTTCTTTCATAAATACGTATAAAGTTATCATTAGATATTGAGTCCATAGCAATATCGTACGGCCAATAAACAATTACGCCTTCTTTATCAAAGCCCCTGCACAGTTTATTTCTTCTCTCCAGGTCATCTATATCACTTACTAATATTCTTACTTTATGCGTGTCGGATGCCAACGTAAGCGGCACATCCCTGTACCCGCCTTTTATACTTGCTGCTTCATCAAAAAATGCTGTTTCAATCAAAATCATTTCTCCATTTCTATCAAGCCAATAAACATACAATCCTTTTTTTTCCAATTCAGCACATGTTGCTCTTTTACAAAAGGCCCGCTTAGACTTACCGGCATCATCCCCAAACAAAACAGTTTCAAAATCATCATTAAGAAGAAGCTTACTGCTATCAGTTTTATCAATATAGATTTTTTGACCGCCTTTACCTACAAATCGCGAAATTAATCCTGCCTGAGTCAATTCTTCTATTGATTCTGTGGCGATATATTTGTTGTTATATATTTTTACAAGCGGGGCTTCTCCTATATCTTTATCTGTCAATTGATCCATTACACTTTCTATATAATTAAGATTTTCTTTATCCATATTTAAACGATCAAGCATCATTTCCGGGGTTTGAGCAATAAAACGATCCATTCGCGAATTCATTCTCACTATATGTTCAACTTTCTCCTTAACATTCATGCCACTGGTTTCTTTATCAATAAGTTCTTCTCGTTTTTTGAATACCCCATATATTGCGGGTGTAAGTTTATTAAGAAAACTCTTATATTCATTTTTGAGGTTTTCAGCAAACTTTTTCCTGCCCTCAATCTTGCTTGTGTCACTATCAAGAAATTTTTCAGTTTTACTGAAAACATCTTTTATTACACTATCAATATATTGCTGCATTTCCGGGACTGCTATTAGATCACGATAAGGATGAGATTTATCAGAGGCTGTATCTATCTTATTTACAACATATAAAAGAGTTGTCAAAAAGAACATACTCTTTAAAGTGCCTACATCGACATCTTCATCTGCGAGCATTTTCCATGGCATTTTATGGTATTTTACCAGCCACATTTCTTCAGGTGTGGTTTTTATGAGTTGCGAATTGCTTTCAATTATTCCTACTGACTTATTCTCATACGTCTTTAATTTTGCGGAATCCTCTGAGGAAAGTTTACCGGGGCGTTTTATGATATTTTGCACTTCATCTATACGTTTCCATACATCATGGGTTAGGCCTGCCATTTTAAGTGCTCGAATTTGATCTGAGGTAAAATTAAAGCGCGAGGCAACCATAACGGCTAACGTAGAAACCCTCCTGACATGCCATTTGAGGATTGTATCATCATTCGGATACAATGAAATGCGGGCAGCTTCAGCAACGCTATGAATGCCAATATCCCATACTGTTTCATCTGTTTTTATATGCATCTTCTTAAATTCATTTGAAATCCAAGCAAATACACGACGCACGATATCTTTACCAAGAAAAGCAAGTGCACCGATTGCGACAACCGCCAATAATTTCCAGTTAAAAATTTGATCTACTGCCCCGCTGATTGTCCAGTCACCGGCCACAGCCATCAGCGGCACCGCAAAAACCATAAATAAGACAGCTGCTGCAGTTCCCCTTTTGAGTAATGACCTGCCATTTACAATATCAATTGGTTTATCTTCAGTTAATTTTACTTGAAGTATCCTACTTGTAAAATCATCAATAGTTTCTTTATCTTGTATTGTTGAGGACGGAGCTAAGTAGTCAGCAAACAAGATACTGGGCATATTAACTGATATGCATAGGGAAAGACATATCGCCATAATCTTTATATATAACGTATTCCTATACAATTGCACAACACCCTCCTCTTTTCAGAAAGCGTACGATCTTTAACAGTAACCAATTGAACACATACAGTTTAACTACATACAGTATACCTGATAAAAAGGGAGATGTCAATAGTGGGACGGTAAAGAAAAGTCACTGGCAAAGCACAGTGAATTTTACACAGTCGCCCTTAGGAAACGGGTAGCGTTTCCAAGGCTTTGGTCCTCGAAAGGGAAACTATCCCCCCTGCTTTACGATTTTGGAGGATTTATCCGAGAGGGGAGATGGAATCGATGCGTACCAAGCTGAAATAGCATAGCGATTTCAGATATAAACCACACAAATCAGTGAGACTAGAACAACCACAAACAGTTAACACTTAGGTGCTTATACTTATTAAAAAGAAAATAAATATAGCAAAACTATCGGGGCGAGTGGATTCGAACCACCGGCCTCACGGTCCCGAACCGAGCGCTCTACCAGGCTGAGCCACGCCCCGAATAATAATACATATCAATTCTGTTCCACGACCTTCCCGATTCTGATCGGGGCGTATCTAGCCAGACTGAGCCACGCCCAGTTTAATAAGGTTTTCTATAAATATTCTGCTTTTCTGAGACTTTATATAATATTCTCTTTTCCTGGCATCAGTTGCTGCAGCATATGTTTCTTTATATACTACTTCGAAAGGACCGTAATACCTATTTCCTTTTGTCTGTCCAGAATTATGCTCATGCAAACGTCTCGTTAAATTATTTGTGCAACCAATATAATACCTTGTATTTTTTAAACTTCTCAAAATATAAACATAATACATACTATTGGCCATCGACCTCCCCGATTCTGATCGGGGCGTCTCTACCAGGCTGAGCCACGCCCCGAAAAGATTCATCTATATAATATAAAAGATGCTCCATTTTTGAAACATCTTTTTATGTAATTTTGTTGTACCCATTACATAACATTAATTAGTAATTTTCCCAGCTGTCTTTACCGATGAGAGGCACAAAAACACAGCCGCATACGGACTGCGTCTGCAATTTCCCCTGATTTTTTGTCGCGACAATAAGCTCTTGTGAATACTGCCCTCCGACAGGTATTACCATTACACCGTTATCAGAAAGCTGTTTAGTAAGAGCATCAGGGATTTTAGTTGCCCCAGCGGTAACTATTATTTTATTGTATGGCGCGTATTCTTTCCACCCAAGCGTTCCATCACCAGTATACATTTTTACATTATTATATCCCAATGATTTCAGAAGTGTTTCTGAAGACTCAGCAAGATCTTTTAATCGTTCCACCGTATAAACTTCTTTTGCGAGTTCTGCAAGAATTGCCGTTTGATATCCGGAACCGGTACCAACCTCAAGGACTTTGTCGTCCTTGGTAACCTCAAGGCATTGTGTCATTAATGCAACCATAAATGGTTGAGATATTGTCTGCCCGTACCCAATTGATAGAGGATAATCTTTGTATGCACACTCTTTTTCTTGATCGTCGAGAAAGAGATCTCGCCTAACTGTGCGAAAAGCATTTAACACTGTCTCAGAAGTAATACCGCGAGGAATAAGCTGCGTACTTATCATGTGCTCTATTTTATTCGCAAAGTCGTAATCTGGATTATTTTTTCTTTTTCTTTGAAACATAAAGGCTTTTAAATACGAGTTTAAAAAAGAGTACAACATCACGAGAAGGACAAATTTTACTTTCCTCTGTACCGTATATGGTGCGCACAGGAACAGACGCTATTGTATATCCTTTTTGTGACGCATTTATGAGTATTTCAGACTCAGAATCAAATCGGACAGTCTTTAGGTCGATATGCCCTAATACTCGTTTATGAAACAAACGAAAACCGCATTGTGAATCAGGAATCTTCTGCCCGGCGATTTTTGATACCACATTCGATGTAAACTGATTTGTCCACAGACGGATTATCGGCATTGATTTTGTGTCATCGAGCCTGTTACCGATCAAGATATCTGCTTCACCTGCCCTATCAATAAACGTATTGATTTCATTGTAGTCATGCTGGCCGTCACCATCAATAGTTATTACTGCGTCCCAGTCACCTTTTGATACATAATCAAATCCTGATTTAAGTGCTGCACCCTTTCCACTATTTGTTTCATGGCGGATAACATGCACACCAGCTGACTCAGCAACTGCACTGCTTTTGTCTGTTGAGCCATCGTCAACAACTATAATATCCGAAATAACTGTCTTAACACCATCTAACAGTTCTCTAAGATGATTTTCTTCATTATAAACAGGAACAAGAACACATACTTTCATCAAGAACCCTTTCTAATATCTCTAAACAAACACCACTGTCCTGGATTATTCAATATAAGCTTTTCCGAAACATTCATAACTTCTCTCACACATGCTTCTTCAGTATCACACAAAATAGGTTTTTCAAACAAGAGACGGAATCTTTTCTTTCCGCCACGAACGAGAATACACGGCACAATTGGAGATGTCGTTTTCACTGATAATGCATACGGACCTCTGGAAAAGTGTACGCTTTCACCGAAGAGAGTCGCCTTAACACCCTTATCGGTCGGTACATAATCAGCTAAAAGTGCTACAAGCGCGTTTTTCTTTAAGGCACCAAGAACATCTTTTACCGCGTTTCCCACTTCAATTGAGTGTACTCCACATTCTTCTCTTTGTCTTGTAAATAATCTTGATACACTTTTATTTTTAAATGGTAAAGCGACAGCATACAGGGGGTAGCCTAAAGCAGCGGTTATTCTCGCACCCAGCTCCCAGTTCCCCACATGGAGCGTGAGCGCAATAACACCTTTTTTATTTTTTAACGCCTCATCAATATACTCTTTACCCGTAACTTCAACATTTTCTTTAATCCACTCTGGCGTAATGGGGTCACAACGAAAAAACTCGTATAAATACGTATAAAAACCTACAAAGACTGATTTTGATAGCTTCGTTATTCTTTTTTTTGAGAAACCATCACTTACATAATGGCAAACAAGCGAAATATTTGCTTCTACGTTGTTACGTCTCTTTTTATCGAGTAGATACCATAGAGTGCCGCCACCTACGCAGAGTTTATCCCCGATAACGAAAGGAATGAGTTTAGATAAGAACCTGATAACCTTAAATATGAAGTAGTTGAGCATCGTATTTGAGTACTTCTTTAGCAATATCGAGTGATGATTCTGGTTTTGACAGTCGAAATGCATTTTCTTTCATTTTTGTCAGCTTTTCACTATCTTGCAATAATTCGTTTACGAGTGTTGAAACATGTTTCTTGCCACTTGCGACAAGAGCGACATTCTGTCGTATTAAATAATCAGTATTTTTCATCTCCTGCCCGGGCAATGGATTTATTATTATCATAGGAAGCCCAACAGCAAGCGCTTCAGACGTTGTCAATCCACCGGGTTTAGTTACAAGAATATCTGACACATGCATAAGATCATAAATGTTTTTAACATATCCATATACCCGTACACGTTTCTTTGTTTTATTATTTCTTCGAATCATATTTTGATATAAAAGCTTATTTACGCCCGTTACAACTGCGATTTGTAATGGCACATCAAGTTTATCGAGTTCGGTAACAATCTTCTTTATTGGCCCTAACCCTTGCCCCCCACCCATAACAAGCACCAGTGGTTCATCAGCAGACAAGCCAAGTTTTTCCCGCGTTTCTTGTTTCGATACATTGCCATTAAAATATGGGCTTATAGGTATACCAAGAACTTTTATTCTTTCCTCGTAGACACCCCGTTCAATGAGGCTCATCTTTACTTCCTCGGTAGGAACAATATACAGATCAACATTATCGTGTATCCAGTAAGAATGCGCGGCAAAATCAGTTACAACGGCCACAAGCGGCAGATCTATACCTGATGTGCGCTTAAAATCAGAGATTGTCCCGCACGGAAATGCCTGAGTACAAATAACAAGCTCAGGTTTCTTAAAAGCAATCAGCTTCTTAAGTTTCTCAGAATTAAATTTATACACCATATTCCTGATATATTCAGTTTTATCTTTAAACCCTTTATTATCGTAGAGATAATCCCATATATCAGGAGTATTCTTAATGACTTGCAGGTATGTTTTTGTGATAACTCTCTCAAGTATCGGATTAGTATACCGGAATGAATCAACCGTCATGGGATTGACCGTTTTATCCAGCTTTTTTATACCACGTTCAATTGATCGTGCAGCCATGTGATGGCCGGAATTTTTTGTTATATACAATATAAATATATTTCTGTTACTCATAAGAGCCTTTGTTATAATTCTTTTTTTGTTCAACGTCAACAAAAATGAGACAGAACTTTAAGGGTTTTTACTTTGGTATTTCAGCATTTTTTGTTATGATGCATGAAACATAGGGGGATATTATGGATAAGATTCTGCACATATTAGAGAAAGATGCGCGCACAACACCACAAGAAATTGCAAAAATGACCGACATGACAGTAGCACAAATAAAGAAAAAGATCTCTCAGTATGAAAAAAATGGAACACTTCTTGCCTATAAAGCAGTTATTAATAAAGATAAAATTGATCGTGCATCACGAACAATTAAAGCGATTATTGAAGTAAAAATTGTTCCTGAAAAAGCTAAAGGTTTTGATGCGGTTGCTGAACGTATATATAAATTCTCTGAGGTAACAAGCTGTTATTTACTTTCAGGCGGATATGACCTCCTGCTCGTTGTTGAAGGTAAAGACCTTCTGGAAATCGGAAGATTTGTTACAGAGAAACTCTCCCCTATGGACCACGTAAAGGGAACGGTAACACATTTCTTGCTAAAAAAATATAAAGAGAACGGGGTTACATTTGATGGACCCGTCGACGATAAAAGAATACCAATATCATTTTAAGGCAAAAGTAATAAGTAAATATGAATATATCTGATAAAGCACACAATTTAAAACCGTCTGGCATACGGGCATTTTTTGATCTTGTTATGGGATCAAAAGATATTCTTTCTCTTGGTGTCGGCGAACCAGATTTTGTCACCCCATGGAATATTAGAGAAAGCGCCATATACTCTATTGAAAAAGGATACACGTCTTACACATCAAATAAAGGTCACGAAGAGCTCAGAAAAGAACTATCCCATTTTCTAAAGAAAAAATATAATGCGGCCTACCATTATGATAACGAAATACTTATCACCGTCGGTGTCAGTGAGGGCCTTGACCTCTCCCTAAGAGCTATTATTAACCCGGGCGATAAAGTCCTCATACCGGAACCATGCTACGTATCATATGAGCCACTGGTAACTCTTGCGGGCGGCATCCCTGTTTTAGTGAGCACAAAAGAAAAAGATGGATTCAAAATACCACCTGAAACACTCAAAAAAGAGATAGAAAAAGGTATTAAAGCGGTTCTTTTCAACTATCCTTCTAATCCTACAGGAATGTCATATAGTGAGAAGGAAATACAAGAGATCGCTCGTATCATAGATAAGCACGATGCATACATCATTAGCGACGAAACATATGATGAACTAACATACGATTTTACTCACACATCATTATGCTCATTTCCACGAATTAAAGAGAAACTTATTTATTTAAACGGGTTTTCAAAAACGTATGCTATGACCGGATGGCGTGTAGGATATGTTTGCGGCAGCGAAGATATAGTAAATGCTATGACAAAGATTCATCAATATACTATCATGTGTGTAAACACACCAAGTCAGTTAGCAGCCATAACAGCGTTAAAACATTCTCAGAACGATGTCAGCTATATGAAAAAAGAATATGATATGCGAAGGCATTATGTGGTAAAACGTTTGAACGAAATCGGCTTAAAATGTCATATGCCGGACGGCGCTTTCTACGCGTTTCCCTCTATTAAGAAAACAGGCATGAGTTCTATGGAATTCTGCAAAAAACTCCTTAAAAAAGAGAAAGTTGCGGTAGTCCCGGGAAATGCTTTTGGTGATTCGGGAGAAGGCAATATTCGTATCAGCTACGCTTCAAGTATCGAGCGCCTCAAAGAAGCATTAAATAGAATCGAACAATTCTTAATGAGACTGTAAAAGTCACAGGCAAAGCACTGTGAATTTTGCTTAGTCGCCCTTAGGAAACGAGAAACGTTTCCAAGGATTGAGTCCCCGTAGGGGAAATTATCCCCCCTTCTTTACGATTTTGAAGGATTTATCCGCGAAAATCTAGGGGGGATTACATCGTATGAGAGCTAATTCTGTGAGTTCAAAGCACTGTGAATTTTGCTTAGTCGCCCTTAGGAAACGAGAAACGTTTCCAAGGATTGAGTCCCCGTAGGGGAAATTATCCCCCCTTCTTTACGATTTTGAAGGATTTATCCGCGAAAATCTAGGGGGGATTACATCGTATGAGAGCTAATTCTGTGCATCCTAAACATCAAGCCTGTTCACTACGTATTCATAAATAAAAGTAAGGAACTTACTCCTCTTCGATCTCTGCTAGCAATTCACCTACTTCAACGTCATCACCTTCTTCAAAATATATCTCAGTCAAAATACCTGATACAGTGGCAGGTACTTTATATGATTCACTGTCATCACCCGTTACCTCAGCAAGTATTTCACCTTTTTCAATAGGATCACCTTCTTCAAATGACCAATAGGCTATTGTTGCTCCTTCAATCTGTTCATCATAGTCTGGCAATACAACTTTAACCATAATCTTAATTCCTCCCGTTCACGTTAATAATATAATTGATACTATATTCAAATTAAAAACAAATTCAATAACTTTTTATATTTTATTTTTTTACTTGATCGGAATACTTCAGGAATGATTCTTCTGAACGATACGAACTCCTTACCAGCGGTCCTGAGTACACATGCGCAAAACCTATTTTTTTTGCTTCACGATAATAATATTCAAACATTTTAGGTTCAACATATTTTACTACTTCATGGCAGTTTTTTTCCGGTTGTAAGTATTGCCCTATAGTAACAATTTCAACCCCACTCTCTCTAAGTTTCCGAAGCGTGCCTGTTAGCTCTTCATCGCTTTCACCGAGACCGACCATTAACCCGGATTTTACATAGTATGAACGATCTTTTATTTCGGAGACATATCTTAATATTTCAAGCGAACGGCTGTATGAGGCGTTTTTTCTTAAAGATGGATATAACCGAGAAACCATTTCAATGTTATGACCAAAAACTTCGGGTTTCTCATTTAATACCGTCATAATAGATTCTGTATTTCCTAAAAAATCTGAAACAAGCACCTCAATGGTAACTTCATTGTTCTTATTCCGTATAGCCCTTATAATATTTCTCAGGTGCACCGCTCCGCCATCAGCAAGATCATCACGTGTAACCATGGTAAGCACCACATGTTTAAGTTTTAGTTCTTTTACGGCATGTGCCACGCGCTCAGGTTCTTCTATATCTACCTTTTGAGGGTTCCCTTTTGTCACACTACAAAAAAGACAATTTCGAGAACAAACGGTTCCGAGCACAAGAAATGTTGCGGTACCGCGTGAAAAACATTCCCACTTATTTGGACATCGGGCACTCACACATACGGTATTAATGTTACTTTTTTTAAGTAATTCATTGAGTGAAAAATAATGGTCTTTTTGTGGTAATGTTCTTTTAAGCCATGATGGAAATGATTTTCGTTCTGTATGTATAGACATAATAGAATAATTAACGCGCTTTCATATGTATGGATAAGCCTAAAGCGTTTTGAGCGGCTTCCCAATACCCTTCAGTAAGTGTTGGATGAGGATGTATTATCTTCGATAGTTCCTCAATTGTCATTTTCTTAGACACAAGAACTAATGCTTCACCAATAAGATCGGTTGCTTCTTCTCCGACAATGGTTACCCCGAGAATTATTTTTGACTCTTTATCATAAATAATTTTGTAGAAACCTTCCGTGGCTTCTATTGCTTGTGCTTTTCCAAGTAACGCAAAAGGACATCGTGCAATATCGTACGCTATTCCTTTTTCTTTTGCTTCTTTTTCATTAATTCCTACGGATGCTACTTGAGGATGAGTATATACACATCTCGGTATAGTAACTTCGTTACTTTCATTTTCGCCATCTTTATTCATGTTACATATACGGTCAATAACGGCAATACCTTGAGCATATGCCCCGTGTGCATACATTGATTTACCGTTTACATCACCAATTGCGTATATATGCGACTTATCCGTCTGATAAATATTGTTTACGGAAATAAATTTTGTATCTTTATAGGCAGAGCACACTTCATCGCACACTCCGACTCTTCCCGTTGACAAGAGCACTTTCTCAACATCAATTATATCTTCATTATGCGCGAATGATATTTTTACGCTATCTGCGCTCTTCAGAACGTCTTTAACAGCAATTTTCGTTATTATCTTTACCCCAAGTTTTTTTAATGAAGTTTCGAGTGTTTTTGCTGTTACCATGTCCTCATATGGGAGTATATGGTCACACATCTCTATAATCGTCACTTTAACGCCCATACAAGCGTAAATATAGGCAAATTCACACCCTATTGCCCCACCGCCAATAATTGCCAGAGATGCAGGTATTTTGTCGTTATTAAGAATACCTGTGCTCGAAAATATGGTTTTTTCATCTGTTTCAACACCAGGTATTTCAGAGGGTTTTGAACCTGTTGCAATAAGAATATATTTTGTAGTCAACGTTTCTTGATTACTGTCATAAGTGACGGAAACTTCATTATCACCGATAATTAAACCTAATCCATTCTTTATATCAACACCGGCACTTTTCACAACACCTTGAACATTATTAGATATTTTTGATACTAATAGATTCTTTGAACTTATTACTTCAGGATAGTTAATACCAATATTCTCTTTATTGGTTATAAATGGGTTATCTTTAGTTTTTCTCAATGTGGATGCGTGATTAATGAGGTATTTCGTGGGTATACATCCCCGATTTAGGCATGTTCCACCTAGTGCGTCTTTTTCTATGAGCACTGTTTTCAGTCCATTTTTTCCTGCATGGATAGCTGCAGCATATCCTGCCGGACCACCGCCAATAATAGCTATATCATAGTCATACATATGTCTTCACCTCACTCTTTTTAGTCTATGTATTTACGCATTTTTTGCAAGAAAATAAATATAAAAAAATGGAGCTAGACACATGCATATCTAGCTCCATTAGTACAATGCAACAATCAGAATTAATTAGATCTTTCAACGCCTTCAGATTCAGTATATGTCTCAGATAATGGCTGCGCTCGTGTATATCCTGTAGGTGTATTAAGATTCTTTGACACTTGAGCCATATTTTCACTTTCGTATTTTTCTATGAGTATCCCAACGATCAATACGCCTATCCACTCTTTTACCGTCTCAGGATATTTACTCAGTAGTATTTCTGCAATTAAAGTGTTTTCCTCTTTAGTAAACAGTTGACCTTTAAACAATTTCTCCCGCATAAGATCTGATGCTTCAACACCGACCAACCCGCGCGCTTCATGATAATCAATAGCTCCAATAACTATGGATGAGATTTTATCAGTGTTCCTCACCGGTGACATTAATATTTTATCTACGAATATTTGCTGTGTTGACTTATCAAGCTCTCTGGCAGCACTTTCTACAAACTGACTGTCTCTTGCCAATTGTTCTTTTACTGCTTTAAGATCATCTGTTCTAATTACATCAATCAGTTTATCGTTAACCACAGTAAGAGCCAATATTTTATTTAAGTAATTCTTCAAATCATTGAGTTGTTTAGCGTTGACTATAGGTTTATTACTCTTCTTTAGATAATTCATTTCAGCGTAGATATTAAGAGCGTCCTGTATAGCACCTACTTCATCAAGCCTTAGTATCGTTACGCGGTTTGCAATCAACCCTTTAAGATACTTTGCACTCTCATCATTATTTTCGGCTAATACTGCCAGAGCATCTCTGGTTATAGCATTCTTTGGCATATTCGGCATCATATCAAATATCAGTGACTGCACGAACTGCAGGGCCCTTGGTGATTTACCAATTGCTACTGCTGCTTCATCAAGTGATGCACCTTTACTCATCATATCCCTTATTATAATGGATAACAGTACACGTGCCTCCTGATCATTGAGAACATCTTTGAGAACATCTTTTTCAGACAATAATTGTACTGCTCGTTTAATCAGCATATCACGATTAATATCTTTAGGAACTTCCACAACAGGTTTTGGTATGGTTATCGGAACAACCTCTTCCACTACAGGTTCTATAACTTTCGGAGGGACAATAGTCGCAATTTTATTAAATAAATCACTAATGACCGTACCGATAGGCTGGATCATCTTGAGAAAGAAAATAATCGCACCGCCGAAATAATATGGATTAAAGATCTGCGCGCCTTCTGCGGTCAAAGTCAGCGTACTTGCATGCCCAACAGTCGGCATTGCAAATAACGCCCCTACTATAAGAATTAATATATAAATTCCACGTTTTGTCCTTGGACTAATTGCATCCCATCCAGCCCAGATCCCGCTGGCGGCTAACAACGTTAGAGTATATGTCCCTTTTAGTACGAACCAAACAGCAGACCCGACAAATACCGGTATAGAGATCGCCATAGCCGCAGCCTTAACGATTAAAGAAACAGTATAATTAACCGATTTAGCTTCAATAACAGCTCTAAATGTATCTATTCCTCCATGCCATACCTTAGCAATATTTCTTGAGAGGATATTCATTTTCTCTAATGCACGTGCGCGTCTTCTTACCCTGAGGTCTTTTACTCTAATAACTTCTTTTTCCTGTGCCAGCTCGATTATCTGCTTTTGATTCTCAAGCTTTTTCAAATAGAGTTTTATACCCCGCGAAGTTCCCAGTATTACGCGTCGAGTATATTTATGGAACACTTTTCTCTTATCAGGGGTCATCTTGCGTACCGTGTATGATATCTCACCCGGACCGATTATCACACCGGTTTCAGCATCATGTTGCGGTATGTGGTTAAAGTTAAATGTCAAACCGGTTATCCCTAAGGGATATTCGTAATTCGCTTCTTCTTGCTGGTTATAGGTGCCATTTTGAATCATAGCAACCAGTCTTTCGATTTCTCCTCTTATCACTTCCATATCTGCCGGCTTGAATCCGGCATTACCCATCATAGTTACATCTTCTTCTTCGACATATTCTTCAGCTTCTTCTTTAAATCTCCTTAACCCTAAAAAGAGCGGTAATAAAAGAAAAATACCATCATAAAGCGGCTCGTCAAAATCAACGCCCGGATTATTCTTTTTAATAATATCGCCCCTTGTACTATTTCCAAACACCTTATCCGAAATTGACTCTAATGTATCGTCTTTCTGTGTTTCATAGCTAACCATTTTATGATCAGGCAATTTTTCAAAATCAAATACATTGAATCCGCTTTCAGCCTCAAGTGAATTTATTGATGTAGTAAGATGTATAAGGCTTGGATCAATGTCAAGCCCGTCAAAATTCAATTTTATGCCGGTCGCCATAGGCAGTCCGTATTGTCCCGAATAAGATCTGCTTTCGGTCATTGCTTCAAGTATTTCATACTGATATTCATCTATCTTTTGAACAAGCTCTACAGCCATTTTCTGTAATTTTCTTGCTTCTTCACTCTTACCTTCAGCATGCAGCACGCTAGCCTCTGTATGAAGGATCTGAACCGCTTTCTTCAATCCGAGTATATAGTGGGTCGTATCTTCAAAATTAACCACTTGTTTACCATCCCAATACGAGGCAACTTCAAATTCTGCAAGGACACCTTTTATCTTCACATAATCGGCCTTGTTGTATTTTCCCCAATACTTCACTTCCTTGACATGATCGGTTCCGATTTTTGTCATCATAGAATAGATCAATTGGGCATTAAATGTTTTAGGATCCTTTTTAGCTAGATCTTCAAAGAGCCCTGACAAAAGCGCCCATGAATGCACATCAAGTGCTCTTCGGGTATCAACGGTACCGTCTTCAAAAACCCTTTTACCGTCTACCATCTTTGACGTGAGGTTATTTACACCGCGGTTAAACATTCCGTCTTTTTTATTGTAAATAACATCTGCAAACCAACTCAGGTTGATACGCAATGCAGCCTCTATCTTTTGCGCTTGATCACTAAGTTTTTTCTTCTGAACAGGATCAGCTTCTTTATCGGCCAATTCCTTAAAATATGACCCCCACAGCTTCAATGATTTACGGGCATCTATATTCTGTTCTGCAGACTGTATATTGTTTTCTTTGCCGTCACGGACAAAAGTATTCGCAAACCCACCGTTTGTCGCCTGCCTTTCAAGTATTGATGAAACAAGCTCTTCAGCCATACCTACATATGCCGTGTCCTTTTCATGCACCGTATAACGATACAAACTCATCAGGTACCATGCATTATTACCGATCTCAACATCGCTTGCAACGATACGGCCATTGGAGTCAAAACCGTTCGGGATCAATCCTTTGAATTCACCCTGTTCTTTTTGCGTTTCGATAATTTCATTAATCTGATCAAAGGTCAACTTAGCGTCTTTATAATCACCTTTTGACATCTGGTACAATGTCGCACGGGCCTGAGTATAAAGATCCGCGTAGAACGTTTTCTCTGCCGTCGTCCATAATCCATTCACCATCCGCATATTAAGTATCAAGTTATCTCGTTCAGTGTGAAGTGCCGGATGCGGTTCCTTGAAATCAAAAATGTCTTTTCCAACAAGATGCTCTTTTATTTCCACTATTTTACCGGGTATTTCTTTCAATTTCCTTAAAAATAATTCTTTTTTGCCTTCAGTAGGATCGCCAATATCTTGGTCCCTTATAACACCGAATTTAATATAACTGCTTAGCGCATTTGGATCAAGATGTGCTAATACAGCTGCGATAAGATCCTCGTTTGATTTAACAGTGTCAGCCCATGCCTTAAGTGTTATTAATCGTCTTTTATGCGGAAATGCTTCTTTTCGTGCTTCTAATAACTTCTGATATTGTTGTGTTGCCTTTCGGTAGAGCGGCACGATTCTTTCATTAAACGCTTTTATGAACCATCGTTTATTTGTTGCATCTTCAGTAATACCGTTATCGCGATCCCATTCATTCATAAGCGCTAACGCATCCTGATCATTATAGAAAATATCAAGAAAATCAGTTATGGCAAGTTTTGCCATAGCATCCGCGCCATACATTTTCATGAGCATTTTATTATAGAACGCTTCATTATCTTTATTTGTCAATATATCAAATTCACCGTTTGCAACTTTTGTTTTTAAGCTACGTAAACGGGCTTTCATCCTTTTTGCTTTTAGCAATTTTTTTACTACATCAAGATTATCGAACTTCTGAAGCATTCTTTCAAACTTTACGGCACGTGTACCCACAGAACTTTTTGCCTCTTTTTTAACACGGTTTATGAGATCACCCAGCCCCATATCATAAAAGCGTGCTATGTAACCCTCTGTTTTTACCCCAAAGGTGGTTAGCGCGGCTTTTACATTCACATTTTTAGTAACATCAACGAATTGAGAGTATATCTTTTCTCTTATAGATGCATTTTCAGGTTTAGAGAGTTCACTACCGATCTTACTATCAAATGCCGCGATCTTTGCTTCCAACTGATCAATCATATACTTATTTTGCTCTACTGAGCGACCTATCTCAATTCTCCTGTCAAGATCTGCGCTAATAGGATCCATGAGATCAAGCTCTGTCTGCTTAACCTTTGCAAGCTCGTATTTAGCTCTATACTCATCATACAATTTAACAAGTTTTGTACGTTCAGCCATAAATTCACTAAGCGTAACATTATCTTTTATGAGATCCATAAGGTTTTTGACAAATGTTTCATTTATAGCGATATCTCCACCAAACCGTTTACGCAATCTTTCCTCTTCTTTTATTACTTTTTCTTCCATCAACTCAGATTCTTTGAGTTTACCGTCAATAAATTTCGTTATAATCTCTTTTACTTGCTCCGGCTGATATCTCGAAACCTTCATCATTGTGCTGCCCAAAAGCCATTTAAAATTCTTAAGGCGTGTATCATACAGTGTTTTCCATTCATTGTATCTCTGCAGAGCACTTTTCTCTGACTCAAAATCGCCAACTCGTCGTGCATTTAATAGTTCATATTGAGCGCCAATATATTTCTTCCTCGATTCTTCAACCTGCTTATATAGTTTTATTGCATTATCAACGCTCTTCATGCTTAATTTGAGCATACGCATCGTCTTCTTTATCTTCTTATTCCTGTCTTTAAGCGTTTTTTCTTTTTCTTTGTCATATGCCTGTTTTGCTATCTTTTTCTTTTGTATTTTTTTAAGTTCCGTATCGTTGGCAGTTTTTTCTTCGGTTAACTGGGTTGCATATACTGTCAGGCCATCTTTTAGCATTGCAAGAAGTTTTCCATCATCATATGTCTTCGTCTCAAGTGTTTCATCTATATCTTTTAAACGCTTTTCGTTTTTACTAACAATATCATCGACCTCTTTTTGCAGCTCCGCGGTAAACTCCTTATGGACACCAGTATATTGCTTGTGAAGATTTCGTACAAACCACCTGAGATTTTTCTCAGCTTTCATTAATCTTTCTTCAGTATTTTCATCGAGTATTTTCTTTTGATAAATATATTCATTATTTGTCATCTTTGCTTTAGCAATGCTAAAGAGAGATTTTTGTATTCCTTCATAGTTTTTAATGATAACGCGTAATTTCTTGGCGTGTGCGGTTAATCCTTTCACTGCTTTTTCCAGTTTTCTATACGTTTTTTTCTTTGATTTGACCCCTTTTATCTTTGCCATTTGCTGTTTGTAGTAAGCGATTTTCTCCTTGATAATGTTTTCTAACCGTCTTAATTTGGTTCTTTCCGTAGTATACTTCGTAAGCAAATGCTGTATGGTATCCTGTAATTTAGTATTAATCTCTTCAAACTGAGCTTTTTCTTTTTCTTTGCGTGCGAGTAACAATGCGTCATCAACATCCACTTTTTTACTTTTCGCTTTTTTTGTTACCGCTTCAATTTCTGATTTTTCAAGTTCAGGCAGTTCACCCTGCTGTCTCAACTGCATTGTGCCTCGTGCTTCTAATAAAAGACCGTCAAGTTTTTCAGTTTCAGCATCACTCAACCTATTCCTGAAACATCGCTGAAAGTCTGATCCCTGCATAACGAGCATTTGTAAATTAAGGAGATCGTCTTTTTGTCCATAGCCAAGATTTACCTCATTTAATAGAGCGATCATGGTCAGATTCAGAGGAGACGTTTTTGACCAATCAAGCAAAAGATCTACCATTTTTTTCTTAAATGCATTTTGATCGGCATTTAGTTTAGCGCTAAGTTTTGCTATTTCACCGATAAGTTTTTCCTTGAGAACAACATCAGTTTCAAATTCATGTTCTTCGATCTTACTCTTTAATTCTTCTCTTAATGTGACCAACGCGGCATGTTCCTTCGATCGTTTTGTGAAACGCTCATTTATTTTTGTATCTTTTACATATGACGAAACTTCCTCTAAACGTTCACCTAGGAAGATTGCCAGCACACCCGCGTCTTTTTTGGTAAATTTCTTTCCTTTTATTGCTTTTATTAATCTTTGAATATTTGCCGATATATCTTTATTCATCTCGACATTTGCCTTCAGCATCCCTACGACATAATCTATTGAACCCGCTTCAGGAATAAAATAATCTTCCTGCAAAATATCCGCGTAGCCTACTTTTCTTGGGCCGGGCATTCCAAGAGCTTTTGGTCCCCCCAAGATTTGCGTAGGTGTTACGATTTCAGCGCCTTCTTTTATCGATTCAGGATCAATGCCTAGTTGTTTTACCCGTGTATCAAGCTCAGATTTCAATAATTGAAATTCAAAAAACGCGCTCAGTTGTGCAAGACGAGCCATGAAATACGCTTCACGGGTAGTTGCCACATCGTCCTGTGTTTTAAGCCCGTTAGAGAATTGTATTAAAGTATAATCCATAGTACCTTTTGTGGTTACAGCAAGATCAGTTGCATTAGCTATTTGTTGTGCAATTCCTTCAAGTTTATTATTTAAAAGCTGTATTTCAAGCTTCGCTTCACGTAAAGTTTCTTCATAATCTTCGCCAAGCTCTTCCAGTGCTTTTCTGGCTATCTCAACCTTTATTTTTCGTCCTTTAGAAACATCGACCGGGAACCGGACAAGTATACCCGATGCAAATATATCTATCTCTACCGGCTTAAATCTTTGTGTCCGTGCTATTTGTATATCTATATTCGCTTCACTCATCTTATCAATAGCGTTGCGAACCTGGGGAATACCGGCAAAAGCCGTTTCTAGCTGTTTCTTTAAATAGTCGTCGATATCACTATCAGATCTTGTTTTCAATTCGTTTGGTCCTATTACACGTAAAAGAGATTTGAGTGATCCGCCGCTGATCTGCGAAAAATCTTCTTTTAATTCAATTTTTGTCGCAGCAGTAACATTAGGTAAATATCGTCCAAGTATCCGCTCTATGCCCATCATCATCATTTGTTCTTTATTTAACTGCATTTTTGAAACATCTACTTTTGCTTTTGCGGTTTCAAGGGCCTGTTTGCTTATTAGTTTCGCTCTATACTGTCTGTCTACTACTCTCAGTGCCTTTTTCGCGCTGATATAGTTACTTTTTGCTGCATCTGTTTTAAATTGTGCCTGCAGCATATCTACATATATCCGCATTGCGGCTACTCTCGCTTCAAGTTCTGACACACGAACACTCGCTTGGGCCTGATTGACACGGCTATCCATTTTCATATTACGCAAAGCATTAATTTTCACTTGTTTTGGCTCTATAGTAAGTTTGAGCGACGAAACTTTAATGTCTGCTATTTCATTATCTGTGGTATACGTCATCTCATCGCCAACTAGGTCCGCAGCCCGTAAAACTTCAGCACCTTTTAAAGGATTTTCCTTTTTCACACGACGTGCTTCTTTCTTTTCCGCTTGCAATGCCTTTTTCATTCCGAGCACCTTTGGATCATTTGAAACATACTCTTTTATAAAATCAGCCATAGTTAGCTTGACTATTTTACGTTTATCAGCTTTTGTTACTTTTACCGCTTCCTTTTTCCAGATATCCCTGTAACGCATAAAAGAATATTTTGCTTTATTGTATTCTTCAAGTAACGCGGTCTGGTCGAGCTTCAATTTTACAAGTTCTACGCGCAAATCAATTAACCGCAACTCTGCTGCTCGCTGTTCATCCAGCTTACCGGTCTTTATCCGTTGCTGTTGGCGAGCAATTTTTTGTTCTACAAAATTGATTTCTATGCGTTTTCGCTCAAGGTCATAATAGGTAAAATCAACTCTATCCTTCGCCTTATTGGCTTCTACCGGAAATCGCGCTTTCATTTCCGCGAGCTGGCGTTCAGCGGCTATCCTTTCGGCTTCTTTGGCAGCAACAGCCTTCAGACGTTTCTCTCTAGCTCCCCTGCTTTCACCTCTGCCAAATATCGCTTTCAGTAGAGAGAGACCTGTTTTAACAGGATTTAACGATAGGTTTATGGACTTCCCTCTCTTTCCTAGACGAACATTAACTCCTGCACCTCCCGGACCAACATAAACACCATCAGGCGCTATAGATCTTCTTCTTATACCTTCCCGTAAATTCTTTAATCTTACTATCAATGCTTCTTGCGCCTTTATTTCACTTTCAATGTCATATCCTTCTATCTGAGCACTCTGTCCTCCGAGATCACCAGTTAAGAAGCTATTATCATCAAGATCCATTGCTACCATAATCGGTGTATCAATAGGCTGAAGGAGCATCGCGTTTAATTGAGCGCGGCTATCAGCTATCTCCACTTTCAGACGAATCTTTTTTCCATTGAATATGCGTATTTCTTTTTCTATATCACGTATCTTGAATGTCGAATCTCTTACTTCAGCGTTTTTCTTTACAGCCAAACCGCCGGTTAAGCGCTCGGCTTCTTCTTTCTGTAATTTAAAACGTGTCTTGTACAATGTCAGTGACCTTTGCATTTCCTCTATAGCTTGATCGATCACTTTTATCTGTTTTTCTCCCCCTTGAATATCAATTGCAAGATCAAATCCACGGCTTACTATCCGATTGACAAATGACTGCTTTTTATACCCAATCTGCTGCTTATATGCATGGGCGGCTCTTCGCATAGAATTTCTATTTGCGGGTGTAAACCTGGATATCTCCCACCCAACCCTAAAATCACCCGGAAAATCCTTAATAAGCGAAAGATTGGCTCTAACATCTCTCTTGCCGGCAACCTTTCCTTCTGTCTCAGCTATTTGCATCATCAAGTCATAGTCCTGAAGTGCAAGCATACGCTCTTTAAGCATGGCGGAAAGACTACCGATTGAGGTAAAATTGGTAACAACAGGATATTTTTTTAATATTGGTTCAGCACCTTCAGGTCTTTTACGTGAAGGCATACCCTTTCTTTTTCTGGTCACTTCAGGAGCTTCAACCCTTCCTATTTCATATCCTGCCGCATTTGCACTGGCAAATCGAGCAAGGCTATAGGCCTTATCCTCAATAATTGTATCGCCTTCATCCAGTGATTTCAAAAGCTCGTCAATACCAAGACTGCCCTTTTTGTATTCGTCTAGTGTCTTTTTTAAATTGTCAGTAAAACTTCCCACCGTATCAATTGTCGCGCCATACATACTTGCAGACAACTGTCCTTTAATTTCCGCACTTTCTTTTCTATCGGTCAATTCTTTTACAAGCCTCACCCACTGCTTTTCATTTAATTGCAGTCGTAACTTAGAAAGCTCAATTCTAAGGCCACTCTTCGAATCGTGGATCGGTATATCAACACTTACTGATGCATGCGGTTCAAATTTACCCCGCTGCGAGATAATTGCGGCACCACCGACATTAGCTTTCGGCAACATTTTCGCCCTTTGAACACGCTTGAGCGCATTCAGATACTTCTCGTTAACCGCTTTTCCCATAAGTCCCGGATTAATATCATTCTTATAATCATCAAGTACCGAGAGCGCCTTTTCAATTGATTTTAGAGGATCTTCACCCTTCAAATTAATACCCGTCTTTATCGGAACATCATCCGGAATGGGAAGCATCGAATGGATCTCTGTCTGAAGATCAGTGTTCCTCCATTCAGCCTTGATCAACCGTTTTTGCAATTCCAACACCATATGTTTCGCTTTTGGAATATCAAGTACCTCAGTTTTTCCGAAATAATTTTTATCGATAGCCGTTTCGTACCCATCACGTTTTACTTTCGCTATTAAGTCCTTGATAGATTGTATCTCTGCTTCAGTAGAAAAAAGTTCCATCCAAAGGTTGGTCATCTTCGATATCTCGGCTCGTACCGTCATCTGAAACTCGGCATCTTTCATCTCAATATTAATCTTCGCTAGCTTAGCAGCCTCAAAGTTTTCAAGCGAGCTGGTGAGAGTACCCCCAACTCCTAAACCTAATCCCTTATCACGATCAACAGCAGCTAAAAGATTAACACCCGGATGCAATAATTTTATTTCATCAAACTGCTCCTCTGATGTTGCCCGCTCTACACGTATAAGTGCTCGCTGCACATTGTTAGAGTTCCTAACAGCCATACGTGCCGCTTCAGCAAGTCCGAGTACCCGCGGCGGTTGTTTCAGTGGTGTTGTAACCGGTCTTTTCGGTGAGAGTTTTGCAAACTTGGGTATCGGAACATACTTATAGAGAACCTTCTCTATAGGTATACCCTTATTGATCTTCTTGAGAATTTCTGCATACGTTTCGAAACGAACCATTTCGCTTTCAAGAGCATACTTTTCAAGTATTTCCTGTGGGACCGCTATTGATTTAAGCATCTGAGTAACGATTGTGCGCGGAATAGGTTTTCCTTCCGGCATAGCTTCATACTTCTTCTTTACCTCAATAAATTTCAGTATTTGCTTATGTATCAATTCCCGCTGTAGCTCAACAATATTTAATATATGGGTCTTTTTGATTTTGTTCAGGAACTGAAAGATATCTTCTATTTTTAATCGTTCTCTATCGATCTCAATTGCGGGTATGATAACTTGCATATCTTTAAGACTATTTAAATCACCACGGATATCACCCAAAAGCTCATTAATGAGACCTTCATTTTTTAAACGTCTATTCATTACTTCTATCGCGTTTCGTATGAGGTTTGCGTCACGTGGATAGAAGTCACGCGTTGCATTAACTGTCTCCGATTCACTTTGCACTTTTGGCACCTTGATATCAGCAAGCTTTATGAGCTCGTCTAATTTATCAATAACCACTTGTATACGCTCTTTATCAGCCTTAACTATATCAGGATTCTTCAAAAGCTTTTTTAGCTGATTCTGTAAAAGTATAATACTTCCGTCAAACTTTCCTACCGACAGATTGTGTAGCTGTTCCATATTTATCACAAAATCTTCAGCATCATCAGACAAAAGTTTCTCTTTTTCAATCTCACTGTCTTGCTGAAGCATTCGTTTTTCTTTCAGAAATGCCAGTGCTTCCGGTGCTTTCAAACGTAATTTACCGAGGAACCTATCAACAACTTTTATGTCTTCCTTTTCATTTTTTATAGCTTCCGTAATCTGCTTTTTAAGATCTTTAAGCTTCTGCTCGAAAACAACTTTCCCTACAGTATTATCCGCTTCAAATTCCCTTGCTAAATAGGGATACTGGAAAAGGAAATGGCTCGGAGATATTTTCTTATCCTTAACTCCATCAAGAGTGTATATCACTTTTTCAATAAACGCCAATTCGCTTTTAAGATCCGTACCCTTAAATTTATACGTGTCTATGAAATCATAGTTATCGATCTCTTCATATGAAACATCTCTGTACGGGATCCCAAGTGATATTATTGTCAGCATAACTGTTCTTTTCACTTCACGCGTATCAGTTGTAAGATAATCCGTTTCGATCTCAGCCGCCTCTTTCGTTTTAGCTAGCAAGAGCTCGATCTCCGGCAGTAGATCCCGACGGGATATAATAGATACATCATACATATCCTTTAAAAAAGCATATCCTTCTTCGAGAACCGAAAGTTCCGGTTTAAGGAAATCAGGGATACTATCTGAAATTCTCTTTATGTCATCTGTTATATCTTCAGAAATTAAATCTCTTGTTTCTTCCGCGACATATGATTTCAATGCCTCAAGGGCGCTCATGACCGCATGCGCAGCCTCAAGGCGCGGCCTGACTTTATTAATTTTAAGGTTCTTAAACCTGTCTGAATTCTTAAAATCTGGGGATAATACGTCTTCAAAAGATATATCACCGATAGGAACACCCGCCTCAATAATTTCCTTTATTGCCGCATACTTTGATTCACGGTACTCATTGAGAGGTTGTTTATATTTCTTAAGAAACTCAACCAGTTCTCTTTTATTCAATCTTACTATTGGATCACCGGTATCTAAAATCCTTGCTAATTCTTGAATAACACTTTCGTCATGCAGGGGCACCCTAAGATCAAACAATCGTTCGAGCAGCGGATAGATAGCCGTCGGATCATCCTTGAATGTTTCAATCGCTATGGTTTTAGCAACAATTTTCTGCCTGTCACGTTCATTAATCTGTTTATCGCGCGCTTTTTTGAGCAGTGTAACTTTCTTATTATGTTTTTTGAGATTTTTATCTGCGCGTGTGCGTGTTTTAATAGCCGTTTCAAGCGCTGCATGTGCGTTAACAAGGTTCTCTTGATGCATTTCCTTGAGCTTTTCGGCTCTACCAACAGCTACTTTCTTGTTCCATTCAATAAATTTCTTCGCTCGGTCAATCGGCCCGTAGACAAACACTTTGTATCCTTCAAATGCCTCTGGCCTCATTGGTGTTGCAGAAGCATTTGGTTCCCTTTTCTTTAATGCACGTAATGCCGCTTCTATTTCTCTTTTTACTTCTTCTACACGTTCCATTTCATCATTAATAAGTGTTTCAGCGTCATCAAGTATCTTAAGATGTTTTTTTGTCTTAAGGTGTTCTTTTGTCTTATCGGTACGGTTAGTGCCAATGATAATGATATCTCCCTTGAGTTTAACGTGATAGTCATTAAACCTCCTGAGCTCCTCTTCATAACTATCAGTAAGACTTCTTATGAGATCCTTTTCAGAATATGCCCCGCCAAGCTTTACCATATCATCTCTCAAGACATTAAGAAGATTGACGTAATAATCTTTTGATCTTGTGATTTCAAGATTATACATATTTACCGCTTTACTCACTTCAAGATCAGCGTCAGTCATTGCCTCATCAACAAATAATTTATCAACGGTATTGAGCTGTTTAATTCCGTACCTGCATGCATCTACAAGGATGTTGTTAAGCTTGAGATATCGCTCTGCCTGATCCCGTTCTTTTTCATTTTGTATGATCCACCGATCGTTTTGCATGAGTTTTACATTGATCTCCTGTAACGTTTTTAAGCTGTTTCTCGCTTTTTCAACCTGTTGCATATTAATCCATTTACGCCCTGTCTCTATAATTGGACCACCGCCTATCACAAGAAGAATCAAAACAACTATCAATATCTTTATAGAACCGCTCCAGTATTTGCGCAGTTTTTCATACCGAGGCTTCCAATGATCCCTTACAACCTTTTCTGCTTCCTGTTGTATTTGCGACTGAGATTGATTGGAATCCGGTGGGGTAGCACCCACTACACCTGCCATACCAAGCAAGATCGTATCAAGCGCGTCATTATCTGTCTGCTGACCTATAAATTTCAGCGCGGCCAAAGCAATGAATGGCATTAGCACGAGCATTTTTACTGATTTAGAAGCCTTTTCATATCCACCTGAAAAAAGTGTCGTCAGATATGGTTCAAACAAATATGGTGCAGCTATCATGGATATAAGCACCAGCAGGAATATACTCAGCGATAGCGGCCCCATAACACCCGAACCATACATAATGAAAGCAGTAGAGTTAAGTACCAGTAGTATTACTCCATATCCTATGGAGAATGGATGATCCCATGTTATACGAACTACCGATCTTTCAGGAGGCTTTCCTTTTAGCGTTACAAGAAATGAAGCCTGTGGGTCTGTTAATGTCGCCATTGTAAAATTTTTCTTTATCCAATTACTCAGATCTCCCACATAATAATTTTTTGAGACCTTGTTATATATTAAATCAAGAGGGAAAGTAGGAATTGTTACAAAAAAGAAATTCCATATATTTGACACAATTGTGACTGTAGAAAGTAACATAAAACCTGCACCCACTACCAACTGCCATGTAAATGCTAATCCCGACATGTATAAGAAAGTATATCCGGCAATAGCATATACAAACTGCATTGGCGAATATTTTTCTGTGAATTCTATTTTTTTATTAAAAAATGGTATTGTAAATTCCCTTTCAACTTCTTGCATCCACGGATAGATCGCATATTTTTCAGCAATTGAAATTGGCAGCGCCATCAATGTTTTACGAATAGCATGAGCGGCTCCCTTTGCTGTATACGGCATAGTCCCGGTAAATGCTGCAGTCAAAGGAATCCAGATCGTTACCAATTTCCATAAATGAGACCATCTGCTTGGTTTAGCAACACCATCAGCATCATAAGCTAATTGTCTTCTCCAGACTAATGCCACAAGAATCGAATTTGGTGATGACATCATAATAACAGCAGGTATCGTCCACGCTGCTGCTAGAGAAGAATATAAAATAGGTATTTTTGAAAAATTCATAACAGAAGAGAGTAAAAACAACATTATTAGACCTAACGTAGCGGGAAATTTAGCCAAATTTGTAATAACATCTTTCTTCTCCACACTCTTTAATCGATTAGGTAATATAAGTTCGCCAAAGCGTCTTAGCAGCAACTCAGTTGAGCCAACACCAAATTTAAATGCCTGTACACAAAAAGACATAAAATCTGCTGGGCTTCCCTCACCTAATTTACAAAATGTAGCAAATAAACCGCGTAACCCTGCTCTCATTCCGGCACGTAATACAACATCAAGGTCTTCAGCTACAAGTGTTTCACCCTTGGGAGCCCACCCACCGGCAGCTTCTAACAACTCTTCCGACAGAATACAATTATGACCATTACATGGAGTAAATCCGAACAATGCTCTTAATGGAAGGAAAAAAGCCCAGTACCCTCTTTCAGCAATACTTTTTACTGAAGATAAATATGTTTCTTGTGGATTTATTGTATATGACTCAAACTGAATAAACCCAATCCCCCATGAATCTTTATAGAATTTCTTGATCTTCTTTTTATCCGAACGTGTGGGGTAAATCTTTCGCAACATTTTGAATTGTTCTTTATACATTGTTCCTTTGAGAACTAAAGTATTGTCAGTAGTATTGTAACTATATTTTTTAGGATATTTATCAATAAAATTCTGCAGATCATCAGTATACGGTAATTCAAGTTTAAATTCAGGCTGACGAAATCTTTTTGATAAGCCGCGTACAGCTTTCATGGATTCCTGTTTAACTAATTCAGTATCAGCATCAAATATTAAATAATCAGTAGCTTTTATTCCTCTTCTTTTTAAAGTTGCTCTTGCATTATCAAGATTTGCGCCTTTTACTCTTGCCCTGCCTTTCATTGGGCGGATAACATACTCAATATCGTAAGTTTCTGCAAATGCCTTGATCCATATGTTTCTTACAAGATTCTCCGGTGTTTTAAATCCTTGAAACGGCGCTGCTTTAATTTCCATTTCATCATAATATCTTTGTACTTCAGTTGAAAAATCCTTCACCTTTATTATTCTATCGAGCAATTCTTTGACCGCGTCCGTATCAGATATATCAATCTTCTTATCCAAGATTTCCTGTCGTACTTTTGCAAGAACAGTATCTACATTTCCTGGATTTGCTTTTTCCCATGCTGCACGATATTCTGTTGAGTCACCGTCATTACAAAATTGTATAAGTGCCCTATCTTTAACTTTACCGATTCCAGGCAAGCCATCATACATTTGATATGACTCAACAAAAGAGCTCCTAAAGTTTAATGCCGCTTTAAAAGTTAAAAACAGCACATCATTTACGCCTTCATCTGTAAACGGCAACTGTGTTACTTCAACAGGATTATATTCAATCATCTCCTCTTTTGATAACAAAGTTGGTAATTCCTGGGGTTTCCCTGCATCTTTGTAGGCGGCAATGATAAAACCATACAATAGGAAATACAGTGAAAAAGATATGAATCCAAGATTTGGCACAAAAAGGAGTAAATTAGTGATCAAATACAACCAAAAAGAAGAAGCTGATAATGTTCCGATAGAATAAGCCGCAAGAGTATTGATAAACCATGGTGACAGCACATACGAAATCAATCCGGCGATAACTGCGCTTGCAGAATATAATACTGCATAGAAGTAGGCTTTCTTAACAAGCAGATTAAGAAAAAAGTCTGAAGCACTACCTAACATTGATGTTGATGTTACTTCCTCTTGCACAGTTGGAGTTGCTAAAGGAGATACTTTTGCAACAAGATCAATTAATTGTATTGTTCTTTTTTCATCGAGATCACCAATTTTAACAAGTTCTTTTTCAAACATATCTTTATTTGTGTTCATGGAAGCGACCCGGATTTTCCATGCGCCTATCTTGCCATGCATACTCAGTATCATATCTTGAATATTATTATATCTATCAGTCTCTATAACATTGATCGGCAACTTATCCTGGTTTTGCGCTTTTTCAACTGCGGCAATAAATTCATCTTCTATTATCATTAAATTATCTTCAATTGCTTTGATATGATCGTTTAACGCCACGGTATTTACTATCCGTTTCTTTACCGACAATCCCGACTCGCTTTTGTCAAATTTTATCGCAAATTGTTTTATAAGACTTACTGTACCTAGATCAATGCCTCCCACTTCTGTTTTTGTTAATTCCTCTATCTGGTTTAATGCTGAGTTATATTCATTAAGCGCCTTCAGTGAAGTAACAGGTGTAACAACTCCTTTAGTCAACTTAGTTAACACGTTTTCGAATGCGCCCCTAACAAATGACGACTTTTCAGTTTTTAACAAATCCTGTATTATAGGAATAGCGGCTTGAAGCCCTAATTTGGCAGCCGTATCCGATGCAGCCGTACTTATAATAATATCGGCATTTTTCAGGTTTTCCAAGATCGCCTTTTCGGCTTCAGAATCATCTTTAAACTTCCCTAATGCCCATACCGCGGCAAACGCAACATCACTGTCAGGATCTTTCGTTGCGGCAGCAAGTACGCTAATAGTGTCAGGATTAGCGATAACACCTAGAATTTCCGCTGTTGTCATTCTAATCTTCGGATTCTCATCTTTCAGCAATGCCGTTAAATGCGTTTGTAACGTATATTTTTCAGTTCTTTGAGCAATCACAGTAATATTATTCATACCGTTTTTAAGCCGCTCCAGACGCACTTTGTCAGTCAACTCCGCAAAATCCTCTGCGAGTTTTTTCTGGTATTTTGCCCGTGTATCATCCATGTCAGCTTTTGGCTGTGCAAGCCGTGTTAGAAGAGTAACAGCTTCTCTTTTTGTAAGGAGATTATCGCTTTCCAGATATGTTCTGTATCGTTCAATATCCTCTTTAACCAAAGGCCATTCCATAGCTTCTATATGGGTAAGCCTTATCGGATAATATCCCTTTTTCACTTCAAGACGAAGGTTTGCGGCCAGATATTCATAATTAGAAAGAATATCATCGGCAATGAGTATATCAAGACTAGAAGGAGAAGAACGGAACTGCGCGCTCGCGCCATGTAACTCTGCGCGTGGAACATAACGAGCGGTTACCGTTATTTTATCAGCGGCCGTATCAATATTGAGTGACTCTAAAGCGCTCGTAAGCGCATTATTAAGATCAACATACTCTTTTGCATTAGTCCACGCATCATCAAATTGTTCCGCGTCAAGCCAGACTCTTTCATCGAGCCGACCTGCACCCTTATGCGCCTGTATAACCGGCACCTCTTTACCCAGCTTTATAAGTTCACTGGCTATAGCTTCCTGAACAAGTACACTTTCTTCAGTTTGATAGGCTTCCTGTAAAGACGCTGCCGCGCGTGCATTATCCATCTCGGCAAGTTTCTGTACCGCATTATATCTTACGTATATGTTCTTATCATTTAATGATTCAGTAAGAGCTTTTAATGCAGCGTCCGCATTCTTATATAACCCTAATGCGCGAACAGCACCTAATCGAACGGTGCCGGCACTGTCATTTATAGCGTTTACAAGTCCACTTAACGCGGATTTAACTGCTTTTTTCTTGCCGGTCAACAACCCTACAGCATTTAATCTCTGACTAACATCATCACTCTCAAGACTTGTTACAATTTGCTCTTCCTCACGTTTAACACGATCTTCTTTTTCAAGCTTTTGTTTTTCGATCTTGGCAAACTTTTGTTTTCTCATTTCATCGCGTTTAATGGCACCCGACACATTACGAGCTATTTTGTCATATTTGGCATTCAACGCACCAAGAAGCTTTCTCGCCTCAAGAATACGTTCCCCAACCTTTTTAAACTTACCGTTAAAATAGCCGCGGGATGCAGAAGACAATTCTTCTTTTGCACTGTTTTCTAGCGCTGCAAGTTTTTCTTCTGCTACCTCTAATGAAATATCATTCATTGCTAAAAATTCGTTTAGTTTTTTAAGATTTGCAAGATCTGTAATGGGACGATTATTAAGGACAATATCGTCAAAGCGGCTTACCATATCTCCGAGTTCTTCAATGATACTCGTCACTTCGTTCAAGTCATCTGTGTATACCTTTACTTCTGTATCGAGTGTTTCAATAAGTTCACGAGCAGCAGATATCTGATCTATCATTTTATTTATACGTTTTTCTATCTGGTCATTAATAGCATCTTTGAGATTTTGACCTGTCCCATATCTATCTGCAGTCTCTTCAAAAACGGTCATAATGTCCAGTATGTCTTCTTCTTTTGCATTAATAAATGATATAAGCGCTCCAACATTCGTTATGTTACGGCTAATTAATGTCGTTACCGCGCTCTTAACATCTCCGATTCCGTCAAGATTTGTATTTATCTGATTAATCTCCTCATCATAATAGATAGCAAGCTTTTCCTTAAATAGTTCATTTAAACTCACCTCTTTATCTTGAGCGAATTTTTCTCTTACTGAAGCGGGACTATCTTCTTTATAATTCTCTTCTACCTCTCCTAACTGTATCCACAGTGAACGAATAGCAGTAAGAGATGGTATTTCCGCTTCTCTTTGGATGAGAATGATCTCAAATTCTGAAGAAGCAATGCCTTTAGCTTTTGCTTTTTCGCGCGCTTTTTCAGTTTCTTTTTCTAATTGCTCTGCAACAATTGATATCTCTTTTCCTAATGCATCAATTTTTTGTTTTCTTATCTCAAAATCAGTTTTGTTGACATCAGATGCTTTATATGACTGTATCTGATTATCAATTGCAATCACTCTATCATTAAATAAACGTGTTGCTGTCTTCTTTAAATTGTCGAATATATTTTGTTTTTCAGTTTCTTTTTTATTTTCAGCGGCGATACGAGCATTCTTTTTGTCAGTAAGCTCTTTTTTGCGTGCAGCATTTTTATCTTCTTTTAATTTTTCAACGTTGCTTGCGAATTGCGATACTTTGTCTGTGATGCTCTGTACATCTGTCCGTGTCGTCGAGACAAAATCTTGCTGCTGCTTAATAAGGTTATTGATTGCCGCATAAACATCTTCATACACAGCCATTTTCGAACCATACTCACTCATAATACCCTTAACGATATCATCAGATTTTGTTACCCCATCGGAAAGAGATATAAGCAACTCTTCATGAACACGTTTCATCTCCAACACTACAGCACCCTTCGCGTCTACTGTTTTTTCTTTACCTGCAAGGTCTTTATAATGTTCTATACTATCTTCTTTTCCCGAAATTAAAGCATCCAGTGTCCGCAAAGGCTGCAAAGCAAATCTAGACTTCTCTTGAATTTCTGCCAAATAACCCTTTATTTCTGTGATCTGTTTTTGGGCTTCGTTGCGTTTATCTTTAACGTCATCAACGTTTTTACGTGCAGTTTCTATCGAATGTTTTATGATCATCTCTAGCGGAACAGAAAGACGATTATTCTTGGCAACATCGCTGTACTCTTGTTTCAGCTGATCTATTTTACCCGTCAATTCTTCATCAAGAGAAACAACTCTTTTTGCTAGTTCATTGTAATTTACATCAATTACTCGAAACTGTTTTTCTTTATCTGCAAGTTTCCCTGTTTCCATACTCTCTCTTGAACTATTGATATTTGAAATAATATCTGCGTTTATCAACACCATTTCAGATCCAAAATAAGAGCTCAATTCATCCAGAGCTACAGCGGAAGATTTAATGCGTGCATCAACGCGTTCCCTTTCTTTCCGGACAGATACCATCGCTTTTTCTTTTTCATCAATAGCTTTCCGGATAAGCTCTGCTTTATGTGTTTGCTGATCTGTTACCAGCACATCAAGATATGGTTTCTGGAGAGAGGTAAGAGTTACAGATGCAGCACTCAAAAGTTTTTTAACCTCTGCGGCTTCTTTTCTAATATCCTGCTCTTTGAGACCGTCATAATTTACCAGCAATAAATCAAGATCCTTTGCACCATCCATATATACTTTTTCAGCACCAGCCATAAGCTTGTCAAGATCATCGATCTTTCCTTCCTTGGCAAATTTAGTAAAATTTGCCTCAAGGGATGTGTACATTTCATTGAGACGAGCCTGTACCGCTATTACTTCTTTCTTATAGCTTTCCTGTGCTGTGTTGTAAGAGCCGGTATATTCTTTCTGTAACGTATCTACCTCAACTGCCAGAGCCTCAATTTTCTTTTTTAGCTCATTGGCATGCCCAATTACAGTGACAGGAACATCTGTTGACTGCGCAATTGCTATAGCATTATTAAGATTATTTTGTGCGCTTCTTATCTGAGTGTTTACTTTATTAATGTAGTCTTCTTTAGAGATAAAATTATCCCGCAGGTCATACTCTTCACGCATAGTCTTTAGAGGAGCAATTGCGTTTCCAACAGAAACAATTATCTCATCAAATGCTTTTGTTGCTTTTTTGACTGCTTCTAGCTCTAATGCAAGAAACTCGAGGTTACTCATAATGTTTTCATACATTGATTTATCGTTTTGGTGCAGATTCCTCAAACGTGCTATCAATTCATTATTTCTTTCAGTCAATATGCGCGGCTCATTTATTGCCCACGCGTCAAGCGACGTAATATCATTTTCGCTCTTTTCCAGCGCCGCTTCTATTTGTGCTCTTTTTTCGTCTGAAAGCAGTTTTGTCATGATGTCAATTTTCTGCTCTAAAGAAACACCTTCCATATCTATATCAGAGTATCTGCGCAATAAATCTCCCATTTCCAACGTATAAATATCTGCTTTTATCTTGTCTGCTTTTCCCGCAAATATGTCATTTTTTTGTGCCGTGAAAAGGTTTTCTATCGTTTCTTTTTCATACTGCACGAGCCCGTTAATTTCAACTTTATTTGTTTCTACCATTTTCCTGTAATTATTAAGATCGGGATTATTCAGAGCGCTCTCTGTTACACGTGTTAATTCGCTCCCAACAGCATTTAAGACCTCATTAAGTTCTATAATCTTATCCCGTGATAATACGGTAATCTGCTCTTCAAGCGGGTATTGCGCATATTGCCTCGTAAACCCAACAATATCCGCAAGCGATTTCTTCATCTGAAGGATTTTATTATGATAGGTATTCAGTTCTTCCACTGCCTGTATAGAACCGGCATAATTTTTTCTGATCTCGGATATGTCTGTCTGACTAAATATCTTTGTTCCATTATAATTGAACTTTAAAGCGGCATTGGTAAGCGTTTCCAACTTATTCTTAATTTCGGAAAGTTGTTCCGGCGTAATTTGTTCGGTTATTTGTTCTGCGAGTTTTGCTATTTCATTCAGGGAAATTAATCTATAGGCATTGACTGCTGTGTCGGTAATACGTTTTTTTGCTTCTTTAACAGCTGCAGCTGTTTTAAAGAGGTCGGCATCTTCTCTGTTTTTATCTATTAGAGTTACTATTTCATCGACTTTATTCTTGGCATCGACAATACTTGTCTCATTTGAGAGTTCTTTAAGCATACTGTCGAATTTATCACTGAATCGTTCACGTTTTATGCGTGCGTACTGTTGGCTCATCTCCGACAATGATTCCTGATCACTCTTTATAAGGTCAATAATGGTTTGAGCCGACATATCTATGGTTTCCTCATACATTTCATACAAGCCACCAAGTTGTTCAGTGTATATAGACATATACCCGATATTCTCTTCTTTCAATTTCTTAAGGTCTAGCAAAAGGGCGTTTTGTGTTGACTGCACTGATCGCAAAAGCGAACCAAGCTGCTCTGCAAAGTTTCCGTCCTGCACCTGCTTCATAATACTGAGTTTCAATGTCTCATTTTTAGAATCTAGGTAACTTTTCAGTAGGTTCTGTATTTGTTTGAATACATCTTGTGGAACAACATCATCTATTGCTTTATTTGGAGCGGTATTAAATGTTTTCATTTTCTGAGTAATGGTTCTTGCTAATTCCATGATGGAATTAATTTTTTCATTCACTTGCTTTACATCACGTGCAGTGTCGACTTTTATGCTCATCAGCACATTCTGCGCATTATTCATTTTGTTACTGAGATCCTTTCTCTCCTGAACAATTGATCGCATTAATATCGTTATTTTTTCATTCACATTAGGGCTTGCGACAATAATTTCGTTTGAGTTCTTTTTAAATTCATTAAGCTCTTCAACCATCACGCCCAGCTCAGCATATTCATCTTCCATCTTAACAAGATCCTCTTCAGCTGACTTAAACGGCTCGCCAAGAACACCCTTTTCCTGACGTATAAATACATCATCAATTGCATCAATATCATTCTTTATAACTTCTACATCCGGAAGCAACAGGTTCGCACGGTTGCGAATACCATCAAATGACTGTTCAAAATCGCCAAGTGCCGTGATTGTTGCCTGCTCCTGTTTTCTAATAGTTACCACTTCTGAAACCAAACCTTTTAAAACGCCATCTTGTGCGGCAATATCTTTATCCAGAGACGCATTTTTTTCGTCGATTTCTGTTTGAGCTCCATCAACAGATTCCTTTATTTCAGCTATAGACGAAATAGAAACTTTATGCTCTTCTCTAAATTCCTGGAAAGCCTTCTCTGACTTTTCATAAGAGTCTTTGAGTTTCTTCTTCGCCTGAGACATTTCCTCTTGAATAGACTCCGCCAACCCTTCTTTTATATCCACGATCTCATCTTCTTCAAATTGTCTTACCGTCTCATCAATTTCACCGATAATATCAATCACCTCTTCAAAATCAGCGTACGAATCAATGAAGAGCTTGCTAATAACCGGTGTAAGTTTTTCAAGCTGTTCATAAAGATCAAGTGATTCTTTTTCCATTGCAAAAATACTATTTTGAGCATCTGTTAACTTTTTATCTTTGACATCATTTGCCTTTTCCTTAATCTCATCCCTTGCAAATTCCAGTACTTTCTGCCCCTCTTCAAGCGTGGCAAGATATGCATGCCCTGAAGCGGCACTATCTATATCACTCATTCGTCCATCAAGATATATCGTGATCATTTTTTTTATTCGCGAAATTTCCGCTTTAGCGTCAAGCAGCATGTTTTCCTTAGCCGATAATCGAGAATCTTTATCGAATGTATTTTTCAATTCCGCCAAACCGTCAAGAGTTGCATCAATTTTTTTAAGCTGGGCAGTAAATAAATTAGAAATCTCACCTAGGCGTTCCTTCATATTCTCAAATTCCTTGGAGAGATCTTTAAATTGTTGGCTTTTTTCTTCTTTTATCAGACGAGCAGCATTCAAGTCGCTTTTAACGATTGTTTCTGTTTTGCTTAGCCATTGTTGAGTTTTCGCTATAACTGGAGACACTTCATCATCTTCAATAACAGATTCATTCACCTTTTTAAGTTCTTCTAGTGCAATATTTGCAGAAGTTAACGCGTCTTTCGTTTTTGTTTCTGCATCATTAAAGCTTTCATTTATCTGTTCCAATATCTCAGCTTTACTCTTCAGTGACGGCGCTTGAAGATCAAATTCTTTATCAAACTCTTTGATCTCTTCAATCATATTTGTCACTTCCTGAATATTGACATCAAGGTTAGCTAATATATCAGCGGCTGCCGTATCTACTTTATCTCGAATACCTTTTAATATAGTAAGTGCGCCTTTATTGCATAGAAGCAACTGTTCATCTGCATCAGTTTCATCAATTGACAACTGTTCTATCTTTTCGTCTAATTCAGCCTTAACATCTTTTAAACGCAGTACTTCTTCATGTTTTTCTTTCAGTTTCCCCAAACGCTCCTGAGATTTCTTTAATACTTCCGGAAGCATTGTTTTAGCAAGGTCTATTTTTAGTTTCATCTGTATAAATATTCCTACTTTGATAGAATCATTTGTTGCTATTGCATGCTCTTGAATGCTTTCCTTTATTTCACTAACCACACCAGCAAATTTACTCTTTTGCAACTCATATTCCTGCATGGACTTTGTCATATCACCAACGAGCTCAAGTTTCTTTTGTATTTTCTGATTAAGATCCGTATCGATCTCATCTTTTATTGGAAGAGCTTCTTGATTGATCTTTGCGTCTGCACTAGTTTTCTCTTTGGCTATCGTCTGATCGGTTTTTGCAATAATCGAAGAAACATACCCAAACATATCTTCATTCGTATCAACAACATTTTGTTTTCCCTTAGTTGCCTTATCAAACGCATCCTTTACAACTTTCCTGGCATCTTTGATATTTTTTTCTACGATACTTAATATTTCAGTCTTTCCTTTTAATGTTTCATTTGCACTGTAGACTTCCTTCATTGTTTGTATTTCACTAAGCAGTCTGTCAAGCTCCTTAAGATCACGGCGTAAATCACCGACAACTTTTATAGCGCCGCGACGGATAAGCGTTTTCTTTTTTTCTAAATCAGTTTTCATTACATCAGAAGCAATGCTTTCCAATGACTCTATCTTTTCTATCATCGTATCGGAAATCACCGTTGAGACTATAAGAAACTTTTTAGTTTTATCCGATAGTTCTTCTAAATGATTGATACTGTTATTAAAAACACTATCATCTATCTTTAGTCCGTTTTCTTTTGCTTCTTTTTTTAGATCCAATAACGCTTCACGTGAAGCAGCAGCGAAGTCTGTATCTGCTTGAGACTGTGTATCTAGCCAGCCGGAAAGTATCTTTTTCTTTGCTTCTATACTCGTCGCATTATCAAAATCAGCCTTCAGCCCACCGACTATCGCGTCCCCGCTGAGCTCACCCATCACGCTGACAGTTTTATTAAACGCGCTTATCCCAGCTTGAAACTCAGCCTGAACAGCATCAATACTATCCTTGATAAGCTTCACATTTCTGTTTTGCTTGAGCTCCTGCTCATAGATCCCCTGTATTTCTTGTTCTATGCCGCCTGCTTTTGCCAATTTGGTTTCGGTTCCCTCTTTTTCGATAGATAAACCATTACGTGCAGTTTTAATTGAATCAATGCCGTCTTTAACTCCGCTTGTGAGAGCACTATCCATATATTCATTTTCTAATGAATTAATAGCTTTTACTTTATTGTCATAAAGGGCGGTAAGCTCGGTTTTGATACCGTTAATCATTTTTGTGATCGTCTCCAAAAGGGCTTTTTTCTGTTCTATCTCCGGTGTACTTTTAAATTTACCCCTAGCATCATCAGTTTTTTCTAAAAATGCGGTAACCTCTTGCTCGCTCTTCTCTTTATATGTATCCACCACTTTATTCAATTCTTTTTCTAGTGCCGTCAGTGCGTTTTCGAGCTCATGTATTCTCTTTCCCATATCAGCTGAACGCCCATTAGCAAGTTTGATTTCATTCTGAGCTCCTTCAACTTTTTGATTAATATGTTGTTCTATGCTGTTTCTGCGACCTGAAACTTTCTTGTCATCAGTAACTTTTGGATACAAGCTGCTGAGCTCAGCTATTTTACTTTTAGCACTCTTTCTCGCCCCAGAAACAGTTTGTCCGGCTTCTTTTAAAAATCCCTTAAAATTTGTAAGCGCTGACTTCAATTGAGCAATGCTTTTTAGTGCTGCAAATGCATCTGTACTTTTTCTCATCGTATTTGAATTTACAAATGTATCAAATTCTTTTATGTCTGCATCAAAAGTCTTCTTGAGCGTATTGTACTTCTCAAGTACAACCGCGACCTGATTCTCATATTTCCCCTCACGCAACAAAGCGATCTGACTTGCCCGCTCTTCCCTTTTCTCTTGTGTTAATACGGCAATTTTAGGCACTTCTGTTTTGATGAGACTCACAGGGTTTGTTAAGAACCGTTCGGTAATATCAGGAACATACTTTAAAGCGTCCGGATCATCTATTTTTTGTGTTAACGCTTCTCGAAACTCATCATATCTGGCAGGATCATCGATGATCTTAAGCAATTCATTGGGGTCTATAACTCGTGAGAGTACCCCCAGATTTTGTCCTATTTTAACGAATGCTTCGTCATTTCCCATAGCGAGTACACGCGCGACAGCATCTATAACATAGTATCTATATGGAGCAACCTGATACCAATAATCTGTTCCGGGGATCTTTGCCGACTCTAAAGCTTCGGTCACTATCCCTTTAAAATCTTCAAAAGTTCTAGTTGCTTCATCGTCATAATCTGTTTTTTTACCAGCTATCGCGATATCATACGGTACCGGCAGCCCTAAATCATCGCGCAACCAGTCAAACGTTACCGGTGCAAGAAGCAAAGTTCTACCCAAGAAACGTATCGAACGGTAATCAAATTTGATACTGTTAACATTCTTCTCATATTGCGTTATAATTTCGTTCTTTTCCTCTTTGCTCAGATACGGGTCTTTTGCAACAATCTTTTTAAAATTATCTAAGGTCTTTGCATTAGTTTCATGTGCCTCTGCACCAACCTTTTCGCATAATACACGTATTTTCTCCTGACAGTCAGCGACACTACCTTTATCGTCTGCTCTTACTGCATTTTTCTTTTCAGCGAATAACTGGTCCAGCGCAGCACGATACCCCGAAATATTTATTATATCAGAAAATATTTTCCATTTTCTTGTAAGAAAACCTTCTGCCCACATCTCCATCGGTTTTAACGCGGTTAACAGTTGTGGAGCTAAACGCCTCCCCACATGCGCAAGCAACTTATCAAATGGAGAGAAATCGGTCATCATGATTGAAAGGTATGGTGAATCAGCCTGTATTTTGGTGACACGGGGAGACACAACAATATAGGACACCCCTTCTTTATACAAACCTTCGGTAATACCATTTGTATGGAAACCGCCTGTTACCAATATAGCGATATCGGTATCATATTTTTTCATAGCTGATAAAGTGTTTTTCACAATCGCTTTATCACGTTTCAGTGTGGTCACATAAAAACTTTCAAACGCATCAATATTCTTATCAACAATAGATAATGACGGGTCTTTTGTGTAAGATAACCCGTATTTTAAGGCTTCTTTCGAAATAAACTCTGCAATACGCGAAATCGTTATTTCTTCTTTATGTGCTTTATAATCTTTGAGCTCATCACTGGTAAGCTCAAGGTTTATTAATTTTTCAAGTGTCTGCACCTTGGTACTATTAACAACAAACAGTTTCTGTTCAGCCGTTTTTACATAATGTTCTGTAATAGTTTTATACAAGCTGTTTGTTTCATCAACGAGTGCTTGTTTATCAATACTCTTATACAAGGTAGTAAGCGTTAAATATCTATTGAGATCACCATATGCGGATGTATCAAGTCCTGATTTAAGACATAGTGTCTCAAATAGTTCATAATACTCGATTGCACTTAACTGCCCTAACCTGAATTCAACACTTTTTGCAACAAAATATGTCGCATCCTCTTTATCCAAAATAGCACTCAATTTTTCAGTGAGCACAGTTCGATCCGAATCAACTTTTCTAAAATCTATACCTTTCTCTTTTTGCAAAATAGCGCGCACAACGGCAATATTTTTCATATTGTCAACATTCACACCGAGTTTTTTGGCAACCGTTGTAATATACCCACACCACCCGGTAATAGATATTTCGCTGGTATTAAATTTCTCCTTTTCAGCGAATAACTGGTTAACCTCCGGTAAAAATACCTGTTTTTGAATTTCAGCAAGAATATTCTTTAGGATGTTAATCTGACCGAGAACTTCATTTTTTGTTTTTTGCGCGTTCCTGAAATTACCAAGGTTCTCGAGATAGAGATCCCTGTTTTCAATACCGTAGAGACCGTCAGGATAATTATATTCTATGGCAAAAGCTTCCGCCCCGCTTAAGAAACCCTTTTTCAGGAATTGCTTAACAAGTATATGCTTTATCTTGTTATCGGGATAGGCGACATATTGGGCGACATTCAAAGGACCTTCTGCACCTTCTACAGCTACAAGCTTCATTGACGGGCCGATTTTGCTCCGTTTTAGATTCTTTAGTATCTTTATCAGATTTACTTGCGCTTCATAGTTGGCATGAGAGTCCTGAATATGAATAATTGCTTTGTTTTCTTTTCCATAGAATTTCGACTTTATCGTCGCAAAACTTTCTGAGATGTTCCCCTGCACATAGTTAAACACATCTTGAGTTGTTACCGCACCGATATCTACTGGAGGCACTGCTTGGGAAACTGCATTTGTAACGTTTGCATTGTTCATTGTCGTATAGCCAGATGCCCAGAGACAATTTTCAAACATGAATATAATGGCAATACTGAGGGCGATTGTTCTGAATATAAACCTGTATTTATGGTAACAATTTATCATAAATGCACCCTTTTCTTGTATATTTTTTCATAAGACACGATTTGTACCCTCATTATACTGTATGGAGTAGTGGTTTGTCAAGGGGGGGGGCGCTTTTTTATGTAATTATTTTCATAAAAAAATGTGAGCAAAAAAGGCGTTACTAGATATTAGTGTCTACTAATAGAGGCAAAATAGGATATTCTTCATTCATTTGGAAAGCATTTGCAAAATAGTGTACTTCTGAGCGGATTATTCGAGCCTGAGATCGTCTACCCAGATTATAGAATCCATCATAGGCTTTTTAGAACGCATACCGATCATGATTTTCCTGACTTTACTGAGATCGATACCGGCAGATTGATCTTTTCCTCGTCTTTTCACTAATGTAAAATCCTCAGAATTTAAATAGAGGGTTTGAGGTCTCCATCCATACCCTTCGAGATCAATTGACTTGCTTTCTGATACATTCCCCTTATTGTCAACAATACGGATAAATAACTCATTAGATGAGTTATCTGTATAAAGCCAGAAACGTAACGTGGTAAATAAACTCCAATCCTGCAATTCCATAAAAGGTCTTGATGTAAATCCTTGCGCATTAATAAACTTTGGTTTTTTTGATACAGGAATTTTCATTCCATCGGAATCAGTAGCCATTGATATGAATTTTCTATCTTTATCCTTAGTATGGTCCTCACTCGCAACCATTGCATCAATCTCTTTTTTTGATTTCTTCTTTTCTTTAATATGAGGAATAAAAAGGAGCCGCATAGATTTTTTGCCCGATTTAGCCCTGTTATAATCAAGGACACGGGTAAAAACACAGTTTTTTGACCGTACCTTATTAGCAAGATATGCAGTGATAAATTTCGGTATTTCGTACTCAAAATTATCTATAACAGGAGTGAAATAAAACATTTTGCTGATATTTACTTTTGTAGCAAAGACATCTACATTTGCTTCATCTACATTGAGACTCCCTGTCATCAGAAACGGATTTAATTTCAATTTAGAATATATATACCATGCCGTTGAGGATACACATAATGGCTCATCCTGCATTTGCCATCCGCCATATGCGGGAGTCCCCGGATTTGAAGCATAGGGTAAACCCATTGTACCAGGGTGCGCGGGACTGTCTGTGAGTGCCCTGGCAAGTTCATTCGTATAAAAATCACCTTCTTCTTCACGACCAGCCACATAGCACGCTATCGCCATCTGCCCTGTCCCTTCAAACCATACCGCATCCTTGTCTGGATATGGACTTTCTTCATAGGTACTGCCAAAATCCACACCTTCTACTTCAATATCTTTAAACTTATAATATTTCTTTGTGAGCGCTACTTTTTTTACAAAATCTAGCCCTTCTGCATACATGGTCCCAAGACTTGCAATCGACCAGGTAACAACATCAGTCGCAAAGTTCGGGTCATATCTTCCGTTAATAAAATGTTTTTCGCTTGGCACCCAGGTACATCTTTTGAGCCACTCATGAATTTTTTGTGCCATGATCCTGTATCGGGGTTTACCGGTAAGAACAGAAAAATCACGAAACGCGGAAAAAGCATCAACATTATGCTCGGTACTCATCCAATAAAAATCCATTTCCTGCCCACCCGTTAACCCTCCTTCAATGCCTTCAAGAGACATCATCCATTTTGATAACGCCGTAGCAAGGGGGATATATTTCTTATCACCTGTTTCCTGTATATAAAAATTAATAGCGGTAAGGAGCCATGCATTCGGGCCAACGGCAAAATGATACGCGCCGCGTGCACCGGTCGACAAATACATATCCGCATACCCGATAAATTTACCTTTGAGTATTTGCTCATCATGTTTTTCAACGAAAAAATCGAGAACCTTTTTTGCGCGAGGAATATCGTCAAATGCTACGTAGACAATAACAGCGAGTGCCTGATCATACACAAAACAAATACCTTCTGTCCCTTCACGGGTAGAGACTAAACCATTACGGTTTTGTACCGCGCAAAACCACTTATATGCTTTATAAAGATCTCCACTTTGATCTTTCGTTAATTCTCTAAGATATGCATGAGCGGATGTATGCACTATTATAAGCGACGAAACAATAAAGAAAAAAGAAAGTATTATAGTAGTTAATTTTCTTTTCATCGTAATACCTTAAAACCTTTCCAAAATTCTTTTGATTATTTTTTGCTTTTAGTCTTTTGTCTGTGGTCTCTTGTCTGGTGTCTGTTTTTTTATTTTATAAACTCTATATCGTCTATAAATATGGCACTTCCTCGCGTATTGCCCACATTATCCCCTATTTCTATACCTATGGAAACAAGCTGCGAAAGGTTAAGCGTTCTTTGAACATACCCTTCCATTTTTTGTTTTACTTCATTTAAATTAACGAGTACCCGTTTCCATTTAGCGTCTGCAACACCCTCATCCGGCGTAAATATTGTTACCGGCATATAATTTTCTGCCTGTGCATCCCTAAATATTATCTTGAAATTTTCTCCGCCATGAGTCCCCATAACCCAGAAAGATAAGTAGGTATACCGACTCACGTCTAATGGACGAATCCCTATCGGATCTTTGGAAATATCTGTCACAGGACCCAAATTCATACTAAAACAGCCCCATGTCTTTTTAGATCTTATCCCATTGACAATACGATAACTCCCCCAGCCGGTATGCACATACTTTGGATCAAACTGTGGATCGAACGGACCGATACGCCTTGTGTAAGGATAGCAGGATCCCCATGCTTCAAATCGCGTATCAAGAAAACAGCTCGGTTCAGACTCAAAATCAGCCACAATAATTCTTTGAGGCCGATATTTCCCTCCTATCCCAACTGCTTCGGTCAACGCCGCAGACTGAATCTTCGAATCTTTTGACGGTTCAGATGAAGATTCTTTTTCTTCACTCCATCCTGTTGTCACCAGTAACAGTACTAATGAAAAAGTTATTATGGTCTTTTTCATAACATAACTCCATATCATGTTTTATTGAGCTTTATCTTCCTGTTTTGGATATACCTTTAACTTAACGCCTTCACCCACTTCATATTTTGAGAAATGAATATCGTCTATGTAAAATATATTGCCTTCAGCGTTACCGACATTTGTCCCAAATTCAAGACCGATCTGGTCAAGCAAAGTCAAATCAACATATTCTACGACCCTTTTCAGGGGTATTACCACTTTTGTCCATTGTGTGGAGATTCCACCCGGAAACGGTTCAAGTGTTACCTGCGGGAAATAATCTTCTGCTCGGCCATCTCTAAAAAATACGCGAAACATTTCACCGCCTCTATCACCCTTAACCCAGAAAATAAGACTTTTGTAAGCGCTGACATTTAATGATTTTATTCTAATAGGTATTACATCAGCATCAACGATCTTTCCAAGGTCAAATGATAATGTCGCCCACCTGACACGATCAACCGAATAGCCGTTTACACAACGAAATGATTGCCCTCCGGCATGAACATTCTTTGGAGTGAACCCCTGTGTGGTTTTACTGTAATACCACCCATGAGGAACTTCTTTGTTATCCCAGTCAGGTTCGCCACCACCAAACACCCCAACGTTTCCACCGAGGTTGTTCGGAAATGATTCAAAATCTGCAACAATAATCGTTGCGGGAAGTAGCTCTTCTGGAATTTCTGTTGCACGAGCATGTTTTCGCGCACGCATCTCCTGCTTTAACTTTTTTTGCGCCTTCCGTGCTTTTCTGTCTGCAGTTAATGTTTTTTGTATCTCCCCTTCAGTAAAACCATATTCACAGATTACCGCAGAGAAAATCAAAATACTTAATGATACTACAATAATTTTTTTCATGTCATATCTCCGTGTTATCAATAGCATAGTATATTATTTTGCTGATATTTACAAATGCAATATACACTAAAATTCCCATACGCCTCTTATGACGCACACCATATAAAAAAGTTCTCTATTTCTTTTCCCAGATAACATGCCCGTCAGCATACAAGACATTAACCCCATGATTATGAGGATAAAAACCGTCTGAACTTCTGCACATAAAAACAGGAACCGAGCCGGTACCGGTATCACCGCGCGCCGTTTTACCGCCCACATTTTTATAATATAAATTTCGCGGATTTGTCGGATAATAGGTGTTAAAATCCGGATAATAAAAATAGTACATGTCACCTGGATTATCAGTCTTTGTGTGCGTACACTTAAAAACATCTGTTGAGTCTGTTTTTACATAATTCCCCAACTTTGCGCTAAAACCGTTAACCGCGCCCTCAGGATTAGCATTATCGATGTACGGATAATAACCGTCGTAATCTGTAGCATAAGCCTGGATAGCGTATGCAAGATTTTTCAACCTGCTTGCGCATTGTGCTTTTAATGCAGCCTGTCTGGCAAAATTAAGCGCGGGAAGAAGTATGCCTATAAGGATAATGATTATGCCTATAACGACCAATAACTCCATCAAGGCAAATGCATTTTGTTTTGGATTCTGTTTACGTACCATTATATATCTCTTGTTGAACAGTAAAAAAAAATCCCCTCCGATTCATTATAAATCAGAGGGGATTTTATATTTCACTTACTCAATTATTTACCTTCTGAGCATTTCTGAACACATGTTGTGCCACAGCGTGTTTCGCATGAGAGCGAATCTTGTTTGCAAATACTTGGGCATTTTTTACCTTCAAAAGCCCGCGCTAATAAATCAAACGGTGTATCTTTATACATTTTGTCTTTAGGAATTTGCGGAACCCAGAATGTAAATACATCTGTTATCCCGGCCATCGTTCTGGTGAATGCATCTAAACCACCCCACGCAATGTCATCACAACCTTGACCGAACTCTGTTTTATCATGAATCGCACCACCGGCAGGAATAAAAATCACTGTCCACCCAAATACTGCATTCAAAAAACCTCTACCAAATCTATCGGCTTCAGAATAAAACGGCAGTTTATCTATTTCGATTCCAGTTGCAGGGCTTTTTGATTCCACGCAACACGCTTTTTGACAATCAGGACCACAAGCGGCAAACACAACACTTGCGGCAATAAACATTGCAACTACAAATACTCCCAGAACAGAAAAACGTTTCATACACTACTCCTTTCTGTTAATTATTAAGTGTATATATTAGTATATTTAAATCGAGATAGATGATAGCATGTATATTGTTTTCTGCAAGTAAAATTAAACTTATTTTGTAATAAGTGAACCAACAGTGGCATGTAGGGCAGGGCTTCAGCCCTGCAGAATATTTAACAGTCTCTGTTCACTCACTTCTTATCTTTTTTATAGAAAGCAGCTACTTGAATGATAGATAAAAAAAGAATTATAGATTTCATGAAAAGCCCCGCTTTCCAACCGATGGAAAAGACTGAGCTTTCAAAACACCTCTCTATTACAACAAGTGAGAAGAAAACATTTCGTAATCTCCTCAAAAATTTGGTCCTGGACGGAACACTAATAAAAATCAAAAATAATTATTACACGCTTCCGGATAAAACAGGATTAGTCGTCGGTATACTACGCGCACATGAAAACGGTTTTGGCTTTGTTATTCCCGAAGATGAAACTATCGAAGATGTTTTCATCCCCCAGCACGGCATGTCTACTGCTATGAATAATGATAAGGTACTCGTCCGAATAGACCAATCATATAGCAGTAAAAAGAAACAGGAAACAAAGAACCTTTCACATAGCGGATTAATTATCCGTATTATTGAAAGAAATAACGCAACGATCGTAGGAACGCTTTCAAAAAGTAAAAAATTCTTTTTTGTAATTCCTGATAACCCTAAATTGTTTCATGATGTATATATTTCACCAGACGCAACAATGGGGGCAAAGCAACATGATAAAGTTGTGGTAAAAATAACCGGATGGCCGTCAAAACATGTCAATCCTGAAGGTGAAATAATTGAGAGACTCGGCTCATCAAATGATCCGCAGATAGATGTTCTCTCTGTTATAAAAAGTTATAATCTCCCGCTCACTTTTCCCGATAAAGTAATAAGTGAATCTGAACAGATACCTCTGACAGCTCCTCCTCCGGAAACTATTGGCAGAATTGATTTAAGAAAACTTACCACTATTACAATTGATCCCGATGATGCTAAAGATTATGATGATGCGGTATCACTCGAAACAAGGCCTGACGGCACGACTATTTTGGGCGTACACATTGCGGATGTTTCATATTATGTAAAACCGCTTTCAGCGCTTGACTGTGAAGCACGACAAAGAGCAAACAGTGTCTACCTTCCTGATAGAGTCATCCCTATGCTTCCACCGCGACTATCTAATAACATTTGCAGTCTGAAAGAAAAAGAAAACCGCCTGACAAAATCGGTCTTCATACATTATAGTGAAGACGGTACTATACAAAAATGCGAGTTTCATAACGCAGTTATATGTTCTTCAAAACGTTTTACGTATAAAGAAGTTTTAAATATCCTAAAAAAAGATAAAGAGTTATGTCAAGAAAATCGCTCACTCGTACCCCTTATTAAATCCCTGGGAAGTTTTACCAGAAAGCTTCATGCAAAACGTGTCGAGCGCGGAACAATAGAACTCAACTTACCTGAAATAAAGGTACGCCTAGACTCTCACGGCAAAGCGATCGGCATTGAACGCATAGAAAGCGATATAGCACACTCACTTATTGAAGAATGTATGCTTGCAGCAAATGAAGCGGTATCGCGGCACATATCAAATAGAGGGTTACCGACAATTTACCGTGTACATGATTTCCCCGCTGTAGAGGATCTTGAAGAATTTGCAGTGCTCGCAAAAGAATATGGACATCAGTTCAACACAGGGCATATAGATTCAAAACAGTTTCAAAAAATCTTAAGCAAAGTAAAAAACAAGCCGGAAGAGCACATAATCAACATCGGCCTCTTGCGTTCTCTGCGTGTAGCAGAATACAGCCCGAAAAATATTGGACATTTTGCGCTTGCAATACAGTTTTACTCACACTTCACATCTCCTATACGGCGATATCCTGATCTCATTGTTCACCGTATTTTGGATAGGCTCATAACAAAATCAGACCAATACTGCTATGACCCTCAAGAACTTAAAATCATATCAAAGCACTGCTCTACCACAGAAAGAACGGCCGCTGATGCAGAGCAAGAAGTAGTCACCCTAAAAAAACTGCAATTCTTGCAATCTATTTACCAAAAGAAGCAAAACACAAAACTATCAGGGGTAATTACCTCAATTAAAAACCACGGTTTTTTTGTTGAACTAACTGAGTATATAACAAGCGGTTTTGTTAGAGTTTCTTCGTTGAAAGACGACTATTATACGGTAGACCTCAAAAAGCAGGAGTTTGTCGGCCGCAGAAGAAAAAGAAAATTTAAACTAGGGCAAAAAATTACGGTAAGAATTGAGCAGATTGATCTCTATAAAAAACAGATAGATTTTGTTCCGGTTTAACTCGCGTTTCTCATCAACCGGTACGTTTTTTTGAGGATAATAGAGGTTTTTTAGATCGTTTTTTTGTTATCTCGTATTGCAAAGCGATTTCATCGCATTCGGGAAATTTCGGACATTTAGCGCATTCCCCCCAGATCTTTTTAGGAAGATCTTCTTTAGACGTTTCCGTAAAACCGAATTTCTTAAAGAAAAGAGGAATGCTGGTTAAAACAAAAACACGGTTAATGCCAAGTTCCTGCGCTTCTTTAGCGCACGCATTAATGAGTAACAAACCAATACCCTTACCAATGTATCCGTCATGTACGGCAAGAGACTTAATTTCCGCAAGATCAATCCAATCAATAGCAAGCGCGCCACACCCGACCACTTTACCCTTAGAAACACACACGAAATAATTTCTAATATTTTCATATAATTCTGACAGGGATCGCGGAAGCATCATTTCTTTTTTTGCATAATGCATAATAAGATTATGTATCTCTTTAGCTTCACTTAATTTTGCTTTTCGTATAATCATATTATTTATCCCTATCTACAAACCTCTCGTGAAATCTGTTTTTGCAAGGCAAAAACCAGGCACCTAAAAGAAGTAGCGAAGCTACCCAGACATATATTCGATCATTTTTTGCACTTTTCCCAGCATTATTTTAACAAGAGGCGGTTTTACTGTAACCGCATTTACCGGGCATACTTCCTGACAGCAAAAACATTCTATGCACTTTTTCTTCTGTATTATAAGCTTTTCCTCAATATCTTCAATACAATTTACCGGACACCCCTTAACACACTCAAAACAGCGAACACATTGTCTTGTATCAATAAAAGGTTTAAATGAAATAATTTTTTCTAGCGCTGTAGAGATAAGCCACGAAGGGATAATGTTTTCAAGTATGAATTTATATTTATTTGCGACTTTTACAAACTCTGTATAGTAACAACCGTTCATATCATCGCCTATTATTTCTATTTCGTTAAGATCTCCCACACCAAGTTTTCTTTTATGCGCATATACAGTAGTCCTGATTTCACCCTCTTTATATCCTAAAAGATGCGTTACGACTGCATCAAGACTGACAGGATCATTACTTGCCAGTATAAGCCCCGTTTCAACCGGTTCTCCCGCAGCGGGACCATTTCCTTCCATCCCAATAATGCCATCCATAACAGCCAAATGTGTCGGCACCATCGCATAAATATCACACAAAGCAACTGCCATAGATTTAGATGTGGGTGCCTTGACATGCACATCACGCTTTAATTTTCCGGGTAGACATCCCATCATATTTTTTACCGCTCCGGTAAAACCGACGAGTTCATGTGTTTTTAATTTCGGCACGGTCACAACAAGATCCATTTCAAAAAGCTCACCTGGCACCACTATTTCTTTAATGATTTTGTGGTCAGGATTACACATTACTTTCTTTCTTGCTGTATCAAAATTTATGAGAGTAAACCCGACCTCTTTCGCGATGCGATCGAGTCCCATATTGAAAAAAGCTTTATTAGTCGAACCTTGAGAGAAACTTCCTGATGAGTCACCAACATACACCTGAGCACCATGTTCTTGAATAAAATATCGTGCAAGCTGTTTTACAAATGAAGGGTGTGTATTAACAGGTTTGTCAGGACCCTTTGACGTTGAAAGCAGATTAACTTTGAGGAGGATCTTCGATCCCTTAATTTCTTTGAAGGCGTTGTAATGATCTATTATCGGATCAAGGCATTTTTTTAATGAAAAGTATAGCTCATCATCATTATATGAAGCGCACTTTATTAATGAGACTCTTGAGTTTGTTCCTCCGACTGATTGTCCCATTCTTCTTCCTGTGTTTCTGATGAGTTTTTAGTTTCGACTTCTTCACTTTTGGTATCTATCTGTTCTTCTGTAGTGACGAACGCTCCCATCCTTCTGAATTTTTCATATCGCTTGTTTAATATTTCCTCACCGGATAATGAGCACATCTTATCAAGATTTTTTACAAGGAATTCTTTTAGAATACGAGCCATCTCTACAGAATCTCTGTGTGCGCCACCCATTGGCTCAGGAATAACTTCATCAACAATCCCTAGTTTTAGCAAGTCTGCGCTTGTCAACTTCAGTGCGCGAGCAGCATCTTCTGCTCTTTTCCTATCTTTCCAAAGTATTGCCGCACAGCCTTCAGGAGAAATAACTGAATAATACGCATTTTGTAATATCATAATATGATCGCCAACACCGATTCCTAAAGCACCGCCACTGCCGCCTTCACCGATAACAACACAGATAATAGGCACGGTAAGCGTCATCATCTCTCGAAGATTTACCGCTATAGCTTCTGCCTGCCCTCTTTCTTCCGCGCCTATCCCCGGATATGCACCCGGTGTATCAATAAATGTTACAATTGGTATATTAAACTTTTCGGCCGTTTTCATCAAACGTAACGCTTTACGATACCCCTCGGGATGAGCACACCCAAAGTTTCTCATGAGATTTTCTTTTGTATCTCTTCCCTTTTGATGGCCCAGAAGCATTATTTTATGACCACCTATCCGTGCAGGACCACCGATCAAGGCACGGTCATCACCAAAAAACCGATCACCATGAAACTCGGTATATTCATCCATTATCAATTGCACATAATCAAGAAAATATGGACGGCTCGGATACCGCGCAACCTGTACCCGTTCCCAAGCATTTAAATTAGTAAATATTTCTTTCTTAATTTCATTCGCTTTTTGTTCCAGTTTTCTCACTTCATCAGAGACATCAATACCTTCAGTATCTGAAAACTTTCTTAATTCTTCTATTTTCTTTTCAAGCTCAATGATCGGCTTTTCAAATTGTAATCCAGATCCATTCATAAAAAAACCCTTCTCTTTTAAGGCGTATACCACACCGACATGTCTTTTTTTTCTAACGGTGTTCACATCTGGTATTATTACAGCTCACAGCGTTACCTCAATCAACAATTATCACTTTATCGTCAGGAACAACAATAGAAAACAACTCTTCAACATCATCATTGATAAGTCTCACACAACCCGCACTCGATTGCTTACCAACAGTCTGCGGCTCCCATGTGCCGTGTATCCCGTATCCCGGCGAACTTATCCCAATCCAGCGGGTTCCTAAAAAATTCTCTTTTGTACCAAACGGGATCAACCCGCCACCAGGTTTATACCACGGTGGATTAGCTAGCTTGTTCGTTACATTAAAATTCCCGCATGGGGTAGAATTCATTTTTCCGGTACCTACATTATATACTTTAAACAATTCTCCGTCTGCAAGCAACGTTAATGTATTTTTTGACTTATCAATAATCATAGAAAATACTGCTTTATTTACCTTTAACCTGTCATTGGGCTTAATGACTGATTTATTATTGAGCCCATTACTTTTCTTCAATAAGTCGACAGATGAATTATATTTTTTTGCAATTGATGCAAGTGAATCTCCTGGTTTTACCACATAAATAGTCGAATGTTCATCAATTATAGGAGAGAAAAGTATCGCCGCATTTAAATCACCATACATATTAATCGCTTCTCTAATTAAGTTACTATTCGGATAATTATCTTTAATAAGTTTTAACAGGTGCCGTGCCTGCAGGTATTGATTTTCATCTTTTCTGAGTCGTGCAAGTTGAAAAAGAGCATCATCGACATATTCACTGGTACCATATTTTGAAATGAGCGTATTAAGGCATTGTACCGCTTTACCATATTCATTCTTCTTACCGTATGAATCACCCATCCAATAGAGGGCTAAACTATCAGCATAATCACCTTGTCCCGCGGCCAAAAGTTCATCTGCATAGAAAATAGATTTCTCGTAATTACCGGTCGCATTATTGCCCTGTATAAGATAAATAAGTGACTCTCCGCCAATATCCTTCGTTTTTAAACGGTCATATACTTCCTCAAAGACAGGTAGTGATTGTGTTACTTCACCCTGACCGTACATTTTTTTTGCTTTAATAAAATCATTATGTCTTTTCACTGTACGCACCTTCATACCGACAAGCAATATAACCGTTATCGCTACAAGTGAAAGCATTACAAGTATAGTCTTATTTTTCATGTGCACGTTTCCTCTCTAAATTAAGTCTCTTTTCGAAACGTCTTGCACGGGTATAATAGTGAATTTCACGCAATAGACCATATACTACGTAGAAAAGAAACATAAAAAACAAGAACAGCTCAGTGTGAAATATAGCAATACTTGTACCCAAGACAACAGTAACAAGATTAATAAACGGCTTACCTTTGACTATTATCATGCTTTTTAGTGCAGGATACTTGATGTTGCTCACCATCAGAAATGATAGAAACAGCATAAAAAACGGCAACACCATATCAATAGAAAGCCACGGAAATTCGGACCTCAGCAAAATGACCGAAGCAAGAAATCCACTTGCGGCAGGTGTGGGCAATCCAACAAAATTTCGTTTCTCGAACAGCACCGTATTTAGATTAAAGCGCGCTAATCGTAGAGCGCAACATACCGAATAAATAAACGCAACCGCTATTCCAATGCGGTTAATATCTTTTAAAACAACTGTATACATTAATATAGTTGGCGCAATACCAAAGGTCACTAGATCAGCTAAAGAATCATATTCCACACCGAACCTGCTTGTTGCATTAACAAGACGTGCAACCTGCCCATCAAGAAAATCAAATAGCATACCGGCAACAATCACCCATGCAGCGATATAAAATTCGCCTTTTAACGCAAATGTCATTGACAGAATACCGCAGAAAAAGTTCACGGACGTAAATAAATTCGGAAGAATATACAAATTCTTATTCTTAAGCTTATTCTCCACTAGCCCTCCTTACCCCTAGAATGGTAAGCGCACCTTTTACCTTATCACCTTTTTTCACTGCTATATTATATGTAGAATCAAACGTTATCTCTACCCGCGACCCGAATTTTATTAACCCATATCGTTTACCTGACACAACACAGTCCCCGACCTTTGGGTCGCACACTATTCTTCTGGCGATCAAACCGGCAATTTGCTTAAGGATAACCGCTGTTTTGCCATTTTCAACACAAACGGTATTACTTTCATTTAATTCCGATGCCTCATCAACAAACGCTGCTTTAAACTGTCCTTTTTTGTACTGTATATACTTCACAACACCGTCAATAGGCGCATAATTAACATGCACATTAAATATGGACATAAAGATACTCACTCTTCGAGCATCTTTTTTCAGTAACGTATCATCTTTAATATCCCGAATATCTACCACAAGCCCGTCTGCAGGAGACAAAATGATACCGTCTTCTTCAGGCGAAACACGAACAGGGTCTCTAAAAAAGCATGTTATAAACACACACAGGGCAAAGCACAAAAGTCCCAAGTATATGTTAAATACTACTAAGACGAGACCTATAAAAAATGAGAGAAGGATATGAGGATACCCTTCCTTAACTATTCTTATTTTCATATCTAAGATACGCTCCATATAAACGTTGTCATTATAGCCGTAAGAGCCCCGTAGTCAAGAAAAATAAGGAGATACTCAATCTAAAGTGGGCACGAGTTAACAATCTAGTATCCTGCCCCGTTAATTGCTGGTATACTATCTATTTAATAACTGAGAGACACCAAATGTTAAAGATAAAGAACAACAGAAGATATATATTCGCAAAACTTATCGCATTGGTAACCTTGCTTACAGCTTTAACCGTGTTCTATTTTTTTTCTCTGCCAAACAGGATCGTGTACAAAAAAGATATTGCCAGGCATGATATATCGATACTATTTGACCGTGCGCTTACACTATTTGAGCTAGATAACACCTTTTACCCATCAACAGCTCAGGGGCTTTCAGCTCTTTACATCAAACCAAGAACGAATCCTAAACCATCAAATTGGAGAGGCCCCTATATACGAAAAAATATTTTGAATGATCCCTGGAAAAATCCATATCAATATACCTGCCCGGGGGAACATAATCGAAATATGTATGACTTGTATTCTCTGGGACCGGACGGAATTGTGAGTAGTGACGATATTGTAAAAAGACGTTAAAAATTACTCATCGCATACACCGCGCCGGTGAAAATGCTTTACACACCGGGGCGGTGAGATCTTCACCCACTAGATTTTTCGGATTAATCCTTCAAAATCATCCTCCAGAGAACACTTCAAATATGGCAAATTCGCATAGCTTTGCAGGCGGCTATTACAGTCTCACTACCTCTTTTTTAAGAATTCCTTGAGATAAATGCCGGTATAAGACTTTTTGACTTTCATAATATCTTCAGGCCGGCCGGCAGCGACAATATTCCCTCCGCGCGCACCGCCTTCAGGGCCAAGATCAATAATATAATCTGATGTCTTTATCACATCAAGATTATGTTCAATAACAATTGCGGTATTGCCCATATCAGTAAGCCTGTGCAGAACATCAAGCAGTTTTTGAACGTCCGCAAAATGAAGCCCTGTAGTCGGTTCATCAAGAATATAGATCGTTTTTCCGGTAGCTTTCTTTGATAGCTCTGAAGAAAGTTTTACTCGTTGCGCTTCACCACCTGATAATGTTGTTGCTGATTGACCAAGCTTTATATAACCGAGCCCAACATCACTCATAGTTTTCAATTTATCTTTAATTGCCGGAATATTCTTAAAAATCTGCAGTCCCTCATCAACCGTACAGCTTAATATTTCGTTAATGTTTTTTCCCCGGTATTTTACCTGTAACGTTTCACTATTGTACCTTTGTCCTTTACAGACCTCGCATTCAACATAGACATCAGGCAAAAAATGCATCTCAATTTTTATTATCCCATCGCCTTTACAGGCTTCACAGCGACCGCCTTTAACATTAAAACTGTACCGTCCGACACCGTATCCTCTCATCTTCGATTCAGGTAATCGTGAAAAGAGATCGCGTATATGAGTAAATGCACCCGTATACGTTGCGGGATTTGAACGAGGCGTTCTCCCAATGGGTGTTTGATCAATAACCGCTACCTTATCAACATGTTCTATCCCTTTAATCCCATCGTGTTTCCCGGGCTTTACCCGAGATCGATTAAGTTTTTTCTCGAGCCCTTTACGTAACACGTCATCAACCAACGTACTTTTTCCTGACCCAGAAACACCCGTTACCGCAACAAATACACCTAACGGAATACTTACATCAACATTTTTTAGATTGTTTTCACGGGCATTTTTTACAACAAGCTGCTTATCTGCATGGATCTTCCTTCGTTTCTTTGGCAATGCTATCTCAAGATCACCTCGAAGGTACTTGCCGGTAAACGATTCTTTTGATTTCAATATGTCTTGAAGCGAACCTTGCGCGACAATATGTCCTCCCGCGGCACCTGCCCCGGGCCCCAGATCAATGATATGATCAGCATCACGCATTGTTGCCTCATCATGCTCGACAACGAGTACGGTATTGCCCAGGTCACGCATACGCTTTAATGTCGCAAGCAGCTTTTCATTATCCCGCTGATGCAAACCAATACTCGGCTCATCAAGTATATAGAGCACCCCAACCAAACCCGAACCGATCTGTGTCGCAAGACGTATACGTTGCGCTTCACCGCCTGAGAGCGTACCGCTTTGACGGTCCAGCGTGAGATATCCTATCCCCACATTGGTCATAAAACCTAACCGTTCAGTGATTTCTTTTATAACTTCGTGCGCAATAGTTTTTTCCTGCGCGCTCAATTTTATTTTTTCAAAAAAAACTTTTAAATCCTCGACGGCAAGAGCGCATAACTCAACGATCGATTTTTCCTTTATTGTTACCGCGAGACTTTCAGCCTTTAAACGTGATCCTTTACAGTCAGGACAAACCGTTTCATTCATATAATCCATAAATTGTTTTTTAATATATGAGCTATCCGTTTCATGAAAGCGCCGTTCAAGGTTCGGTATAACGCCTTCAAATTCTATGTCCCTGTATTGCGGATAACCACCATGCCAGAACTGCACACTGATCTTCTGACCTTTACTACCGTACAGCACGATATCCTTCACTTCATCTGAGATATCTTTCCAGGGCATCAATAAATCAAAGCTGTAATACTCCGAAAGCCCTTTTAAAAGCCTGCGGTTATAATAAAGAAACGGTTTATCAACATACTGCCATGGATATATCGCGCCATTTTCAAGCGAAAGCTCTTTATTTGGCACAATAAGATCGACATCAATATTCATTCTCGTTCCGAGCCCATGACATGCCTGACATGCCCCGTACGGTGAATTAAACGAAAACATTCGTGGTGTAAGCTCGCTAAAACTTACTCCGCAATCAGTACAAGAATTGAGTTCACTTAAGTATCGTTCTTCTTTTTTCGTGTTTTTTACATCCAGAACAAGTAAGCCCTCACCCAGCTTAAGTCCTATTTCAATAGAATCAGTCAGCCGTGACCGGACCTCCGGCTTAATAACGACCCTGTCAACAACAGCTTCGATGGTGTGCTTCACATTTTTATTGAGCTTTATTTCTTCATTAATATCATAGACATGAGAATCAACACGAACCTTTACAAACCCTTCTTTACGTATATAGTCAAATACATGCTGATGCTCACCTTTTCGACCGCGTATCATCGGAGCAAGAATATCAAGACGGGTCCCCTGCGGAAGAGCCATAATACTATCAACGATCTGCTGCGAAGACTGTTTGTTGATCTTTTTCCCGCATTTCGGACAATGAGGTATCCCCACTCGAGCAAAAAGGAGTCGCATATAATCATATATTTCAGTGGTTGTACCTACTGTTGAACGGGGATTTGAGCCAGCGGTACGTTGTTCTATAGATATTGCCGGTGAAAGACCTTCAATATAATCGACCTCTGGTTTCTGCATTTGCGCTAAAAATTGACGTGCATACGCTGAGAGACTCTCGACATAACGCCGCTGTCCTTCAGCAAACAATGTATCAAACGCTAACGACGATTTTCCCGACCCCGATAGACCGGTTATCACCACCAATTTATCGCGGGGTATCGTCAGATCGATATTCTTAAGATTATGTTCCCGTGCACCTTTAATAAAAATATTCTCTATGGGCATTATGTACCTTTATCCAATCAATAATGCATTTTTGTAATCTTTAATCCTAAGTCATTATATAAATGCATGTCAATACTGTTCTCATATATTCTAGCTCCTGAAAAGTGTAAATTAAAATGCCGTAGGTATAAAGGGAAGCGTTCCATGCCCGGAAACGTTATCCTCAGTGGTCCTAAACAGGAAACACTAGAGGAAAGGATCAAGGCATGGAACAATACCATGGCACAAAGCATAGTAGAAAAGGCAAGCATTTGAATAAGGAAGAGAGATTGATGATT
>Ga0207996_1000080_pt1 | contig 85497 bp, 82 predicted proteins | sample AntAceMetag02UKG_FD_184773 | JGI IMG/M metagenome (GOLD analysis project Ga0207996, IMG submission 184773) | Saline lake microbial communities from Ace Lake, Antarctica - Antarctic Ace Lake Metagenome 02UKG (SPAdes) (version 2) | ecosystem: Environmental > Aquatic > Non-marine Saline and...
CTTATTGCACTCTCACTCACGCCCAAACTGTTGGCAGCCTCTGTGTTTGAATAACCCTGTTTCTCAACAAGATTGACAGCCTCTTTCTTGAACTCTCTTGTGTATCTCTTTTTAGTTTTCTTAACCACTGTAACACCTCCTGTGTGGTGACTATAATTCGCACACTTTTAGTGTCTACTTTTAATCTACCATTCCACACCATGGCTAAGAAAAAAGATACGAAAAAGAAAGATGACAAGAAAAAATCCTGTGACAAAAAAGCGTGCAAAGCTAAAGACGTAAAGAAAGGGAAAAAGAAGGACAAAAAGAAGAAAAAATAAATACATTACTCTACCGTGCAGTGGCTCTCAGCTGCACGGTAAGTTTATAAAAAAAATGTAAGCTCAGATCAAATTGCCAGTCTTAAAGCAGTGGCTTTCCAAATTCTTTTATCTGTTGTTTCATTCTTTCTAATTCGACATTACCCGACACGAGCACTTGCGAGTCAGGCCTACAATCAAGGTTCCTTTTGCGACCGCAGTACTTTACAGTGTGGAGGATAAGTTTCATAGTTTCCCGTCTGGCCAGATGCTTATCATCGGATTTAACAATCCACCAGGGACTCATCCTGGTATTGGTCTTTTGCAGCATAATGAGTTTTTTTCAGTGAATTCATCCCAAAGGTCCTGTGCCTGCAAATCAACTTCAGAGAGTTTCCATTGACGTAAAGGATCATTGCGTCTGCGCTCAAAACGTTTTGCCTGTTCTTCTTTAGAGACTGAGAAATAGAGTTTCAGGAGAATTGTCCGTCCCGCGTCCAGTATAAAATTATTTTCATACGAAAGAACCTTTTTCAGAAAACGTCTATACTGATCATTAGAACAAAATTGCATAACCGGCTCCACCATGGCCCGATTATACCAGGATCTGTCGAACAACACTATTTCGCCGGCCCGCGGAAACTGCTCGATATAACGTTTCATATGCAGTTCTGTCCGCTGCACATCATTGGGTTTACCAAGAGCAACCACACGATAATGCTTTTCGTTCATATATCGTGTCACTCTGCGTATGGTACCACCCTTTCCTGAAGCATCACGTCCATCAAAAAGAATGATCAGCTTTTTTCCAGTTCGTTCCAAATGGGCCTGCATCTTAATAAGCTCTGCCTGATAGATCTTCAGTTCCTGTGACTTGTAATATTTAATAAGAGATGCCTTAACAATCTCTTCCTTATGCTGGTCTTTAAGAATTGAGTAAATCCGGTCGTGATAGTAGTTGTCGACTTCTGGCTCACTTGGGACACCATCAAGCTTTCTCAGTACATCTTCGATGGTCTTGGTTTGTTTATTGATTTTCTTATCCACTGACAAAAATCCCTCTTGCGATACGCAACCCTCATCCGGCTGCAAGAAATAAAAAAAACACAGTATTTTAAACTTATCATGCTACATATCAGACAATTGTTAGAATCATGTTAGGATTTGTAATTATTTGATCTTTTTTTCCAATTTTTTTCTAATCACTCTCTCACAAAAAACAAATAGAGTGGTGTTACCTTACTCGTGAATTCAATGTACATGAGAAGAAAGAAAAGGAGAACAAAATGGAAATACCACAAAATTGCGGTCTGTTAGAAACAGCATTGGAAAATGCTGCTAAAATTATCTGTACTATGAAATGCGGACTTTGCCCGATTAGAGAAGATAATTTCTCAGGATGTCCTTATATCTGTGACGAAGAGATCCGTCCTTGGAAATGCTGGGTTGTCCACCTGCGGGAAATATCCACAGCACCATCAAGTCAGCATTCTTAGACAGGTGAATGAAGAGTAGGATAGTGCTTCAATGCTATAGATTTACCGTTTGGGGCAAAAAAATAACATCAGTTGTTTCCTCAACTGTGTCCCTGTGCGGACGAAAAGAACCCGTCGTTTTATCCAGCCCCTGTAGCAGATACCTGTAATCATTATACAGGGTGCTGATCAAATCGGATTTATTATGGTTAATGATCAAACGAATGGGAACCTTCGCCATGGTGAGCATTTCATAATCCGTTACTGCATCACCAACTACGAGAATCGGTTCTGCTTTTATATAGTCATGAATAACTTTGACCTTTCCTTCACGATAGGTCAGTGGATATTCAGTCGCTAATTCAGTAGTAAAGAGATTTTCTCTATCACGTTGAAGACGGATTCCAAATATATTCTCCTGCCTGACCGGGAGATCAAAAAACAGAACGGTAGCCTTTACAATCCATTCTGCACTCGCCGAGACAATACAGCAACGAATACCAGCGTATTGCAGGGAATTCATAAGATCAAGCATTTCTGGCTGTTGTCGCAACCCTGTTTCCCAACAAAGATTGAAAGAACCGATGGTATCATAATGACAGACCCTTCTTTTCTCTGTCCGAATAGGCTCCCTGAGAGCAGACACAAGTGCCTGGCATGTAATCTCATCAACTTCATCAGTGCTGAACCCTGCAAGAAGACTTGCCAGAAATGATAGAGTATGTCGTGGCCCCAAACTCGGTATTTTTCGAGCCTCCGAGCAATACCAGAAAAGAAGATCTGTAAACTCAGAACGCTTGGACTGAAGAAGCGCCTGTTCCTTCCGGTTTTGGAGAATAACAGGCCAAAGCTTTTTATAGAGAGTCAATATGCGATCTTTCACCAGGGAAAATGATTTTCCACCAATGTTTTCTTCAACATCTGGAAAAAGATTTGCCAGATGTTCGGGAGAAATACGGAAGTGAAGCCCGGAAAGCTGAAAACGGAAGACAGCTTTTCCCACATCTCCATAGATACAGGTATTATCAAAATCAAAAACTGCCGCCATACTACTTGCAGCAGGCACTTCCTGTACACAAGTAAGCCAGCTTCTAAGGATGTGATAATTAAAGGGAGACCAGTTTCTTGGCTTCAGACAGAGTGGTTCAGAGTATTGTTGGCGATGGAGGGAGAACAGGTCAGGATTCTTCTGCTCAACGCTTTGATAATCAACGCTTTCAGGATAGCATATTTTAAGCACATCTCTATACATTTCTTATATAAACTCAGTCATTTGAGCATTCTCCTTCGGAAACGAAATCCCACACATCAACAAGAAGGCGGGCATTAGCTGGCATTCCTGTCAACTTCAAGGAACGAAAAAATAGGATCACAGAAATAATAGGCAACACTAAACAAATAAAGAGGTATACGTATATGTAAAACATCGTAATAACACCAATTGTTGAATACCCTCTATCCTGAGTAGCAGTATAGAGTGCTGATAATACAATTATGTTTCAGATAAGGTATTTTTTAATCAGGAACTACAAATCAAAAAAAATCTAACACCACACAATGAAGAGCACATAGGCGCTCACCTCTATCAAGTTATTTGATATTTGTTTATCTGCCCCCTTTCTTCCCATAAAAAACCAACTTCATCCATAAGAGTCTCTTCCTTAACAACACTCACCCTACTAGTATCATTGACAAAAGCACTTCCATCAGGTTTATGCTTTTTATTAAGAATGATCCTCTGCTTATCAGAACAGATACAAAACCCCTTCTTACCAAAAAAATAGATACTTTCCTGCGGTACCTCCACCAGATCAATCAGCCTGTCAAAGGCTGCTCTGGCATTCGATGTCACACTGCTAATATCTTCTGTATGGATTATTATTGTCCCTCTTTCCTGAAACATTTTATCCATAACAAGTACCAACCGTGCAGCAACATTTGGCGTAAACCGACCATGCAGAGTGATATGCAGATTACCGTGTACCTTATGTGTGCAGATTCGGGTTAATTTCCTCATGTGTATCTCCTGTCTGAGTTTTCTTTTTACTTCATGCGAATCCATTCATTCATTGTCGCATTCCATATAACAGGAACAGTGTTAAAATTAGATTTGGTTTTTATTATAAAATTGTTATTTTTCAGGCCTGAAAGCGGCCACATGGGGAGAACCATGTTCTTTTCTCAAACATCAACCATTTACCGTTTGAAATGACCTGCTATCAGTATGCGCTGTACCGACATTTTGATCTGTATTGTTAAAAAGAAAACGATCTGTGAAGACAAATGGCTGCCCGGAAGCCGGTTCAACACTGAGACTTATTGCATCTACCCTGAGGGATTTACCGAGAACCGGTGCAAAGGCATTCAGCAGAGCCGTATGAATAATCCGTTGCTCAAAGGTATTAGCGATTCTCACGGTAAGGGTAATATGGAAACGAAAACAATCGAGGACATAGGGATAGCCCCATTCTACAAGATACTGTTTCTCTGTATCAGTAAGTATCTCGGCCCGGCGCCTGGCAAGTTCAATACGGTTCATAGGAGCTCTGAATCTATCAAAACTTCTGACACAGGAGGCAGCAAACATATTTAGCTGCAGAGACTGTTCTGCAGGACAGAGACAGAAAAAACCGTTCAACTGACAAATTACCAAAGGAGATGTACAGAACGTTTCATATTCGTTGCTAAATTTCTGCAGAGCAGACCGTAAATCAGTATCACTCTTGCCATGGGCAAGCCGGAAGGGTGCCTTGAGTGTTGCATGCAGGCCATAACGTCTGGGAGTACTGGTGAGTTCATAGAGCCTATCCTGATTAACACCTGAGAAATGATCTTGACTGATCTTTTTGCCAGTAAGAGCATCACTTCCCAACCATTTGCATGCGATGGAATACAAAAGGGATGAGGGAGCAGGTGTATAGTAAAGAGCAAAACGCATCCTGTTACTCCTTTGCTAAATTCTTGAAAAACAGACCTGCTTATCTGTTCTAAAATGCTCACGGGCAAGCCGAAGAAGCGTATCTTTTCCAGCACCACTCGGCCCTGTGACAAGTACTATTTCCACTGGAATATCCTATCATAAATTACTCATTTGCGTACAGAGTAAGAAAACGATTCACATCACGAAAATCATCAAGGCGCTCTTTCAGGGTTTCATGATCCCAGTCCCACCATGCTGTTTTTTCAATACCATCCCGAATAGTGTTGTGAAAACGGCTGCGAATCTCTTTTTCCGGAACACCGGCAACGATGGTGTAGGCTGCCACATCATGAGTAACCACGGAACCGGCACCAATGATGGCACCATTACCAATGGTCACACCGCCCATGATTGTTACGCCGTGTCCTACCCATACATCATGACCTATAACAACCTTTTGCGCTTTACGACCTGCAAAGAATTCAGCATCATCTTTTTTGGCAACTCCATACTGTTTTTTCCTGTACATAATATGATGCTGACTAACCCAGCTCATAGGATGATTACCGGGGTTAATTCGTACATCCGAGGCAATATTGACAAATTTTCCGATTGTACTGTATACGATGGAACTTCTCTCCATGACATAGGAATAATCACCCAGACTGGATTCAACACATTCCACATAGTCACGAATCTCTGTGTACCTGCCAAGTTCCGATTCAATGACCCGTGCCTTTTCTGAAATCATCGGGAAAGAGCCTAATGTGACTTCAGGTTCCGGGTTATGGGACTGGATATAGACCATGATTACTCACCGCACAAACAGCCGGTACCGTTATAGACCGCTGTCCCCTCTTTCAGTGTAAGAATGACTCTTGGGATAGAACTGTCTTCAATGACGATGATATCCGCCAACTTTCCCGGGATAATTTCACCACGGTCATCAAGACCTGCAAGACGCGCTGGTGTGCGACTGACCATATCAAAACAACGTTCAAGGGATATACCCAGCTCCTTATGAGCTGCATAGGGTGCCTGCAGCATGGAACTGGGATGATAATCGGAACAGAGGAAATCACAGGCATCTGCAGCAATCAGTTCCCTGGCCGAAATGTTGCCGCTCTGGCTTTGCCCACGCACTACATTTGGAGCGCCCATACCCGTAGCAATTCCATTTTTTTTCGCATACACCGCCACATCAACCTCCAGGGGAAACTCAGAGATTGTCACACCAAGATCTTTGAGCAGGTCAATCTTTTGCGGGGTGTCATCATCATGGGAAAGCATTACCAGTTTATGTTTTCCCCCAAAGGCAAGGAGGTCTTCCATCACCGCAAAGGCCCTTGCCTGTCCCCGAAGTTTCTGATGAATTATCTCATCGGCATTGGTATCTGATAACTTGTAAACGGGAAGATGAAATTTTTTCCACTTTTCAATGGATTTAAACTGGCCCTGTCCCGGTGTATGATCCATTACAGAAAGCATCTGCACGGATCTGTCTGCTATCAGCTCTTTAATGACTGCAACAGATTCAAAAGAAGTCACCTCAAAGCGTGCATGAACCAGGTTGTCCACTGTAAGCCGCTCCTGATTTGCCTCTGTAATTTGTTCAATAACCTGAGCTGCTGCCTTGGTGGCCCGATATCCGGTAATAGCGGCATCATTAAAGCCAACTGCATGAAACATGGTAGTAATCCCTGCCATTGTCAGTTTTTTATCCAGCTCCACCAGGGCCGAAGCAATGGGAAAATGAGCACCCGGCCGCGGCTCGATCTCTTTTTCAACCGCATCAGAATGCAGATCCACAAAACCCGGGACAATGAGCCTATCTCCCAAATCATAGGCAACCGGTTGTGATCGATGGGGAACAATTTCTTCTATTATCCCCTGATGAATTATAATATCAGACGGTTGAATTCTGCCGCCTGTTAGTACTCGGCTGGACCGTAAGACAAAGTGCATCAGGCAACCTCCTGCAGCAGGAAAAATTTAAGGTCTTCCTGGTTCATAGTTTTCATTATAATCAAATAAATTTCTTTCGTATTACGGCACTGAGCCGATCAATGAGCCAGACGGTCACCACAATGATGAGAATTATGGTTGTAACATCAGCATTTTCAAAGGAACGCACCTTATCAAACAGATAAAATCCAATTCCACCAGCCCCGACAAAACCAAGAATTGAGGCACTGCGTACATCGGACTCGAAACGATAAAGGACCATGGAAACAAAATGAGGCATGGTCTGCGGCAGGACCGCATAGACGATAATCTTAGGGAAACTTGCCCCGGTGGCCGCAAGAGCCTCAACTGGCCCTGGATCTATGGCTTCGTTCCCTTCGGCTAGAAGTTTACATAAAACCCCAGCTGTATGGACACCGAGTGCGAGAATTCCTGCCATGGGTCCAAGCCCCACAGCGGAGACAAAAAGCAGTGCCCAGACAATTTCATTAATGGAACGGAAAACATTGGCCACCAGCATGGCAATCGAATAGATGATACGCCGTAAACTTCTTGCAAGGATCCCCCTTCCGGGGATAAGAATTTTAAGGATATTTCTGGAAGCAACAAGAGACAGTGGAAATCCTACCGCTATTGATAAAAACAGGGCAACCACTGCCATTTCAATGGTTTCAAACATGGCCTTGGCATACAGACGGATATCACTGACAATAAAAGATGGGGGAAAGAAACTCGACCCTTCAATCTCTGGATTGCCGACAACGTATGATCGCATATATCCCCAGCCATCAATAAAGGAGGTGACGCTCATCTCAGTGTTAAGCCAACTCACAAGATAGACACCGCCTAGTAGCAGTAATGTCACGATTGTTTGCCACTTGAAAGGAGATGCATGTCTTCGTAAATAACCCGGAGTGATCGGTAAAGTAGTCATTGCATTTTCTGGTAAAAGGAAAAATCGTCGCCGTGCGCTGGATATGTAAATCCAGCACACGACAGGGGAGAACCCAAAACGATTAGTTTTTTGCAACTTTCAAAGCTTTTTTCAAAACAATCAGCTGCCTGATACCGTCATACAGATGATCATCAGCCTTCTGAAATCCTGCGATTTTTAGTTTTTCCAGGCCGTCCTTGTCTGTATAGGAGACAAATGCTTTCTGTATCGCTTTTTTCAGAGACTCCGGCAAATCCTTACGAACAGCCATAGGCGAACCGGGAATAAGATCAGAGGTCCAGATAATATTAAAATCCTCTTTCTTCCAATGGGTTCCAAGACCACGGTCAAAATCGAGATCATTGGTGGAGGCGCCGTCTATTTTTCCGGCCTTCACAGAGAGAATAGAGGCCTCATGACTACCTGAATAGACAACCCTGCCGAAATAGTTTGTCGGATCAATATTGATTTCATTAAAATAAACCGTTGGCACCAAAGTACCGGAGGTGGAATGGGGATCGGTAAATGCCCATTTCTTCCCTTTCAGGTCAGCAAGTTTTTTCAAACCGGAACCGGTCTTGGTAATAATATATCCATGATACCCGGCAACTCCACTCTGACCGACCTCTACCACCAGTGCTTCAGCATTGGCTCGTTTTGCAGCTTCGACGTATGACTTGGGCCCGAGATAGGCAAGGTCAATATGACCATGCTGCATTCCAGTGATCACACCGGCGTAATCACCCGCCACCTGCAGTTTCACTTTAAGACCAAGCTCTTTTTCAAGATGATTCACCAGGCCACCGAAACTATCGGACATATTTCTGGACGACGCCACAGGAATCACGCCATAGGTGATTTCAGTGGGCCAGTCCTTCTGGGCCAAAGTATTCGTTACACTCATCGCTGTAACCATGAGCATCATCACTACAGTCATTAGTAGTCTCTTCATTGTACTGTCTCCTTTTTGCTGATTATTGGTTATAAGTTATGCTGCTATTGCTATTTGATCGCCAACTTCCTGTCTCTGACGACTCTTTTCAGGAATGCCCTGAATCTTATCCAGAATGCATGTTCTTTTTTTCTCTGCCACTGCAGAACTGTTATTCTCATAAATGGTATCAAGATGACGATCCTGCAGCTCATCAGGAGTACCATCAAAGGCAATGCCTCCAGCAGCCACACCGATGATGCGGCCGCAATATTCACGTGCGAAATCGAGATGATGGAGGTTACTGATAACCGTAACACCATAGGTTTCATTCACCCGACGCAGAACATCCATCACCTGTACGGCACTTTTGGGATCAAGAGCTGCCACCGGTTCATCTGCCAGCAGGACATCAGGCTCCTGAGCAAGAGCTCTTGCAATGGCCACTCGCTGCCGTTGTCCACCGGATAATTCATCACAGCGTTTCATGGCAAGATGTTCAATTCCCACCACCTGCATATATTCATAGACCTTATCCAGCTCTTCGGTTTTATAGAACTTGGTAAGGGCACGCCCCAGAGGAATATTTTTCAGCATTCCACTCATCACATTGTGGAGAACACTCAGGCGATTGACCAGATTATAACCCTGAAAGATAAAACCTATGCGGGATCGCAACTCGCGTAGATTACTCTTATTAATCAAGCTGAGGTCATGACCAAAAACCTGGTACTGTCCCTCCAACACACGAATATTACCTATAATAGACATGAGAAGAGTGGACTTCCCCGCGCCGGATAAGCCTATGACGCCAAGGAATTCGCCCTTTTCAACATGGAAAGAAATATTTTCAAGAATTGGTACATTCGAATAACCGAGATTCACTGCATCTAATGATATCATTGTCTTGTCCCTGTATAATTTTGAAAAACCGGTCGGCCACACTCAGGAAAAAACCCGACTGGTTAGGAGAAGAAGACTGGTTCCCTATTGAACCGTCTAACAATAATGAGGAAACTACAGTGAGAGTATTAGAGAGGGGTTAGTAATGTGTCAGAAGTTGTTTATAAAAGTGTGAGAGAAATATTAGGTTATGAACAAACTGCTTACTGACTACATTTTAAGAAAGCATATCACTAAATTACTGTCTCCATTCTTATCGACGGGCAGGCCTCTTGACAACCACAATGTGGTACTTAAAGTTTTACCTAAGGTGGTTAATACCTGAACTCAACCCATAGGAGGTTACTATGTCTGGATATGATAATTTAATTTGGATTCGTGATAATGAAGGTAAAGAATATGTCTGTGAACTCGACGGTGTAAGAAAAGGTTTCAAAGATGGAGATGAACTTTCCAGTGAGGAACGCTGTTTCTGTTCCAATGTCAATGAAATTGTCGGCACCGAGCGCTGGTAGCAGATTCAAGGTGTTATAACTGAATGTCTGTATTCAACTTTAGCACTATTACTCAACAATTGGAGGATTCTATGGCTTATTCATGTAATACTTGCGGTGCAGTAGCTGAGGCACCTGGTCACCTCTGCAGCCCATGTGACGATAAAGAAGAATCATGCAGTTTCTGCGGGACACCTGAGGTGGACAGTAAACATGTGTGTAAAGATAAACTGGCTAAAATGAAGTTTGTTTGTGGTGGCTGTGGCAGGGTGGCACTGGAGGCTGAAAATGTCTGCTCACCTCAGCCCATTGTAAACTAAAAAGAATCACCTCCCTTTTTGTGGGGTTTCCTGTTTTGACAGGAGGCGGCTGGTTGTTTTTTTGGCAACCAGCCGCTTTTTTTTAAAAATTTGTTAAACTGCCGTTGTTTGCACAAACTGTACAATGGTAGTATGTAAAAAATCAAATGGAGAACCTCCTATGAAAGCAGTTGGAATTCACAAACACCTTCCCATCACCGATCCACAATCACTGGTCAACTGTGAACTTCCAGATCCTGTGGCAACAGGGAATGACTTGCTTGTACGGATCAAGGCAATCTCTGTTAACCCCGTCGACACCAAAGTTCGGGCTCCAAAAGAAGGCAACTACGATCCCGCAAAGATTCTGGGCTGGGATGCAGCGGGAGTCGTAGAAGCTGTCGGTGATAAAGTGACCTTTTTCAGCCCTGGCGATGAGGTCTATTACGCTGGTGACATCACCCGTCCCGGATCAAATGCGGAACTCCAGCTAATTGATGAACGAATTGTTGGAAAAAAACCAGAAACTCTCAGTTTTAAAGAGGCAGCGGCCCTTCCCCTGACCACTATTACCGCCTGGGAGTCACTCTTTGATCGCCTGAAAATCACTCCCAATGAAGAGAGTGAGAAAGTTCTTCTCATTATTGGTGGTGCCGGCGGTGTTGGATCTATGGCCACTCAGATCGCTAAAACAGTCGCCAAAGTCAAGGTTATTGCGACAGCTTCCCGTAAAAAGACAGTCGAGTGGTGCAGGAAACAGGGAGCTGACTTTGTTATTAATCACCACGAGCCACTCCTTCCCCAGATCGAAGAACTCAATATGAAGGTCGATTACATCTTCTGCTGCAACAACACCGACAAACACTGGCAGGGCATGGCTGAACTTATTCGGCCTCAAGGGAAAATCTGTACCATTGTGGACAATCAGGAGCGGCTTGATACAACTCTCTTCAAAACCAAAAGCCTTACCCATGTGTGGGAGTTTATGTACACACGATCCATGTTTAAAACCGATGACATGCAGCTACAGGGGGATCTCCTGAATCGCGTCTCAAAACTGGTTGATGATGGAGTTATTACCACAACGATGCAGGAAGATTTCGGGCCTATCAATGCGGACAATCTTAAAAAAGCCCATGCTCGGATAGAAGAGGGAAGTATGATTGGGAAATTGGTTTTAGGCTGGGACCTGAAATAGTCTCATTTCATTACATCTAACTCTTTTTTGTATGGCAGTATGCAGTATGTTTTCCACACTGCCATATGAAAAACATTAGCCACATTATCAGACAGATAACAAAATAAACAAGTGGAAACAGGGCAAGTTAGAAAATATTTCTTAAACTATGGCACCAAGCTACTTTGTGCCACCCTTGTCACCATCGACAGTATTATTTTCCCGTAATCCCTTTTTAAAAGCAGTGATGGATTTTCCCAGACCTTTCCCTAGTTCTGGTAACTTTTTACCACCAAAAAATAAGAAGGCAAAGGCTGCGATAACCATCAATTCCGGGGTTCCAATTCCAAACATTCTCCTTTCCTCCTTCTTTTTTTGCCGCTTCCTTTACCTAGAGAGATACAGGAGTGTTTTCTTGATTCTGAGCAGCGGACCCGCTGCTTAAAACTTCTATCAAAATTCTATGTAATCGTAGTCGACCACCTGATTGTCATTATCCCCTAGAGAGTTTTTTCGATAATAGACCATTTTATCAAAGGTGGGTTTATAGATAAAGATGACTGCATTTTCCTTTTTGGTAAACCCTTCTTTCTGGCTGGGAGGGTAGGATTTAAATAGGATCAGGTTGTCCGCATACTCCCAGATAACCACGGTTGCTATGCCTGCCAGGCTCTGCGAAGTCGTTTTCCGCTCTTCAAGTCTTGGCCCAAGCCCATGAAGCAGCCTATTGACAAAATCTTCACTTTGCAGCTGATCGATTGGCCCACTGTAATAATGCATGACAGAGATGAGCTGCTCCTCAAAGAGTTTGAACTCAATACGTTCAATCCCCTCTTGTGGCTGATTCAAACAAAAGAGCGTTACATGCCAGGAGTCTTCCTCAACAAAACTAACACCAGGAAACTGTTTCTCAATCACCGGAAAACGACTACCCCAGGGAACCCCTCTGTATCCAGCTACATCTTGGCCATAAGCTGATACTGCCCATAACACAAAAAAGAGCAGCATAAAGAAGAATATTCGTTTCATACCAAAGAACCAATATCTTCTGTTGCAAAAAGTGTTTCCTGCTCACTGGCAAGGAACTGAGAAGCAAGCATGGATATCTCCCGGTAAAAGGGAAGATTCGCCTTTTCAGAAACTTTGTCCAGAAAAGGCGGTACCCAGGCCAGAAGATGCTCCTGCAGAAATCGTTTTTTGATTTGACTCAAATTTCCAGCAAGCTCATCGTCACCATCGGTTTGAGCCTGCATTAACCGTTCATCAAGTTTCTGAACAAATTCAAATTCAGCCGCAATATGATCCGGCATTCCGCCAAAGGACGATTGATAGCTAAGACCAGTAGCCTCGACAAACTTCTTCACGGCGACAGTATCCGCACCCCAGAGTTTTCCATAATCACCATCATCACGAACACGATGGACTGACTCATGGGGCGATATAAAATGACCGGGCCCTATAAACAGACCCGTATATTCCACTACCAGTTCTTCAAGGAGTTCATCGGCTGGACGACTATAAAAATTATCCCCCAGATCAAGCCCTAATTCCTCTAGGACCCCCCGAAAATGGGGAGTCCTTATTTCCTCAAGAAAGTCAGAGGTGACTTCCTGCGCAAAAATTCGGGCCAGGAATCCATAGATACTCCCAACATGACTGCTGTTCTCTTCCATTTGTCACCTCTATTTCTTTTTACTTGTTAAGTTATACCTTACTGACAGTTACCACTTGATCCATCCAGCGATGTTGTCCACTGATAGGATCAGGATCATTTGAAATCAGCCAGTTTGGATGCACACCGTAGGTATCCCACCATTTCAGCTTCAGATCCGGGTCATTGTCGGTTCCCATAATGGATTTCTTCCCTGATCCATAGCGGCCGGATTCTGTCCTGCCAAGGTGGTAAGAAATCGCAATGGAGCCAGGAACAATCATCTCGTTTACGTAAGCCTTAATGGAGATTTCACCAATTTCCGAACTGAGTTTCAACATATCCCCATCTTTAACACCCAGCGACTTAGCCGTTTTTGAATTGATCCAGGCTGGATTATCATGGAACATCTCGGTAAGCCACTTACAATGGGTGGAACGTGAATGAATCTGTACAGGTACCTTGTAGGTGGTGAGCGTCAGTTGGTTTTTCCCCAGACCCACATGTTCTGGAATCGGCTTCCAGCTTGGAAGCGGTGCAAAACCTTTCCCTTTCAATATGGCTGAATAGAGTTCAAAATAACCAGTTTTATTCAGTTTATCCGGTTTGAATCCCTTATACACCTTGTCACCAAATTTCTGGGCGACGTACCCTTTATAGCTGTAATGTATCTTTTCGTAACCGTGCAGTTTTGCCTCTGCCTCGTCCTTGGCACCGGATTTCTTCCAGTTCCAGTAGACCCCTGTTGCCTCATCAAGAATAACGCCTTCCTTTTTCAGATCGGCTGCCTTAATCTCTTTTTTGTAACGGAAATAGTGAGGCTTCTCATTGGGGTCATGATAGACGCCATGTTTTTTCATATACTCGAATCCGCCACCGGGAAGATCTTTAATGACAGGGGTCATCTCGCAGGATTTCTGGACAAACTCTTTCATGGTATCAAAACCCATAGGCATGTCCATACGGTTAGCCAGGTCACAAAGTATATCACTGAAATTTCTGCACTCACCCAACGGTTCTACAGCGGGCTGCCGCAGTTCATATTCAGTCTGCTGAGTTGGGGCAACGGTGCCATCCCAGTCCCAACGCTCAAGATAACTGGTATCGGGTAGAATAAGGTCGGCCAGGCGGCTGGACTCATCATAGACGATATTTGAGGTGACCGTAAATGGCATCAGTTTTTCATCTGAGAGGATATCGATGTTTTCTTGACACTCACCGTTTACGTAAACCGGATTGTAACAGTACCAGAAATAGATATCAGGCCTGCCATGGGAACCATCTTTGATCATCTTCAACACAGTTTGACATTCACCATGGGTCGGTAAAGCAGAAACCGTGCCATTAGAAATCTTTAGTTTCTTTGCTTTCGGTTTAACCTTGGGGCCTTTTGGATATTTCCATGACGGGGCAACGCCTGGGCACCTGCCACCTGGATTATCAATATTACCCGTGATCATAGCAAGCATCTGTACTGCCCTTTCGCCATCGGTACCGTTATAATGGGCAACCAGCCCACGATAGCTAATCACTACTGCTGCCTTGGCATTAGCAAAATCTCTGGCGTATTTGCTTATGTTTGCGGCAGGAACACCACTGATCTTCTCGGCCCATTCCGGGCTATACTGTGCAAGATGTTCCTTGAGAGCAGAAATCTTCTCATCGACAGGAGTGTCCACATTTTCTGTGGCTCTGATATAGGTAAAGGCTTCGCGCTTATACAGATTCTCCTGCATAATGACATTACACATGGCCAGCGCAACAGCCAGATCGGTACCAGGTCTAACTGGTTCCCATTTTGTAGATTTTGCAGCAGTATAGGACAATCTAACATCAAAGGTGATTACCGGAACATTGCGCTCTACCTTGGCCCTTATCAATCTCTGAGATGTGGGAATATGATTAGTATGAGCTTCAAGAACCGCGGAACCGAAGTTCAACACATAGTCGGTGTTGTCAAAATCCCAGTTGTCATAATGCTTGCCCCAAGTCAACTCCTGGGCTGTCCATTTTCCGCCCTCACAGATAGAGGTGTGACCTGAGATGGTCTTGGAACCATAAGTTCCCATAAACACGGTCTTCGGCAATGCTGAAGAACTGCCCTTGGCCCGACCATAGTGGTACATGAGTTTTTCTGGATGACCGTCATCTCGAAGTTTTTTCATGCGAGTTGCAAGTTCGGTAAGTGCCTCATCCCAACTAATTTTCTTATATTTGCCATCTCCTCTCTTGCCCACTCTCCTCAGAGGGTAGAGGATACGATCCGGGAAATAGACCTGATTAACCCCAGCCTGCCCCTTGGAACAAATCTTCCCAAGACTGCGGATGGAATTTGGTTGTCCTTCAATCTTAACAATCCGGCCATCTTCAACAAAGGCAATTTTTGGATCCCTGGTTACACAACTGTAACAGACGGTGGGTACTGCCTTTCGTTCTTTACCGGTATCCGGGTTAAAATCCCTTCCCCCCATGGCAAGCTCCACAGAACCGGCCAGTGCATTGGAAACCATCCCCTTGCCGGCAGTCACTAATACACTGCTGGCAGCAGCCAGTTTCAACACGTTACGGCGGCTAAGTTTTTTCATTGTAATGTTCCTCCTGTATATCAAAAACGTATTTTTATAAGTTCAGCCTATTCAACGATATCCCTATACTCAGTAAGCTTGTTCTCCTTGGTAAAAGAGTAGTTGGCAAGCACACCATCTGGGTCGATGTAAAAGATATTAGGCATGGTCTTGGCATCATGCATCACCGTCGTCTTCTCACGATTTTCCAGGAGCTTGAATTCCTTGGCGAGTTTGGCAACATCACTATTAGGATCGTTGAGATCTCCAAAGATACGTGCACCGGGTGCGCAGGTATTGACACAGGCCGGGGTAATCCCCTCATCAAGGCGGTGTACGCAGGAAGAGCATTTAACGATGGCATTCTTAGTCTTGTCTTTCCCTGACAGTTTTCGTAAATTGTAAGTACGGGCACCATAGGGGCAGGCATCGATACACTTGCCACAACCTGTACAGGCATCATTATCGATCAAAATCAGGCCGTCAGGACGTTTATACGTTGCACCGCCACGATAGCGTATTTTTTTTCCTTCAGCAGTGACAAAGACACGGCGATCTTTCGGGTATTCTGGGCAGGCCGTGACGCAGGGAGGAACTGTCATATTTCCTACCTTTTCCGTCCCTTCGCAATGATTACATCGCCTTGGAATAAAATCGCGTTTGGTATCGGGATATTTCCCGCTTACCACCTGTTTAATAACGGTATTAAAAGCACCAAGCGGCACATCATACTCGGCCTTACAGGCAACAGTACAGGCCCGACAGCCAGTACAGAGGCGCAGGTCCATTATCATTATCCAGTGCGGCGCATTGACTTGTGCAGCTTCTGCTTCCTTTGGTTGCAGCAGGCTTACAGATGCGAGTCCGGCCGCAGCCAAAGATGCTCCGGTTACCCGAAGCATTTCCCTGCGATCATCTCTTGTGTTGGTGGTCATGACCTCCTCCTCAATTCTCTGTTTCAATTATGGCTCCAGTAATGGCTGGCCGATTTGGGAATTCCGCAGTTCACGGATTCCATTATTCTTTCAGGATCTTCCTTTTTTACTGCTGTCCCTCTTTGTCAGCCAACTCTTCAGCCAGAGGTTCGAGTTCATCAAAAACTGTGTAGACACTATTCAAGCCTTCATCAATCAGCATGATTGAATATTTTTTGTTGTGAACACCATTGCCAAATTCCACTAGGCTTAAAGCCTTTTGTCCAGTTGTTAGAAGTTTGTTAAATTCAGCTATCTGCTCTTCACTGAGTTGATCTTTGAGCTGGATGATCAGAGCCTCGGCACGTGCCATTTCTCCTTTGGCAAAGTTTACCTCTGGCTTGACCTCTTTTATCCAGTCGGCCAATAATTTTTCATGATCCTTTGTATGGCAATCGACACAGGACTTGGCAGACCCGCGAAGGATCTCTTCTCCCTTGTGCATCTCCGGTTTGTCATGACAGCCCTGACAGTTAGTCTTGACCGCATTCATGAGACTAGGTGTTTCAGGTACCCCGCCATAGGCAGCGCCAAGTAGAAGCGCCTTCTGTAAAGTGTGGTGGTCGGGATGACAGCTGGCACAATTCAAACGAGCCGATTCGACAAAGTCGCCTTCCTTATGCATAAAAGGCTGATGACAATCTGCACACTGGGCCTTTTGCTTGGTCACATGTTCTGTGTGCATAAGCTTCATTTCATATCTTTTTTCCAGCGTCGCCTTATCACTATGACATTTTTCACATCCCAGTGGAGTGAGTTCAGGATCACCAGTGATCACCTGATAGTGGCAACTCTCACAGGAGACTCCTGCTTTTTCCAGAGTCTGGTGGGTGATTATTACTTCATCAGGAACTGGCTCGGCGTCTTTTTTCTGTGACTGCAGCGGAGTGGTTGGGATTTCATGGCAAAGATTACAGGCAGCCCGGCCTTTGTTAAACTCTGTGTTTCTGAAATGACAGATATAGCATTGGGCTGCAGGGACCTCGAAATGCTTTCCATCACTGGCCTTGATATGACATGTAGTACAGTGCATTTCCTGACCGGGGATGGTCTTTTCATAATGGGCTTTATGGGTAAACGTGACCTTTTTTTCTTTACCGTAGGTGAGTTTTTTATCCATAAATGCTTCAGCAGGATGGCACTGGGCAGTAGAACAGGAGATATCGGCGATATGGGTGGCTCGGCGAACCTCCTTATCATCGGTGGAAAGATAGGTGAACAATTGTCCCAGTCCTTTGAATTTGGCATGGAGAGTCATTTTTTCGCCAGGTGCATAATGGCAGTCTACACAGCGCACTTCTTCCTTACCCGCCTTGCCGTGTTTATCAGCCAGCCAAGTCTTATAGGGCTTGTCCATAATATGACAGCTGGTTCCACAAAACTGCGGCCTGGCTGTATAGGACTCAACAGCAAAAACCATTGCAGCAGCTACTGCAACTGTCACAACAACGAGCAACAAAATCCCCTTCTTCATGCAAACATTCTCCTTTGGTAGACAAAATAATAGTATTATCCAAACAGCTATTGCACAAAGGGTGCCACAGTAAATTAGTTGAAACTACAGGGAAAATTAAATAATACACGGGTGGATTGCTTAAAAAATAGACAGATCACTGTCTATTTTTTAAGCAGAGGGGAGTTTTTTTCTGAGAGTCATTCGATTGATGCCAAGAAGGTTGGCGGCCTGTACCTGGTTACCGTCACAGAGATCAAGGGCCTTTTTGATCAGGATTTGCTCAACTTCTGACAAGAGATGATGGTAGGGGCGTGATTCATCCCCTTTGATTAAACTGTCGATCTGCATGGAGACGACCTGTTCAAAATCCCCGCCAGATCCAGACCGGTTCTGGAGGACACAATCCTCAGCTGAAAGAACCCTGGCCTTCGAGAGGACAATAGCTCTGCGGATAGTATTTTCGAGTTCCCGGATATTACCGGGCCAGGAATGGCAAGAAAGCTTTTCAAGTGCCTTATCACTTATCCCTTCCACCGGCAGAGACACTTGACGGCCATAACGGGAAAGGAAGTAGAGGATTAGATCCGGCAAATCTGTGATGCGTTTCCTGAGCGGCGGAATATCGATGGTCAACACGTTAATTCGGTGCAGCAAGTCAAGGCGGAAAAGCCCATCCTCAACCATTTTTTCAAGGTTCCGATTGGTGGCAGCGATAATTCGTACATCGGTTGTGAGTCGTTTGTTGCTCCCCAGTCGCTCAAAGCTACCATCCTCCAGAACCCGAAGAACTTTTGCCTGAGCTCCAAGTGGCAGTTCCCCGATTTCATCGAGAAACAAAGTACCGCTGTCACACTGCTCGAAACGACCTATTCGCTGTTTACCGGCACCGGTAAAGGCACCTGTTTCATAGCCAAACAGCTCACTTTCCACCAGTTCGTCAGGCAGGGAGGCACAATTCACCACCATAAATGAGGCGTCTTTACGTGCGCTGTGCTGCAGGATGGCCCGGGCAGTTAGCTCTTTTCCGACTCCGGTTTCACCTGTAACAAGAACCGGCAGGTCAGATCCGGCAACCTGGCCGATCCTCTTGCACATATTTAATACTTGCGGACTGCTGCCAACGATACACTCTTGGTTGCCAGTCACATCGTCCCACTCTTCGCCGCAGCCACAATGCAGTTCCGCCTGAATTCTACAGGAGCCAAGAGCCTTGTCAATTACCTGACGCAGCTCATCATTGTCAAAGGGTTTAGAGACATAATCAAAAGCACCGTCCTTCATGGCCTGCATCGCAGTTGAAGAATCAGCAAAGGCGGTAACCATGATTATAGGGAGATGGGAATGGTGTTCTTTGATGACTGCAAGGGCCTCCAGCCCATCCATACCCGGCATACGGATATCCATAAGCACCACATCAGGCTCTTCTCTGTCCACAGCCTCAACGGCTTCTCTTCCGTTTTCAGCTGTGCGGATGGTATATTCATCACCAAAGGTCCGTTTAAAGGCATAACGGACCGCTTTTTCGTCATCAACAATGAGCAGAGTTGTCATAGGGCAGGATAAGTATAAATGAGGTCCCGACACGTTCACGGGAAACAATATCAAGGCGGCCGCCATGCTGCTGGGCAATATTCCAGGCCACAGCCAGACCCATGCCGGTTCCGTCTTCCTTGGTGGTAAAAAAAGGATCAAAAATATGCTTCAAGTTTTCTTCAGAAATTCCATCACCTGTATCAGAGATTGTACATTGTAGAGCATCATCGATGAGGGAGGTTCCTATACTGAGTTCTCCACCTGACGGCATAGCTTGCAGAGCATTCAAAATACCATTCATCAGGACCTGTTTGATACTGGGTCCATCAACCTGTAAAGAAGCAAGGTTTGCTTCTAATTTTTTTTCGATACGAACCCCTGATTTCTCAATTTTTGGCCCTGTTATGGCGAGGACATCTTCAACCAGGCTATTTATGTTAGTATCAGTGAAAGCCATATCAGACTGGCGGGCAGAACGGAGAAAGCGACTGACAGTATAATCTATCCTGTCGAGTTCTTCTATTATTACTTCAAGATCTTCACCCTGTAGCGGCTCCCCCTGTTCTCCTGCTCGCTGAATCAGCATTTTAATCGAAGTCAATGGATTTTTGATCTCATGGGCCAGGCCGGTGGAGAATTCACCGAGAGCATAGAGTTTTTCAGTCCGCACTAGGTTTTCCTGGGCCGATCTGATGGCAGTAACCAGCTCTTTTAGTTGACGGGACATATTATTAAAAGTTGTTGCCAGTTCGCCTATTTCTCCAACACCTTTCTCTGGGATTGCCGTACCGAAATCACCTTCACCCACCCTATAGGCAGCACGATTAAGCAGCAGTATGGGAGAAATCAATATTCTTGCCATCCACAGAGCAATTATAATACCGATAACCACAATCACTCCGGTCACCGCCCACACCTTTTGTCTCGAAGTCTGCAGGGTATTTAAAAGTGGCTGCACAGAAATCCCCAGACGGAGATACCCTGCAACACCTAGTTGTTTAGAGGTTATGGGAATAAGGAGATCCAAAGGATGCTTCTGGTCTGCCTCTGTAAAATCCTGGAGAAAAACCGCCTGTTTTCGAGCAAGCTCAAAGGAAATTACAGGTTTTCGAACGATGGACTCCCGCTCTCGAGCAAGAATAAGTTCTCCCTTATCATTATAGATCTCACCATAGACAAGAAAACTTTCCTTTGATTCCAGGTATGACTGCATGAGACTGTAGAGTGCATAATCTTCATCATAGAGGAGAGGCTCTATAATTTGTCTCGGCATGATTTCACCAAGCTGCAGGGCTCGTATTCGTAAATCTTCCTGCAAAATGCGTTTCTCATCGCGCAGTATTAGGGTAGCAACGGATAGAGCAGTCACCACAACAACGGCCACTATCAGGGCTGACAGGCGTACCGCAATCCGATCATACCAATGCAGTACCATGATATAAATTATTCTCCTTTATTCCAGGGACTATTCTTTTAACTGCTTCCGCAGCAAAATCGCAGAACGATACAGTTCAGGGCTTGCAATGGCAAAACCATCCATTTCAAGTTGATGCAGTACAATTTGACCATGGGGATCATTGGCCATTCCAAGCAATACCTTAAGCAGCGTCCGTTTATCCTCCTTGTCAAGGCCAGGGGTTACCACCACCGGCGGCATACCAAACTCCTTGGATTTATGAATAATACGAACCTGCCTGGCAAAAGAATCCGGCAGTCCATACAGGGAATCAAAAATCAGACTATCCACAGCTGCCCCATCGGCCAGTCCTGTGGCGACGGCTTCAATGGATTTATCATGACTTTCCGTATAAAATGTTTTCTTGAAGAAATTCTTCGTTATATATCCCTGCCTGTTAAGCTTTGCCACCGGATATATTCGGCCACTGAGGGATAAAGGATCGGTGAATGCAAAAACCTGCCCCTTAAGCTCTTCAAGTGTGTTGGCTGGATTATTTTTACCGGTAATGATATATGACTGGTAGGCTGTCTTCCCATTAACCACTGGCACTGCCAGGACTTCCAGACCAAATGCCTTCCTCCCGGCAAGATATCCGCCTGTACAGGTGAAGGCCATCTGTACGCTTTCATCATAGAGGAGGGTGTTGATCTCCTCGTAGGTTCGACGCTGTTTCAAGTGAACGTGGCTCCCTAGTTTTTCTCCCAGATAATCACGAAACTCGGCAAAATGAACCAGGGTCTGAGCCGGCGAAGCCATTGCCGAAACAGCAAAGAAAAAATGGTCTGCATGCAGATCCTCTTCTGACTGCGACAACGCCGAACGGGAAAACAGCAGAAGAAACAAAAAGGAAACAACAAGAGAGTTCAGTATGTTTTTTTGCATAGAAGAGTACCCGTGACCATAAATAATTTAACAACATCACCATGGTAGGCTAAACACCATCAGAGATGCAAGATTCTTTTTAGTGGAGGTGCTGAAAAGGAAATCAAGATACGACTAGCGATTAGAAATAATAGGTCAATTGTCCGATTTGCTCAAATCAAGCCATTGAATGTTGTCATACTAAGCCTGAACAATTGCCCCTAAAATTCTATCCGAAAACTATAGACACCCTCCTCAACAGCACTTTGTACTTTATACCCGGAGTGATTAAAGATTGCCTGCATACGTTTATTATCGCGTAGAACTTCAGCTGTGAATCCGGCAATTCCACTGGCCTTGGCCAGGGTAATAAGATGTTTAAACATAAAGGTTCCCAGGCCCTTATTCTGCCACTCATCCCGAATGACAAAGGCAACCTCAGCCCTATTAGTTCGTTCATCAAGGTAATACCTGCCGACGGCGACAATATCATCACCATGGGCTTCCGGTAAGGTTCCGACGATGGCTACATCCTTACGATGATCCACATAGACAAAATTTTGAATTTCGCGGCTTCCGAAATGCTGGTTATGGCTCATAAATCTGTAATAAAGAGTCTCCTGGGAAAGATCATAGAGGAGATCACGCATCAACGGTTCATCGGTTGGATGAATGGGCCTGAAATACAATTCTGTGCCACTATCCATCAAATAGGTGGCTTTCATCATTCCCTGAGGAGCAACCATAAATTTCCCTTCGACATCCACAAAATCCTGACGAATATATCTAGCTTCAATGGCGTCCTTCAGCAGCTGTTCCCGATGATCCGGGTGAGCTATGGAGATCAATGCAAGTGTCCTGTCCTGTACAGATTTTCCGTGGAGATAGGCCACTCCATATTCAGTTACAATGTAATGGACCGTGGCTCGACTCACAACGACACCGGCACCGGGACTCAGATGAACCCTGATACGGGATTTTCCATCACGGGTGGTGGATGGCATAGTAATAATGGCACGTCCTCCTTCGGAACGAGACGCACCCCGATTAAAATCGACCTGCCCTCCAACTCCGGAGTAGAAGAAACCATCTTCTGAGTCTGAGCAGACTTGACCTGTGAGGTCTATTTGCAGGGCCATATTTATGGAAACCATTCGGTTTTGCTTGCCAATGACATTGGAATCATTGACATATTCTGTAGGACGAAAAGAAAACAATGGGTTATCATCAATATAATCATACAGTTCCTTGCTCCCCATGCAGAAACTTGCCACAACCTTACCGCGATCTGTGGATTTCCTGTTACCACTCACGGCTCCACTCTTAATTAAATCGAGAAGATCATCGGTGATAAGTTCTGTATGAATGCCAAGATCATGTTTGCCTTTCAGAGCTTGCATAACGGCCTGTGGAATGCGTCCCACTCCGGGAATACGCCCCAGTCCAAATTCAACGGTGGACCCGCTTGGCACAAGACCTGTAACAAATTCGGCTATCTTAATACTGATCTCATGGGGAGGCTTCGACTTACGCTCAAGAAGAGGAACATCGGCGGGCACCAGAATGTCCAAATCATACACATCAATAAGACTATCACCACGGGTCCACGGCATTTGCGGATTAACCTGGGCAATCACAAGAGAGGCATTTTCTGCAGCACTTTTCACAATATCAACTGAAACCCCGAGGCTCATTTTTCCACGAGAATCAGGGGGAGTGACCTGAATAAGAGCCACATCAAGCGGCAGTTGCCCGGAATCAAAAAGACGCGGGATATCAGACATCAAAACCGGGGTGTAATCACCACGTCCTTCCTGGATGACTTCACGTACATTATGGCCGATGAAAAACGAGTTTATTTTAAAACAACTGGCGAATTTCTTATCTGCATAGGGGGCATTTCCCTTGGTTAAGAGTTCCACAATCTCGACATCTGCGAGATTTCCGGCTATCCTGGTCATTGCTTCAACAAGAACCGTGGGTTCGCCGCAGCCTGTTCCGAGAAAAACCCGATGACCGGACTTCAACTGTGATAAAGCCCGCTTCGGGGTTTTTATCATATCCTTATAGGTTTCCTTCCAATTAACATCGTATTCCATAATTATCTCATAACTCTCCAGCATCACAGCTAAACAGTTTCATTCCGTCTTTATTTACAATTCTGATGGCGTCGTAAAAACTCTCCACCTAAAGTTTTAGCTTTTTACGAGCTTATCAATTTTGAGTATTCTATTCTCTTCTATTTCTCTTCAGCCAATGGTGCCAGTGTCATTCGGGCATCGGCCACCACCGGTTCAGAACCAAAATCACCAACAATAAAGGGGTTGATATCAAGTTCTAAAATCTGTGGGAAATCCGTTGTTAACTGACTGATTCGCTGGAGTCCCGATGCTATGGCTGCGACATCAACACCATGCTGTCCCCGACGTCCCTGAAGCATGGCGTAGGATTTTGTTGATTTCAGCATCTGTATCGCTTCCTGCTCAGTGATAGGAGCAAGATGAAACGTTACATCTTTCATCACCTCGACAAAAATTCCGCCAAGACCAAACATCAGCATGGGTCCAAATTGCGGATCCCGAGTCATACCAATAATGACCTCAAGTCCTTTTCCTGCCATTTTCTCTACATAGACACCTTCGATACGAGCATCGGGAACCTTCTTTCGAATTTTCAGGTTCATCAGCTCATAGGTATCTTCAGCAGACTCACTGTTGGTAATATTTAAAAAGACCCCGCCAAGATCGCTCTTATGAACAATATCAGGAGATACAATTTTCATGGCCACCGGATATCCAATCCGCTCTGCAATTTCAGTTGCCTCATCGACCGTGGAAGCTAAAGCACCGGTAGGTACATGAAAGCCATAGGCACCCAGCACATCTTTTCCTTTTACTTCACCAAGTTGCAGCATCCCGGTACGTTGGCGACGGGAAATAATCCGTTCCACTCTGCGCCGATTCACCTTAAAACGGGTTACCGTACGTGGTGGACGCTGTTTCCAGGCAGCATACTCACCCATAGCCTTAAGAGCTGCCACCGCTCTTTCGGGTGATCTATACAGTGGTAAACCGCCATCGGCAAGTTCCTTACGAGACACCATTGTTTCATAGCCGCCCATAAATGCCGCAACTATTGGTTTCACACCATCAATGCAGGTTGTTATGGCTTTGGCAATTTCTTCCGGAAATGTCATAGCCTGGGGAGCAAGAACAACTAAAACTGAATCAACATCGGGATCGGCCAGGGCTGACTTTATGGCTGTTACATATTTTTCTGGTTCAACATCACCTAATATCTCAACCGGATTAACCGGTACAGTATTCAGTTGCCGTTGCGAAACTAAAACATTATCTGTCTGCTTGCGATGCTCGTGAACCTTCATTCCAGCAAGCTCCACGGCATCGGCTGCCATAATCCCGGGACCGCCTGAATTGGCGATAATACGAATAGTATTTCCCTTGGGGAGTGGCTGTAGGGATAATGCCGAAGCAAAATCAAAAAGAGACTCAAAGGTATCAGCCCTGATCACACCTGAACGTTTAAAAGCCGCACCATAGGCAGTATCAGCACTTGCCAGAATGCCAGTATGAGATACCGTAGCCTTAAGTCCTGCGCTGGTAGTCCCGGATTTTAAGATGATTACCGGTTTTTTCGATGCTGCATCTTCTGCTGCTTTTATAAAAGTCTTCCCTGCTATTATATCTTCAAGATATCCTACAATAACTTTTGTTTCCTCATCCTTTGCCAGATAAGCCACGGTATCGACACTTGTTATATCTGCTTTATTGCCAATACTAATGAGCTTTGCCAGACCGATATGACGATCATTAGCCATGTCCAGCATGACACTGCAGAGTGCACCTGACTGAGAAAAGAGAGTGACCCCTCCGCTTGCCGGCATGTCACCTGCAAAAGAGGCATTGAGACTGTTTCCGGTATTGATGAAGCCAAGACAATTTGGTCCCAGTAATCGGACACCACGGCGACGACACAGCTCAACAAGTTCCTGCTCAAGTAGCGCACCATCAGGCCCGACCTCCCGATACCCTGCTGCTATAACAATCAGGCCATTTGCCTTTACCTTGGCGCACTCATCAACCACTGCAATAACCTGTGACTGGGGTAGAGCTGACACCACAAGATCCACATCCTGACCACACTCCGAAAGAGATGGAAAACAGGGAAGCCCGAGCAGCTCATCAACTGCCGGGTTAATTGGGATAATAGCGCCCTTAAAACCACCCTGTATAATGTTTACAAGAACGCTATGACCAATCTTGCCCTCGGTTCGAGAGGCACCAACCACAGCAATACTTTTGGGGTTAAATAGTGTATCAATACTCATAAAAATACCTGGTACATAATGCCTTACGGCTAGAGTAACAACTCAACTTTCTGACTTGCACTAATTAATTAATCTCTAAAATAGTGTTTAGACTTTTCAGTAAACATATCAGACTGAAGGAAAAGAAAGAAAAAGCATTATCAATCCTTCAGCCTTTAACCTAACTACCTGTAATAAAATTTACGTCACCGTACAAACACTGTATTATCAACATGTTACCGCAACCAAAAAAAGATTAAGCAACTGTATTGTCATACTTCTTTCCATCCTTTCAAAACTTCGGTTTACCCCTTTTTAATGGCAAAATCATTCTCTTCGAGGAGATCCAGAACTGCAGCGATTTTAAAGGTGTTAATTCTTAGATAGATGGTATCTCCCACCTGCTTATCAAAAATACGGAGAACCCTGGTGAAAGGGATTTTTTCTTTCTCGAGGAGCATCACAATTCGTGTCATGATAGTTGGACTGCCATCATCAAGAATACCAATAAGTACAGCCCCCTTCTCACCCACCCCGAAGAGAGTCTTGTAGGCAGCGTTCAGATCTCTAATAGAAAAAATTCCAACCACGCGTCCGTCGTCATCAACCACTGGAAGAGCTCCCGGCTGATCTCTGTCAAAGAGAAACAGGGCATCGTCAAGTGTTGAATCGGTACCGAGCGTCACACAATCGGTTGACATAATTTCCGAGACCGATGTTTCCTGAACCCGTTCGTAAACCAGTCTTCGTTCACTGTCACTGATTACAGAAGAAGGATATGCTGAGCGCAGATCACGATCGGTGAGTATTCCCACCAGTTTTCCCTGTTCATCAACAACCGGAAGGTGGCGAAAGTGATACTCATTTAATAAAGCCCTCGCCTCTGGAAGAAGCATAGCTGGAGATACTGTAATTGGATCAGGTGTCATATGCCGTAAAATATACATATCTACCTCACTGAAAAGATTTAATATTTTAGTATAACCGGTTCTTATTTCGCCAGTATACCTCTTACATATGCCTCAACGGAATCTCCTAAAACGGAGAGTTCATAGCCTCCTTCCAGAATAGAAAGCAATTTCCCGTTGGTAAATCGCTCGGCCCAGGATTTAACCTCCCGGCCAAGAGTATAATAGAGTTCGGTGGAATATTGCAGGCCTGACATATCATCAGCAATATGGGCATCAAAGCCGGCTGCAATAATAATTGCTTCCGGCTGCCACTCTTCGAGTTTCTGAGGAATGACATTTTCAAGAATATTCTTCACATCCCTGTCATTACCACCTGGAGAAAGCGGAAGGTTCAGGATAGTGCCCTTACCATCTCCCATTCCGTGTTCATCGCCATACCCGGTCCCGGGATAGCTGAAACTCGGATGTTCATGAATACTTATATAGTAACTATCAGCTTCTTCCTCAAAGGCAGATTGGATTCCATTACCATGGTGAGCGTCAAAATCAAAAACAACAATACGCTTTTTATGGTATTTTCGTTGCCAGTACCTGGCAGCAACCACACAGTTATTAAAAAAACAGAATCCAAAGGGAATAGCATGTTCGGCATGGTGACCGGGAGGACGAACCAGACAGAATATATTACTGCCCCTTCCTTCCTCAATAAGATCTATCGCCGAAATTCCGGCACCGGCGGCAAGACACGCAATATCGTAGGAATCATAACAGACCTGATTATCAGAATGGTCAATATATGTCTGACCGGCAAGGACTGCTTCTTCAAAACGAAAGAGCCAGTTTTCGCTGTGGACCTGAGTCAGATCGTTTCGGGTGGCTGCCTGCGGCGACAGAAAGGAAAGCAATGGATAGCAAACACTTGACTTGAGTGACTGGTGTATGGTCTGGAGTCTGGCAGGAATCTCAGGATGATCTCCACCGCCAGTATCATGCTGTAGAAAACGCTGGTCATCGACAATTATCAGAGGAGCAGATAAATTCATAAGTCCCGGAACAAAAACTCTTGTTGAACAGCTTTGGGGTTTCAGTGTATCTTACATAATATTCTTTTCTATTTAATAATATCCCTTGTCTTGCAATAAAGCAACTCTCACAAACCCATATAAACTGAAAAATTATGAACATTACTTTTTACCACTCAAACCTCTGACCTCGCAGCCATATGGCCAAAAAAGTTCTGGATGAACTTTTATTGAATAGGAACGATGTGCAATTGGAGGCGGTTGAGATAATAACCAATCCTCTGCGCACCCTTAAGGATGGAGTGAAATTTATTCCAACCCTTAAATGTGGAGATGAACAACTCAGTGGTATTCTGCTCAATCGTGACAAAATCGAAGCATTTTTAACAAAGGTACAACGGTAGTGAAACAACTTATACTCAGTTCAGTGACACGATTGGATCTGGTGGTCTGGTTGCTGGTGCTGGCATTCTTCTGTGGAAGCAGCTTGCTCTTTCAGGGTGATATCCAGCTCTCTTTTCTTGGGGCATCCGGGATCATTATCGAAATGATGCTCATTAGCCTGGCAGTGGAAATTATTATCGAATCCATTAAGCATCTTAAGGGAATCGGAACTGTCACCGGATTTATAACCAATGGTCCCGAAGCAATCTGTCTTATTGTCGGACTAGTTGCAGGAGATGTCCTCTTTGCCGCCTCCACTCCCCTGGGTTCAAACTTTATGAATCCGGTTCTTCTGGTCATAGCAGCAATGATCTGTAAAATGACATGGCAGACACTGCAGACAAAACCTTTGTACAGCGTTGTCACCATTCTGAGCACGGCAACTCTTGCCATCAGTTTCTATTTTATCCCGGAGTCTTTGTATAAGTACTGGTTGCTTATGGCACTGCTGCTGACCGTACCTCTTTTTTTCCTGCGGCCGAGTGAAGGCGAGGAAGAGAGTGATGCAATGTATCATGAGGGGGCCAGGCGCTGGCTGATACCTGCCATTCTGCTCCTGCTCGGAGCCGGGTATTTTCTTGATCCTGTGGTTTCCTTTGCAGCAGAAAACTCCAAAGCGCCAAAAGGGGTGATTGGTTTTCTGGTTCTGGCTTCTCTTACATCCTGGCCGGAATTCAAGTCATGTCTGGCATTACTGAGTCGCAGAAAACCTCTTGCTGCTATTTTAAATATTACAATCTCAAATATCACCAATATCTGGTTGGCCGCCAGTGGTATCGGTTTTTATTTAGTGAGTCAATAGTGCTATTCACCATGCTATTGAACGGCACAATATTTATCCGGAATCGGGGGACACGATCCCAATTCAAAAGACAAAGACGAATTGGGCCATGTCCCCAGTTTCCTACCAGCGTATTCGTTATGCAATTTCGACTCAAACTCAATTTCGGTGAATAGCAACTCAATAGTTTCACAAACAACTTCGTATTGCGAAGCCATTGACTTTCTTGATGTTCACTCTTCCCTGTACTTATACAAGCCTGTTTAAAGCACTTAAGACCGCTTTTATGGAAGCAACGATTATGTCAGTATCCATACCAACTCCCCATTTTTGGGTACCACCGGGCATCGTCACCTGAATATAAGCAACTGCAGTAGAGCTCGAACTCTTGGTCAAAGCATGCTCATGATAACTACTCAGGGTGAATTTTTCAGTCAGTCCTGCTTTAAGAGCCGCGCAAAAAGCATCAAGGGGACCATTCCCTTCAGCAGCGATTATCTTTTTTTCACCATTTACAACAACCACGGCTTCAATCTCAGCAAAAGATGCCTTTACATCATTATCGATATGACGCTTGACCACATCAAAGCTGTTCAGAAAAAATGGGGTATTTCTGTGCAGATATTCTTTTTCAAATGCATCCCATATTTCCGTAAGTTTGAGTTCCCTGCCGACGTTGTCCGTTACCTTTTGAACAATAGAGCCAAATTCTGGGTGCATGGACTTCGGCATCTTCAGCCCGAACTCCCTATCCATGATATAGGCTACACCGCCCTTTCCAGACTGACTGTTGATCCGGATGATAGATTCATAGGTTCTGCCAACATCTCTTGGATCAATTGGAAGATACGGCACCTCCCATGTTTCCTTTCCCTCACGTTCATAAAGATCCATCCCTTTGTTAATCGCATCCTGATGAGATCCCGAGAAGGCAGTATACACAAGCTCACCGGCATAGGGATGTCTGACATGAACAGGAATATCGGTAACTTGCTCTGAGACTGCAATCAAATGATTAATATCATGGAGATTAAGTTCCGGATCCACCCCTTGAGTAAACATATTGAGTGCCAGAGTTACAATATCTACATTTCCGGTACGTTCACCATTACCAAAAAGAGTTCCTTCAACTCTGTCACCACCAGCCATAAGAGCAAGCTCAGTAGCTGCCACGGCACAACCTCTGTCATTATGGGCATGCAAACTGATGATGGCGCATTCACGATTTTTCATATGTTTACAGAACCATTCAATCTGATCCGCATAGATATTAGGTGTGGCCATTTCAACGGTTGAAGGAAGGTTAATAATAACGGGTTTCGCCTCCGTTGGTTGCCACACATCCATAACTGCTTCACAAATGGATACTGCAAAATCAAGCTCTGTTCCCGTGAAACTCTCCGGAGAATATTCAAAGCGAAATGCTGTATTGTGATATTTCTTGGCCTCTTCCCCAATTACACGGGCACCTTCAACGCCAAGTGCTGTTATTTCGTCACGATTCATCTTAAAAACAGCACGACGCTGCAGAGTCGATGTTGAATTATAGAGATGCATCACAACATTCTTGGCACCTTTCACAGCTTCAAAGCTCTTTTGGATAAGATGTTCACGGGCTGGAGTCAGTACCTGAATCGTCACATCATCGGGGATTAAGCCATCATCGATCAAAGTTCTGGCAAATGCAAACTCCACCTCCGATGCCGATGGAAAACCAATTTCTATTTCTTTAAAACCTGTATCGATCAATAATTTGAAAAGCTCAAGTTTCTGTTGCAGATTCATGGGCTGGACAAGGGCCTGATTGCCATCACGAAGATCAACACTACACCAGAGTGGAGCTTTGGTGATGGTTTTATCTGGCCAGGTACGACCTGGAAGATCAACCCCTGGGTAGGGGCTGTATTTTTTCACAGCTTCAGTTTTCATGCTCTTCCTCTTTTTGGTTGCCCGATACCAGCCACACTCTACACGTTCGTCCAGGACCAATAAGAAAAGGCCGCAGTAAACGCTGCGGCCTTTTCGGATTATCAAGTTATTTTAACGATGTACGTTTCAGAACTCTCCATTTCCCACCACAGGCAATTCCCTAAGCAGGGATAGTAGCAGGCTTGATAGATTGTGTTGTCGGTACATAAACATCTCTTGGTTGTTTTCTATTAATCTTGAAGTTTTAAATAATCACCATAGGGATAACTTGTCAAGTATGGAATCTCTATGAGCCTTAAAAATCGGCTATTTGATGCGATTTTTCCTTTCAGCTCCTTCTAGATATTGACATCTAGGCGATTGCTAGATATATTTCCTCCTCTTATGGTAATTAATGTTGTACGTATTCACAGACAACTTTTCTAATAAAACCTTAACACATATAATAAAAGGAAGAGGGTTCATGGGAAAAATAACAGGCTCCGAAGCCATTATACAGTGCCTCCTTGAAGAGGGGGTTAAAACGATCTTTGGTTTTCCTGGAGGTGCAGTAATTGACCTCTACGACGCCCTAATGGATTCTGAAATAAATGATATCCTTGTTCGCCATGAACAGGGAGCTGTACATGCAGCAGATGGACTTGCCCGTGTAACAGGAGAGGTTGGAGTTGCACTTCTCACTTCTGGACCCGGTGCAACTAATGGTGTTACCGCCATAGCCACTGCCTATATGGATTCTATCCCCATGGTAATTATCACCGGACAGGTTCCCACAGCTCTTATTGGTAATGATGCCTTCCAGGAAGTTGATATCGTTGGTATCACACGGCCCTGTACCAAGCATAATTACCTGGTTAACAAGGCAGAAGACCTGCTTCCAACCTTGCGCGAGGCCTTTCATATTGCCCGTACTGGTCGTCCCGGTCCTGTCCTTATTGATCTGCCAAAAGATGTGGTTGCCACCATGGTTGAGTTTACTGAAAAGAAACCCATCCGTATGCAGAATTACCAGCCCACCTACGAACCTCATATGGGACAGGTGGAAAAAGCATGTAAAGAAATCTTAAAGGCCAAGCAGCCTGTTCTCTATGTTGGTGGTGGCGTTATCCTCTCCAACAGTAATGAGGAACTCACCGAGCTTGCCAAAAAACTCAATATCCCTGTAACTATGACTCTTATGGGTCTTGGCGGATTTCCTGGTGGAGACAGCCTCTCCATGGGAATGCTTGGTATGCACGGAAGCTATACTTCCAATATGGCAGTGGCCAAGAGTGATCTCCTTATCGCAGTGGGCGCTCGTTTTGATGACCGTGTTACCGGTCGAATTGATGCCTTTGCACCACATGCAAAAATCATCCATATAGATATCGACCCTACTTCTATCAGTAAAAATGTCACCGTTGACATTCCAATCGTTGCAGACTGTAAACATGCACTGACTGCTATGAACACCTGGCTGGACTCCTGTGGCACCAATCTTGAAGAGGTAGCAGCCTCCCACGGCCCATGGATCGAAACAGTTGATGCCTGGACCAAGAAACACCCCATGGGATACCTCGATGAAGGTGAGACAATCAAACCACAGTTTGTTATTGAAAAACTCGACGAACTGACCGGTGGGGATGCCATTATCACAACAGAGGTTGGCCAGAACCAGATGTGGGCAGCTCAGTTTTACAAATTTAATAAACCAAGAAGACTGGTTACCTCGGGTGGTTTGGGAACGATGGGCTACGGCCTTCCTGCTGCCATTGGCGCCAAGATGGCATTCCCCGACGCAACCGTTATTGATGTTGCAGGTGATGGCTCCATTCAGATGAACATTCAGGAACTGGCTACAGCAAAACAGTATAAATGTCCGGTTATTGTTTGCATCTTAAACAATAACTACCTTGGTATGGTCCGTCAGTGGCAGGAACTCTTCTACGACAAACGCTATGCTGGAACTGTTATGGAAGTAACTCCTAACTTTGTACTTCTTGCTGAAGCATACGGTGCTGTTGGCATTCGTTGCGATAAAACCAGTGAAGTTGAAGCGACCATCAAACGGGCCCTTGAAGAAGTAAAGAAAAACACTGTTATTCTGGATTTCCGTATTGCCAGGGAAGAAGGCGTGTTTCCAATGGTACCCGCTGGAAAAGCTACTACTGAGATGCTTCTTGTCTGACACCGGTGATGAACGGTAAGCCGGCATAAGTAAAATGGTTAAAGGTGCTTGCAAGCCAAGCACCTTATGAACAACTCGATTTTTTTATTCACAGGATAAACCGATGAAACATACACTTTCAGTTCTTCTTCAAAATAAACCCGGAGTTCTTTCCCGGGTCACTGGATTGTTCAGTGGCCGTGGCTTTAACATTGAGAGTCTCAGTGTTGCCGAAACTCTGGATTCTTCACTCTCATGTCTTACCTTAGTAACCAATGGCAGTGATGCCATTGTTGAACAAATCACCAAACAGCTTCACAAGCTTATTGATGTTATTAAAGTGACCGATATCAGCGAAAGCGAGTACGTTGAAAGAGAGATGGCACTAATCAGGGTCAAAGCTGAGAATACCACTCGCGCAGAAGTCCTGCGTGTTATCGATATATTTCGTGGAAAAGTTGTTGATGTCAGCCCTAAAGCCTATGCTGTGGAAGTAACAGGATCTTCCACAAAGATTCAGGCCATCATTGATATTCTTCGTCCCATCGGGATTAAAGAAATTGTTCGTACCGGAACCATAGCCATGGCAAGAGCACCAAAATAATTATACTATTCAGGGAACTTTGCGCTCCCCGGAATACAAATGTAAAAACATACTCCCTAAAGGCAGATATCGAGATATCGTTATCTGCTTTTGTTGTTATCTGTCCACCTATTACCTGAAATGAAAAGTCCATGACCCACCCAAGGATTCCACTGGCCCGTGAGGGCTATCCTTTTATTGCTTTTGCTGCCTTTGTGACGCTTATCACTGCCATACTCGGATATGAATTCCTGGCCTGGCCAGCTCTTGCTGTCACCACCTTTGTCGTTGCTTTCTTTCGAGACCCTGAGCGAATGACCGATGCAGAATCCGAGCAACTGATATCACCTGCAGATGGTAAAATTATCGTTATAGAAGAACAGTCCGATGATGTTTATCTACAGAATCAGGTCATTAAGATTTCCATTTTCATGAATGTTTTCAATGTACATGTTAATCGAATCCCCTTTGATGGTACTGTTGAAAAAATTGTCTACAAACCAGGGCAATTTTACTCCGCTGACAGTGAAAAAGGTGCACTCCTGAACGAACGCTGTGGGGTGATTCTTACTGCTCAGTCAGGTGAACGTATGGCTTTTGTCCAGGTTGCCGGACTCATTGCAAGAAGAATTGTTAACTGGCTTGAACCAAACGACAGAGTTCAGCGAGGCAAGCGCTTTGGTCTTATTCGTTTCGGATCACGAGTGGATCTGTATCTGCCAGCAACAAGCAGGATACATGTAAAATTAGGACAGAAGGTGCGTGCCGGGGAAACCGCCATTGCTTCCTTCTCTTAAAAGACCCTGTTTCCTTTTTTCATGGAGCATTGCATATGATTGACGACTCACAGGATATCAACAACCGCTTTTATCCGCTGCCATGTATGTTTACCCTGGCCAGTTTATTTTGTGGTTTTTACTCCATTGTTTCTGCCATCAATTCCGACTTTAAAACGTCGGCAATTGCCATTCTTGTAGCAGCTATTTTTGACGCACTCGACGGGCGGGTAGCTCGAATGACTCGTAGTACAAGCCAGTTTGGTGCTGAACTTGACTCATTGTGTGACATGGTCTCCTTCGGTGTCTCACCGGCTGTATTAGCTTACCTCTGGGCCCTACATCCATATGGACGATATGGGTGGCTGGCAGCATTTTTGTATGTTGCCATGACTTCTCTTCGTCTTGCCCGTTTTAATTCACAGGATTCTAAAACAGAATCAAAAAACTTTACTGGGCTTCCCTGTCCGGCCGCAGCTGCTATGATATCTGCTGCTGTTTTGTTCAGCCACTTTCTTGGTATAACGGGAGAGGTAAAACATATCTCCCTCCTCCTGCTGGTTTACATCCTGTCATATCTGATGGTTTCGACCCATACATATTATAGCTTCAAAGAGTTACCGCCTTTTAAGATTAAACGTTTTCAGGTACTCGTTGCTTTTTTACTTCTTTTTATCCTGGTCGCCGCTGAACCCCAAATCATGCTCTTTGCACTTTTTTTAGCCTACCTTGCATCGGGACCGATCTATGGGATTGTAACAAAAGTCAGATCAGTTAAGAACTCTACTCATCCAGTTAAAAAGTCCAACCCCTGATTCCTCTTGTCCGACTAATTACAAGCGCTTCAGGTAACAAATACCTGTGGCGCTTTTTTTATTTTTAATACAATGTATATTGCTGAGAATTGGATTATTTGTTATTCTTCCCAGTTTTCACCTTAATTCAAACAACTAACGACGATTATCTGCAAGTAAACTTGTAAAGATTCCTTTTTAAGGAATGTAACTATTCACCGAAATTGAGTTTGAGTCGGAATTGCATAACGAATACGCTGGTGGGAAACTGGGGACATGACACAATTCGTCTTTGTCTTTTGAATTGGGATCGTGTCCCCCGATTCCGGATAAATATTGTGCCGTTCAATAGCATGGTGAATATTTAATAAGGAACTAACGAAAGATTACAAATAACTTTTCTAAACAGGGTTTATCATGACTGAAAATTTACAAAATTATAATGTAGCTATTGCCGGTGCCACAGGAGCTGTTGGCGGTGCAATGCTTGATGTTCTCAATAGGCGCAACTTTCCCATTAAAGAACTGCGTCTCCTCGCCTCTGCACGCTCAGTCGGAAAAAAAATCACCTTTAAGGGACAGGAACTTGAAGTAGAATTGCTCAGCAAAGATGCCTTTGAAGGGATTGATATCGCGCTTTTTTCTGCAGGTGCCGAAAGATCTCTTGATTTTGCCCCAGCTGCTGCTGCCGCTGGTGCCGTTGTCATAGATAATTCCAGTGCATATCGCATGGATCCTGAAGTTCCCCTTGTTGTACCGGAAGTCAATCCCCATGCCATTGCTGCTCACAGCAAACACGGAATCATTGCCAACCCCAACTGCTCCACTATTCAAATGCTGGTAGCTCTGAAACCCATTCTTGATAAAGTTGGTATCAAGCGTCTTGTTATTTCTACATATCAGGCAGTTTCTGGAACCGGAGCAAAGGCCATCGAAGAACTCGACAGCCAGGTAAGGGCCTATGCGGCAGACAAAGAAATGAAAGCCTCTGTATACCCGCACCAGATAGCCTTTAACTGTTTACCTCATATCGATTCCTTCCTTGATAATGGCTACACCAAGGAAGAAATGAAAATGGTACATGAAACACGGAAAATCTTCGAAGATGATAGCATTGGTATCACCGCCACTGCCGTTCGTGTTCCCGTCTACTACGGTCACTCGGAATCAGTAAATATTGAAACAAAATCAAAAATCACTGCAGCTGAGGTTAAAGCACTTCTCGCAACCGCGCCCGGAGTCAAACTTGTTGATGATCCAGCAAATCTCAAATATCCAATGGCCATTAATTGTGCAGGGAACTTCGATACTCTGGTTGGGCGTATTCGCGAGGATGAATCCATAGACAATGGAATTAATCTATGGGTAGTCTCTGACAACATCTTAAAGGGTGCTGCCCTCAATGCTGTCCAGATTGCCGAAACCTTTGTAGCTGAATATAAGTAATTTGCGGATTATCAGTGGACATGCCCGGGGTCGAAAACTTTTCACTCCGAGCAACTCAAATCTTATCAGACCGACTTCCGATCGAGCCCGTGAAGCCCTATTTAGCATTATCGGTCACAGGGTCATTTCTGCCCGTGTCCTCGACTTGTATGCAGGCACTGGAGCTTTAGGTGTCGAATCCCTCAGCCGGGGAGCCAGCCAGGTTGTATTTGTTGATAAAGACCGCAAGGCTCTGGAGCTCATCCAAAAGAACTGTACCTTGTGTCTTCACAACATGGATCAGGAACAGACAAAAAAGGCGATTATCATTAAACATGATCTCAGTCGCGGACTTACTCTAAAGAGTGATAATTTTGGTGGATCCGAAACCTTTGATCTCATTTTTCTTGATCCCCCCTATGAAAAGGGACTTGCCAAAACAAGCCTGACGGCAATAGACAGCAGTAACTTACTCACATCGAGCACACTGGTCATAGCAGAAGAATGCAGCGGGGAAACATTACCCGAATCCTTTACCCGTTTAATACTTTCTGATAAACGGCGCTACGGTGACACGGGATTCTGGTTTTACACCGTAGATTCGACCTCATAAAACTTTAAGGCAACAATAATAACAACACGATGCCTCATCACAATTCAAGCCATCATCGCAAAAGCCTCGCTATCTATCCTGGCACTTTTGACCCCATAACCATGGGTCACCTTGATATCATAGATAGAGCTCTGAACCTCTTTGACAAAGTTATTATTGCCATAGCAATAAATCCAGGAAAGAAGCCTCTTTTTTCTCTGGAAGATCGAATAGAAATGGCAAGGCAGTGTTTCCCGGAAGACTATTCACGAATTGAAGTTGATACAGTTTCCGGGTTACTGGTAAAATATGCCGCCGACAAAGGAGCGAATGCTATTATTCGTGGCCTTCGTGCTGTTTCTGACTTTGATTATGAATTCCAACTAGCACTTATGAATAGAAAGTTAGAGAGAGAAGTTGACACTATCTTTCTGATGCCAGGTTTCAGATGGATTTACATCAGTTCTTCCATCATTAAAGATGCGGCAAGACATGGTGGTGACGTCTGTGATCTTGTCCCCGAGCATGTTAATCAGCGACTCCTTACTGCATTTGCATAGCTGTGACGGGTTGCTTTTACTCTTGCAGGCCTTCCAATGACATGCCCTGACGCAAAAAATCATTCAACGGCCAAACGTAAATTCCTCCTCTTTTGTGCCAGCATCGCAGCTCTATATCCGTTTTTTCGATTCATTGGCTATTCCATTCCACGCAAACCTCGAATTATTGAAATTGGCAACACCCTGCCAGCAGGCGGTTACCATTTAGGATTCGATTTTGTCCTTTTTGATAGTGGAGAGGATGCATGGGCACTTTCAAGAAAATGTACCCATCTAGGGTGTACCATAAACTTCCATGAAAAGGATAACATCCTTGAATGTCCTTGCCATCAAAGCCAGTTTTCCATGGAGGGGGTGGTCGTTCATGGCCCTGCCAAGAAATCCTTACCACGCTACAAGGTTGAGAAGCTGAAGGATAATGGTGGCTATATTGTCACGATTTGATCCAATAAAGAGTACACCGTGGAACTGATCAGGAAGCTATTCGAAGATATCCGCTGGGGTGAATATTCACTTCTTGCACTCTACATCTCTGTCCTCTCAGGTGTTGTCGTTGGTCTCCAGTATGATGCTGCCGCTCCTCTATATTCGGTGTCAACCCTCGACATGCTGGTACCCTTTGGTGCCTATTTCCGCTCTCTTCATTTTTACTCCAGTCAGCTCTTTTTCCTGTTCTGCATTTGTCATGTAATCGGGATTTTCTCACAGGCTCAAAGCTATTCAACAAAACAATGGATAATACTCACGGCAACACTTCCAGTAGCACTTCTGATTCTCTTTACCGGTTACGTTCTTCGAGGCGATGCCACCGGGTTTTCGGCAGGAATGATTGCAGAGGCGATTCTTCTCGATATCCCGTATATTGGAGCCCCCATAAATGATCTCTTTTTCTCAATTTCAGATAATGGAATGAAACGCATTTACCTAAACCATATCATTGGATTTGGGCTCCTCTGGGGATGGCTTGCCTGGAGTCATGTAAAAAAATACAGGGTTGCGTTCAGCCGACACATTATCCTATCGACCTCCATTTTAATTTTTTCTATCTTTATTGCCGCGCCATTTGAACCAGATCACCTTGGAGTCACGAATATTAATGGCCCCTGGTTCTTTCTCGGACTACAGGAATTGTTGCGTTACTTACCTCCCATAGTCGCTGGAGTTATTTTTCCAGCCACCCTACTCCTTGCCATCGCCTGTCTCCAAAGGAAACACCGTAAATTTCATACTCTCCTTTATTTTGTTGTCGCCTGGCTCAGTCTTTATACAATCTTAACTGTAATTGCCATGACTCGTTAAAGTGAAAAGCAAAAAAAAAGACCTGCTCCATTGGAGCAGGTCTTGTGGAATGAATACAATTTCTATTTACTTATCAAGAAATTCCTTCCTAATCGTAGTGATTTCCTCAAGGAAAATCTTCCTTAAATCGGCAAACTCTTCATGAACAAACGATTTCAGCTGCGTATCACTTCCGGAGGAGTCCTCGAATAGAACCGGCTCTTCCTCAATAGCCTCACCTGCACTGCTCATTTCTTCTTCAGGGACTCCATGTGATTCTGTCTCTATAATTGCTTGAGTTTGAGCTTGCACAAAATCTCTTTGTTGCATAAGCAATACCTGGCTAGTACAGCTTAATAACTGCTCCTGAATCTTCCCGGCTGATACTTCAGAGGAAACACACGATTCAAGCCCAGTAAACACTTCTTCCATTATTTTAAGGCCGGCAGCAATAGAATCAGGGGGCATTTTTTCAATATTTTGACAAACCGTTGAAAGTAACTGCAGGAATATTTTCACGGTATAATTAGAGGCGCTGCTACCTCTAAGGCTATTTATCTCAGTTAATATATTCTGAACGTTATCTACAGTTATACCTGCCTTCAATAGCCCAATGAAGCCACCAATTTCTTGAAAGTCTTCGGTAGAGTAACCAGAATACTGAGCTTCAAGGAACACTACTTCTCCATAATCATCCAGGCCAGAATCTACTAAGTCTACATATTCCTCTCCAGGGAGAGAATCGACTTCAACATCATCACCAACTGCCTCAAAAACAACCTCAGTGCTCTCGGCATCTTCTGCTGTAGCAAATAACAATGGCGCGTCTACAGAGTCTTCTTCTCCTGGAACCTTAAATTCAATGACATCATCAAGTGAGGATTCTTTAATTACATTCGAATCCAAATCCTCTTCAGCAGCAATTTCACCCGGAACAGTAAACTGGATTTCATCGCTGTCGTCACTTTCTTCAGTAACGGTATTTTCAAGTTCTTCCGGCTCTTCAAAGAAAGATGCGGCAATATCTTTATTTTGGCCATCACCAGTATCTTCCAACATTGCTGGATCATCACTAAGAAGAGGAATCAATTCTTCATCTGGGTCAGTAAACGACAATGCCTTCTCAACGTCACTGTTAAAAAACTTTTCTATCGTTTCTGTTGATTCTGGATCTGGAATCTCTTCGTCAAGGAAAGAAAGATGATCTTCGGTCACTTCTTCTTCAAATATGTTTTCAGAAATAGAAGCCGCCGCAACATCATCCAGTTCAGGAGTAAAATTTTCTCCCTCATCAAAAAAGGTACGATCATTCTTTATTCTGGGTTCCAACACATCTTCCGTAAAAATTTGCTCATCTGCTTCACTTAATACTGGCTCCAGATCATCTTGATCAATGGAATCCTCTTTATCAAATACCATACCAGGTTCTTCAAGAACTGGTTCTAGATCGTCTTCCACAACATCACTTAATGTAGCTACTATTTCCTCTTCATCAAGGTCCAGATCTTCTCCTGCAACATCGCTTAATGCAGCTACTATTTCATTTTCATCAGGCTCCAGATCTTCTCCTGCAACATTGCTTAATGCAGCTACTATTTCATTTTCATCAGGCTCCAGATCTTTTCCAGCAACATTGCTTAATGCAGCTACTATTTCATCTTCATCAGGCTCCAGATCTTCTCCTGCAACATCGCTTAATGCAGCTACTATTTCATCTTCATCAGGCTCCAGATCTTCTCCTGCAACATCGCTTAATGCAGCTACTATTTTATCTTCATCAGGCTCTAGATCTTCTTCACCAACATCGCTTAATGCAGTTACTATTTCACCTTTAGCGGGGTCGCCCCCTGTTTCAATTAGTTCTTCAGAAACGTCTTGCTGCTCAGCACTCCATTCATCGGATGAAGTTTGAACTTCATCATCAAAAAATGAATCCAATCTGTTATCCAGATCCTCGGAATCAGAGTCATCATTGGGTGTAACCACACTCTCCCCGTCAAAGCCTCCTTCATCAAAACTTCCGCTCAATGCAGGAGCGACATTTCCATACTCATATGGAAGTTTCTCTTCATCAGACTCATCATCCGCTTCAGTTTCAACATCAACACCTTGAAGAACATCATCAAATACTGCGACTTCTTCATGAACTACAGCTTCCTCTGATTCGGCAAGGTCACCAGCTAACTTTTCGACGCTGAAACTGCTTTCTTCATCCACCTCTGCAAGAGCTGGCGCAACAGTTCCATCCTCATAAGGTAAGGCATCTTCATCAGAATCATCATCTGCTTCTGTTTCGACATTTACACCCTCAAGAGCTGCACTTTCATCAATTCCTCCTTCTCCCATATCGTCTTCAATATCGCCAAAAACAGACTCCAGACGATCATCGACATCAGTTGCCACTACAACTTCATCAATGCTCCCATCCACAGGCAGTACTTCCCGGGATGAACTTTGAATATCTGTAGAATTAGGAGAGACACTCTCTCCAGCTGGAGAGGGATCGTTCTGTGGAGCGTCCTTTGTTTCTAGTTGAGATTGAGAAATTTCTGTCTTAAAAGCTTTAAACTTATCAACTTCAGAAAGAAGTAGATGTTTTTCATCTTTACCTGATAGCTCAGAGGAAGAAATAGTTTCAAGGACACCATAAAAAGAATGAAGGAGAGTGAAAGCCTTACTATTAGACTTACTTCTCATTTTATTAATATAGGAACTGAGTGCGCCAATTCCCTGAAGAAGAATCAGTTTTGCTCTATTATGGGTAAAAATGCCTTCCAGACGCTGAACTTCATCACTCAGTTTTTGTAACTCAATATCATTAATTTCCCAGTCGATCCCAAGAACCCGGGCCTTCAGTTCTTTTAGTTGCTGGACATCACCACTTACACTATCAGCAGTTGGAGTTGGTGCAGCAGCCACATCATTCTTGGAAGCAGATCGATTTATCTGTGCTTTTAATTGATCGAACTTCTTCACATCATCGACAAGTAACTGTTTCTTCTCATCTTCACTCATCAAATCATCTGAGGAAACAATCTTCTCCAGATTATGATAAAAGGTGATAAGCAGCTTAATGGAATTGGGATTAGCATTGGCTCTCTCTTTATAAATATACTTCCCAATTTTACTCAATCCCTGAATATAAATCTGTTTGATTTTATCATCCGCCCAGATGTCACTGAGATCGACAAGTTCATCTTCAAGCTGGCGAAGGATGTCATCATTAATTTCCCAGTCAATGGAAAGAATGATTGATTTTAACCTGGCAATAGGAGATTCTTCATCACCAGTAAATTCAAACAGGTCTATAGAATCTGTAGAAAAAGAGCCATCGTTATCCCAACCAACGGTCAGATCATCATCAAATTGATTTCCGCTCTGTTGTGTCACCGTTCATTTCCCTAAAGTAATTTTTTCTGTATAGAAACAACCGTTGATGAAATAATTTTTTTCAAGGTTGCCGCGACATTATATCCCGTAATGGCACTTGCTTCAAAATCGGGTACTTTCAATCGACTATTAAGATCTTTTCGCAGTACCGCCGTAGGCAATATTGGCACTCCATGATCCTTCAAATCAACTTTATTATATTGGATAACCAGTGGAAGTTTAAATATGGATTCTTTATATATCTGAAGATTTTCATGCAGCTGATTCAGCGAACGAATATTCTTTTCCCGCTGCTTTTCCATGGCATCAGCAACAAAGACAACCCCATCTACCCCTTTTAAAACAAGTTTTCGGGTAGCATTATATTTTACCTGTCCAGGGACAGTATACAACTGAATTTTAATATCATACCCTTTGATTTTACCCATATCGAATGGTAAGAAATCAAAAAACAAGGTCCGATCACCATGTGTTTTCAGACTCACCATTTCAGATTGAATCTGACTACGAAATTTACGATTAACATACTCCAGGTTCGTTGTTTTACCGCACCTTCCAGGGCCATAATAAACAATTTTAACCTGAACCACTTTGTCTTTTAAGTTGATGAAACTCAACGAAACACCCCCGACATCAAACGTATCTGGTTTTTATAAAAAGAAATAAATACAATTGGCATCAGTTGTTCCCAGTTACCCAAACCTTACGAATCTGTTCAATTGCTTCGACCACGTGCAATCTCAGAAAACCAAGAGATATATCTTTTCCAAACATAGATATAAGCAATAACTCATCGTCTATCTTACTAAAATGAATATTTGATTCCTGACCTTTATGGAAAAGAAGAGAGAATTCTGCCTCACCAACTAACTTGGCCATAGCATCTACCGTGGCAAAATTTCCTGCAGCCAGGGCAGCAAATGAATATACATCATATTTGCTTTCACCGTTATCTTTGGCAGTAATTATATTTCCCGCCATATCTATAATGATGACGCAATCGACACCAAGTTTAATGAGCTTACTAGCTAAAATCGTATCGATCTGCTCCAGTTGCTCTTGACTGACTATTCCATAATTCATGCCAAGTACCTCTTTCCTTAATTACGAGTCGTTATAATCGACTCTTAAGCCTGTTGATTCAGCTTACAGTCCGTAACCAGCGACCGTATTTAACCTTTTTATTTTTTTCAATCCAGTAGAGAACGATTTCTTTCGTCAAATAAAACACATAGGAAAGAAACCGTAACGCTCTTTAGTATACGACAGATTCATAGCGATATGAAGCTGTTTTTTTAATTTTTCCTAAAAAAATCATACTGATATGGCAAAACGTTAAAAACAGCAGTCACAGAACGTACTAACACTCTGATTTAACAACACTTACACAAATTTCACACATTACACCTCATTGCATCATACCCACAAATCAGTATGACAGAATGTATCGACATTAACCAATCCCATATCTGTCATCTTCAAATGAGGAATAACGGGAAGTGCCAGGAAACTCATAAGCATAAATGGATCAGAAATCTCCACACCCTGTAATAGCGCAGCTTCAAGTGTGTTTAAAAATTTTCCAGCCAGCACCTCTGCATCCTCTGTTGACATAAGTCCGGCAATACTCAGGACAAGGCTTGCAACAACCTTCCCATTATTGACAACGGCAAGCCCTCCACCCTGCTTGACAATGGCCTGAACAGCGCCTTCCATATCCAGATCATTTGTGCCAATAACTGTAATATTGTGAGAATCATGCCCTACGGTTGACGCAAGTGCGCCCTCTTTCAGGCCAAACCCCTGAACAAAACCGAGGCCAATATTTCCAGTGGCTTGATGCCGTTCGACAACAGCTAGTTTGACAATATCTCTCTTGATATCTGCCACCGCAAAACCGTCTTTTATTAAAACGGGAAGTTCAAGTGATTCGGTAATCAACTGATCTTTTTGAACACCAATTACTCTTGTTTTCTTTCCTTCGGCGGGAATTTTAAAAGAGAGATTTTCTATGTCCACATGGACAGAATCAAATACAGCAGGATAATTTCCTGATAAGGGCTTTGAACAAATGCTTCCTTTAAATATTTTTTGATCTACCTGTTTTCCACCAGAAAAAACAGATCTAACCCTGATATCCTGCAAATCATCAAATAGTACCAGGTCGGCGCGACAACCAGGGGCAACAGCACCTCGACCATACAATCCAAAACAATTCGCAACATTAATTGTGACCATCTGAATGGCTGTCACCGGATCAAGTCCTAAGGAAATTGCCTTACGGAGAATGCGATCAAGATGTCCCTCTTGTAACAATTCACCAGGATGACAATCATCGGTCACAAGTAAACAGCGATGGCTGTTTCTTTCAGTTACCACGGGAAGAAGATCTGACAAATTCTTGGCTGTTGATCCTTCCCGGATGAATAAAAACATCCCTGAAGAAAGTTTTTCATGGGCCTCAGCGACGGTGGCACATTCGTGATCTGACAATATTCCATTTCCGATATAGGCCTGAAGATCTTTACCGCTTAAGCCGGGAGCATGGCCATCGATCGGAACTTTTTTTTCCATAGCCAAGGCAAGCTTTTGCACAACTTCCTCGTCCTGGTTGAGAACGCCAGGGAAATTCATCATTTCAGCAACTCCAATCACCCGAGGCAAGGTCAACAATTGCCCCAGATCAACAGAAGAGAGCCTGGCTCCAGAATTTTCGAGATGAGTAGCAGGGACACATGAGGGAGCCATCACATATATAGTACAGGGAAGATCTTTACTTTCTTCCAATACATACTTTACCCCCTCAACGCCAGCGACATTAGCAATTTCATGCGGATCACAAATAACAGTCGTTGTACCGTGAGGTAATACAGTTCCAACAAATTGCCGTGGACTGAGCATGGAACTTTCTATGTGAATATGTCCCTCCATAAAACCTGGACTGACAAATGCCCCCTTGCAATCTATTTCTTTATGCCCGGAATAGTCACCAATTCCAGCAATTGTATCGCCACAAATTGCGACATCAGCGGGAACTGTCTCTCCACAAAAAACATCAACCACACGGCAATTTTTCAGAACACAATCAGCAAGCTCAAGCCCCCTTGCCTGTAGAGTTCTCTTTTTAATATACGGGTCAATTTTCATTTCAAAACCTCATCAGGAGAATTGGCTGGTAAAAGATAGAGATAAACCATATTAAACCTTCTTAAATAAAATATTGCCATTAATATAGTTTACAGCAGCGAGCCAAAAGTACATTTCAACATTGCGAGACCAGATCGAATCTGCTAAAAATTAAACTTAAACTATTATGAAAAAACCAAAACCTCCATTACCAAAAATACACCAAAAGAGCTTTCTCATTGACAGCCACTGCCATCTCGACATGAGCAGTTACGAGGAAGACCTGAACCTGGTGCTCGAAAGGGCCAAATCCAATGGCATACGATCTATCATCGCCATTGGCATTGACGAGAAAAGCTCTATATCTGCCATTGAACTAGCCAAACACCACTCCATGGTCAAGGCCACCGTTGGCGTTCATCCACACGATGTCGAACAGGCTAACGAAGCTACCTATACGCGTCTAAAGCAACTAGCTCTGGATAATAAAAATTATGTCGTTGGGTACGGTGAAATTGGCCTGGATTACGCAAAACAATACGCTAAGCCCGCTCTCCAAAAAAAAGCCTTCCACAAACAATTACTCCTTGCAAAAGACCTCGGCCTGCCCGTTATTATTCACGACCGTGAGGCCCATGACGACACCCTGGAAGCACTCAAACTCACTGGTCCTTTTCCAAACAGAGGGGTACTACACTGTTTTTCTGGTGACATAACCTTTGCCGAAAAAGTAATTGATCTTGGTTTTTTTATCTCAATCCCAGGTGTTGTAACCTTCAAAAATGGCCTCGATCTTCAGGAAGTTGCCACAAACATCCCTCTGGATTCATTGATTTTGGAAACGGATGGACCTTTTCTGGCTCCCGTTCCCTGGAGAGGAAAACGGAACGAACCCTCATACCTGCTCTACACTGCTGAAAAAGTAGCGGCACTTAAAAAAGTCACTCTGGAAGAAGTTGCAGACCATACCAGTAAAAATGTCGAACGTCTCTTCAATTACAGAGCCAGAGAGTAACGCCTATGTCCATTGCCAACAATATCCGCAATATCCAGAACAACATAAACAAAACTGCACAAAGCTGTGGCAGAAACCCCTCTTCAATCAAATTGATTGCGGTATCAAAGCGCCATTCTATTGCCAGCATCAAAGAAGCAATGGAAGCAGGGCAATTTTATTTTGGTGAAAACTATATTCAGGAAGCTGCAGAAAAGAGACACAACAGTCAGGATAGCGCCATGTTTCATTTTATTGGTCATATCCAGAGCAACAAGGCAAAACTAGCAGCTGAGCTGTTCTCCATGGTGGAAACTGTGGACAGGTATAAACTCGCAAAAGCCTTAAATGACCACCTCATGAAACTTGATCGGAAATTGGATATTTTAATCCAGGTAAACATAGGTGAGGATCCTAAAAAATCTGGCGTTTCCCCAGAAAAGGCAGGAGAACTCCTCAAACAGATAGCAGTACTCTCACAACTTCGACCAATGGGACTTATGACCATTCCACCATTTTCGACCAATAATGAAAAAACCAGAATTTACTTCAAAGGGCTCAACGCTTTAGGCACAGAACTTGCTAGCCAGGAACTCTTTTTTGATAATGCCAGCGTAGAACTTTCCATGGGAATGTCACAGGATTTTGAAACAGCTATCGAAGAGGGGGCAACGATTGTCAGAATAGGAACTGCAATTTTTGGAAAAAGGCCCGATATGGCCTGATTGTTTTGTTTTTTTTTGACACCATACGCTCAAAAACAAAAAAAGGCACCATCTCGTAAACGAGACGATGCCTTTTTAGAATTACCCTCTATCTAGCTATCAAACTTTTTTAGCAGATGCTCGTTTGGCAGCCTTCAATGGATTAACTCGTACTTTAATTACCGTTATTTCTGGTTTAGCATGGGTGGCAAAATTACAAATCCCCAAACGCCACTTAGCCTCAGGCTGGAGGTATGACTGACAATATTTAGAGCCTGATTCCTCTACAATCCTCTCACATCCTTCACATTTTTCAACAACGGGTTGAAAACTTCTCTCACTAAAGCTTATAGCAGCTTGATTCTGCATGCTGTTCTCCTCAAAGTCAATAATACGTATCTAAAAAAAAAGTAGACATCACACCTACTGCAATCTCACCGTGAATTTCGAACAATAACAAAAACGACCAGACATAACAAGAATAAAACATTCATTCCGACAACAAAATGCAATACACCTGAAATAATTGTCCTGTACAAAGAACCATCGTCCAAATACTGTTATTAATTAGTGTAAGCCAAGAAAATAATCACTTATTATAGCACTCTAGCTTGTAATCTATAACTTCATGATATAGAATAAATCTTGTTGAATATATTAATAATTGTTTTGCATTCAACAGACTTACATTCAACCCATTTTTAACTGTAGTCTGCCCAAAGCAACACAAGAGACGGCCTCGCCGTGCTACAGTAACTGACTGTTTCAATTAAATTAAATAGCACTACCCTGGAGAGCAAATAATGCCGATCTATACATGGAAAGGTATCAATTCATATGGCGACAAGCGTAAAGGCGAGGTGGAAGCACCTGACCAGGCCTCGGCCCTAGGCCATCTCAAGCGGCTTCGCATTAAAGACCCTGTTGTTAAGGAAAAACCCAAAGATCTTCTAGAAAACATTACTTTCTTTCAACCTAAAGTTACCGGCAAAGATATAGTTATCTTCACCAGACAACTTTCCACAATGATTGATGCGGGCCTTCCTTTAGTCCAAGGGCTAGAAATTCTATCAAAACAACAAGAGAACTCAACTTTCAAAAAAGTTCTGACAAGTATCAAGAGGGACGTTGAAACTGGCACAACATTTGCCGACGCCATGCGAAAACACCCTAAAGTTTTTGACAACCTTTTTTCAAATATGATTGAAGCTGGGGAAACGGGAGGTATACTTGACACCATTTTAGGCAGACTTGCTGTCTTCATGGAAAAATCCATGGCCCTGAAGAAAAAAATCAAAGGCGCCATGACCTATCCGGTTATCTGTCTTGCCATTGCAGCACTTATTCTTGTTGTAATTTTAGTTTTTGTTATTCCCGTGTTTGAAGAGATGTTTGCAAGTTTTGGGTCAGCACTTCCGATACCCACCCAAATAGTAGTTACTATGTCTCAGACTTTTCAACAAAACTTCGTTTGGATTGCAATGGGAATTTTTGCACTGTTCTATACCATCAAGAAAATTTATTCTACTGAGACTGGGCGAATAAAAATGGATTCGATGTTTCTAAAGGCACCAGTTGCCGGTCCATTAATCAAAAAAGTCGCAGTTTCCAAATTCACAAGGACTCTCAGTACCATGTTGCAAAGCGGTGTTCCTATCCTTGACGCATTGCAGGTAGTAGCGAAAACAGCAGGGAATAAAGTCATTGAAGCTGCTGTTTTTCGTGTCGCTGACAGCATAGCGGAAGGACGCCCTATCGCTGAACCTCTTGAGGAGAGCGGTGTTTTTCCAAATATGGTTGTTCAGATGATTAATGTTGGTGAATCGGTTGGTGCACTCGATACTATGCTCGCAAAAATTGCCGATTTCTACGATGGAGAAGTTGATCAGGCTGTTGAAAACCTAACAGCTATGATTGAACCATTTATGATGGTATTTCTCGGTGGCATGATAGGTGGGTTAGTTATTGCCATGTACCTTCCAATTTTTTCCATGGCAAGTGCCGTTGGAGGATAAAAAATGCTACATTACTGTTGACTTTATTTTCCTAAAGCATATCATTAGTTAATGTAAATAATTAAACATCGATTATCTCAAGAGAGGATTTAACTATGACACTCACAAAGGCTGATCTTGTTCAGCAGGTATACAAATCTCACGGTTCTTTAACAAAAGCCCAGGCAACTGATTCTGTGGAAGCTTTTCTGCGTATCTCCAAAACATCACTTATTGGTGGCACTGATCTGCTTCTAAGTGGTTTCGGAAAATTTAATGTCAAAGATAAAAAATCAAGAAGAGGCCGGAATCCTCAGACTGGAGATGAACTAACACTGGATGCCAGACGTGTTGTTACATTTAAACCATCTGGAATTCTTCGTGACAAGATTAATGAGGTCTGATTTTTAATAGCCTTGGTATGATACCGGTTTAAATCTCATGTTAACCTGTACATGTTCTCATTACATGAGAGCAGGTACAGGTTTTTTTATTTTAGAATAACCACTGTACTCCTAGCCAGCATATCCCAATGCAATTCTTACCTACCCTTCATACAATTGACATAACGCATATTCACTATTCCGACGAATGGAACCTTCACCCCTTCCTGCCACCTGAACAGCCATCAATTTTCCTTATTGAATCTATTCGTCGAGTAGGCCTACTCCAACCATTAATTCTGCAAAAACTTTCGACTGATGCTTACCAATTACTTTGTGGAAGATCCAGACTTAGAGCCTTGCAAACAACAAGCCCTCACAAAAGGTCAATTGCATGCCTCATTGTTGCTGAGAACACACCACCAAAACAAATATTATCCTATATACTAGAAGATCAGTTACTATCCGCCCCCATTACTGCCATCGAAAAATCCTACTTTTTTAGCCATTGTTTAAAATACATGGACAGCAAAGAGGCTGCGGAGAGATTCCTTCCAATTCTTAACGAAAAAATCCAACTGTACACTATTAAAAGACTTTTAGAATTATTGAAACTCGAACGGGAAATACAACTTAGCGTACACAATAGCGTCGTTGCTGAGAAAACAGCATATGAACTACTCAGATTGAAGAAAGGAGACAGACAGATACTTCATACTCTTTTTATTGAATTAAAACTGGGAGGGGGAAAACAAAAAAGGCTCCTCTCTCTTTGTAAAGACCTGGCTTACAGAGAGGGCACTTCAATAGCAGAACTAGTAGGCAAATCTGAATTCTCAGAGATTATCGCACATCCAGAAATGAATCAACCACAAAAAGCGACTGTTCTGTTAGCGAATATGCAAAAAATGATTTTTCCGCAAAGCAATTGCGCCGAAGAAGTATTCAAAAAGAAAATTACCTCCTTGAATCTCCCTGCAACCTGTACAGTAACACATGCACTCTCATTTGAAACAGATACTGTTTCTCTTACGATGCAATTTGAAACGCTTACTGAGCTGGAGAAACAACTCCCGGGGATACTCAACACTACGACTAACAACAAACAGCTACACACTGGACTCAGTTAAGTATTCTTTGATGAGACATCCACTATCAGACATGTGTTTTTATACAGGGAAAGCGAATAGAAAGAATTTAGAAAAAATCTCCCTGAATAAGTAAATCTTCCCCACATTTTCTATAGAGAACGTTGTTTAATTTTGGTGCATTCTCGTTATCACTGACGGAAAAGCCACTCAGCAAAGGTGTTCCTGACGTCCCCCCAAACAGAGGAGCGACAAAAAGCATTACTCTGTCCACCAGAGATTCCCTGAGGAAACTGCCATGAATTTCAGCACCACCTTCTACAAGCAGAGAACAGATACCTTTTTCCCCGAGAAAATTTAAGACCTTATCCAGATTTAATCCCTTGCCATTTTTGTCTAAAGCCACCGATTCAACTTGCACCCCATCCATACTGTTAAGCAGTTCAATTTTATCCTTAGCAGCAAAGGGTGAACAAAAAATCAAAGTTTGAGCAGCAGAGTCAAGATGAAGGATTTTGGATTGAGAAGAAATCTTTAAAGAACTATCAAGTATAACGCGGAGGGGATCTCTGCCACGTTTACCAAGTCGCGTTGTAAGGGATGGATTATCGGCGTTAACAGTCCCGGAGCCAATCAGGATGGCATCCAGACTGTTACGAAGACCATGGACGATACGCTGGCTTTTCTTGCCAGTCATTATTCCCGATATTCCAGACTGATAGCTAAGCTTCCCGTCAAGGCTCATCCCAGCCTTCATAACTACAAATGGTCTACCAGTTGTAATATGCTTCACAAAGGGGAGATTAATGTCCCTGCATTCTTTTTCAAGAACACCACTCAGAACATCTATCCCATGCTCTTTCAGATAGGTATTACCGCTACCATTTACCAAGGGATTAGGATCTTCCATACCGACAACTACCCGCTTAATTCCAGCTGCGGCAACAGCATGACTGCAGGGTGGCGTACGACCGGTATGATTACAGGGTTCAAGGGTTACATAGATTGTCGCCCCCCTGGCTCTGTCCCCTGCCCTACGCAGTGCATGTATCTCTGCGTGAGGAGTTCCGGCTTTTTTATGATACCCACGACTTATAATTGTATCATCGTCCTGTACGATCACAGCGCCAACACATGGATTAGGGGAGGTCCTCCCAATTCCTTTTCGGGCCTCACGCAGAGCAATACGCATAAAACGTATATCGCACTTCGAGAATTTCTTCTCAGCCTTCATCATCGGACTCAATAACACCCCTTGAATCAAGCAGACCTTTCAATTCATCCATAAATTCATTCACATCTTTAAATTGGCGATATACAGACGCAAACCGGACATAGGCAACTTCATCCAGTCTCGGAAGGTCTTCCATAACCCATTCGCCGATGACCTCAGAGGGAACTTCCTTGGAAGGAAAATCCTGCAACTTGCTTTCAATATTATCTACAAACTCGTCAATATCATCACAGCTAACAGGACGTTTTTCACAGGCTTTTTCAAGTCCAACAACCATCTTTTGCCTATCCCACACTTCCCTACGGCCATCCTTCTTCACAAGCATTGGAAGCATGACTTCAAGACGTTCGTAGGTAGTAAAGCGTTGTTCACAGGAGAGACAGGAGCGACGTCTTCTGGTTATTGTACTTTCTTTATTGAGCCGTGAGTCAATAACCTTATTATCAAGATGACCACAATATGGACATTTCATGGGTACTCCGGTTTACTAAAAAATATTAGAGAGGGGGTAGGTTTCACACAAAGATCGTACTTCTCCACGCACCGCAGACATTGCTTCTTCATTTCTTTCCGTGAGCACCCGTTCAATCCATTCTGCAATCAGCCCCATTTCTTTAATTCCAAGACCTCTTGTTGTAACTGCAGGAGTACCTATACGAATACCGGAAGTGACAAATCTGGGTTGTTTGTCAAAGGGAATCGCATTTTTATTCGTGGTCAGCCCTGCTTTCTCAAGTAATTCCTCGGCCTCTTTACCTGTTATATCCTTACCGGACAGATCCAGGAGTATAAGGTGATTATCTGTTCCCCCGGAGACAAGTCTGAAGCCTTTTTCAACAAGATTCCGACCGAGAGCACTTGCATTATCCACAACCTGCTGCTGGTAGCTCTTGAACGAATCGCTCATGGCCTCTTTGAAGGCTACAGCCTTGGCAGAAATAACATGAACAAGTGGGCCTCCCTGGATACCAGGGAAAATGTTTGAGTTTAAACTCTTTCCCCATTTGTTCTTAGCAAGAATCAACCCACCCCTTGGGCCCCGCATTGTCTTATGGGTGGTTGTTGTTACAAAATCAGCATATGGTACAGGTGAGGGATGAACCCCTGCTGCAACAAGGCCTGCAATATGTGCCATATCTACCATAAACAGGGCGCCTATCTGATCTGCAATCCTCCGAAATCCTTCAAAGTCAATAAAACGCGAATAGGCAGAAGCTCCGGCAACTATCATCTTGGGACGATTTTCAAAAGCGATGCGTTCAACCTCTTCCATATTGATCTGTTCAGTTCCTTTTTCAACACCGTATGAGATAAAGTTATACAACTGACCGGAAAAATTAACCCCACTCCCATGGGTAAGATGTCCACCATGGGCAAGATCCATTCCAAGCACTTTATCCCCAGGTTTCAGTGTGGCAAAATAGACAGCCATATTCGCTTGAGAACCGGAATGGGGTTGAACGTTGGCATATTCAGCACCAAAAATTTCTTTAGCCCTGTTAATTGCAAGTGTCTCGACTTTATCTGCCTGATCACATCCACCATAATATCGTTTCTGAGGATAGCCTTCAGCGTATTTATTGGTGAAAATGGAGCCTTGAGCTTCAAGAACTGCTGCTGAAACTATATTTTCAGATGCAATCAACTCTAGCTGGCTGTTTTGACGCTCATACTCATCATTAATACAAGTAAAGATATCCGGATCGGTATTTTGTAAAGCAGACATAAACATTCTCTCTTAGTATTCGAATGGCATCTGTTTGTTAATAAACAGACGAAAAAAACCGGCATACCAAAAAAAGGTGCGCCGGTTTTAGCAGTAATTTATAACACTATCACTTTAACTGAACAACTCTATACGACGCTGATGCCTTCCACCTCCAAATGGGGTGTTCAACCAGGTTCGGACAATTTCCATCGCGACTCCAGGACCGGTCACACGTTCTCCCATGCAGAGGACGTTAGCATCATTATGTTCACGGCTCATGCAAGCTGTATACTGCTCACTGCATAATGCGGCCCTGATACCTTTATGTTTATTTGCAGCCATGGACATGCCTATTCCTGTTCCACAGATCAGAATTCCCCTATCGGCTTCGGCAGTCATTACTTTTTCACAGACCATATCAGCAAAGCTGGGGTAATCTACAGATTGTTCGTCATAGCAACCGACATCAAGAACCTCATGGCCCAGTTCTTTCAAAAGAGGAAGTATCACTTCTTTTAATGAAAAACCGCCATGATCTGAACCTATTGCTACTTTCATAGTATCCCCTTCATAAAAATCAAGACTCGAAACGTTTCATAACAACAACACCATTGGTTCCACCAAAACCAAAAGAGTTGGAAATTGCTGCTCTAATCTCCATCTTTCTTGCAACATGAGGAACATAGTCCAGGTCACATTCCACACTTGGAGTATCTAAATTAATGGTGGGCGGTGCAATCTGATCCTTGATAGTCATGGCTAAAAAGGCTGCCTCCAATCCTCCGGCAGCGCCAAGTGCATGGCCGGTCATGGATTTCGTTGAACTAATGGCTAGTTTAGCTGTATGTTCGCCAAACACTGTTTTAATCGCGGCAGTTTCACAACGATCATTCAAGGGCGTTGACGTTCCATGGGCATTGACATAATCAATATCAGATGGTTGCAAGCCAGCATCTTGCAGTGCCATTTTCATACAGCGAGCAGCACCGTTTCCATCTTCTGGAGGAGCTGCAATATGATAGGCATCACTGGATGCACCGGAACCAATCATTTCAGCGTAAATATCGGCCCCTCTTTCGAGTGCATGCTCAAGTTCCTCAAGTACCAGCATTCCGGCACCCTCAGCAATCAAAAAACCATCCCGATCTTTATCAAAAGGCCGAGAAGCTTTAGTGGGATCGTCATTTCTAGTGGATAGAGCTTTCATAGATGCAAAACCACCAATCCCTAGCGGACAAATGACCGATTCCGTACCGCCGGTTATAACAGCATCGGTGGTTCCATAAACAATTGATTTAAACGCTTCCCCTACAGCATGGGTTCCTGCAGCACATGCTGTAGACAATGACAAATTAGGACCCTTGGCCCCAATTTGCATGGATATATGACCGGATGGCATATTGGGAATGGCCATTGGAATAAAGAAAGGCGATATTCTTTTGGGGCCGCGATCAAGGAAGATACTGTGGTTCTTCTCAATAGTTCCTAGACCACCCATGCCACAACCAGTGATAACACCAATCCTGTTGCAGTTGCTGTCAGTAATATTGAGTCCACTGTCTTCAACGGCGGAGCGAGCAGCCACAATGCCATATTGAACAAAAAGATCGAGATGTTTTGAACTTTTTTTATCAAAATGATCAAGAGTTTCAAAATCTGAAACCTCGCCTGCTATTTGCGACGCAAATCCGGATGCATCAAAACGTGTAATTAGTCCAATACCACTCACCCCATTAAGAATATTCTTCCAGGTTTTATCCCTTCCGGTTCCTAATGGAGTTACTAAACCAATTCCGGTAACAACTACTCTGCGCTTAGCCATGTATCCCTCTTGAGTTTCCAGGAGGCAACAAGTACCCCCGGGAGGTAATTATTTCAAGTTGTTTACAAAATCAATAGCATTCTGGACAGTGGCTATTTTCTCAGCTTCTTCATCTGGAATTTCCACATCAAATTCCTCTTCCATCGCCATAATCAGCTCAACGAGATCGAGGGAATCGGCACCAAGGTCATCGACAAAGGATGCGCCGGAAACTACTTTATCTTTATCAACACTCAACTGCTCAACAATAATATCAACCATCTGTTGTTCAATTGCCATTTTCAAACTCCTGTAGTTGTTTTCTATTCTTTTATGAACCCCGAATTTTCGAGTATTCAGTTACAAACACAAATGCTATTAATACCAAACTCAGACGCAACTGTAAATCACATATACATTCCACCATTCACATGGATAGTGTTGCCTGTGACATAGGCCCCATCATCACTTACTAGATAAGCAACCGCACCCGCAATATCTTCAGGGGTCCCGAGACTTGCCAGTGGAATTTGATCCTTAATCTTTTCCTGTATTTCTTCTGGAAGATCACGGGTCATATCGGTGCTAATATATCCAGGTGCAACCGCATTAACTGTAATATTCCGAGTTGCAAATTCACGTGCCATTGATTTTGTTAACCCCTGCATACCAGCTTTGGCAGAGGCGTAGTTCACCTGACCGGCATTTCCGGAAAACCCAATAACAGAGGAAATATTGACAATACGCCCCCAACGTTTTTTCATCATGGAACGTGCGGCTGCTTTAGCACAGATAAAAGAACCTTTGAGATTAGTATCAAGCACAGCATCCCAATCATCTTCTTTCATCCTGGCCATCAATCCATCACGGGTAATCCCAGCATTATTTACTAGTATATCCAGTGACCCTGCATCTTGAATAAGCTGTTTGATTGCATCCTGAGCCTGAACAACATCTCCGACATTAAAGGCAAGGATGTCAGCACTCCCACCAGCATCGGTAATTACCTTCAGGGTTTCTCTGGCCGCATCAGGGTTAGAAACGTAATTTATATAGACATGCGCCCCCATAGCAGCCAATCGAATACAGATTGCACGACCGATACCTCTACTACCACCAGTAACCAGTGCGGTTTTTCCTTTCAGGCTCATGATTTTCGTTGTTCCTCGATTTTACTGATAAGTTTTGGTAGTACCTCAAACAGATCGCCCACGATACCAAAATCCGCCACATTAAAAATCGGAGCATTCTCATCACGATTTATGGCAACAATAGTTTCAGATGACTGCATTCCAGCAACATGTTGAATAGCACCGGAAATACCACAGGCTATATATAACTTTGGCGCCACTGTCTTCCCTGTCTGCCCAACCTGATGAGGATACCCTATCCATCCGGCATCGACCACAGCACGACTTGCAGAGACGGAGCCATCAAGACTCTTTGCAAGATCACGGATTAGAGCAAAACCTTTTTCACTATCAAGTCCTCGTCCTCCACCAACCAGGATATCAGCTTCCTGAATATTAACATCATCATTTTCAGATACCACGGATTCCAAAACCCGGACTTTTGATTTGAGCATGGCAGGATCTAATTTCACATCAATAATTTGACCACTGAGAGTGGAATCAAACTCAAGTTCCTTCATCACATTAGGTCGCACCGTGGACATCTGAGGTCTGGAGCCGGGACACTCAATAGTGGCCATAATATTGCCACCAAAGGCTGGTCGTGTTTGCAGTAAAGCCCCATCATCAGCACGAATTGCAAGCTGAGTACAATCTGCAGTAAGTCCGGCCCCAAGAGCGTTGGCAACACCTGGAAAAAAAGAACGACCAATGGCAGTTGCGCCAGCAAGTACAACTTCCGGTTTCTCCCGTCGAATGAGATCCGTGAGTACTGCCCCATAGGTTTCATCTGTAAAAAAGTGAAGGACCGGATCATCAGCACGATATACAATATCAGCTCCATGACCTATCAGCCTGTCCGCACTGTCTCCTGTTCCTGAACCGATCAGGACTGCAACAAGTTTGACACCCCGGGCATCGGCAAGTTTACGGCCAACGCCAAGAAGTTCCAAGGCTACAGTTGCTAAATTACCACCCCTGAATTCACAGTACACCCAGATGCCACTCCAGCTATCAAGATCAACTTGAACACTTTTTTCAGCACCTTCAATTGTTAACGCTTCAAACTCACAGGTATCTACGCAGGCCCCACAAAGCGTACAGGTTTCAGCAACAACGGCAAGACCATCGACAACTTCAATGGCCCCAAAAGCACAATTATCTTCACAAACCCCGCAACCGGTGCACTGATCATTATCAACTATTAGCATCGCTCTCTTTCTCCAGTCTCTTTATAGGTAGACAGCAAGTTTTTCAACCAGTTGTTCAACCTGCTCATCTATAGATCCGGTCAAAAGAGCTCTCTCTCCACGCGGTGGTGGCGGGAAAACATTAACCACTTGAGTCGGTGAACCAGCCAGACCAATTTTTGCAGGATCAGCTCCCACATCAGCAGCAGACAACACCAGAATTTCAGTCTTTTTAGCCCTCATCTTTCCCTTCAGCGAAGGAACACGAGGGTTGTTTATATCTTTTACAACGGTAAGCAGTATGGGATATCCCGCAGCAAGTACATCGTATCCATCATCCATCATCCGTTCCATCACAAGTTCTTTATCCGTAGCCTCACGGATTTTCTGAATACAGGTAACAAAGGGAATATCAAGCTGGATGGCAAGACCTGGCCCGACCTGAGCAGTATCACCATCTATCGCCTGTTTACCGCAGAGAATCAGGTCAAAGTCACCTATCTTTTGCACAGCCTTAGCAAGAGTGTAAGAGGTAGCCCAAGTGTCGGCCCCCGCAAAGGCACGATCTGAGACAAGTACAGCGTTATCAGCCCCACAGGAGATCGCTTGTCGAAGAACGTCTTCAGCTTGGGGTGGCCCCATGCTTAACACGGTTACAGTCCCCCCCAGCTCCTCTTTCAAGCGGACAGCTTCTTCAACAGCATGCTGATCATAGGGGTTCATAATGGATTGGACCCCTTCTCTTGCAAGTGTATTGGTTACGGGATCAAGACGAACATCTTTTGCGTCCGGCACCTGTTTTATACAGACAACGATTTTCATATTAATAAACTCTGTTCACTATTTGCGGGAGTATTCTTTGTTCAATTCCTGGCCAATCACATTACGCTGAACTTGATTCGTTCCTTCATAAATTTGAAGAATTTTCGCATCACGCATCATTTTTTCGACGGGATATTCTCTCATATAGCCATATCCACCCATAACCTGAACAGCATCCGTACTCACTTTCATGGCCATATCTGTGGCCATAACTTTACACATTGAGGAAACCTTGGACATATCCTTAGGATGGGCATCTATATGTTTGGCTGATGCGTAGACAAGAGCCCTTGAAGCCTCAAGCTGGATGGCCATATCAGCTAATATATGCTGAACGGCCTGGAATCCTATAATGGGTTTCTTAAATTGAATTCTCTGTTTGGCATAGGTTGTGGCCTCATCAATACAGGCCTGCCCAATCCCAAGGCCAAGTGCTGCAATACCTGGACGGGATGAATCAAGCGTTTTCATAACAGTGATAAATCCTGTACCCTTGCGCCCTACAAGTCTTTCCTTGGGAATTCTGCAATCCTTGAATATCAACTCTGTGGTAGACGAAGCACGGATACCCATTTTTTTCTCTTTGGGGCCACAGCTGAAACCGGGATCACCTTCTTCCACGACAAAGATAGAGGCACCACGCGCTCCTTTAGACCTGTCAGTAATGGCGATCACTGTATAAATCTGTGCCTCACCACCATTGGTAATCCATTGTTTGGTGCCATTTACTACCCACTCATCGCCATCAAGAACAGCCGTAGTCTGGATCCCTGATGCATCTGATCCGGCATTGGCTTCGGTGAGTCCAAATGCAGCAAACTTCTTTCCTGCAGCAACTGCAGGGAGATATTTCTGTTTCATCTCTTCAGATCCGGCGATCAAGATCGGATAAATTCCAAGTGCACTTGCTGCAAACGCTGTAGCAACACCAATACAGCCACGACCGAGCTGTTCAAGAGCAAGCACAATATCAAAACAGCCACCACCGAATCCACCATACTCTTCAGGAATGGGCACTCCAAACAAGTCGGCCTTACCCATATTTTCCAGAATTTCACGAGGAAATTCATCTTTTTCATCTAACTCTGCACGCTTTGGAATGATCTGCTCGTCAGTAATCTGCTTGGCAATCTCCACGATCATGCTCTGTTCTTCTGTAAGAAAATAATCCATCGTCACTCCTGTCTACCACCTTATCAAAGATGCCCCCCAGGTAAACCCACCACCAAAGGAACAAACCAAAAGCAAGTCACCACGTTTCAGACGTCCTTCACGGTTTGCCTCGTCGAGCGCAATCGGAATGGAAGCCGCTGATGTATTACCATATTTCTGGACGTTTATGAACACTTTTTCTTTATTGATACCAAGGCGCGAAACAAGTTTTTTCAGTATCCTAATGTTTGCCTGATGAGGGATCATCACATCTATGGCATCAAGATCAATTTGTTCACGAATAAGTAAATCTTCAATTGCCCCCTGCATGGCCTTAACTGCATACTTGAAGACTTCCTTACCTTCCATAAGAATGTGAGCCCCAGGATTATCGGGTTGCTCAAGTTCAGGATTGGATGACGGGGCAGTGTGCATATAGAGAAGATTCCAGAGCGTACCATCGGAAAACAGATTTGACCCAACTACACCGCGATCATCAGCTTGATAGTCAAGGACTACCGCACCGGCACCGTCACCAAACAAAATACAGGTATTTCTGTCCTTCCAGTTAGTGCGGCTTGATAATGTCTCTGCGCCAATGACAAGGATTTTTCTTTGTTGTTCAGCACGGAGATACTTATCTCCATTATCAAGTGCAAAAAGGAATCCGGAACAGGCAGCATTGACATCGTAGGCAAAGGCCTTTGTTGCACCAAGTTCCTTTTGGACAAAGCAGGCACAGGAAGGCATAAGCATATGGGAACTCATGGTGGCGACAATAATGAGATCTATCTCATTGGCTGTAACCTGCGCCATAGCCATGGCCTTTCTTGCAGCCGAAGTTGCAAGTTGAAATGTCTGCTCACCCTTGCCACTTATACGCCGAGTCGAAATCCCCGTACGACTCATAATCCATTCATCACTGGTTTCAACTAATTTTTCCAGATCGTGATTTGAAAGGACCCTTTCGGGGAGACATGAACCGGTTCCCAGAATAACCGCACCCATTATTTCTTCTCCACCAGAGGTTCGGCATGTTCCTTAAGGCTCGCCACAATCTTTTCGTTTACCTTGATTTCTACTATTTTTGCAGCCTCAAGAATTGCATTTTTGATGGCAATGGCATTGGATTTTCCATGACAGATGATTCCCGTTCCATTTATTCCAAGCAGTGGTGCTCCACCATATTCAGCATAATCGACACGCTTCTTGAGCTTTCGGAATATAGGTCTTAGTAGAAAATAACCAATTTTAGCCTTAAAAGAGCTCATAATCCCGTCACGAATCATCTCCGAGGCTGCTTCAATGAGCCCCTCACTAACTTTCAGGCAAATATTCCCGACAAAGCCATCACAAACGATAACATCAACGTTCCCTTGAAATATATCTCTGCCTTCAACATTGCCAATATAATTCAGAGAACTGTTGGCTAGCATTGCATGGGTTTCCTTCACAAGCAGGTTTCCTTTACCTGTCTCTGCACCAATACTTAAGATTCCAACTCGTGGAGAATCAATATCAAAGACTTTTGAAAAGGCACAAGCCATAAGTGCAAATTGAAAAAGATGGTGCGCGCGACAATCAACATTGGCACCAACATCCATCATAATAACAGGTTTTTTCAGCGTGGGAAAAGCGTTGGCAATACCAGGACGTGACACATTTTCAATGCGTCCGAGTTTTCGAATGGCTGCGGCCATGGTTGCACCGGAATTTCCAGCACTGACAGCAGCCTCTGCCTCACCTTTTTTGACAAGGTCAAAAGCAAGCATAACAGAGGAATTTTTCTTCTTCCGAATGGCATCGACGGGAGATTCCCCCATTTCAACCACCTCAGAGGTGTGTACAATCCGTAATCTGGAAAGAATACCATCGTCTGGTGTAATTCGATCAAGACAGGCCTGAATGGCAGATTCGTCTCCAACCAGGATCAGCTCCAGATCTGTTTCCTCTAAAGCCTGTATTGCCCCGGCTATCTGCTCATCAGGCCCATGGTCTCCGCCCATGGCATCCAAGGCAATACGCATGGTATTCGTCCTACTCTATTTCGGCTTCCAGACTATAAACAGAACGTCCCTTATACATACCACAACCTGGGCAGATACGATGGGGCATTTTTGGTTCTCCACATTCTGAACATTTATTGACTCCAGGTGCAGTCAACGCATCGTGGGACCTTCTTTTTCTGGTACGGGAACGGGAATGTCTTCTTTTTGGTACAGCCATGATCTATCCTCCAATAATACAATGTCGCCTCAGCGACACGAGTTGTCTAATTTATCTGTATTTTTTTAATATTGCAAATGGAGAGTCTTTGTTTGTCTCTCTGCATCTGCACAGTTTTTCATTCAAATTAATACCACAACACTCGCACAAGCCTTTACATGTATCACTACATAAACATGATGTGGGTAAGGCGAGTAACAGCTGTTCTCTCAGAATTTCACTACTTTCAACAACAGGGGATGAAAGATATACAACCTCACAATCTTCCTCTGTACAGTTGTGGTCGGTAGCCATTTGCGGCTCCTCTTCCACTCGCAGTTGGTAGTGAAAATCCTGTCCAACCTCAAATTCAACTGTCTTAGCACAGCGATCACATCTGGTGACAACTGCAGCTCCGAAACTGCCATCAAGATGGTATATAGTACCTTCCTGTTGGCTGACCAGAAATTTTGCAACAACTTCTGCTTTCATTCCGGGCACGATACCCGAGAGTTGAAGTGATTCCTCGACAGTGAAACCGTTTTTCTCTGCAACACTATCAGTAAGTAGTATTTCCATTTTCCCTCAGCAACTCACAATACCGGATATGCAAACGAAACTGACGAAAATACCCAATTTCTACAAGAATGGCCACAAAAAAATTTCATCCCGGTAAATGATTACAAAAACAACAGAATTAAAACACAAAAATTATTATAAAATACGAGCAAGACGGCCTGATGTTTTTTCAAGACGCAGGCTGACAATGGAAAGAAGATAGGTAAGAATTCTACTAGCACTTTCAGGAAACAATTGCTGATACTCCATGAAACTCTTTTTAGTGAGGACAAGGAGGGTACTTTTTTTAATTGCTGTTACCCTCGTGCTTCTCAGATGTTCATGGAGAACTGCACATTCCCCGACAACAGCCCCCGAATCAAGCAGTGCAATCACCTGCATCTTTTCCAGAAACCCGGTAAATTTATAAACAGCAAGATGGCCATCCTTTAGAAAGTACAACTCCTCAGCAGGTTCGCCATAGTCAAAGAGAATGTCATCACTGGCTACTGTTTTTTCTGTAAACAGAGCGGCAAGTTCACCAGAGGCCTTTTCGTCTGACAGGCCAATACGTTTGAGTAATTCATCCACTACTCGCTGTCCTCTTTTTCAAGGGTGGCATTTTTTTTTTCAAGCACTTTTACCAGTCCGGCAAATTTGTCCTTCCTGAGAATTGACTTAAACTGTTCCCTGTAATTGCGGAGAAAACTTACGCCTTCTATGTTCAGGTCATAAACTTGCCATCCTATACCATTCTGAAGCATTACATAGCTCACCGAAAAAGGTTCAGTTCCACTGCTGGTGACAAGAGTGGAGACAGCAGCCTTTGCCCCCCTTATCCTCTCGTCTTGATAGACAATTTCCTGCCCCGAGTAGCCTTCAAGTTTTCCTATATAGGCATTCTCGAGAAGTTTGGTGAAAAGTAATTCAAAATGCTGTTGCTGTTTCTCATCTATGCCTCTCCAGGTTTTCCCTAGAACACGTTTTGACATCTCGGTAAAATCAAATCCCTGACTGGCGATGGACATGATTTTTTCTCGCCTTACCTTCTTATGATCGGCACCTGCAAATTCCGGATCACGAATAACGTCGACCATTCCTTCTAGGGTAGGCTTTAAAACTTCCGTTGGCCCGGGAGAGGAGACAGCCACGTGTAGATCAAAGAGAATAAAACAGACCAAGAAAACCAACAATCGTTTGCTAATCATATCAGAATATACTCACTTAAAAATTAAGGTCACAGTTCGTTATCAGTTCTACGTTGCATGGCATTATCATCAATTTTTTTCCTTCTATACTCAAGATAAACCTGACGCATGGAGACATAGGGATCCAGAGAATATTTTTTCAAATCTTCGTACACTTCGGGATTTAAAGACAGCAGATTAACCCTACTCACCACGTAGTACCCGGCACTCACATAAAAATCATCCACATAATACACCATGGGATGCGTATAGACATCTGCAGTAAATCCCACAACATCACGAGCATTTGACGGTCCAATCACTGGAAGACAAAGATACAAACCTTCACCAACTCCCCAATATCCAAGGGTTTGACCAAAATCCTCCTCTTTGGGCTCAAGACCAAATTCTAGCATAGCAGGATCACCAAAGCCAAACACACCGAGGGTGGAATTTATCAGAAAACGAGAGAGTTCAATGCCAGCGTCTTGAATCTTCAACTGCAGCAGGTTGTTCACCAAACGAATGGGAACAGCAAGGTTATTTACAAAATTGCCTATGGAGTAGCGAATTTCCCATGGCAGGACAGTGGAATAGGCAGTGTTTAATGGATTCAAAACCCAGTAGTAGAGTTTGTCGTTAAAATCAAAGAAGACTCTGTTCATCGGCTCAAGTGGATCATAATAGACCTCTTCAACAATCGCTTCGTCATCAAAGAAATCATCATCCAGGAGCATATCCATTGCGTCAGCTGGCTCTTCATTATTTTCTACCACGACATCCTGAACAAGACCTGTACTACTCTTTTGGGCACAACCAAAAGAGCAGCACAAAAGAATCAGGGCTGCGAAAAAAAATACTTTCTGAGTGATTAATCGGATTTTCATAACGCAAAAAAACGGGATCTATTTCACATCACCAAAGGCAAATTTGCTTATAAGCGACTCAATATCCACAGCCGACTCGGTGTCGGTGAGGATATCACCTTCCTTAAATAATTCTTCATCGCCGCCAAGGCTCAAAGCGATAAACTTATCACCAATCAGTCCCTGAGATTTTACTGAGGCCATGGAATCAATCGCAAGTTCCACTTCTTTAGAGAGCTGCAAGGCAACATTTGCCAGGCCATCACTATCAAGCCAGATTTTATCAACCTGGCCGACAACCACTCCTGCAACCTGCACAGAAGCACCCTTTTTGACCCCTGCAATATTATCAAACTGAGCAACTATCGTATAATTTTTACTGTCACTGAACAGGGAAACCTCACCAAGCTGCAGAGCCAGATAGCCAAAGGCAGCAAAACCTGCAATCATAAAGAGGCCTACCATAAATTCAATACTATTTTTCATTGTTCCACCAAATGACTCTGATAAATTTCACCCATTGTGGTTTTTACAAATTTACGAATATGGGGTTTTTCGGACCACTGTATCGCCTCAGGGGATGGAAAAACATCCACTTCACCGTTATGAAGAACGATTACCTGATCGGCAAGATTAAAAACTTTTGGAATATCATGGCTCACAATAATAGACGTGTAGCCGATCTGTTCCTGGGTTCTGGCAAAAAGCTGGTATATTTCCTGGGTCATAACCGGATCTAGGCCTGTGGTTGGTTCATCAAAAAGCATGATCTCCGGTTTCAACTGTAAGGCCCGTGCAAGTCCAGCTCTTTTCTTCATACCACCACTGAGTTGGGCCGGGAATTTATTTTCATGACCAAGCAACTCAAGCTGCTCAAGACTGGATAAAACCTGATCTTTTATTTCAGTCTCTGTTTTTGTTGTTCTTTCGCGAAGGGGCAGGGCAACATTCTCAAAAACAGTCATCGAGTCAAAGAGTGCGGCACCCTGAAAAAGGACACCGAACCTGGTCCGCAACTCTTTTAACTTACGACCTCGTACTCCGGTGGTATCACTTCCTCCCACCAATATCCGGCCACTATCAGCCGCCATAAGACCCAGGATAAGCTTTAAGGTTACACTCTTCCCCTGTCCACTTCCACCTGCGATGACGGTTGTTTTGCCGGCAGGAATGGAAAAATCCACCCTGTCCAGAATGACCTGCCTGCTGCCATCGTCACGAAGAAAGGCTTTTCCAACCCCCCTGAATTCTATTCCAGTACCATTCATATCAGGATAGCCGTGAGCAGATAGTCAAAGATAAGAACCGATATGGACGAAAGAACTACAGCCTGCGTTGTGACTTTTGAGACACTGCGAGCACCAAAGCCGGCCCCCCGTATCTGGTGGACAAAATATCCCCGCCCGGAACAAATCCAGACAATAAGTACGGCGAAGACAAAGGACTTTACGGTACCAAGCATAATATCATGGTTCGTTACGCTGCTCTGCATTCCATCTAGATAACTCCCCGGATTCACTCCCATCAAATACACCCCTGCCACATAGCCTCCTGCAATTCCGACCACGTCAAACAGGACCGTAAGTAGGGGAACAGAAATGAGTGCAGCAAGAAGTTTGGGGGAGATAAGATAGCGAAAAGGATCAACTGCCATGCAGTCAAGTGCATCAATTTGTTCTGAAATTCGCATAATCCCAAGTTCAGCACACATGGCAGACCCGGCACGTCCTGTGACCATAAGGGCAGTGAGCACCGGTCCAAGTTCCATTATAAGAGTGAGTGAGACCGCCGAGCCAAGCATCCCTTCAGCCCCAAATTTATGCAGTGAATAGTAGCCCTGCAGTCCCAAAACCATCCCAGTTGAGGCAGCAGTAAAGAAAATAACAACAAGGGAGCCAACACCAATAAAATTGAGTTGACGCATAAACTCGGAGAATCGAAATGGAGTTCTGAAACAGCCCTGAAGCATTTGGAGCAAATACAATCCCATACGACCAAGGTCTGTGACCACAACAAGGCCGGTACTTCCAAATCGGGATATGACGTTCTGTTGCATGGGCTTAATAATTGAGCAATTTTCAGTTTCAGGAGGCAATGATAAAACAACGAAAGTTTCATCAAACTATTAATCACAATTTTTATGATAAAATCTGCAACAGAGAATGTCAATGCCTGAGAACAATTCCAATTTTCAGAACCTGCTTCTTTTATTGAAAAAATAAGCACCTCCGCACCCTTGGGCGGAAACGAACTGAAATAATTAATTTAGTTTTTTCTCGGGTCGAATGTCTCTCGCAGGGCTTCCCCTATAAATATTAGAAGAACCAGCGTTCCGACAAGGACCAGGAAGGTGGAAAGGGAGAGCCACCATGCGTCAATATTGGCCTTTCCCTGGGCCAGAAGTTCTCCAAGAGATGGCGTAGACGGTGGGACACCAAGCCCCAGAAAATCAAGACTGGTAAGAGCAAGAATTGAAGCAGACATCCTGAACGGTAAAAAAGTGATGACCGGGGTCATCCCATTTGGAAGAAGATGCCTGTACATAATGGTTATGTCCGAAACACCGAGAGCTCTTGCCGCCTTCACATACTCCATATTCCTGCCTTTTAAAAATTCGGCACGTACGTAGTCAGAAAGGCCCATCCAGCTAAACAGGGAGAGAAGCACAAGAAGTAACACCACGCTTGGTTTAAAAATTGATGCAAAAATAATAAGAAGATAGAGTTCGGGCATTGCACCCCATATTTCTATAAACCTTTGGAAAAACAGGTCCACTTTTCCGCCAAAAAATCCCTGAACGGCTCCCGTAATAATCCCAACCAATGTTCCCACGGCGGTGAGGGCAAAGCCAAAGAGAATGCTTAGACGAAAACCATAGAGAAGTCGTGCAAAAACATCCCTTCCGCGATCATCGGTGCCGAGAATATTTTCACCTGTCGGAGGTGAGGGAACGGGGCCATCAATATTAAAATTAATGGATTGGTAGCTGTGGTTGTTTAATGGAAAATAAACTCTATTTCCTTCACTGCTGAGTTTTTCATATATGTAGGGGTCAAGATAGTCAGTTTCGGTTTCAAAATCTCCACCGAAGACAGTTTCCGGATACTCGACCAACAGTGGGAAATATGCCTCCCCCTCATATATGACAAGAAGAGGAACATCGTTGGATATGGCTTCTGCAAACAGACTTGCTATAAAAAAGAAAGAAAAGATAATAAGACTGTAAAAGCCCCTGCGATTACGGCAGAACCGTCGCCACCTTCTCCGGGAGATGCTTACTGATTTCCGCATTTCCTTCTTTTCAATCGGCGCTGTCAAAACTGATCCTTGGGTCAACTACGACATAACTTAAATCCGACAGCAGTCGGGAAAAGAGTCCGATAAGAGTAAAGAAATACAGGGTTCCCAGTACCACCGGGTAGTCACGGTTCAATACCGACTGGTAGGCAAGAAGCCCCATGCCATCAAGTGAGAAAATCGTTTCGATAAGGAGACTTCCCGTGAAGAACGCTGCAATAAAATATCCTGGAAAGCCTGTAATAATAGGGATAATACCATTTCTGAAAACATGTTTATAGAGAACCTGGTTCTCACTCAAGCCCTTGGCACGAGCTGTGAGCACATACTGTTTTCGAATCTCCTCAAGAAATGAATTTTTTGTAAGCATGGTCATTACAGCAAGGCTTCCCACTGCACCCGAGGTAATGGGAAGCACCATATGCCACAGATAATCGAGAATTTTCTTGAGCATGGTCATTTCAGACCAGCCGTCAGAAACAATCCCCCGTAACGGGAAAATATTCCAGAACGAACCACCGCCAAAAAGAACTATCAGAACAATGGCGAGCACAAAGCCGGGTATGGCATATCCGATGAGGATTGCCGTTGAAGTCAGGATGTCAAAACGGGAGCCGTTACGAACTGCCTTACTGATTCCAAGCGGTATGCAGACCCCATAGACAATAATAAAACTCCACAACCCCAGCGACATGGATACTGGCATTCTCGAAATCACCAGGTCCGCCACGGATCGGTGGTAATAGTAGGAATCTCCAAAATCAAACACCATATAATTTTTCATCATGCTTACAAATCGGGTCAAAGGTGGCTGATCAAAGCCATACAACTCTTTAAGTTGATTCACCCGCTTATCATCAAGTCCTGAGTCACCACGATAAATGGAAGTACTTCCTGCTACCTCCCCCCCCTTGCCCAGACCCTCCATCTCAGCAAGTAGTTGTTCCACGGGACCGCCCGGCACAAACTGGGTCACGACAAAAGTGAGCAGCATCACTCCGAACAGGGTCGGAATCATCAGGCCCACACGTTTTACAATATAAAAAATCAAAATAACCGTTTAATCCTTGTAATTTCTCGACCTATATGGCTAGTTGCAATTATGTATTTCAGCTTGCAGTAAATTTCCTTCTTATGTGGCAAAACCTAATGATTACAACAGTAGAAGACCTTAAAGACCTGATGGAACGGGCCCATGAAACAAACGCAGTAGCACTCGATACAGAATTCGTATGGGAAAGAACCTATTACCCCAAACTTGGACTCATCCAGCTGGCTCTTTCCAATGAAGAATGTTTCCTTATCGATCCCTGCGCCTTAGACGATCTTTCTCCACTAGGAGAATTACTCGCTGATAAGTCAGTTGTCAAAATATTTCATGATGCACCTCAGGATCTTTCAATCTTACGTGCTGCAACTGGGAAAGATCCACAGAACATCTTTGACACCAGACTTGCTGCCGGATTTGGAGGACTCACCTCCACTCTTTCTCTGGGGGCCCTGATTGAGTTACTTCTTGATATCAAACTTGAGAAAACTGAAACACGTACCAACTGGCTTAAACGGCCATTGAATTCCAGGCAGACAGAATATGCCATGGATGATGTTCGTTATCTGCGTGCCGTTCGTGTTCTCCTGCTGGCTCGCATTCTCCCGGAAGCCCAGCAATGGATGAACGAGGAGTTGCAGAGACTTGACAATCCGGAGAACTACCTCGGTATCACCGACGAAGAACGCTACACAAAGATAAAAGGAGCCGGAAGCCTCAATTCTCAGTCCCTTGCGATACTCCAGGAGTTAGGCACCTGGCGTGAAGTAGAGGCACGCAAACGAAATCGCCCCCGTGGCCATATCATAAAAGACACGGTGCTGTTGTCCATTGCCCGAGACCACCTCACTGACCCGGATGGTATGGAAAAATGCGGAGAGATCTCCGCAAAAACTATCAAAGCATATGCTCCAACACTTATTCAACTTGTAAATAAGAGCCTGGGACGCTCAAAAGAAGAATGTCCGCCCCTCTTAGGTATTATCAAACTGAGCGGAAAAGAAAAAACCGCCCTCACCGGACTACAGGATTACATTACTCTCAAAAGTGATGTCAGCGGTATCGACCCCGCACTTATCGGTAACAAAAATGAGCTTATGAAGTGTATCAGGCATACTTCTCTCTCCACCTCACGACAAAAAAGCGGCTGGAGAAAGCAATTTCTTGCCGAAATGAAACCGCAATAATAGTTACCCCATCACCTTGAATATTTATTTTGCAGGCGCCATTCGCGGAGGTCGTGATGATGCTGAAATGTATGCAAAGCTCATTCTTTTTCTACAATCACAAGGAACCGTCCTCACTGAACATGTCGGCAATGAGGATCTTCTGCAAGAGGAGCAGTTTCTCACCGAGGAAGAGATATTCAACCGTGATATAAAATGGCTGGAAAAAGCTGACCTGCTTATAGCCGAAGTATCAACTCCTTCACTTGGCGTGGGCTATGAACTTGCTGCTGCTGAAAAAATGGATATTCCCTGCCTCTGTCTGTTCCGCAAAAATCAAGAAATAACCCTGTCTGCCATGATCCATGGTAATCCTTTTTTCCAGATTGTATCTTACACCAGCCTGAAAGAAGTACAGAAATCTCTCTCCGATTATCTCGAAAAATTTCACCAAACATTAAGAAACTCATGAAAACCTATTTCCGTAAGATGCGCGGAGGGGGAAAATCTCCAAAGTTCACTACCCTTTCCTATGTATTCTGGTCATTCATTGGGGCTTTTACAGGCATTGCGGCCCTTCACTATCATCAATTAGACTATCTTCTGGCCACAGCAGATATAAATATGATTATAGGAAGCTTTGGTGCCTCCGCGGTACTTATATACGGAGCCATCGAAAGCCCTCTGGCTCAGCCGAGAAATCTCATTGGAGGGCATATTCTCTCGGCACTTGTTGGTGTGTTTTGCTACCAGTTGTTCCCGACACAACTCTGGATTGCAGCAGCTTTGGCCGTGGCAGCAGCCATTGCTGTCATGCACCTGACCAAAACCCTGCATCCCCCTGGAGGTGCCACTGCACTCATCGCTGTGATCGGCAGTCCGCAACTCCATGATCTCGGCTATCTGTATGCCCTGGTTCCCGTGGCCCGTGGAGCTATCATCCTGCTTGTTGTTGCTCTTATTGTGAACAACATCCCCAAAGGCAGGAAATATCCTCAGTTCTGGTGGTAGTGCAGTGTCAATATAGGATTGTCGTAATAATCAGCTCAAACCTGTTTTATAGTTAAGCGCTACTGTCCCTGGAATAGATGTATCGTAATTATAGGCAGCTATAATGTCCTGTCCCCTTGCAGTCGTAAAACCTGTTCCCCGTAAATCCACCACAAAATTGCAGCACCCCATTTCTTTCAATTCATGAATCCTACCAATCAATGAAAAGGGCTTATTTGCCTGGGTAATGGTTAATCCCTGATTAACACGTACATTAAACTGCTCATCCCTATCATTCTTTAGAAAAAAGCTGTCTTTCTGAATAGACGGGGCAATGCGGGAAGTAAAAAGATCAACCGGGCTAAAAACCGTCTGGAGTTGCTGCCCCCGTTTCTCCCCTCCGAGTAAGGATTTCAGATTTTCTTTATCATCTTCGATGGAAAGGGAAAAATATTGCCCCCCAAGCTCTTGAAAGGCAATCATTGCCTGACTGTTTAGGGCATAGAGCCAGGGACCAGTGATAAACATCCCTTCCCTGACCATGCTGAGAAATTCAAAATGTGCAGGATTATTGAGTCGGAACCCCTTAAACCCTACGGCGACTGCCCTCTCAATCAAGCGTTGAAGAGCAGAACTGTCATCATCAAAAATCACGGACGGCAGATCCCAGATTACCCGTCTCCTGTCATCAGTCCCAATACTTTGTGTCCTAAGAGCTTCTTCGAGGAGTTTACTGCTAAAAGAAAAAATAAATACCAAATCCGGATGATTTTTTACTGCCCTCAGATCTTCCTGCTGATCTGTAACAATATACAACTGACTCTCTTCCTGTTGTTCCCTAACGCCCCCCTTAACACAAACCGCATCCTTAACTGTTCGCAATCGCAGCCCTGTATCTTCTTTTTGCGATTTATTAATGACGTCATACAGTGCTGCATAAAAAGCACGTCGTATTTCCTTTAAGCGACTTGGCTTTATCACAACGGGGGGTAAATCATTTGTCTCAAGACCAGTCAGTACCAGTTCGGGATAGCCACTCTGTGAAAAGACTTTTAAAAGAGTCTCACGTTTCAGGGGTGATGTTCGGGCAGCTATCATTTCAACGGGATAGGTCAATACGATCTCGCTACCACTGTCGACTGCCGCAACGGTAAGGGTTGATTTTTTTTCATCGCACTGAATAACTAATTGAATATTTCTGGTAGGAAGAGGTGCTGCTTTTAATTTTCTCAAACACGCCTCAGTACTCATGGTAAATGACTGGTCACTGGCAAGCATAAAAACCAGAGCCCCAACCTTGACCTTTCCTTTTTTCCCTTTCGCAGGGAGTGGTATGGAAACAAAACTTTCTTTAGTTGCCACTTTACAGCTCTTTTTGCCCTGAAACAGATTCCTTACCGTAAAGCCCTGCCCAGCCATGTCATTACCGGGTTGAATACGAAGTCTATCGCCCACATGAATACGGCCGGACGTTTTAAATGACACAGTATTCCCCTGCAAACGTTCTACCTTTCCAATAATTTTTCCAATACCTCCCTTACGTTTAGGTAAAACAATATCGGCCCCGCCAGCACCTGGAAGAAAACCAGGGCTGCTCTTTCTCCCCATGGCTGTTTCCAACTGCTGTTTGGCCAGGGTAACTGCATTTTTTTCATTGCCACTTTGGAATCAATAACTGTCCTATAAGCTGTAACCACAGCGGCCACATATTCGGGACTTTTCATACGCCCTTCAATTTTGAGACTCATAACTCCGGCATTGGCCAGATCCGGAATCAACTCAATGGCGGAGAAATCACTAGTTGAAAAATAAAACCCGGATTCACCTTCATGATGGTAGCGTCTCCTGCAGGGCTGGATACAACGTCCTCTATTGCCGCTTCTTCCATCGATATAGGAGGAGAAAAGGCAATGCCCTGACATGGAATAGCACAGGGCGCCATGAATAAAATGTTCAATCTCAAGGCTGCTGTTTTTTGAAATATAGGCAATCTCAGCGAGGCTCAACTCACGGGCAAGAACTACCCTTTCAAAACCCAATTTTTCAAGTATTCTAACGCCGGCCAGATTATGAATAACCATTTGGGTTGAGGCGTGAAGTGGAATTTCTGGGAAATACCTGTGAGCCAGCTGATACAAACCAAGATCCTGAATAATTAAGCCATCAACTTTGAGATGTTCAAGTTCACAAAGGACTTCGATCAGCTCGCTTAACTCATCCTCTTTGATAAGGGTATTTAAGGCGACATAAATTTTTTTATTCAGCTTATGGGTGTAGCCGACCATACGGGTCAGTTCATCCATGGTAAAATTTTTGGCCCCGGCCCTTGCAGAAAAGGTCTTCAACCCGCAAAAAACAGCATCGGCACCACATTCAAGGGCAGCAAAAAAAGATTGCAATGAACCGGCTGGGGCCAAAAGCTCCAATTTCATGTTTTTATTTTTTTTTGAATTCATTCTCCCATACAAGCCCTGTATTTTCCATATGTCAAGAAGAGCCTTCCTCCAGCATAATTTCCATAAAAGATCAAATGAGACACATCTGTTCCAGCACAAACGTTAACACAACGTTAACACAATGCTAACACAAACACGTTAACGTTAAGATCGCCAGCTTAATACAAAATTGTTTGTACCAGAAAAACAGTTCCTTATAAATAGGCACACATTTTGCTCCACACTTAATAACTTTTGCAGGTGAGCCAATGGTTAAGTTACATTGCATCTCTTTGCTGGCGCAGTATTTGGCCAGTAGAGATTGTCTGGACCCAAACCATTCTGCAGATATATTTATCATTTTCCACACTTAAGGAAGGAGAACAGAATGAAGAAAGTATCGATCATTTCGATGGCTGCTTTGGGAGCACTCATTGGAAGCACACAGGGTTTTGCAAATGACCATGCCGAAATGGAAGGTCCATTTGACACACCCATGGAAGTAACAGAAATGTGTCTTGAATGCCACGAAGACGCAGCAAAAGAAGTTATGGCAACTACTCACTGGACCTGGGAGAAGATGCAGACTGTTCCCGGAAAGGGCGATATCATGCGTGGCAAGAAAAATGCCATCAATAATTTCTGTGTTTCTGTCCCATCCAACGAAGCACGCTGTACAAGTTGTCATGTCGGCTACGGCTGGAAAGATGACACCTTTGATTTCAGCGATGAATCACGAGTCGATTGTCTCGTCTGTCATGACACCACGGGGACTTATAAAAAACCTGGAGCGGGCGCAGGAATGCCAGCAGGTTTCACAGGCTCTGCAAGCATGGACAAAAAGCCTGTTGATCTTGTAAAAGTTGCCCAGAGTGCTGGAATCCCCACCAGAGATAACTGTATCAACTGCCATGCCTATGGTGGTGGTGGAAACAATGTAAAGCCCGGCGACATGAGTAACTCCATGCGTAATCCAAGTAAAGACCTGGATGTGCATATGGATTCAAAGGGACTTAACTTTAGCTGTCAGCAGTGCCACAAAACTGAGAGCCACTATATCCCTGGCCAATCTCTCCTTGTTTCAGCCACGGACGGTGCCACAACCCTCGCTTGTAGAGATTGTCATGGTGATTCCCCGCATCGCTATTTCCCAACTGCATCAAAATACAATGACCATGCAAAAAGAATTGCCTGCCAGACTTGCCATATAGCCCATTATGCCAAGGCTGATGGAACAAAAATGAGCTGGGACTGGTCAAAAGCTGAGACCGATAAAGCGAAAGCCAAAGAGAAAAAAGTAATTAAAGAACATGGACATGCTGTCTATATCTACAAGAAAGGTCTCTTCACCTACGAAAGTAATGTGGTTCCTACCTATGCCTGGTTTAATGGAACAACTACCGGATATATGATGGGTGACAAAATTGACCCCAGCAAGACAACCGTTCTCAACGATCCTCAGGGTGACAAAAACGATCCCGAAGCAAAGATCATGCCATTCAAGGTTCACTCCGGTAAACAGATTTATGACACCAAGTTTAACTATCTGATTACTCCAAAGGTATGGGGACCAAAAGGTGATCCCGATGCATTCTGGCAGCAATTTGACTGGGACAAGGCGGCAATTGCAGGTATGAAAGCCAGCGGTCTTGAATATAGCGGTTCATTCGATTTTGCTCCCACTGCCACCTACTGGCCCATCAACCATCAGGTTGATCCGAAAGAAAAGGCGCTCAAGTGCCTCGATTGCCACAAAAGTGGTGACCGTATGAATTGGAAGGCCCTCGGTTACGAAGGTGATCCAATGACCAAGAAGTAAGTTAGTACAGAACTCCTGAGTAGTACCCCTTTCTCTAAAGCAGAAAAAGCCCTCTTTTACACAAAGAGGGCTTTTTTTGTTTCTACAGGAATTGCGAAACGTTTAACGGTTATTCAGTATATCCTCAATAGCCCTGCCGTCCTGTAATGTATAAGCAAAAATCGCTTCAAGCAAAGGGCTGACTTTCGCCATTTCCTCCTCCAGCAACAGAAACCCAGGTAAGGGTAAGGCCTTGACAACATTTGCAAGGCCCTGATCTGACATGGATGCAGGGAGAAGGTCAAAATATTTTCTATTTTCAGGGATGCCACAAAGAGCCAACAGCACATCAAGCATATTTCCAAGAAATTCCCCCTGTCCCAGATGTTCAATAATCTGCATAACAGCGGTTGAGGCAGACAGATATTCCTCGCCTATAAGTGCTGGAATCCCAGGGCGACAAGTTTTGGTTGAGGCGAAACAGCGACAAGAAAATGGTCGTACCTCATAGATGGAACAACACTCTTCTTCCAAAAAGGGACAGGGCTCACTGCTGCCATAGGATTCAGGTTCAACATCTTTGCCCTCAAGACAGCTTGCAGCAAAACTATTTGTGGTAAATTCCGGTCTCCGTGTTGCTGCCTTCTTTTGAAATTTAGTAGCAAACCACTCCTGCCTTCCCTGTTCACGGATAAAGCGATGAATAAACTCCCCTTCGACTGCGGTGATCACAACATTCTGGGTACAGCAGGCAGCACATCCTTTCTTACAGGCGAGATCTTCATCGACCCACTTTTCAAATTCTTCGTAGATCCCTATCAGGACCTCTTCTTTTAATGGAATCATTATACTTTTCCTTTCAAAAACCAAATTGGTCTTAATAATTATTAACAAGTAAACTCATTGACATTAACAGTTACCTGCTACTATAGTCATTCATAGGATATTTAACGATATTTTTATCATAACAAACACCTTTATGACCCGTCGTCATAGTCTCACCCGCTTCCCATAAGGTGGAGAAATTCTCGCAGGGGTTGGTACCGTAGCCCAACTACTTAAATTTCAAATCCGCAATTCAATACCCATGACATCGCACACACAACTTCCGGGCAAAAACTTCAGACGGTTTGCAATCTGCGGCGTCATCACTCTGGCCTTCACCCTGCCTGGTTGCATGGTTGGCCCCGATTATCAGGCCCCAGACAGCTCTGCATCCATTCAAATAAGCAGCATTGTCTATCCCGGAGTCCGCTTTGAGCAGACAGACCTCAGTCACTGGTGGGACATATTCAACGACTCTGTACTCAGTTCTCTGATACGTCGAGGAGAACAGAACAATTTCGACATTAAAATGGCCCTTGCACGAGTCAAGGAAGCCCGTGCAGCACTCGGTATAGAGGACTCAGCACTCTATCCAACGGTGGACGCAACCGGTGACATCGCCTGGGGAAAAGAAAGTGAAAATATCAATCCAATGGCTACAGCTGAGCAGACAAAATATTCGCTTTCAGCAGACGCCAGCTGGGAAATAGATCTCTTTGGACGAATCAGACGCTCCATTGAGGCCGCTACGGCCGAATACCAGGCCTCCTGGGAAGATCATAATGATGTCCTGATTAGTATCAGAGCCGAAATCGCGACAAACTACCTCTCAATGCGTAGTCTCCAGGCACAGCTGGAGACAACGAAGAAAAACATCACATCGCAACGGGATATGTTGAACCTGACAAAAGTTCGCTACGACAATGGTATCGCAACCTATCTTGATGTGGCTCAAGCCACACGGGAACTCGCGAACACCGAAGCAGAGCTACCACTGCTACGAATGGATCTGATGAAAAATATCACGGCACTCAGCGCCCTGACAGGAGAGCCTTCTGACACTCTTCGTCAGGAGCTAGGCGTGATCCAGCCTGTGCCGCTCCCATCTGCAGAGTTAACCGTTGGAATCCCGGCTGAACGTATCCGTCAGAGACCCGATGTCAAACTTGCTGAACGCAAGCTCGCCGCCCAGACTGCCCGTATTGGAGTTGCAACGGCAGATCTCTATCCCAGCTTCTCCCTTGTTGGTACACTCGGACTTGCCTCTCTGGATGGTGGAGACCTCCTTGATTCTGCCAGTAATGTCTATGGTATCGGGCCATCACTGCGATGGAATATATTTGACATGGGTCGAATACGGCAAAATATTGGTATCCAGGACGCCAGGACCGAACAGGCCCTGTACTTTTACGAATCGACAATGCTCAATGCAATTAAAGAGGTTGAAGACAGCCTGAGCGGATACCACGAACAGCGTCAACGACTTGTGGCCTTAAACCATTCCGTAGAGGCCTCCATGGAGACCGTCAGCATGTCAACAAAGCTCTACAAAGATGGGCTCACCCCATTTCAGGATGTGCTTGATGCCCAACGTTCTCTGCTGAGCGCAGAGAGTAGTTTAGATGCTGCGACTGGAAATTCTGCTATTCAACTGGTCAGTCTCTACAAAGCTCTTGCAGGTGGCTGGACAACACAGCCAGAAAATCAAAACGAAGTCTCACAATAATCGCCCCCTGACTCCTATGAAAAATTTCATTTCTGCCTCTCTGATCCTCACAACATGCCTTACGACTCTACTCCTCAGTGGCTGTAAAGAAAAAATCCAGGAGACACCAGCTCCGCCACCTCCTCCTGAAGTCACCGTTGCGTTACCGACAGTTCAGGATGTTACCAACTACGCATATTTTACCGGATACACCGAGGCTCGCAAGGAGGTAGATTTCCGTGCCCGCGTGGAAGGCTATCTTGAAAGCTTTTCCTTTACACCCGGTGCCCTGATAGAAAAAGGTGATCTTCTTTTTTCCATTGACCCTAAACCTTTTGAGGCGAATGTTGCAAAAGCAAAAGCAGACCTGGACACCAGGCACGCACAACGTACACTTGCAGATGCAACATTGAAACGTAAAGAAAGTGCCTATAATCAAAAGGCGGTGAGTGAACTAGCGGTGCTTGAAGCCAGAGCGCAATTGAGTATAGCCCAGGCTCAGGTAAAGGAAGCTGAAGCCCAGCTGACTTCAGCCAAACTTCAGCTCTCCTACACCACTATATACGCCCCTGTAAATGGTCGTATAAGCAGAAATATGGTTGATGAGGGTAACCTCGTGGGAGCAGGGGGAGACAAGACCCTGCTGGCAACACTGGTTAACTATGATCCAATCAACGTTTACTTCAATATGGACGAGCGTTCCCTGTTACGCTTTAAAAAACATTTTAAGGAGCAAGCGGAAGGTGACATCACAACAGACAAGATTACCATCGATCTGGGACTGGAGGGGGATGCCGACTACCCATACCCTGGGGTGGCAGACTACATCGACAATCAGGTCGATCTCTCAACCGGAACCATTCAGGTCCGTGCCAAATTTGAGAATAAAGACCTTTTCATAATGCCCGGACTCTTTGCCAAACTCCGTATCCCCACCCGTATCGAAAAAGATGCCCTGCTCGTACCAGAAATTGCTCTGTCTTCTGACCAGCGAGGACGCTTCCTTCTGAGTGTCAAGGAAGATGGGACCGTTGAGTATAAACCTATTGAAATAGGAGCTCTTGTAAAAGGACTTCGGGTAATACGAAAGGGTATAACCAAGAATGAAAAAATCATTGTGAATGGTATCCAGAGAGCGCGTCCGGGTGCAAAAGTGACTCCTAAGCTCGCCAAGAACTGAGTAGAATTCATCCAATACGCCTTACTGTTTGTATACAGGCAAACAGTAAAATTGCTCTTTTTATGTGCAGACAATCAATACTCTTCTAAGAGACTTATCTTATGAGCCGTTTCTTCATCAACCGCCCGATATTTGCCTCCGTCATTGCTCTCATTATTGTACTGGCAGGTGGAGTCACTCTTATAGGACTTCCCATCGCCCAGTATCCCGAGCTTGCCCCTCCCACGGTACAGGTATCAACGGCCTATCCCGGTGCCAATGCCCAGGTAATTGCAGATACCGTCGCTGCCCCGATCGAACAGCAAGTTAACGGCGTGGAGGGCATGATCTACATGTCCAGCACATCAACTAATTCCGGAACATACAATCTCAGCGTCTCTTTTGAGACTGGAACGGATGCGGACATGGCGGCAGTTCTGGTACAGAACCGTGTTGCCATCGCCATGGCAGCTCTTCCCCAGGAAGTGAAAAATATCGGTGTCACCACAAAAAAACGATCAAACTCCATCGTCCTGATGGTGACCATCACCTCACCCAACAAAACCTATGACAAGTATTATCTCAGTAATTATATCACTCTGCGTTTAAAAGATGAAATCTCACGAATTGACGGTGTCGGTGACGTCTCAGCCTTTGGAGCCGGGGATTACTCCATGCGTATCTGGCTTGCCCCTGATCTATTACGCTCCAGGGACCTGACTACCAGTGATGTCACTCAGGCCCTGCGAGAACAAAACGTTCAGGTGGCAGCGGGTCAGATTGGTGCTCCTCCTGCCCCATCCGGACAGGCCTTTCAATACACCATAAACACCCTCGGTCGCCTAAGCAGCCCTGAGGAATTTGGTGACATCATTGTTAAACAGGCGCCTGGTGGGAAAATTACTCGGGTGAAAGATATTGCCCGTGTTGAGATGAAGTCAAAAGATTACAGCTATGATACCAGGCTCAATGGCAATGAAAATGCCATGATGATGATTTATCAATTACCTGGTGCCAATGCCATCGACTTGAAGGAAAAGATCGCTGAAAAAATGGAAGAGTTGAAAAAATCCTTCCCGCCGGATCTGGAATATGAAATACCCTTTGATACCACCCTCTTTGTTGAAGAAGCCATTGCAGAGGTAGAGACGACGCTCTGGATTGCCATTGTATTGGTTCTTGCGGTAATTTTTATTTTCCTCCAAGACTGGCGGGCAACTCTTATTCCTGTAATCACCATCCCGGTCTCACTGATCGGAACCTTTGCGGCAATGGGTATGATTGGTTTTTCCATCAATATGATCACGCTTTTTGGTATCGTACTCGCCATTGGTATCGTGGTCGACGATGCCATTGTCGTTGTGGAAAACACCATACGGAATATCGATGAACACGGGATGAGCGCCAGGGCGGGAGCCCTTGCGGCCATGGAGGAAGTGACGGGGCCCATCGTGGCAACCACTCTGGTACTCCTTGCAGTTTTTGTCCCCACAGCTTTTCTTGGTGGCATAACCGGAGAGCTTTACAGGCAGTTTGCTCTCACCATTGCCGCCTCCACATTCTTTTCCTCCATCAATGCACTCACTCTCAGTCCAGCTCTCTGTGCCATTATCCTTCGTCCCACACCGAAAAAGAAAATGATCTTTTTCCGCTGGTTTGATGCCATGTTTGACAAGTCACGCAATGGGTATGAGGCTGTTGTCCGCCTTATGGTGCGCAGATCGCTTGTCTCCATGATAGTATTTGCAGCTATCGCCTTTGCCGCCTGGACTGGATTTACCGGGCTTCCCACTGGATTTATCCCCACGGAGGATCAGGGATATGCCATGTATGCTGTCCAGTTACCCGACGCATCCTCCCTTGAACGCACCCAGGCGGTGGTTAAGCAGCTCGAAGATGCCCTGGCTGACATGGATGGAGTAAAGGATGTTATTTCCGTTGCCGGCTACTCACTTCTTGACGGGGCCGGAATGTCCAATGGAGCTGCCCTTTGGGTTGTTTTTGATGACTTTGCGGAACGGATTCCCAATGGCTATGATCTAAAACATATTCTTACGCAGATGGCAGGGGCAGGAAGTCGCATACAGGAAGCCATGATTATGCAATTCCCTCCTCCGCCTATTTCAGGAATTGGGAATGCAGGAGGCTTCCAACTGCAGGTTGAAGATATGGCTGGAATTGGCCTGCCAGCCCTTCAGGAAATGACCAATGCCCTCTCGGCCGAAGGAAGAAAAGACCCGGTCATAGCCTCCGCTTACACCACTTTTCGTGCCAATGTTCCCCAGCTCTTTGCAGATATTGATCGCACCAAAGCCAAGACCATGAACATACAGCTTTCTGAAATATTCGGGTCCATGCAGGCCTTTCTTGGAGCAGCATATGTAAATGATTTCAATAAATTTAATCGAACATTCCAGGTAAATATCCAGGCACAGGATGATGCCAGAGCCAATGTGGAAGATATTGCCAAACTGCAGGTTCGTTCCAGCGATGGGAAAATGGTGCCCCTGGGAACACTCCTTTCCGTAGAAGAAATTTTTGGCCCTGCAATTATTACCCGCTATAATATGTACCCCACAGCGACTATAACAGGTGCAGGTGCTCCCGGTTTCAGCTCCGGTCAGGCAATGAATGCCATGGAGCAGGTGGCAGCACGTGTACTGCCAAACTCCATGGGTTCCGAATGGACTGGCATGTCATATCAGGAGAAGAATGCGGGCAATCCCGGTCCAATTTTTGCCATCTGTATCGTTCTTGTCTATCTGGTGCTCTGCGCTCAGTATGAAAGCTGGTCAATCTCAATTGGTGTTATCCTGGCCGTGCCACTGGCGCTTCTTGGAACCGTAGTTGCCCTTATGGTGCGTCATATGGATAACAATGTTTACACCCAGATCGGCATCGTGCTCCTCATTGCCCTTGCTTGTAAAAATGCTATTCTCATTGTGGAATTTGCAGTTGAGGCACGTGAGAAAAAAGGAATGTCCATTGTTGACGCGGCCATGGATGCTGCAAGACTCCGGTTTCGTCCAATCCTTATGACATCATTTGCATTTATTTTAGGAGTTTACCCATTGGTTATTGCCAATGGTGCCGGAGGGGCATCACGACAGGCTCTTGGTACCGCTGTTTTTGGTGGAATGATTGCCGCAACGCTGCTGGCGGTGCTCTTTGTTCCTGTTTTTTACAGGGTTATTCAGGGCAGCAGTGAACGTTTTTTTCCACCAAAAGAAAAGTAATAACTCTAAACCGGATCTCCCCGCACCCCAGGGTTTGAGCCTGAAGGAACATAAAGGCTGAAGGCCGCGTGTAATAATAAGGTACCTAACACATTGACTCAATCAGAATACTCATCAATGGATTACAACTATAATGAAACGTCATAGTATATTTCTCTTTCTTTGCATGCTGGCCATCTCTTTCACCCTGCTGTCCCCGGCACTCGTAACAGCCGCAGAACAAACAGCTTCTGAAACAGGGATTCCTGAGGGAGCAACACCTGACCAGGTCGACTCTGTACTTGCTAAGATGAGTGATGAGCAGGTCCGTAGCCTGCTGATAACAGAGCTCACAAGTACTCTAAAGACCTCCTCAACAAGCCACAAAAATCCTGGCGGCTTAGTTGGCAAAACTGCAAAATGGCTACACTTATTAGATAACGCTGAAGACAAAAAAGAGAACGCCACCGGTTTCTTTACCCGCATCAGTCGAATGCCTGGTGATTATATCGCCGTCTCCAGAAATATCGGAAATGGTAGTTTCGGAAATTTTATACTTGCCATGGGACTGCTTTTGGTAGTATTTGGAGCCGCATGGGGTACTGAATTTTTTATCCGCCGCTTTACTGCAAATTTCAGAAGACAGTTTCAGGAGAAAGCTATTCCGGTGATGGACGGCCCCATGCGATTTATTGCCGGACTTATGCTTTCTATCCCCACATTAATTCATATCTTTGTTTTCACAGCAGCTGCTGTCCTTTTCTTTTTTATGATCCCCAGCAGTGATTCTTCTCCAGTACGCTATGTCTTTCTTGCCACTCTTTTTGTTATTGTTTTCCATCGCCTGCTTTCCCAATTTTCCGTCATATTCTGTTCTCCTGGCTCTACCGCCCTTCGGGTTTTACCCATTGACGATAAAACAGCAGCCACGGTTCACAGGGCCACCCTGTTTCTCTGCTCATACATATTCGCCGCAGTCATGTTTATTGCTTTACAGCGAGAACTTGGTCTCAACAGGATATCTCTTCAATCAACGGCTATGATTGCCGCAACTTTCCTTATTCTTATGATTGTGACTATGATTATGCAGAGTCGTCACTATGTAGCAAATCGTATTCTTGAAAAAAGCGAACAAAACAAGACGCGAAACTGGGTTGTGGAACAGTTTGCACAGTTCTGGCACGTCCCCACAATTCTCTACTTTCTTATTATCTGGGTCATTATGCTGGGAGATCAGGTATCAGGTATTCAACGCGGCAACTCAGCATTTCTTATGAGCCTTTCCCTCCTTCCACTCTTTGTTCTCTTTAACGGCCTTGGCCAGTGGGTTGTTCGGGTTTCCATCAATACCCTGCGAATGTACAACCCTGATGATGAAGACTCCGCCAGTGCAGAAGTACAGGAGAAGATGATTGCTGCAAAAGAGAAGGAAAGAAAACTCTATGTTACAACATCTCGTTTTATGAGCCTCTCGATTCTAGCAACCTTACTGGTCTGGGCATTGAGTTTATGGGATGTTCAGATCCCCTACGCTACCAATATCACCAGTGCCGTATTTGAGTCGCTGATTGCTCTCGCCCTTGGTTTAACGGTATGGAAATTTGCCTCCAGCTATATCGAAAGAAAGATCCTGGAAGACACTCCGGCTGAGGAAGAAAAGGAAGAAAATGACGATGAATGGGGAGCTGCTGCGACAAAAGGGAGAAGTTTCACCCTACTGCCAATGCTTCGTAAATTCATTGCCTCCACTCTTCTGGTGATGGTAACACTCGTTATCATCTCTTCAATGGGAGTTAATATTGGTCCACTCCTTGCCGGTGCCGGGGTCGTTGGTCTCGCTATTGGCTTTGGAGCTCAAAAAATGGTAAGTGATGTCTTTTCTGGATTTTTCTATCTGCTCGATGATGCCTTCCGGGTTGGTGAGTATATCCAGGCAGGTGCAGTTTCAGGTGCCGTTGAATCTATAACCCTGCGTAATGTCATGCTTCGCCATCATCGCGGCATGCTTCAGATCGTTCCTCACAGTGAACTCGGCTCCATCACCAACTTTATGCGTGGTGGTATTATCGTTAAATTCAACCTTGAATTTCCATATGACGCCGATGTTGATAACATCCGAAAAGTCATAAAAAAAGTTGGTCAGGCCATGTTGAGAGAAGACGAATTCAAGGATGACTTTATCCAGCCTGTCAAATCAGCCGGTGTGAGGGATATTAAAGATTCCGTTATGGTCATCCGGGTTAAATTCAAGGCACAGCCGGGAACTCAATTTGTCATTCGCCGAGAGGCCTATCGGAGAATTTCCGATGCTCTTGCCGCCAAGGGTATCCACTACGCCCATCGTAAAGTTATTGTCGAAATGCCGGAACAGGAACATGGCTCCCTCACAGAAGAAAATAAAAGGATACTTGAGGCCGGAGCTGCTTCTGCCCTGCTGCAACAGGAAGAGGACGCCAAAAAGGCAGAGAATCAGACATAAAAGTCCCTCGTGAACAAATCCTAGCTTGTCCGAGAATAAGTATTTCTTCTCAAATCGAAGCATTTTGAAAAAATTATTACGCCTATCCACTGCTATTGAGCAGTGGATACATAGAGAACTTATCTCAATTCATATTTCCAGGTCTGGAAATAAACAATTCTAGGAGTCTGTCGGAGTTAGACACTCTACGAGCATGAAAAACTGACAGCCAATTCAGCAATTCCCGAAGCAAGTCTCATTATAGTCTGAAAACGGGTATATAGGCCATTTGATTTAGCAATATACCATTTTTAACAGAATTCGATCAAGTTGTCGATTCTGGACAATGAAAAAGGCTGCAAATTACATTTTTTGAGCGTACTGCTCCATCCGTCCCTTCCTGTTA
>Ga0207996_1000082_pt1 | contig 83567 bp, 45 predicted proteins | sample AntAceMetag02UKG_FD_184773 | JGI IMG/M metagenome (GOLD analysis project Ga0207996, IMG submission 184773) | Saline lake microbial communities from Ace Lake, Antarctica - Antarctic Ace Lake Metagenome 02UKG (SPAdes) (version 2) | ecosystem: Environmental > Aquatic > Non-marine Saline and...
AATCATCAATCTCTCTTCCTTATTCAAATGCTTGCCTTTTCTACTATGCTTTGTGCCATGGTATTGTTCCATGCCTTGATCCTTTCCTCTAGTGTTTCCTGTTTAGGACCACTGAGGATAACGTTTCCGGGCATGGAACGCTTCCCTTTATACACCTACGGCATTTTAATTTACACTTTTCAATACATAATGCTTTACGGGAATTATCTTGACAATAATTGCATAATGATTTAGAATTCCACTCAGAAAATTGATATTCGTGTAACTCTATATTTTTAAAAAGGAGGACGTATATATGAAAAAGTTATCAATGGCTATTGTAAGTTTTATGGTGATTATGTCATTATCTTCACCAGTATTTGCGCGTGATCTGCTTGATGCTATTGTAGGTAACGATGGCGTTTTACACACGGTTTGTAAGGTAGCCGCGGAACTCGGTTCTAAACCGGTTAAAATTGTTTCCGAATTTCTTGGTGGAAATCATTCAAGAGATTATGGGTACGATGGATATCGCCACGGCGGATATCAGCATGAAGAAGATTATGGACACTATCACAGTGAAGAAAATGGGTATGGATACTGTCATCATGGTTTAGACGGCAATAGATTTTCTGGTGTCTAAGTGAGATATAGTTTATGAAATAATAAAACCCTCCCGGTAAATCGGGAGGGTTTTTTATTTCACTTGGTGGATTGAGTTTGTGTTACTTAAAGATACTTTATGTAGATAAAAAAGTTAGTGCTATTTTCATTCTGAGGTATTCTTGCAATGGAAACGAGAAGAAAATTCATTGAAAAAATAATTAAGGGAACATGTGCGTTAACACTTGCATCAAGAATAGATTTCTCCGGCGCTAAACATTTTAATTATTTTGGTAAAGATGCATACGCATCGACTCCTGCATCTCATGAAGCGCTCTATTATACTAAGATGAAAAATACCAGTGTGGTAGAATGCAGCTTATGCCCTTGGATGTGTCGTGTCCCTGATGGAAGTAGAGGGTTGTGTAAAGTAAGAGAAAACAGGGCTGGTACCTATTATACCCTTAATTATGGAAAACCATGTACCATTCATACTGATCCCATAGAAAAAAAGCCTTTGTATCATTACCTTCCCGGAACAAATGCATTTTCTCTTGCTACTGCAGGATGTAATATGGGGTGTGAGTTTTGCCAAAATTGGCGTATATCTCAATTTGGTCCTGAAGAAGTCCAGAGTATTGATATGCCACCAAAAAACATTATTACTGCGGCAAAAAAAAGTGGAGCGCCAACAATTGCATATACGTATTCTGAACCTGTCATATTTTATGAATACATGAGAGATATTGCGCAGTTGGCACGCCAGGAGAATATTGGTAATGTAATGATCTCAAATGGATTTATACAAAAAGAACCAATGAAAATATTATGTAAAGATTTAACAGCCGTAAAAATTGATTTTAAGGGTTTTACCAACACCTTTTACAGAAAAGTATGTCATGGGGAGTTAGAACCCGTAAAAGATACGTTATTATTATTAAAAGAAATAGGAATATGGTTTGAGATCGTTGTGCTTATTGTGCCGACATTGAATGATTCATCAGCAGAAATAACTGAAATGTGTCGATGGATATATAAAGAATTAGGACCAGATGTTCCGGTTCATTTTTCACGCTATTATCCTACGTATAAAATTGTTAATATTCCTCCCACACCTATTCGTACCCTCGAAAGAGCAAGAAAAATTGCTATGGATTCTGGTATGCATTTTGCCTATACGGGTAATTTACCCGGTCTTGATGGGGAAAATACTTTTTGTCCCAATTGTAAAAAGGCAATTATAAAACGTGTTGGATATTTTATTGAATCTGTAGATATGAAAGATGGACATTGCGCATTTTGTGGACAAGCTATACCGGGTGTCTGGAGTCAAAAAAATGCTCTTTCTTGGTATACTAAGGGGATGTGAAATAGAATAGATACAGTTTTTTGTGCTGGATTAATCTATTGTGATACGCTATACTGCACACCCATAATAATACATAACTAAAGGAGATACAAATGAGCCATAAAATTAATGAAAAATGTCAAAAAGCAGGTGAGTGCTTAAAGGTATGCCCGGTTGATGCAATTTCTGAAGGAGATCCCATATATATTATAGATCCAGAAGCGTGTATTGATTGTGGTGCATGTATAAGTGTTTGTCCTCATGATGCTATCGATTCTGAATAGAAATATAATCTCAGTTAAACGTATAACTAAAAGGAAACGTGTCCTATGAGTGATTTCAAAATTGTTTTTGGGGGTGTCAGAGGAAGTCATTGTGTTCCTGGCGCAGATACCGTTGCCACTGGTGGAAATAGTACATGTGTTGAAGTTATTGCAGGTGGAAATAGAATAATTTTTGATGCGGGGACAGGCATTATTCCTATAGGGAAAGAAATTCGTAAAGAATATTTTTCAAAAGCGAATAAAGGCAAGAACAAATCTTTAGTAATGTATCTCTTCTTTACACATACTCATCATGATCATACTGAAGGCCTGCCATTTTTTGAACCCGCTTATTTTGGGACAACGAAGATATATATGTTTGGCCCGCGTACCTTAAGTCAGGATTTGGAAAAAGTTCTTGAAAATGCGATGATCCCACCATTTTTTCCTATTACTATGGAAGATATGGGGGCTCAAAAGATTATTAATAATTTAACCGAGAAAAATATTGTGCTCATTCATAGTAAGGGAGCAAAGCCAGTTACCTTAAATAAATTTATTGATTCGTATACAATGAAAAAGGAGTCGGTAAAAATAGGTGTTTTAAAGAATTATAGTCATCCACGTGATGGGGTGCATGTATATTCAGTTGAATATAAAGGGAAAAAAGTTGTTTTTTCAACTGATGTTGAAGGATATGCCGGTGGAGATCAGAGGCTAATACAATTTTCTAAAGGAGCAGATGTGTTGATTCATGATGCGCAATATGTAAAAGAATCTTATGCAAATCCTAAGTATCCTAAACAGGGCTGGGGGCATAGCACTATTGATATGGCTGTTGAAGTTGCTCAAAAAGCAGAAGCAAAGAAATTAGTATTATATCACCATGATCCAGATGATACGGATAAAATGGTAAATGAAAAGGAAAAGCAAGCGCAAAAACGTTTCCCAAACACGTTAGCAGCTCGTGAGGATTTGATCATTACGGTTTAGTGCTAACGCTTTGAATACACATGCATAAAAAAACATGGGATTATATATGAAAAAAATTTCATTTATTTGTGTGCTACTTCTTTTCTTCGTATCGGCATGCTCAACAGTGCAATATACAAAACGAAGTTCATTGATTCTTGTTCCGGAGAGTCAGGAAATAGCTTTAGGGATTACATCATTTCAAGAGATAAATCAAAAAGAGAAAATAAGTACAGATGCTAGTCAGAAGGCTCTTATAGAAAAAGTTGGCCGCAAGATTGCCGCGGTAGCTGATAGACCTGACTATAAGTGGGAGTTTGTTCTTTTTGACGCGCCTGATAAAGTAAATGCCTTTGCGTTACCAGGAGGGAAAGTTGCGTTTTACACAGGTATAATGCCTTTATGTGCTGATGAAAACGGTGTTGCGGTTGTCATGGCGCATGAAATAGCTCATGCAATAGCGCGGCACGGTGCGGAAAGAATGACACATCAATTAGCCGCAGGTTTTGCAGGAGATGTTTTATCATCAGCAATTACTAAGCAAACGCCCAATGCCCAAAAAGCAATTTTGACCGGGTATGGACTTGCTTCGCAATATGGGGCAATTTTACCTTTTAGCAGGAAACAGGAGTATGAAGCAGACCATATAGGATTGATATTGATGGCCAAAGCAGGATATAAACCTTCACATGCGGTTGATTTTTGGTCTCGTATGAATACATTAAATAAAAAAAGCAAAATTCCGGAGTTCCTTTCGACGCATCCTACCGATGAGAAGCGAATTAAGCAGATACAAGAGAGGATTCCTGAGGCAAGAGGGTACCTGCAACAATAACTGTCACAGCCTGCAAAAGTTGACAAAGAGATACCCACTCTGAAATTCAATAATTTTTTATTAAAAATTGTTGACAAAACTATGTCAGCTGGTATACTCACACACTCTTACCGAAGTGTAAAAGGTGAATATAGAATATAACGTGCTTAAGTAGCTGCAATATAATGGAGTTAGAGAGATGAATAAAACGTATAGTGCCAAACCGGCAGAACAAAAAAGAAAATGGTACGTAGTTGATGCGAGCCAATATCCACTTGGTCGACTCGCAACAAAGGTTGCAAATGTATTGAGGGGAAAACACAAACCAATATTTACATCGCATGTTGACACTGGTGATTATGTTGTTGTTATTAATGCAAGCAAGGTAAAGGTTACCGGCAAGAAAGCTGAGACAATGGTATATAAGCATTATTCAGGTTATCCAGGCGGACTTAAAATTGAAACGTTTAAGACAGTCCTCGGGAAAAACCCTGAAAAGATTATTATTATGGCAGTCAAAAGAATGCTTCCTGATAATAGACTCTCAGCTCAAATAATTAAAAAGTTAAAAGTGTATCCAGGTGTTGAGCATAAGAATGAAGCTCAAAAACCTGAGACATTGAAGTTCTGAAATAATGGATAGATTATAAAGGAGGAATATGTCTAGCGAAGTTGTTTTTTATGCTACTGGAAGAAGAAAGACTGCAATAGCAAAAGTGCGTATTTTTAATGGTAAAGGACAGATGCTGGTCAATAACAAAAGTTTTGACGAGTATTTTAAAAGAGAAATTCTTAAAATGATTGCCTTACAACCATTAGAGCTTACCGAATGTATGGGTAAATATGACATTTCTGCGAGTGTTGTAGGTGGTGGGCTTGCTGGACAAGCTGGTGCATTACGGCATGGTCTTACACGTGCTCTAGTAAAAGCCGATGATAGTCTCAAAGCTGTTCTAAAGAAGGCAGGGCTTTTAACGAGAGATCCTCGAAAAAGGGAGCGCAAAAAGTATGGTCAGAAAGGTGCCCGAAAAAGATTCCAGTATTCGAAACGATAATACGGTATATTGTGTGTATCTAATTATTGCTAAAAGAGAGCCCCGAGACGACAAATCGGGGCTTTTTATTTTTATACAGTAAGTTTAATATAATAGAAATATAAGGAGCGTCCTATGATCAAAGTCGCTATTGTTGGAGCTACGGGGTATGGTGGGCAGGAACTTATTAAGCTTTTGTTACGGCATCCTAAAGTAGAGATTACACAGCTAGTGTCTCAATCAAACAAAAATAAATCAATAGGTGAAGCGTTTCCATATTTCAAGAATCTTATTGATCAAAAATTTGTATCTTTAGATCTTGCGCGAATTTCAAAAAAAGCAGATCTTGTATTTTTGTCTCTTCCGCATAAATCAGCGATGAACATTGCGGGGAAGCTCTTAAAAAAAGGTATGCGAGTAATTGATTTTAGCGCTGATTTCCGATTAAAAAATAAATCATTGTATAAATTATGGTATGGCATTGATCATCCTAATGATGATCTTCTTGCGAGTGCTATCTATGGTTTGCCTGAGTTTTATCGTTCGAAAATTAAAAAAGCTACGTTGATTGCAAATCCAGGCTGTTATCCAACTGCGGCACTTTTATCGATTCTTCCCGCATTGAATGAAGGATTGATTAATAGCGAGGATATAATAATTGATGCTAAAACCGGTGCTTCAGGTGCGGGACGGATGCCATCCGATGCGTTACATTTCCCTGAATGCAATGAATCAATAACTGCATATAGAGTAGGGACACATCAACATATACCTGAAATTGAACAAGAATTATCGTTTTTCGCGAAAAGAGATGTTGAAGCTGTTTTTATGCCGCATTTAATTCCGATGAATAGGGGGATTCTTTCGACATCATATTGCAAGTTGAAGGCAGGCATTTCTCTTAAAGAGATGAGGGCTTTTTACGCCGAATTTTACAAAAAAGAACCGTTCGTACGTGTTTTAAAGAAAAATATGTTTCCTCAAACAAGGAATGTTTCAGGGCTTAATTTTTGTGATATAGGTATTCATGTTGATGAAAACTCTCAACGACTTATTGTTGTTTCAGCTATTGATAATCTTATGAAAGGTGCCGCTGGACAAGCAGTGCAAAATATGAATATCATGTACGGCATTAAGGAAACGATGGGTCTGATCTAAACAAACCTGGTGTGCAGTGTATAAGAACGAATGGGTAAAAATATGAAAATTACAAATGGGTCAATTACAACTCCAAAAGGATATAAGGCAGGTGGAATTTCCTGTGGGACAAAAACGAAAGGCAAAAAAGATTTGTCTTTTGTTGTTAGTGATATCCCTGCTGTTGCAGCCGGAGTTTTTACGACGAATGAGGTAAAAGCCGCGCCGGTAAAACTTACACAAAAACATTTGAGAAACGGAATGCTGCAGGCAATCATTACTAATAGTGGTGTCGCTAATGCCTGTACGGGCAATGAGGGAATGGAGAACGCTCTAAAAATGGCTCAGGCAACTAAAGAGGCATTGGATCTTAAAAAAAGCACGCTTGTCGCGGTCTGTTCTACCGGTGTTATAGGAAAACAATTACCAATTAAAAAGATACAAAAAGGAGCGCATGAGCTTTCTAGTAAATTATCTCGTCATGGCGGAGTTGAAGCCGCAGAAAGCATTATGACAACAGATACGCATGCAAAGCATTGTGCAGTTAAATGCAAGATATCCGGCAAAGAAATCAGTATAGGCGGTATTGCTAAGGGTTCTGGGATGATCGAGCCGAATATGGCTACTATGCTTTCGTATATTACGACAGATTGTGCAATATCAGAAAAACTTTTGCGTAAAGCGCTACAACAGTCAGTAGATAAAAGCTTTAATTGTATTTCAGTTGATGGCGATATGAGCACAAATGATACTGTGCTTATTATGGCAAACGGGAGTGCAGAAAATAAACAGATAGCACAAGAGGACAGTAATTATAAGATATTTTGTAATGCTCTTGATATGGTAACTACATATCTCGCGAAACTCGTCGTCGGTGATGGTGAGGGGGCAACAAAGTTTGTTGAAGTAAATGTAAAAGGCGCTCAGAGTGATTCAGATGCTCATGATGTTGCTCGTGCTGTTACGCGAAGTAATTTATTTAGGGTCGCACTTTACGGGGAGGCGCCCTATTGGGGTCGTATCATGTCTGCTATCGGTTCGTCAGGTGTACTGATAAAAGAAGAAAAACTATCGATACAAGTTAATGGTAAGAACATTGTCTCAAATGGTATTTCAGATGAAAATAAAGTGGCTATTATGAAAAATCAGTTAAAGAAGAAAAATATAATCATTACGATCGATCTTAATCAAAAAAAAGGTTCTGCATGCATGTGGATGTGTGATTTATCACATGGATATGTGGCTGTTAATGTTTAATAGTACTTAGCGTAGGCGATAAAAATGGAACGATATATTGCAAAAGCAGCAGTACTTGTTGAAGCACTGCCATATATCCAGGCATATTCTAACAAGTATGTCATTATTAAATATGGCGGCAGCGCTATGAGTGATAATGAACACGCTGATAATTTATTGAAAGACATTGTTTTTTTAGAATGCGTAGGAATAAAGCCAATTCTTATTCATGGTGGCGGCAACCTCATAACATCACGTATGAAAAAGGCAGGAAAACATTCATCATTTGTTCATGGGTTGAGAGTAACGGACGAAGAAACAGTGAATATAGTCAATGATGTCTTATTAGAAATAAATGGTCGTATTGTTTCAAAGATACATGAATATGGAGGGCGTGCGCAGGGACTTACCAGTAGTGATAAGATAATTGTCGCAAAAAAACACTATGTTGAAGAAATAAATAAAAAAACAGGCAAAAAAGAGAAGATTGATATTGGGAATGTTGGAGATGTTGTTAAAATTAAAGTCTCCCCAATTAAACAAATAACTGATAGAATAGGTGTCCCTGTAATCGCTCCGGTCGGTGTTGGTTCTAATGGGGTGCTCTATAATATAAACGCAGATACTGCTGCATGTGGTATTGCTGCGGCAGTTAAGGCTGAAAAGCTTGTATTAATGACTAATACAAGGGGTATTATGGAAGATCCACATGATATAAAAACATTGATACCATCGCTGAAGACAAAGGATATTTCGACATTAATTGCCAATGGTGTTATTAACAGTGGAATGATACCAAAAGTAAAGGCATGTGTACTGGCGTTGAGGAGCGGTGTGCATAAAATACATATTATTGATGCACGGATCTTGCATTCAGTTTTATTGGAGATATTTACGGATAAGGGAATCGGAACACAAATAATGCGATAGCAGAAGAATGTGCTGTATGAAGGGATTTTAAAACCAATGAATAAAACAATTAATTTATATGACAAATATGTGTTAAACACCTATACAAAAACGCCGATTGTTTTTGTAAAAGGCAAAGGATCTTATTTATGGGATGATAAAGGAAATAAGTATCTTGATTTTTTCCCCGGGTGGGGCGTGAGCGGACTTGGACATTGTCCAAAAGCCGTTGTTTCAGCTATAAAAAAACAAGTCGATACGCTTATGCATATATCAAATAATTACTATAATGAATTACAGGGTAAACTTGCAGAGATTATTTCCAAACAGTCTTTTGGCGGTAAAGTGTTTTTCTGTAATAGCGGCGCAGAAGCAAATGAAGCGGCGATTAAGCTTGTACGTAAATATGGATCAAAGGTTGGTCGGTATGAAGTTATTACCATGTTAAAGTCCTTTCATGGAAGAACACTTGCTGCGGTAAGTGCCACAGGACAAAAACAATTTCATGATGGGTTTCGCCCGCTTGTTCCTGGGTTTCGCTACGTAAAGTTTGGTGATATTGAAGAATTAAAGAGATCCATTACTGATAAAACTATCGCAATTATGCTTGAGCCTATACAGGGTGAAGGCGGGATAAATTATGCAGGTAAAGAATATTATACGGCACTAAGAAAATTATGTGACAAGAATGGCATTCTTTTGATCTTTGATGAAGTGCAGACAGGAATGGGCAGAACGGGAAAAATGTTCTGTTATCAAAATTTTGATGTTGTTCCAGATGTAATGACTTTGGCAAAAATGATTGGCGGAGGTATGCCGATCGGTGCGATGGTTGTTAAAAACGAACTAGCTAATGTTCTTGGGCCAGGGACACATGCCACGACATTTGGGGGAAGTCCTTTAGCTTGTTCGGCAGCTCTTGCGGTATTTGATACAATTAAAAATGATAAACTAATGAATAACGCCAAACAGATGGGAAGTTACTTAAGGAAACAACTGGAATATTTGGCTGATTCATATCCTATAATTCGTGATGTGCGAGGACTGGGTTTAATGATAGGCGTGGAACTGAACGCTGATGGTGTTGAGATAGCTAAAGCATGTACCGAACGAGGTCTTCTCATTAACTGTACTAATCAAGTTGTTCTGCGGATAATGCCGGCGTTAAACGTGAAGAAGAGTGAGATTGATAGTGCAGTTTCAATTCTAGATGGGGTGTTAGGGTCCTTACAATGAAAATAAAAGATCTTATTTCTTTAGCAGATTTATCACACACACAGATTAAAGATATACTCACGGTAGCCGATAAACTTAAGAAGAAGAACCAGCCAATGCTTTTAAAAGATAAAGCGCTAGCTCTTATTTTTAAAAAATCATCGACGCGTACACGAGTATCTTTTGAAGTTGCCATTTATCAATTGGGTGGATATTCAACGTTTCTGCGGACAGAAGATGTTCAGATAGGTCGCGGTGAATCTATAGCTGATACCGCAAAAGTATTGTCGCGATATATTGATGGGATCGTTATACGGACATTTGATCATAGTGAGATAATAGAACTTGCTCAGAATGCCACAATACCTGTCATTAATGGATTAAGTGATTATTCTCATCCATGTCAAGTCTTATGCGATTTAATGACGATAAAGGAAAAACGGGGAAAACTTAATGGATTAAAAGTTGCCTTTATAGGTGATGGATCGAGCAATATGGCTCATTCATGGATGTTTGGCGCAGTTAAAATGGGTATACATTTAGCGGTTGCAACACCTCGCCAATATCAACCGCTTCCAGAGGTGCAAAGAATCGCTAAAAGCTGTAAAGATGGTAAAGGCAGTTTTTACATTACCTCAGATCCTAATGAAGCTGCTAAAAATGCAGACATTCTTTATACTGACGTTTTTGTAAGTATGGGGCAAGAAAAAGAGATGAAAAACCGGCTCAAAACATTTAAACCGTATCAGATAACACAAAAGCTTCTTGATCGTGCACATAAAAAATGTATGGTCATGCATTGTCTTCCTGCGCATAGAGGGCAGGAGATAGCAGCGGATGTTATTGACGGGCCGCAATCAGTTGTTTTTGATCAAGCTGAAAATCGATTGCATGTGCAAAAAGGGATATTGGCGCTGCTTATGAGCGGCAAAAAGATTTAAATTTAATAGAGAGTGTGAGTATAAGGGGGTATGATGAAAAAAGTTGTATTAGCGTATTCTGGGGGACTTGATACATCCATTATCATACAATGGCTTAAAGAAAAATACAGTTATGATGTTATTGCCTATTGTGCGGATCTGGGTCAAGGTTCAGAACTTACAGGATTACGTAAAAAAGCGTTAAAAACAGGCGCGTCAAAGGTGTATATCTGTGATTTACGTGAAGAGTTTGTGCGTGATTATGTGTTTCCTTTAATTAAATCCGGTGCGATTTATGAAGGTGTCTATCTTATGGGCACGTCAATTGCACGGCCGCTTATTGCAAAGAAACAGATTGAAATCGCACATAAAGAGAAGGCTGAAGCGGTATGTCATGGGTCCACAGGGAAAGGGAATGACCAGGTACGATTCGAGCTTACGTATTACGCGATGGATCCATATATTAAAGTAGTTGCGCCGTGGCGTGAATGGGATTTTGATTCTCGAGAATCATTAATCCGTTATGCGAAAAAACATAATATTCCGGTGCCGGTAACAAAGGCAAAACCGTATTCGAGTGATAGAAATCTATTTCATATTAGTTTTGAAGGAGGCATATTAGAAGATCCCTGGAGAGAACCGCGTGAAGATATGTTTCTATTGTCTCAATCGCCTGAGAAGGCGCCGAATAAAGCGACGTATGTTGAAATAGAGTTTAAAAAGGGTACGCCGTGGGCAATTAATGGAAAGAAGTATTCTCCATACGCGTTGCTCAAACGATTAAATGAACTTGGTGGTAAAAATGGTATCGGTCGAATAGATATCGTTGAGAATAGATTTGTAGGAATGAAGTCGCGTGGTGTGTATGAAACGCCAGGTGGGACCATATTGCATGTCGCTCACCGAGCAATCGAATCTATTACTATGGATAGGGAAGTAATGCGGTTAAGGGATTCGTTTATGCCAAAATATGCTGAATTGGTATATTACGGATTCTGGTTTTCTCCGGAAATGTCTTTAATGAACACTATGATCGATGAGACGCAGAAAAATGTGACTGGTGTTGTCCGGCTTAAATTATATAAAGGGAACTGTATAGTGGTTGGAAGAAAGTCAAAAAAATCATTATATCGAGAAGATGTTGTCACATTTGAAAAAGATGACGGGGCATATAACCAAAAAGATGCTGAAGGATTTATACGCCTACAGGCTCTTCGACTGAAGATACACGCTATGCTTGAAAATAAATAATAAAATAAGGTACCATTATGGTGAAAAAATTATGGGCAGGGCGATATAAGAAGGATACCCACAAAGATGTCGAGCAATTTACGCAATCGGTATCGTACGATAAGCGTTTAGCGCAATACGATATCATTGGAAGTATTGCACATGCAAAGATGCTTGCACATGTCGGCGTTATTTCAAAAAAGGAGAGCAGCACGATACAAACTGCTCTGAAGAAAATTGCTTCTGATATTAGTAAGGGTTCATTTCGGTTTAAGGCTGAACTTGAAGATGTCCATATGAACGTTGAGGCAGCACTTATTAAAAAAATTGGTGCTGTAGGGGGGAAATTACATACTGCACGAAGCCGAAACGACCAGGTGTCTTTAGACTTGCGAATGTATTTGCGTGACGAGGTAGATGCAATCATAGATGGTATAACTGTGCTGCAGAAATCGCTTCTAGAATTGGCGCAAAAGTATAAAAAAGTGATTATATCCGGATACACTCATATGCAGCACGCGCAACCGGTTCTTTTTGCCCACCATATGCTTGCATACGTAGAAATGTTTGAACGAGATAAAGATCGGCTGTCTGATTGTAAGAAACGGATTAATGTTCTTTCCTTAGGTGCATGTGCGCTTGCGGGAACATCAATCCCTATAGATCGGGCATTTGTTGCTAAGGAATTAGGGTTTAAGAGTGTGTCTCAAAATAGTATTGATACGGTATCAGACCGAGATTTTGTAATAGAGTTCTTACAAGCTGCGTCAATTATGGGAATGCATTTTTCTCGCATATCAGAAGAATGTATTTTATGGGCTTCAACAGAATTTGATCTTATCGATATCGATGAATCTTTTTGTACGGGATCGAGTATTATGCCGCAAAAAAAGAATCCTGATATTGCGGAATTGATACGCGGGAAATCAGGGCGTTTATATGGTAATCTCACAAGTGTTCTTGTGATGATGAAAGGATTGCCGCTTTCATATAATCGAGATATGCAAGAAGATAAAGAACCGCTTTTTGATTCTGTTGATACAGTAAAAGCAATACTTGGTATACTCTCAAAAATGCTTAGTTGTATTACACTTAAGAAACAATCGAAAAATGTATTTAGCGGTGATTTCTCGTATGCAACAGATGTTGCAGAATACTTAGTGAAAAAAAGTGTTCCGTTTAGAAACGCGCATGAGATTGTAGGGAATTTGGTATCTTACTCAATAGAGAAGAATATCGAGATGTATGATATCCCTTTAAAAGAATTGCAAAAACATGCACCTCAGTTTCAGCGTGATATCTATAAGGTAATGGAAATAGGAAATGTAGTATCGTCAAAACGTTCGTCCGGTGGAACAGCGAATGTAAATGTTGAGCGTTCAATGAAAATCTGGAAAAAGAAGCTTTTTTAGTGAGGATACTTATGCATGATTTTACATATAAAGGATTAAAGCTATATGCCGAAGATGTTCCTGTAGAGAAAATCGCAAAGAAATATAAGACACCCGTATTTGTATATAGTTATAAAACTCTTGTTGATCATTTTACTAAACTGCAAAAAGCTTTTACCTCTATAGATACGTGTATTTGCTACTCAGTAAAATCAAATTCTAATGGCGCAGTCTTAAAGGCTCTAATCGAAAAAGGTGCCGGACTGGATGTCGTCAGTGGCGGTGAATTATATAGAGGACTAAAGGCCGGTGCCGATGCGAGTAAAATTGTTTTTGCCGGTGTAGGAAAAGGATATGATGAAATAGAGTTAGCTATTAGAAAAAATATTTTATTTTTTACGGTAGAGTCAAAACAGGAGTTAGAAGTGATAGCGCGTGTAGCAAAAAAATGCGGAAAAGTCGCGCATGTTGCTTTACGCGTTAATCCTGATGTTGATCCAAAAACACACAAATATATTTCGACCGGTAAAAAAGAGAATAAATTTGGACTGAATTTCAGTGCTGCATTAGCTTTATATAAAGATATAAAGAAGATGAAAAATATTGTAGCTCGCGGTGTGCATATGCATATCGGGTCTCAAATTACCTCAATACAGCCTTTTTTAACGGCAATTGATAAAATGCAGCGTTTTATTGAAAAAGTGAAGTCAGAGGGTATTAATCTTGAATATTTCGATATAGGGGGTGGGTTAGGCATAATATATAAAGATGAAAAGCCTCTTACTGCCGAACAATTTGGTAATCATGTAATTCCTCGATTAAAAAAGTTGCAGCTTAAAATTGTTCTTGAGCCGGGACGATTTATTTCAGGCAATGCAGGGATAATGGTTACGCAGGTACGGTATGTTAAAGAAAGTGGGAAGTATTTTGCTATTGTTGACGCGGGGATGAATGATTTGATACGCCCATCGCTTTATAGTGCTTACCATGAGATACTACCGGTAAAGAAAAATAGCAGGAAAAAAGTCAAACTTGATGTAGTGGGTCCTATTTGTGAAAGTGGTGACTTTTTTGCGCAGGATAGAATGATGCAACTAGTGCATCCCGGAGAATATATTGCTGTTATGAGTGCGGGAGCATATGGTTTTACTATGTCATCAAATTATAATTCACGTCCACGAGCAGCTGAAGTACTTGTTAAAGGTAAATCAATGTATGAGATAAAGAGAAGAGAAACATATAAAGATTTGTTGCGAGGAGAAAGTATCCCGGACTTTTTAGCGTAAAATGGGGTTGAGAAACAATACTATGACTATGAAAAAATCAATTCAGTTCACTAAAATATCGGCGGCAGCGAATGATTTTATTTTGATTGATAATCGAAAAGCTGTACTGAAAAAAAACTTAAAGAAATGCGCTCAAATACTCTGTAATAGAAAAAATGGTATTGGCGCGGACGGTTTGATTATTATTGAGCTTTCACGTAAAGCTGATTTTAAAATGAGGATTTTTAATCCTGATGGTTCTGAAGCAGAAATGTGCGGTAATGGGGCACGTGCATGTGCGCTTTTTGCTTATGAAAATGAAATCGCGGGTGGCATGATGTGTTTTACAACACTTGCGGGAGTGATAGAGGCTCGGGTGTTAAAGGACGGGGTTTCTATTAGGATGGTTGCTCCGAGTACAATAAATAAAGATATCAAGATAACACATGAGGACAAAATATATTCTTTTGACTTTGTAGATACAGGTGTGCCGCATGCGGTACATTTCAACAAAAACATTAAAAATATAGACGTAAAAACACTCGGGAAACATGTCCGGCAGGCAAAAGAGTTTCAGCCTCATGGGACCAATGTTAACTTTGCTAAAATAATTGATAAGCATGCTATTGAGGTGCGTACCTATGAACGTGGTGTAGAAGATGAAACATTGGCTTGTGGAACAGGGTCTACGGCGTCTGCACTCGTTGCCGGTGAAAGATATGGATGTCTATCTCCAATAAAGGTGTTAGTGCAAAGTGGAGATTATTTAACGATAAGTTTTAAACGAACAAGAGATAACAGTTTTGAAAATATTTGCATGAAAGGTCCTGCTAAAGAAATATTTGTAGGTACTCTTTCGCATATACTATGATCTAAGATATTAAAGAGGAGGTTTGATATGTTTAAAGGTTCCATCGTTGCTTTGGTAACACCGTTTAAAGATTCTCAAGTAGACTATACAAAGATTGAAGAGCTCGTAGAAATGCATGTTTCCTCTGGTACGCACGGGATTGTTCCTTGCGGCACTACCGGTGAAGCCCCGACACTTGATTTTGAAGAACATATAAAGGTAATTGAGACGACAGTTAAAGCTGTAAATAAAAGGGTTCCAGTTATTGCAGGTACAGGGTCTAATAGTACTGCTGAGACAGTATATTTGACAGAACAGGCCAAGAAGGTTGGTGCTGATGCTGTTTTAATAAGCACCCCATACTATAATAAACCGCCACAAAAAGGGTTGTATGAGCATTATAAGAAAGTAAATGATTCTGTTGATATTCCGATCGTTCTCTATAATGTGCCTGGAAGAACTGCGGTGTCGTTTACCACTGAGACTGTAACGCGTCTTGCCGAACTTAAAAATGTAGTTGCACTTAAAGAAGCAAGTGGCTCTGTTGATACAACATCACAAATCATCGCACAATCTGATATTACCGTTTTATCAGGTGATGACTCATTAACATTGCCCTTGATATCTGTTGGCGCAAAAGGTGTTATTTCAGTTACGGCAAATGTCGCTCCAAAGGAAATGAGCGCGCTTGTCGAAGCGGCATTAAAGGGTGATTATGATACTGCACGTAAAATGCACTATTCATTAATGAGTTTGTTTAAGGTTCTTTTTGTTGAATCAAATCCTATACCGGTTAAAGCGGCCTTAGAGCTTATGGGTAAGATTTCAGGGGATTTGCGGTTACCCTTATGTAGAATAGATGATGCCAATAAAGAAAAAGTAAAAAAGGTATTACAGGAATGTTCATTAGTTTAGTTATGGAGGATATATGATACAGGTTGTTGTTTGTGGTGCGACAGGTAAAATGGGACGAAGGATTATTGCGTGTGCCGCCGAGGATGCAGATATAAAGATAGTTGGGGCAGTAGACAGAAAAGATAATCCAGATATTGGAAAAGATAGTGGTGAGCTATCAGGATGCGCTAAAAACAGTGTTCCAATTTCTGGTGATCTTGCAGCTGTTATAGATGGGGCTGATGTTGTAATAGATTTTTCGTTTCATGAAGCGACAGTAGATGTGGCTGAATGTTGCAAAAAGAATAAAAAACCATTGGTAATCGGTACAACAGGATTTTCAACACAAGAATTAGAGAAGGTGAAAGCAAATGCTGATTCTATAGCTCTTTTAATTGCCCCAAATATGAGTATTGGTGCAAATGTGTTATTTCATAAGGCGGGAGAGATTGCACGTATATTGGGGGATGATTACGACATAGAAATTATTGAAGCGCACCATAAGTTTAAAAAAGATGCTCCGAGCGGTACGGCAAACAAAATTGCGGAAGTATTAGCCGAAGCACGTGGGAGTGATATAGAAAAGTGTGGTGTTTATGGACGTAAAGGTGACAATGCGCTGAGAAATAAAGAAGATATTGGAGTGCATGTTGTTCGTGGCGGTGATATCATTGGCGAACATACAGTGCTTTATTGTGGTATGGGTGAACGTATTGAACTCTCACATAAAGCGTCTACAAGAGATAATTTTGCTAAAGGTGCCCTTCGTGCAGTAAAGTATTTAAAAGATGCCGCGCCGGGTATCTACGATATGGGAGACGTTTTGTCGCTGAAATAATATATATATATTAGACAGCTATTAAAGAGAATATGAAGGAGGATATATGAGTATGAAAATAGAACTTTCAAACAGAATAAAGAGATTGCCACCATATCTTTTTGCTGAAATTACGAGGATGAAAAGAGCATTGGAAGAGCAGGGTAAAGATATTATTGATCTTGGTGTCGGTGATCCTGATCACGCTACGCCCCAACATATCATAGATACTCTGACTGAAGCAACGAAAGACCCGAAGCATCATAAATATGCAACTGATTACGGAATGATTGAGCTCAGGGAAGAGATTGCAAAATGGTATAAGGAACGTTTTAACGTTACGCTAGATCCTAAGACGGAAGTGCTTCCACTTATTGGTTCAAAAGAGGGTATAGCGCATATACCGCTTGCGTTTGTGAATAATCACGATGTTGTTTTAGTTCCTGATCCTGCATATCCAGTGTATCAGTCAGGATCAATATTCGCTGGTGCCGAGATATATTATATGCCGTTAATGGAAAAAAATAACTTTTTGCCGGATTTTGATGCAATCGATCTTCAAATTGCGCATCGCGCAAAAATGATGTTTTTAAATTATCCGAATAATCCAACGGCTGCGGTATGTGAAAAAAGCTTTTTCGATAAAGTCGTGGCATTTGCCCAAGAGAATAATATTATTGTTTGTCACGATGGCGCGTATTCAGAAATTGCTTTTGACGGCTATAATCCACCTTCTTTTCTTGAAGCTGAGGGGGCAAAAGATGTGGGAATAGAGTTTCATTCGTTATCAAAAACATATAATATGACAGGGTGGAGAGTCGGTTTTGCAGTAGGAAATAAAGATATTATTGCGGGTCTCAGTAAAGTTAAGGCTAATCTTGATTCGGGCATATTCATGCCTATTCAGGTTTCAGCAATTGAAGCGTTACGCGGGCCTCAGGAATTTAGAAAAGAACTGATAGATATTTATCAGGAAAGGCGTGATGTTCTTGCAGACGGTTTGGAATCACTTGGATGGCATGTAAAGAAACCGCAAGCCGCATTTTATATATGGGTAAATGTTCCTCCGGGTTACACATCAAGTGAATTATCAAAATTGTTGCTTGAGAAAGCAAATATTGTTGTTACACCTGGAAATGGTTTTGGTAAATACGGTGAAGGTTATATCCGAATGACTCTTACTATGCCTAAAGAACGACTTGTAGAAGCAGTACAGAGAATAAAAAAAATGCATGATGAATGGAAGTAACACTATACTATATACCATATGCTAACAGATTTTCTTGATAAAGAAATTGTATATATAGGTCTTGGCTCAAATATGGGGGACAGAGTTTCTCTTATACGTAAGGCCGTAGAGCTTATTCGTAAAATACCGAGAATAAATGTGCTTGAGGTATCATCACTCTATGAAACCGAACCGGTTGATATGAAAAGTGATGATTGGTTTATTAATTGTATAGTGGCAATTGAAACTGATTTGGCTTGTTTTGAGCTTCTATTCATACTTCAAGAGATTGAAACAACTATGGGGAGAAAAAAGAGTGCGGAAAAGGTTTCACGACCAATAGATATAGACATACTTGTATGGGAAAACAGGGTGTTAGGAAGTGAGTCTTTATGCATTCCACATAGCGAGCTCCACAAGAGAAAATTTATATTGATACCTCTTGATGAGATTAATGCTAATATGAAAATACCCAAACATAATATGACGCCGCAGGAACTTTTGGATAATTTAGAAGGTGAAGATGCACGGTATGAGATAAGAATAATGGAGGACAAGATTGATATCTAAAGTAACAACCACAGTGCTTAAAGTTAAAAAAGAGAAAAAAGAAAAGATCATTGCGCTTACTGCATATGATTCTATTACTGCAAGGATACTTGATCAAGCAGGGATTGACATTATTCTTGTCGGAGATTCATTAGGGAACGTGCTCTTGGGGTATAAAAATACGCTTCCTGTGACGCTTGATGAGATGGTTCATTATACAAAGGTAGTTTCACGTGGCGTTCAAAATGCACTCCTTGTAGGTGATATGCCATTTATGTCCTATCATATCAATGTTGAAGAATCTGTACGAAACGCCGGTAGATTTATCAAGGAGGGAATGGCTGAAGCTGTAAAGCTTGAAGGTGGGAAAGAAGTATGTGAGAAAGTAATGGCTATTGTTGGTGCAGGTATCCCTGTTTTAGGGCATATCGGGCTTAAACCGCAGGAATCGCTCCGCACGGGCGGGTATAAAATTCAGGGAAAAGATTCTGTTTCCGCGCAAAAAATTATTAAGGATGCTGTAGCACTCGAAAAAGCAGGTGCATTTGCTCTTGTCGTAGAATGTATCCCTGCTGTTCTTACAAAAAAAGTCACCCAATCTGTATCGATACCAGTAATAGGTATAGGGGCAGGGAAAGAATGTGACGGACAAATACTTGTTACGCATGATATTCTGGGACTCACAAATGGGCAGACACCGAAATTTGTAAAAAAATACGCAGATATATCAGGTGAGATGACACGAGGGGTAACAAAATTTATTGGTGAATGCAAGAAGGGGACGTATCCAGACAGTAAACACAGTTACTAGAAAATAATAATACATATTGTAAGTGCGCAAAATTATCATTTTGCGCTTTTTCATTATATAGGAAAAATATGAAAGTTATTGGCAACACTTTACATATACATAAAGAAATAACGAAACTCAAACGCAGAGGTAAAAAAATAGCCTTTGTGGCAACCATGGGTGCGTTACATGCCGGACACTCAGCATTAATAAGAAAAGCACGAAAAACTGCTGATATCGTTATTGTAAGTATTTATGTTAACAAACTTCAGTTTGGTCCACGTGAAGATTATTCTCGATATCCGAGAAATATTAATAATGATTTGCTTACGTGTAGAGCACAAAAAGTAGATATTGTTTTCAATCCTAAAGAAGATGATTTTTACTCTGATACTCATTCAACATATGTAAATGAAGATGTTCTCTCAGTAGGTCTGTGTGGAAAAAATAGAAAAGAACATTTTGAGGGTGTAACAACCGTTCTTGCGAAGTTATTTAACTCTGTACGGCCGGATATTGTTTATTTCGGGCAGAAAGATTATCAGCAATATAAAGTTGTTGAACGTATGGTTCGTGATTTGCAGTATCCGATTAAAGTAGTTATGGTTCCTACGGTAAGAGAAAAAGATGGGCTGGCACTTAGTTCACGTAATGCCTACTTGACTGCCGAACAGCGAAAGAAAGCAGCTAAAATAAATATGATCATTAAGGAAGGAATAGAAAAGTATGCTCAAGAAGCAAACGTAGCAACCGCAGAAAACTATATGTGTAAGAAGATGAAGAGTATCGGCATTCATAAGATCGATTATGTGAAAATTGTAAAAAAAGATAATTTATCTGACAAAATCGAGAAAAATAGTGATATAGTATGCGCAGTCGCTGTGTGGGTAGGGAAGGTTAGATTAATTGATAACATAATAATGAAGTGTAGAAAAGGTGCTTGAAAATGAAATTTAATGAAACTGCATATAAAGAAAAACTCGTCGCGGAGATACGTGAGCTGAAAAAAGAGCAAGATGCTGTTATATTGGCGCATAACTATCAGAGGGATGAAATACAGGAAATTGCTGATTATATAGGGGATTCACTTGAATTGTCACGAAGGGCTGTTACGGTAAAGAATAAAACTATTGTATTTTGCGGTGTCCATTTTATGGCTGAATGCGCGGCGATCTTAAATCCTGATAAAACCGTGCTTTTGCCGGTTAAAGAAGCAGGATGCCCGCTTGCCGATATGATTACGGTAGATAAGTTAAAGGAACTCAAGAAGAAACATCCCGGAGTACCGGTTGTCTGTTATGTGAACACTTCAGCTCATATAAAAGCTGAAAGCGATATCACCGCTACATCTTCAAACGCAATTAAAGTAGTGAATTCACTCAAATCCGATAAAGTTATTTTTGTTCCAGATAGAAACTTGGCAGTGTATGTTGCAAGTCACTCTGATAAGGAAATAATTCTCTGGGACGGCTACTGTATAAGCCATAAAATATTAACTGAAGAGGATGTTAAACGGGCAAAACATCGACATCCACAAGCAGAGTTTCTTGCTCATCCTGAATGCCGGATTGAAGTATTGCAGCTTGCTAACCATATAGCGAGTACAAGCGGGATTTTAAAATATGCCAGAGAATCTAAGTGTAACGAATTTATTATTGGTACGGAAGTAGGGGTTCTGTATAAGTTGCGGCAAGACAGTCCGAATAAGAAATTCTATTCGCCGTCACAACATCTATTATGTGCGAACATGAAGTTAACAACCCTTGGATGGCTTGCCAGATCTTTGAAGAATATGCAGTATAAAGTAACGGTAAAAGAGCCGGTTCTATCAAAAGCTAAAAAGACATTGGAACGAATGCTCGAGGTAGTGTAAAACCACTTCTTATAAGGTTTTTGCAATGATTAAGAATATCGGGATAATTGGGTGTGGTAATATTGGCTCAGGTGTTGCTCGTTATATTGAAGATAAGCTTACAGGGAAAGCATGTCTTAAAGCTTTATGTGATACAGAAAAAGATAGAATTGATAAACTTACTCACTCCCTCAAATTAAACCCGCTCATACTCCTTCAGGATAAACTTATTGATGAATGCGATATTATTATTGAAGCGGCGCATATGGCTGTGGTGCGTGATATTCTGCATCAAGTAATTTCACGAAAGAAAACACTTATTCTCGTTAGCAGTGGGGGAATTCTTGGGAATGAAGATCTTATTGATATGGCAGAACATAGTGGCGCTCAGATACATGTAGTGAGTGGCGCTATTGCGGGGTTAGACGCATTAAAAGCGGCAAAGATCGGTGGAATAGATTCTGTCGAGATAATAACAAGAAAACCCCCTAAAGGGCTTCTTGGCGCGCCATATTTAATCGAACAGGGAATTAATCTTGATTCATTAGAACAAGAAACAGTTATTTTTAGCGGCACAGCGACAGAAGCGATTAAAGGTTTTCCTAAAAATGTTAATGTAGCCTGTACACTGGGCTATGCGGGTATAGGCCTTGATAAAACCGATGTAACAATAATATCTGGTCCTCACATTACCACTAATTCACATGAAGTCATAATTAAAGGCTCATGCGGTGAAATTAGAACAATAACAGATAATCTTCCCAGCCCAGAAAACCCCAAAACAAGCTATTTAGCAGTTTTATCGGTAATGGCTAAGCTTGAGGATATAGTAAGTACTTGTCATATAGGATCTTAAATGACATTTGTTTTTATACTTATGTAGTTGACTCCACCACATACAATATATAGTTTAGGGAACCAGCTTTTTCACAGAAACAAGGGCAGTCGTGAGAGCTTGTTGCACCAATCGAAAAAAGCACCCCAACCCCTTGACAAAACCAATTTTATAGTTTATAATACCAATGTGAGAAAAGAAAATGTCTTTGTATCTAAAAACTAAGAGGTATTAATGAATAGTTTTAGTAAAACATTATTCTATTCAACTACAATTAAAACAATCGCCCTTGCGGTAACAATATCCTTCCTTTGCCAAAACATCGCTTGTGCGAATTCATATACTCTTGCTCCTACTTCTGGCAATAAAAAATTTGAGAAGTTTAGAAAAATATGTGAAGAGCTAAAGGGACATAGAAAAACTGTTGAGGAAGAAAAACCCAGCAAAGCATCTGAAGAATCAGAAAAAAAGGTTACTCAACCTGATTTTGCCGAAGAAGATTTATTGAGAGTGTCTGAGATAGAGATGGATTTTGAATTTGGCAGGACAAAAGTAGCAGTCGTTGAGATAGATCCTAATATTTATGGAGTTCATCTTATTGCAAAAAGTGATTTACAAGGGTCGTATTCTCTGAATAGGACTACGGAGACTTTGCTGCTTAATATTGGAGAAGGTGTTGTTTTAACTGATCCGGATAAAATTCGAGAGCATGTTTGGACAGATGAAGATGCTATAGAAGTTTTTAAAAACCAATATCCAGATCTTAAAGTTGTAGCATATATAGATAACTGCAGCCTTTTTTCGAACCGTGGATTTGTTGCATATATTAATGGGGATCTATTCTATTTTACGGAAAATGTAAGTAGCAATAGAGAGAAAGAAAAAGACAAGCAAAAAGTTCTTTCTAGTTCTCACACTTCCTTAGTAATAATGAAAAGTGGGGAGATTAGAATGGGGGAGGTTTCGTATAGTGAAGTAAAAGGTACGATACATGTTGCATTAGATGGTGCTGATATAACAGACGAAGTTGCATATGCTACATTTGGCCAATTCCTTTTAGATGGCCAAGGCGTTCCCCGAAGAGATATGAAAGAAATTGTTCCGCAGTTTCAAGATCTCCGACACGTGTATAAAACCCCAAAAATCACAGCGAATGAATTATCTGGAATAAAAGCTGAAGTGCAAAAAGGAAGAGAAATGGTAAGCAAGCCAGAACTTTTCTTTGGAATATTGCAACTTTCTGAAAACAACTATCAGTTGGCAAAGGATGCCTGGAACTTCCCTGTTTCTCTTCCATTAAAAGTAAAAGTTAGTTTTAGTGATGGCGATGAGTATATTGATGTAGAACCAGAACTTTTGAGCAAGGGTCTTGAGGAGATAGGTTATGTAGAGAAACCTAAGCTGAAAGAGATTAAACAAGAAGGTGATTTTTATATTGGCAGGAAGAGATTACACATCTTTTTCAAGAAGGGACCTTATCCGCGTACGATTGTGGGTATTGTGCCTGTTGGTAAAGAAAACAGACTTGTGGTTGCTGGCGTTGAAGGTCTATCTGGTATAAAAGGTACTACCATTATTGAAAGTGCCCAACTTGCAGCTCAACTGGGTATGAAACAGGCCATGCTGTTGGATCACGGGATGAATGCCAAAATATTTGCAAATGGACGTTGGCTAGTTCCTGTAAAAGCGACCAATAGACGAAAAGGAAAAACCTCAGCACTTTTTATTGCCAGGAAGAAAGAACCTGTCCAAGAGCTTGTAGAGCTTGAAAAAGCAGAGAAAAAAGCAAAACTTACTAAAACTAAGGGAAAAGAGCTTAAAAAACAGCCACTATTGCTTGAACATAAACCTCTTGAAGTAAAATCAATCGAAGTAAAATCAATCGCTGAATGTCTTTTACCGCCTGTTTCCTTAAGGTCTCGCGGAGATTTGGAAAGAATGCGCGATAAATTGATGGATGTGTTCACCCTGGAAACATTGAAAAATATATCAAAGACAATGCCTGAGGTGTGGGACAGCGGAGACAGGTTAATCCATTTGGATAACGGGGCTTTCCGTAATTTTGTCAATAGCATTGCGGAAATCGCGTCTAAAACCGGCAGGACAAAGTTCCAGTTGAGAGATAAGATCACAATAGAAGATCTAAATAAGCGTTTTTTAAAATTACCCGAAAGCGATGTAAGGGAAGTAATGGTCGTTGAAGAAAGCGAGTTACCTTTTAATCAAGCCTATCAGGCATTGGGATATTTAGTGAGTGCAGGAAAAGAACAATTTAATTTGGCTTATACGGCTAAAATCCTGGGCAGGACAGGTTTGATATCAGCTGGTGTTTGGAAGATGATTTTGGCAACGAACCGTGCAGAAAAAGATTCTGCACAAAAAAGAGGTATGTCCAGAACCAGAACACTCTTATTCCATATTTTAAAGCAATGCCGTGATTTTATGTCTGATGCTGATGATTATGACGGATTTTTATCGGATAAGTTTTCAATTGAAGCTGTAGAAGGAATAGCCGGGCAATTAAATTGGGGAGTCGGTATCGCGGGTAATAAACGGCAGTTGATGCTGACGGAAGAGATAACGGAGTCCATGACGGAGTCCATGAGAGAAGAAATCAGCGGGATCAAGATTGCGAAAATCGCTGTTAATGTTGATAAAGACAAGCTTGAAGAACCAGAAACAGCCGGTACAAGAGATATGACTGTTTATTCTCCCGGAGTTCTTCAGATTGATGTTAAAAAACTTTTAGACAAACCGCTTGTTGATCGGATCAAATTTCTCCTTGACGAAGATAAATGTAAAGAAGCAGCGGTGCTTCTGTTTATTGGCACAGATCCTGAAGAATTTAAGATAATTGTTGAGTTTTTGAAAGGTGATGATATGTGGCCATATAACGCGGCGTTACTCGTAAAAAATGTTGACCCTGCTTTTGGCGCATATTTTCTTGTGCAGGCTGTACAAATGCACAAGCAGGGATGGCTTAAGAGGATGTTCCGTGTAGGGGACGAACAATCTATTAAATGGGTTATAGATATTTTAGATGTAATAGATATGGCAACTACGAAAGCAGATGGAGAAAAGACGCCGGCAGGTGAAATATTATGGGAAATGCTTATTAACGATAAAATTCCAAAAGGAGAAGAGCTTGTGGGTAAAGTTCTGAAAAAAACGCTGGGAGATGAAGGAGTGAAGCTTAGTGATTGGAAACTTGGCATATCTTTTTACGAACAATTACTATCTAAAATGGGTGACTTTAGCGAATATCTTAACAGTGTTGAAGACATAAAGAAAACAGGAGAACTGCTTAAAAAGGCTTTACCAAAATCATTGTCAAGTGACCGGCAGTTTGGTATGGCAGGCGAAGAGAAAATTATAAAAATAATAGAGAATTATTTAGATGGAAAAGAATTTCGGCAGGTGAGTGACATTTTATTTCTTAAATTATCTCCTACGCATGGTTATAGGCTGTTAAAAAAGATTTTAAAAGAAGATAAATATGGAGGTGATATAACACAAATCTTTGCATTTGCACAGCCATGGATTGCCGCACGCTTTTTTAGTGAAATCTTTAAAGCCGGTGACGATGAGGATAAAATGTATAAATGGATTATAAAAAGGTTTACCGATATTTATAAAGATAAAGAAATTCCTAAGAAAGAAGGCGATATAAGTTTTGCCGCTAGGATTCTGTGTGAGATGATATTAAACCCTGCTGAAAAAGGTGGAAATCGTATGCTTGCGGTATCTTTTCTTGAGCTGGGAAGGAATATTGATTATGCGGATGAGATACAAGATATATATGATGAAATCCATAAAGATGTCCCGGACGTTGTTGACTGGCAGACATTTTCTCAAACAGGCAAGTTTCTTACGAGTGAGTTAAACGATAATGACAAGAAAATAATGTTAGCGTATTGGGAAGAGCGCATGACACCTGTCGGTAGTCTGGAATCAATTAATGCGGTAAGGGCAATAGGAAGATTAGGAACCTCTTCTGCGTATGATATTCTTTTTAAACAATTTTATGAACTGGATAAAACAGGTGACGGATATTTTAGCACATATGGGAAAGAGAACTATGATGAATATAAGAGTACGGTTGTAAAAGGATTGGTGAGATTCGAGGCGACTTCACTTGCCAAGTCTTTTGTGATGAAGGTTAAGGCCGGAGGAGAGATGTGTAGTGACACAGGCCTACAAAATCTGTTTAAAAAAGTGGGACGGGAAGGACGGCTTGATTTTATTCTTAGCTGGCTCAAGGAGGGAGGCGATGATAATACATTAGATAAATTGCTTTCGTTTGCAGAAAACCGATTTCTTGAAGAAGAAGAGTTGGCTATACCTGTAAGACTAATCAAATTAGAAGGAATAGATGAACTAATAAAATATAATGAAAGGATAAAAAAGATAAAAAAGTCCGTTGGTGATTCTCGGACGAATGAGACATTAAGGAAGTGTTTTATTAAGTTATATATTGAACCTGCAGTTGAAGTAAAAGGTAGTTTAGCAAAAGATGGATTAACGAGGATGTTAGATGTTCTTTATATTATGGAGATAAACGACGCGCCTTTAGGTGATGAAGATATGAAATCTATGGTTGAACTCCTTAGAAGAAGCCGTGGTCATATTTCGGACAAAGAATTTAACAAGGCTATTAATGTTGTTTATTCTCATCTAACTAAATATGTTTATGAAAAAGGTGTTGGACTTAGGAATGAGTGGACAATGAAAACTATGTCCGTAGACGAGATGGGAAAGCTATTAGTAGTATTAAGCAAAGGTATGTGGACCAAAAAAGATATTAAAAATACTGTGAAGGCGTATAAAAATTCTCCGGATTTAGTTAAAGAAATTATAAATCTTGCAATAAGACTTGCAGGAAGAGGGGTTACACCTAGAGGTGCCCATGCTACCCTCATATATGGTGTTCCAGCCATTGCAGGTGTTTTTACTGACACAAACGATTTTAAAGAAGGACTTGTACAATTAGAAAACCTGGCAGTGGTAGTTAGATTTACAGGAAAAGGGCTTCAGCATGGTTGGTTTGTCGAAATCTTCGAATATGCTGTTCCAGCCATTGCAGGTGTTTTTACTGACACAAACGATTTTAAAGAAGGACTTGTACAATTAGAAAAACTGGTAGTTGCATTTAAAAAATCAAGGGGTAATATCATTTATATCTACAAGGATGGTATTCCAGCAACTGCGGAGGCGTTAAAAGGTAAGCCGGAAATGTTAAAAGAATCTATAAACCTTGCAATAAGACTTATGGAAAAAAACATTGAGGCTAGATATACCCTTGACTATGCTGTTCCAGCCATTGCAGGTGTTTTTACTGACACAAACGATTTTAAAGAAGGACTTGTACAATTAGAAAAACTAGTAGTTACACTTGCAGAAAAAGGGGTTGATCCCTTTGCTACTTCACGAATCATCTACCAGGGTATTTTAAAAAGTGCGGAGGCGTTAAAAGGTAAGCCGGAAATGTTAAAAGAATCTATAAACCTTGCAATAAGACTTGCAGAAAAAGGGATTGATCCTTGGCAGACCCTCTACTATGGAATACCAGCAACTGCAAAGGCGTTAGAAGGTAAGCCGGAAATGTTAAAAGAATCTATAAACCTTGCAATAAGACTTGCGGAAGAAGGGATTGATCCTAATGATACCCTAAAAGATATTGCAAGCAGCGCAATAGAGCATCCCGAATCGATTAAAGAAAAAATGGATGAAATGTATAAAGCGAATGCTTTGCTTGAGGGCAGTTTATAGGTGGGGGTGTGAAGATGAGATTGTTTTGTTTCGTTCGCAATAATGGGTTTGTCAAAGTTATCGCGCTTGCGGTAACGATGGTGTTTCTGTGTCAGAATATCGCCTGGGCAAGCCCAGACTACAGACTACAGACCACAGACCATAGACCACAGATTGAAAGAGAAAAACTCGCTACAAAATCTCTTCTAAAATACCTTGAAAAATACACTAATGGCGGACAAGAACTTGTTATCAAATCTACGGCCCTCGATGAATTTTTAAAGGACGAAAAAACACGAGAAAGCATTTTTAAAGAAAAGAAATTTCCAGCACTTCCACCTGAGTTAGAGGAGTTTCTAGGTGATTTCTTTAAGGTTGACGGTCATCTGCGGTTTGATGATGAAAAAGGGATAGCCTCCCTTCCTGTTATTTTAGGCGACAAAGCAATGTATCTTACATTTTTCAAAGACCCTCAAAATGCCAGACCAATCCCGGAAATACAACTGAAAGCAAAAGACATCCCAATTGTACAGGAAAGAGCCTACCGGCTTGAATTAATGGACAGGGTTACAACCCTTTCCAAAATTGCTTATGCACAGATTGACCTGGATCAAGTTGAGGTAGGGGCATTTGATGTTTTGGTTGATGACTATAGGTTATTTGCTGCAAGAGAACATGGCGAAGCTGGGGTAGAAGAGCCTTTGTATTTAATGATCGAAGACGGCATTGAAAGGCTGGAGAAAAAGGATCCTGCCGTGGCAAAGGTCATGAGGGAAAGGATAGAACTGACCGATCCCCGCGATGAAGATGCTTTGCGGTATCTGAGCGAGGACATCCAGTGGTTCCTGGCGCATGAAAGGTCTTATTACAGGTCCAGTGAGGAGCCAAGGGTTTCATTTGTTATTTTGCATTATGGACGGAAACCTGATGATACACTGCGGCTTTTAAAAAATCTCAGCCTTCAGACCTATAAGAATTTCGATGTTATTATTGTTGACAACAATTCTCCGGATAATTTTTCCGGCCATTATACGGAAGCAGACCTTGCAAAGAAACTTGGTAGGCCTGCGGATCATGTCAAATTGATTTCAAATAAAGTAAATCTTGGTTATACGGGCGGGAACAACCAGGCCTCGCGGGAGGCCCTGAAACGAGAAAGTGATTATATTTTTTACATAAACAATGATGCTATGATCGAGAAAGATTGTCTTGAGAAGATGCTGGATATTGTTAAAGACAGGGATGAAATAGGCGCAGTTCAGCCGAGCCTGTACGTGTACAAAGACGACAAGGATGTTGAAACTCTTGCTGAAACGGGAGTATTGACGGGAACCAGCAGAGAAACAGCCCGGATAAAAGCGGAAAATTATGCAAACAGTCTTTTGGTTAGAGACGGGAGAGGTCTTGTTTCAGGGACAAGTAACCTCTATTATAAAGAACCCACAATGCTGGGAACAGCGCAATTGGTTCGTTCGGATATGATCCGGTTAAGCGGCGGATTCGACACGCGCTTTCATACTTTTGCCGATGAAGGGGATATAGGATATTCCTATTGGAAGACGGGTTTGAAAAAGGCGTTGATATCGGATATTTATCTCGCCCATCCGCAATTTGAAAGCGCAGTCAATTTTCGCTCGCAGTATCTGATCTGGAAAAATTACCTGCTCTTGTCGCAAAAATATTATCACCGGGGTCCAATCGGGAGAGAAATCGCTACACCTGAAACAACTCTCAAAAACTTTTTTAATCCTGACACGGAACGCGTTCGAAGCTATTTGAAAAACTTGATTGGCCACGATGACTTTATGTTTATAGGGGTTTTTAAAGGGATAAGTGACGGACTGTTGGACAGCTTTGCCCCTACAAGAGAAAATGAAATCCTTAACGAAAATGAAAGGATACGCGAATATGCCGTAGAATTTTCCAAAATCAGTGATCCTTTAATCGTGCTGAAGCGGCTGTTTGCGGAAAGTGATCCCTATCAGAACCGTCTTATGATCTTTGCCCTCCATCAATACAGGGATATGATGAAATTCGATTCAACTCTGGATGAATGGCTAAAAATACAACTACAGGCAATATTATATTTCTATATCGATCAATGGAAAGAGTGGGTGATGTCAGTTGAACAAAAGCCCGCAGATATTGCAAAGATCAGGGCGAATTTTGCGCACGACATCATGCATGTCATGGATGAATATCCAAAGATGATAGAACAGTTGGAGGCTGGTGATGTAAAGAAAATCACCGGACTTATCGGAGCTAAAGCTTATGAAATGGAAGAAGCAATTAATATGCTCAAAAATCCGATTTCGGATGATAACGGCAAGCCGGTTTTATTTGTCATGTATGAAGGAAAAGACAGGATGGTTTTGTCTCCGGTAACTAAAGCGGAGAGGAGGAAAGGTAGAGGACCGGGAAGACCTAAAGAACCGTTGAAAGGAACAGTCAAAAAGCCGAAAAAAACGCCAGCCAAAGTTGAGAAAGAAGCAAAACTTACTGAAGAAAAAACAAAACTTGATAAGGCGAAAACAGCGGAGGAAGTAGATAGTAAAACGCAAGTGATGCGAAGTGATTTTCCCATTGTAATTGATGTGTATGATCCTAAAGAGGTTGAAGTGTTAGTGAAGTTTCATGATAAGGGAGTGGGAAGGTTTGTATGGGATCGGAGAAATGTACCCACGCTTGACGGGGTCGAAGTCAATTTCCAAGATATAGCTGAAAGTATAGAGGTAATGGTCAGGCCTATTGAAAAAGATCAAAGACATGAAAATGTATGCACTTATTCTTACGGTAATTTTTTAAATAATGACTGGTTTGTTATTTACGATGGCAGCACCCGCAGGCTTTTACATCGGCTCGGAGAACCGGTTTATGAGCGTAAATACACAATGGTCGTTGTATGGAATGACGGACGTAAAACAGGTGAAGAGGTGAGGTTTCAGCCGGGTAAAAATAAAGGTGAAGTCAAAGTTTATTTGATAGGGGAAATAGGTGATCAGTCATCAAAGATTAAATCCGCGTTTTTTGGTCAAAGACTTGTTCATAAGGGTAATCCCGTAGGTTTAGAGGAAAATAATCTGTATAACCAATTTGATGATCTGTATCATCTGTTTTTTCTTCCTCAATTTGTAGAAGTGGTCGAAGGCCGGAATAAATACGGGGATGCAATTGGACACGATGAGCTTTTTGTTGATTTTCCCGGTGAAAGGAACCCTGTTGACAGGACTTTGTTGCGTGATGTTTTGGCAAACGACGGTTATATGGACCTTGATTTAACGGCATATTTGGCAAAGTATACGCTGCAAAAGATAAAGGATAATGCCCTGGCTACCCGCGGATATAAAGAGAAGGAAGGACCGGGTGAGCTGAATGTAGGAGAATATCGTATTGTCAATAACCGTCTTCAAGTACGGCTTATTAGGGGTAAAAATCCGCAGAATCTTATAGGTATTACGGAAAGCGGTAAGGTCGTTATGATGGACTTTACGGGGGACAAAAGCATAGGTGTGGGTTATACCATTGAGGAGCTGCAGTCCAAAGCGATAGAAGAAAGCAGACGTTTGGAAGACCCTCTCCAAGAGGTCTTTCTGCTCGCCAATAGCCGGGATGTGGTAAAGAGGATAAACGGTAAAGTTATTGAAAGAGAGAGTGCGGCCAATCCTCGTTCCAAACAGACTGCTTTGATTGTGGTCGCTGAGTTGGCTGAAGCAGGCGTTAAAACAGAAATTCCTATTCCTACTCCGGATAATTTCCTCGAACGCTTACAAATGTTTATTGAAAAGTATAATAAAGGAAATCTTCCAAGCATTACTGCCATAGGTGATATCCATGGTAATGACAAGAAGCTAGACAAGATTCTTAAATATCAAAAGATTTATAGTCAGGAACGAAGAGATGAACAGGTTGTTTTTATGGGAGATTATATAAATAGGGATCCTGATGGCTTAAAGGTAATGAGAAGAGTTAGGGGACTTGTGGAGGCGGATAAAGCGGTAGCATTAATGGGCAACCATGAACCCATGTTTATTACCGCAATTTTAGGTAAAGATGTTAAGAGTGCTATTCCTGGAGTGAGTTTTTCTGTATTTGAACAGTGGATTTTTACAGGTGGAGGAAAGGTAATTGAAGAATTAGGTGGAGATATAGGGGAGATAGGGAAAAATTTACATAATCTCGTATTAGATTACTGGAAAGCTTGCGATTTAGAAGGTAAAGAAAAAGTATCAAAGTTAAAATCGCAGTTGATGAAAAAGATAAAAAAGAACAGAGACGATATCAGGGACAATAAGCGATTGCAGGAAGAAGCAATGTGGATGTTGAAAAATCTTAAGCTCTATCATATCGATGAAAACCTCACATTTTATATACATGCATCCGTTGGTCCTATAGATCAAGATGGTAATTTACTGTTTACCTACAATGGCAAGGAAGGGTTTGAAGCATTAAGTGAGTATCAGAAAAAACTCGAAAAAATTCAAGAAGCTCTAAAGGATAAAGAGGATTTAAGAGATCATTCTGATATTGTTGAGTTTATTTCCAGCCCACAGTTTATATCAAATGACTTAGTCAGCCAACATTGGTGGTTTGAGAAATTATTCATGCCCGGGAAGATTGAACCGGGGGAAACTAGAAAGGTGTTTTCGAAGGAGGAAGTTAAACCGGAATGGGTTAATGATAAGGCGGTTGATAATCTCCTGCGGCAATTAGGGGCCTTAAGAATAGTATATGGGCATTCCGTACAGGAGGATAAGAAAGTCCCGGAAAAAGTGGCAAAGGTTTTTAAAGGCAGGATTTGTGGGATTGATTGGGGCATATCTGAAGAGGAGCAAGCGTCTGTATCTGGGGGATTTCTTGTGATTGGACAAGATGGTGTTAAGGTGCAGTTGTTCAAGGACAGACAAACTGTGGAGCTTAAACCCGAAACAAATGTAATTGATGGTAATGAAATGCTTGCCCAAGCCAGCCGTGAAATTGCGGAGGGCAGGGCGAAATTTACTGAAGGCAAACTTGATCAAACACCTGTTACCAAAATAAATAATCTTAGTGCATCTGAGTTACGTTCAATGTTACGTGAGGGATACAAATCGGGACAAATCAAGTGGGATTCTCAATATAAAGAATGGAAAAAATTACAGACAGAAAAAGATAAAATTTCTGCAGCAGGTGTTTTAGTACTAAGAAAAATTAATGGGGAGTGGTGTTTATTATTAGCGCAGAGAAATCCTGAAGGAGCGAAAGATAAACACGGCTTTTTTGTAACACCAGTAGGTGCAGTTGATCATCCTATAGATTTTGATATAGAGATACCTGAACAAATTCAGGAATTAACTAATTTAGGCATAATATCGAAAGATGATTTGGATCCTGATGGAAAGAGAGAATCAATACCAGGAGCTGCTGTGCGTGAATTAAGAGAAGAAACGAAAATAAAAATAACTATTGCTGATTTGAGTGGAAGAGTAAGTCATTTCAGAGGTGATCATGAAGGTATTTTGCTTAATTACATGGTGTATATAGATGATTCAGAAGATCCAATGGTTGCCAAAACAAAAGAATTGACTAATCCCCAATGGGTTCCTTTAAGCGTAATAATGAGGCAACCAGCTGAACATGTTGGCAAGGAGGTCGAAAAGTATTTGCAAGGAATTGTGCCCGGTTGCAGTTTAATGCATGGAATGAAAACTGCTGGAATGAAATATTTTCAAAGCCTTATCCGTGAAGTTATGATCATAGCAGAAGCCAAACCACCCGAAGAAGTTTCCACCCCGTCTGGTAAACTTGCTGATGGTGAGGGATTCACAAAAATATATACAAAAAAGGACGCGAGAACTCTCCTCAAACGCTACGGGATAAATGATGATATGGACAAAGATAAGATATTGGGGGTAACAATACCTAGGTGGATGAAATCACATAATTTGTTTTTAGATTCGGTTCCGTATGTTGCTGACCATGAACTAAAAGAATTTAATGAGATTGTGGATGTTTATACGAAATACCGTTCTTTAAAAAAAATAGAAGAATTTATACTTTCATATGCCAGAGGTGTCGGGGAAGAAGCGGGAACACAAAGATGGGTTACGTCTCTTAAGCGTTCAGCACGTCAAAACGGAGTTAGTCAGAAAAAATATCTTACGGGAGTAGCGGGACCGCATAAGGTTAAGGGATCGGACTCTCCTTTGATTTGGGCTGCAAAGGGTAGATATTATAGGGATGCAAAAAAGACTAGAGAAGGGAAGTTGTTTGGTAAAATGTCCGTAGATACTATGGTGCTTAAAGACATGCCGATATGGCCTGTTGATAGCGAGGGGAATATTCTTCACCATTTGCTGGAGTGGATCAAATTGAAAAATAAGACCCCGACTCAAGGGTATTATAATGCTCCCAAGAAATCGCTTGCGGAATTATTTCCGAGTACTCTTGCCGCAACCGGGCAGTTACTATTTGATTTTGGTGATGACATAAACGGGCAAATCGGCAAACGCGCCTATGTAAAAGATGTCTCTAACGAGCGAGCAGTTGTAATTGATCACAAAGGAGATGAGAGAGATATTGATCTAACAGCGCATGCAGCCATAGATATGAAGGTGTTTAAGATAAAGATATCGGAGAATATCGATAATGATGTCCCGTATAAAGATATGCTTAATGAGATTATAGAGATGTATGAAACATCTCCCCCAAAAATTGTGACCTATTCTGAACTTGTTGATGATCTCTTCGGTTTTGCTGGTCCTGAAAAATCTGTTATCGCTCTCTACAAAACACTTGCGTCTAATCCTCTCGTACAATTTCATGAAATACTCGAATACCTAATACTATCTAAAAAAATGAAAATATCCTATAGCAATAATGCTCTCTTAATTGAAATAGGTGATAAAAGCCATGCTATTCAATTAACAGAAGAGGCCAATGCCATAGCTCTCAAGGATCCACTTGATTATCATTATCTCATACGCGCGCTTGCAAGAGAGATGTCCGGGGAAAATGATAAGGCGTTAACTCATACTATAAAAAATATACAGATAATTCACCAAATTATGCGAGATCTGGAGAAATCGGAAGAACAAATTCTCAAGGACTTACGAAATATACTAACGGAGAATCAAGAAAACAGGTTCATAGACGAAGAAATCGCTCATGCTGTTAGCAAGATTATCGACATTGAATATTTGGGGACTTTGGCTTACTTTGAATGCGCAAATCTGTACTATATTATCGCTTCACGTGACGCTCAGAATATTAACGATGATATGGTTAGCGGTCTTGTCCTGATCCTACGTAAAGATCTTGGCGGTGAAGTATATGAAAGTGTTGCACGCGTACTTGGGACTATTTGGAGCACGCGATCTGATCTAGTTGGCATTGATGTTATGAATGCTATTTTGGAAAGACTTCTGGCTAACAATGTAGAAAGTAGTAAAACGACAAGTATATTGTTTGCGCTCCTGAATGAGATAGTATCAACTCATCCAGAATATATTCAGCCGCAAATGATAGATAGTATAAAAGCAATATTGGAAAGTGAAGATTACTTGCCTGATATATATAGAGAGGCAATACGATTTATGATAGTTGTAGCTCAAGAAGAGCCGTCTCTCATAGACATAAGTACTGTTAAATATGTAGAAAAACTTTTTGAATCGCAAGCACTCTATGAGGATGGATATGTTGTTGGGGCAGTTTTCTTAAGGAAAGTATATAAACTAAAATTGCCAAGAATATCCATGGCCGCAAAGAAAACAATCAAAGCTTTTCTTAGGACCAAGAACCTTCCTAAAAATATATATAGCAGTGTTAAAAAAACATTTGAAGAAGGATCTGAGCTCTACAAAGAGGAAAAAGCACTTTCTCGAAAAATGCTTTCCGGTAGAGATAAGATCAATACTGTGAAAATAAAATTAAAACAGAAAATAGCGGCATTAAAAGATGCTCCTACCGTAGATCTACACTCATTGGACTCTTTAAATGGATTTATGAGCTGTATAAGTCTCTATGAGGCGGAAAAATACACTGAATCAATAAGAGCATATGAAACGGTTTTAAGAAGCATGAAAACTGAAGGAGTTAAAGAGAGACTAAAGCAGAAATTGCTCTCATTGCTTGAAGCATTCAGGAAGACATCGGCCGGGAACACTATTTGTGAGACGCTTATCGAAAACACATCCTTAAAGAATATTGTTGGCGGGGAGGTTGACACCGGCAAGATATATAATGTGGTTAATGTCATTTTGTATGAAGGGTATGATAAGGAGAATAATCATATAAGGATATTATTAGAAGATACAATAAAAAACATAAGACTGTATGTTAATGGAGAAGAAGCCGGATATGCAACAGTTCTGGTTAAATCAATAGAGGATAATGGAGAGTATATCTATTATCCTACACTGCAAATGATTAAAATATTCCCGAAACATCAAGGAAAAGGATATGCAAAACTTATGATGAGGTCAGCCCTTCTTGTTGCTGATCATTACGGCTTTAAAGAGTTGTTCACAACGGGGTCATTTAGAGAGGCCTTGCCTGTTTGGGAGAATGTGTTAAAACACTTTGAATATAAAGGGGCAATAAAGAAAGAATCCGAAATAAGCATACTGGCGTTAAAAAGGGCTGATACGCAAGGCCTGCATGATATTGGAAAGAAATACGAACAGGGATCGGTCTATAGTGTTGATAGCATACCGGCGGTGAAATTTATTCTGCGTATGAATGACGTCAATCTTATCAGTGATTATCTGACTAGTGCTATTCTAGCAGTGTCCAAACAAGATAATGTGCAGAAGAAACAGTTAGCGTTGAAAAAAATACGCGCTCTAAAAATCGCGCTGTTAAAGATATACCTCAATAAAAACACTGATATAGATGCAATAGAGTCATCACGGAAAATTAAGGAAATCATAAACAGGGTATTGATCAGCGACAACGATAAGCTTATTAATGCACTTCTCCTTAATAGGTTGGCGCTCAAGATACCGGCAAATGGCGTAAATGGTGTTATGGAAATGATAGATATAATAATCGCTGATCCTCATTCAGTTCTTTCAATGATGTATTCTGGACTTGTCAACTTAGATGAAGATAGCCTTCGCTATTTGGGAATAAAAAGTGCTGCTATTAGTGCCTTGAAAACACAAAAACAAGATTACGATGATGAAAGGAATAAGGAATACGGCGTTCCTCGATCAGCGCTTGAGGCAGATACGTTAAATAAAATGTTGGTAGCGTGCACCAGAGGGATAGAGTGGAATGAAAAGATCGGGATCGTTTTTGATGCGTCAGGTATAAATCTGGAATCATTTGATTCTCAAATGAATGTAATTCGTAAAGTTGCCAAAAGAGGTGTTGAGATCGTTGTTGGTGTAGCAGATGGGAATTTATATAAAACCGAGATTTTGTATACATTAGGAAATATGAACGGGATAACGATTATAGGCGGGGCAAGAGAAGAATTATCAGATCGTGTAAAAGAGTATGTTGATGAGAAGATAGAAACCGGCCAGTGGAAGCGTATAACCTTGCTCGTATCCGATGAATACTTATCAGACTATACGGAGTGGGTTGCGTTAAAAGATTTAGCATTACTACTTGTTACAGATAGAGATGGTACGCTCAGAATTACTGATATAGCAATAATTAAAAAGATTGGATTACATGAGATAGCTCAGCAATTGAAAAACGGCGATGTTGAACTTTTAAATGTGATTGATCTTGGACCGCCATCCATAAATGATGCTGATAGAGCGTATCGAATGCTTAAACATCAGGCATAATATAAATGGTAGCTAAATGGTAGCTGCTACCATTTATATTGTCGTATCCGTAGCTATATATCAACTGCAAAAAAGAACTCTGTCAATCCCATTGGAGTTCTTTCCAACGCCATTGCCGGCAAACCCTTTATGGCAACACTACATAGGGCACCTGAGTAGTTACGAAAAAAAAGAAGCAAAAAAAGAAAGAGAAACCACTACTAACATTATATCTTAACTTTCTTAAATATTGGGCTCGACATTGGGGAGTTCTTCAGTTCCTTGGTTGCCCAGATTTCTTACTGTCCCTTCCGTATCCTTTCGTTTCTTGAGCATCAGGGCTCTCTTCCTGGTACTTTGCTCTATGCCCCTCCTGACTCTTCTGGCTTTCTTGTTTTTTGCGGCCGTATCCTGAGCCGATCTCTGCCGACCGACCTTTAGTTTAATTGCAGATGAACCTTTCTCGATCGCTTTCTCTCTGGCTCTTAACTTTTTACCGGTAGAAGCCTCGCTCCTCGAAGTCTTTACTCTTTTTGCCTGCATCTCTTTACTTATGATTACGGCATGGCACACATCATCGGTCTTCTCTTTAGTCATCACCTTGGCTACGGCATCGGGCATCTTCGTGCCGGATGATACCGCTTTTTTTATTTCTTCCATGGCCTTACCGCCTGTATTAGTACCGGCTGTATCACCGATACTTTTACCGTCTTTTACGATGTTAAGGCTCTGTTTGGGCGCACCATCCTTAACCTCTGTTACCACCTCTGCCCAGTTTATTTCTTTGCCGTCTTTGTCGCACTCTATATTTGCCTTCGTAACACTCTTTATTAATTGTTCGTCTTTTAAATGTTTCTCGTTGTACACGGTTTTATTTCCGTCTTCGTTATACTTTATATCGCCGGTTAGAACTGCTATCCCGTCAACAACCTTGGTTGTGGACTTAGCTTTGCCTATCCACGATTTATCCACATTGTCCTTTTCTGAATAGGTTTCTGTTACCTTTTCTTTATCTGCTTTCCGCTTTTCTGCCTCTTCTGCGGTCGCCTTCAATTGATCGCTTGATGCCTCTTTTGTTCCGGCGGCGTTTGTATCAGCGGAAGATGCCTCCAACTGCACGCCTCTATCGGCCTCGCCATTTGAAGCCTCCTTATTCACTCTTTCATAGGATTTTTTGGCTACCGGCGCGACTGACGACGTAACTGTTGGAGCATCTGACTGTTCGACTACTGGTGAATTTGTCGTAATGACTGCCGTTGTGTCATCTGTTGGAGCGGGTGCAATGGTATTCGCTAAAGTATCTGCCGGCGGTATCCATGTCATTTTCGATTTATAACCTTTAGGGGTAAGCTCCGTGATAAGTTTCCATGTGCCTGACGGAGCAGTAACTGATTGAGAAACTGATGCTGTAACTTCTGTTGGATATGACGCTGTATCTGCCGGTGGTCCCTCATACGGTTGTCCCTCAAAAACCGCAACGACTTCCGGAAGAATATTGTCGGCTTCCCTTTTCCTAATGTCAGCAATCTCTACGTCTAAGGCTATTATTTTATCTTTCGCATTTGTTAACGTTTTATTCAAAGCAATGATTTCATTTTTTTGCTCTTCTATAAATTCGCTAATGGAAGCCATTCTAGCGCGCGCAATTGCCACCCGCCCCGCGAGGTTGTCTAAAAAAAAATCTTTGTAATCGGTCATTTTCTTATAGTTTTTAGTTTCTTTTATTGCGTTGGAATATGCAGCACTATAAACGCCTTCATCTTTCTGTGCATTGTGCAATACCTTACCGGCTTCTTTAATTAAGGGCTGATATATTTTCCACGCTGGTAAGATTTGCTCATTATTTTTATTTTCTACCAACTTTTCTAGTAGTTTTATACTTTCCCCTAAGAAGGGCTTATATACTTGTATCAGTATCCGCATTTCCGAAACTGTTATATTACCACTACTATGTGCCACGTTTGTGTAATGCTTGTATCCTCTTATGAGCTCATCGTACCTGTTTTTCGCTCTCCATGCCCGGTCTTTTGCGAGTGGCAATTCATCCGCATAGTAACTTTCCATTTCCTCAGCCTGTTCTAACTTCTTGATATTATGATCATGGATACGCCTCATCTCGCCTACCCCTCCGCCGTACGGATCTATTAGTTTTCCAGTCTTTTCATCTCGTGGTCCCTCGGCAGCGATAATAAAGCGCTCCAGTCTGCCCCTAGCATCTTGGTAATTCAAAACCAGCTCCTCAAACCCAAAACTCCCCACTTTTGCATCTTCATCTTTATATTGATACATCTTCTTATTCCCTTTTGCATCCAGCGCCCCCTCAATCGCCAACTTAGGAATCTTCCAGCTTTCATCCTCCTCAATCGTCAACTTAGGAATCATCCATTCCTCCCAATCGTTGAATTGCACGCCATTGCGCCTCACCAAAATAATTTTCTTTTCTACCTCTTCACATTCCTTAAGATATTTCTGCCTTTCCTGCAATTTTGCTCTGAGGGCAGAACTCTCCCCATGAATAGAAGATGCCACGGCAATATATGCACAGAAATGAACAAACATAAGAAATAATAACAATATCAGTATGCGCAATCCATATTTTGTTTTCATAAATTCTCCATTTTCCTCTTGTCTTGAACTTTAATTATACATCATACTCTTTATAACATCCACTTTTATAACAGCATATATCGTGCCAACTTTACATCCTTGAAAACTACATAAAAATGAGCATATTATGCTTCATTATGGCATATTTGTGGCATTTTGAAACACTTTAACTCTATAAATGGTAGCAGCTACCATTTATATTGTACTACCTTTTTGTCTCTGAATCTCGAACTCTTATCCCTGCAAAGAAATACGCAAAAAATCCCCTTGATTCTTCAAAGCTGAAAAAAGTGGGGGGGGGCTTGACAAGTGCGAATCTTTCATGTATAATTGTGTTCAACTAAATGGTTTATAGATAATTTTAACTTTTTTATGAGCAGGGGATTTATGAACAGGTATCCTGCAAGGCATAATATTATAACTAAGACAATATCACTTGTGGTATGTGTTTCTTTCATATTTACAAATATTGTTTTAGCCGCTCCTCAAAATTCTAGCAGTAAATCTTGTCTCGCTCCGCAATCAGAAGGTCAACAGAACGGATTCAATGATATTCTTGCGCAAGTTAAAGCTAAATGGAAAAAGAAAGTAAAAGCCAAGAAGATTCCGCAAGATCCTCTAGCTGTCCCCAATCCTGATTCAATCAGTGAAATGATGCCCGATCCGATAAAATTTATCATGGTTTATCTCGAACAGGATGCAATCCGCAGGGCACTTGAAATTCTTTCAAATGCGAAGAAGATGGTTCAGCCTGACCCTGCGGAGAATGTCGAACTCTACAAAGATTTATGTGCTTTAGAAGATGATATCCTGAAAACACTGCTTGTTAAAAACATGGCGCCGGAGTTTTTTAAAGAATTCCAACGGTTTGCAAAAAAATCCGTTAGCGAGATGTCCTTCAAGGAAATGAGAGAGCGTGTCACAGCCTTTAACGGTATCATCATGAATCAGTACAACAGGATACATACAAAGGCGGTTAATGAAGACCCGCGCGGGATATTTTCGCTCAATTATATTCATGATCTCTTCTACGATCCTCTGATGGATGACGATGATATCCAAAGGGATATTTTTGAAAAATATGGTGTTGTTGTAGGCGGTGATGCGGTCATCATACTGCGTGATACCAATGGTGATGTGTATATATTTGAGATTGATGCGACCGGCCATGGCGCGGAAGCGGCGCGACTCCTTGATCCTGTTATCCCGTATATCTACAGCTCATGGGAAGAGAGAGTCGAGGGCGCTGAGTTTATTAATGACGAGCTGTTTATCAATTTTAAGAAAATGTATGATGAGTTTGAAACTCTAAGAGATAATTGTGTTTTTTTAACTATGAACGCAGTGCATATCCGTGCGGAAGACGGTAAAGTGTCCCAATATAATTTTGGAGCTGATCCGGCGCTTCTTATATCTACCAAAGGTGACGTGAATAAATTTACCTCAGAGGGGATGCCTTTAGGAGTCTCTTTCGATAAGAATGTTGTTCAGAGATTAAACATGTCGATGCGTCCCGGAGAAAGAATGCTTGTGTATAGCGACGGCATCACAGAGGCGCAGACTTCAGAAATCGGTGTATATGGGGACAGTCGTTTTAAGGAGTTTATTACCGGGCACATTTCTCTCTTGCAGGGACTGCCGATAGAAAAAGCGGTTGATGAGATATTGAAAAAGATAATATCGGTAACGACATTATCCAAAGAGGAAGAGAAAACTTACAGAAAGTACATAAAGGAACGATATGAGGACTTACAGTTTTATGATAAAAGATTGCAGAACCTGATAGCCAACCAGCCAAAAGGCACTTCCAGTGATTTTAATAAGTCGATCATGAGCGATATGATCGAGTGGACGGAAGTCGAGGGAGAGGCGAAGGAGTGGGATGATTATATAGTCAATAATTTCGATCAGCTGCTTGATGGGCTTTATGAATTTGGTGCCATGATTGATAAAAAAAGAGACTTAGTGGGTAAAGACGCATTTGATAGTCTTCTCAACGATGATGAAATTTTTAATGGGTTTTTAGATGAATGCCGAAAAGAGCACAAAGAGCTGTATGAAAAATATGATTTTGATCAGTTTAAGAATTATCCGAGCATTGTCATAGCTATTTCAGACGAAAAAACAGCTGATCCGAAAGTTTTATATGAACTCATTCTTAGAAATTTTAAAAGAGTAAAGAACATCAAGAAATTGTGCAATAACAGTTATGCGGGTAATTCCGGTGAGTTGTTTATCCTTATAAAAAAACATGCAGATATGAGTTTAGCTGAACTTATAAAATTGCTTAAGGATACTCATCACGAATTTAGTAATAAGCCCGTGAGTGCAACCCAGACCGTTAACGATGATATAAGCTTGATCAGTATTCAATATCTGAAAAAACCAAAAAAACATAAGGTGGCAAAGCAGGATGTAATTATCGGCACTGTTGATATTAGTTTTACTGATAAGATGAGCCCTCCGGTTATTACGGGCACCGTGCATGTTAATATTATTGAAAACGCAATAAACCCCTGTATAAAGCAAAACGCTGTAATGAGAACAAATTTGTTGCATATTGGCGATGCAAAAATAGAAATATTTGACGGAAAAAGACTTTCGTACGTAAAGGACGGGAAGATATTTATAAATAATACCCTTTTTATGTCGAAGGAACAGATCGATCAGCTCAACGAATTACGAGAAAAAAGCGATACAGCAAAAATCGATAAACAAGAGGTTCGTGAGTTGACTTCACTTGAAAAGCGATATGATAGAATGACCTGTATGCTGCATTTTGTACTCATTTCAAATGTGTATATGATTGCGCATCCGGATATGAAACTGCGTGATGTCTATAATCTAGCGGTAAAATACTACCAGACGCTTTCACGCACAGAGCAAAATGCCATTGTTAACGGGCTCATGCCTTACAAAAAATATGACGTAAATGCTGAGGGATATCAAAACCTGTTTCGCATTGTGCAAAAGCGCGGAGTAAATACAGAAACAAAAAGAGAGCGATTTAAAATAGCGTCATATGTTGCAATTAAACAAAATCTTGAACGTATGCAAATCTTAAACAGAGACGCGGCGAAAGGAAACGCTGTCTGGTCGGAGATAAATCAAGCGCTTTCAAAGATAAGCGGAATCAAGCTGATTGATTATGATTTGGAGTCAGACGGACAAAAAATCGTAGCAATGTTATGGAATCTTATTACTGATAGCGACATATCGGTTGATGAAGAAATAAAAAAAGATATCAGTACATCACTCAAAAGAATAATGTCTGATCTTGTGACTCGAAAGCAGGAGATCAGAAAACTATATATTCAAAAATATGAGCTTTTGAAAGATCTTGAAGAAGTATCACCAGAAAGTATATCGTATTTTAGGGATTTCTTTTTCCCGGGATTGATTAATGGAGACATGAAGGTAAAAGGTCTCGTGTTTAAAAAAGATATATCACAAATATGCATCAAAAAAGGCAAGCATGAGTTTGGAACAGTTCCTTTGAAGAACATGAGGGTGTACAAGAAAGGCACAAAAGAATATATACTGATAAATATTGAAAAACAGGACCCGATCATACTTGAGGTGGATGTTGTGTTAAGAAAACTGAAAATTGTAAAATATAAAGGTGATACTGCACTCGTATTGCTTTTTCCGGAAAAAGCAATAGACATCAAACGAGCGAGATTAACGACATCTGGTATTAAGCTATCAAGATTGCGTCCAAATGATCCGGTATATTTTGTTGCTGATGGAGTTTTAAACAAAGATGGAAAATTAGTAATTGATAAAATATATCCTGGAAAAGATATTCCCCGTGTAGTACCTGATCTTGCGGATAAGAATAGAGTAGCGAAGATTAATGAGGTAATGTCACGGGCATTGGAACACTATCCATTAGGTGAAGACATAAATATCAAATTTGTGTGTGGTAATGATAGGGCGGCGTGTTCAGTAATTCGTCAGGGTGGTAACAATGTAATTGTTATTGATATTGAGGATATCCGTTTACCTAATCTACTTTATATGGATATTGAAGAAGAATTGCTTCACATGAAACTTGCAAAAATGCCGTATAATTATCAACCGCCTTTGGCAATTGAAGAAATTATGGCGGCACTCTTGAAAGTATATAGATTTAAATCCTTATCACCTGCATCACAGAAGAAGATTCTGGATGTGTCAAAAGATGAAAAGAATGATCTAGATGACCAGGAATTTTACAAAATACTCTCTTTGCCTCTTACAACAAGCCTGGATACGGTATTGGACGAAATAATTAAATATGTACGCCGTCCCGGTGTGTTTTCTCCAGAAATATCAGAATACCTTGAGGTACGATCAATAGATGATATTAAGGACGAACTTTACGGGAGAATACCCACAAAAGATGGCCGTCGTACGGACTGGTTTGCCCTTGTGTATGAAGAGTATCCACAGGAAGTTCTTAATCCTGCTGTTGTACCAGCCGTAGTACTTCCTGTTGATGAGGTGATAGGGAAGATCTATAAAACTGATCATGAGAAAATGCTCAAACATATTTATGGTAAACCCCAGTCATTGTTAGGGATAGAGAATCCATATGAAAGATACATGGACATACAAAAACGATACAAAGATATACTGTTTCACATGGATCACGCTATTCGTGTGCGTGAAACTGTAGCTTTAATGGTTTTGGAGCAACGTTTGTCTAGCGATGCTTTGCGCAATAGATTTGAACAGATGTATAGGAATACAAGCTCGTCAATTATTGCCTACAAGGCATTGATTGAAGAGTATGAAGGATTAAAAAGAGTATCTGAAAAGACTAAAGTTGATGTTATTGCTTCCTTGCTACGCGTTATGAACGATATTAAAGATTGGAATAGCTCTTTAAATCAAGATCTTAAAGAACTTAAAGCTGCTCTTCGTGAAGCGGTGACAAAAGAATATATGAGCCAAGAAGCGTTGGATAAAACTTTAAAGAAAATTGAGACTGTATGGAACAATAGTTTTAAGGGTGCACGTGAAAATGACGACTATAAGGCATTGGCATATTATAAGTTTATGTCGACAACCACAGATAATCCCATGATAAAATATGAAAGTTATAACAAAGCACGAGAATATTTTCAGAATATTGTTAAAAGTGAAAACATAATACTTCCGAATGTGCTCACACGTTTACGCCCACGATTAAGTGTATCCTTATTAAATGAAGATGGAGTATATGAAGATAAAACTATTGAGGATCTTATCAAAAGCATGTATGTGGATGGGAATGAATCACCGTTTCTTTTGAGTAAACTCAAGATGCTTCTTAACTATTATGGGCTCGATTATGTGCCGGGTATATTTCTATCTAAAATAAATGAAAGATCACCGCCTTTTCTGTATGTTATAGGCGGTATTCACAAAAAAGGTCCTAAACGTATGTATTTTGGCGAGGTGTCAAAAGGGCCGCTTGCATTATCCCGAGAGACACCAAAAGAGTTTAGTGAAATATATGACGGTGTTATTGAACCAGGGAAGATCATTATTAATAACATGCAAAAGATCAAGACTGATCCGGATGCAGAGAAGTATTTTGACATTTTTTTAGAGTTTAAGCAGTTTAACGGATATACCTTAGATGATAAGGTCATTGATTTTTATCAAGGTGCACTTGTAAGAGAACGACCCGCATATATAAAACAAGTTCCATTTGTTCCTGTAGCAGTAGATGTCAGACCGCTGGTTGAAAAGTTCCGTGAGATATTCAGCAGAATAGGTATATATGGTAAAGACGCGGATCTTGAGGAAGCATTCGCCGAGAAAGTAAAGGAATTAGTTAAAGATGCAGATTCAGTAAATCCACAAATAGATATTGATTACACAGGACTATCTGAAGATGATCTTACAACATGGTGGAGTTATATTGCTTCGAAACTTGAAGAGAATATAAAAAATCCCGGATACGATTTTGAGGATGTCAGCATAGATGATTTTTATAGACATATAAATGTCCCGATTTATAAATATGAAGCACCTTTAGCCGCATTACCGGTCCTACAGCATGATATCAATACAGAAGCACGGTACATTATGAATAAGGATGGGGATATAGAACTTGATAAAGAGTATTACGTTTCACTTGGGTCATTTCTCCCTGTATATAAAAATCAAGTAAAAATTATTAAACGTTATTTTAAAGATTTCTTTGATGCAGGCAATATTAAAGCTGTACGGGTTGTAAAAAGATTGCGTGAAGGAAAAGATGTTAGGATCACTGACGGTGAGCTGATCATCCCCATAAGCATATTTTGTAACGAACAACATGTACGGAAGTGGTTAGATTTTGTTCTTGCTCGACAAGAGGGTTTAATTGGAAATGAAAAGATAGATGATGTATTAAGTGGAGATTATGATGTATTTGTGGAGTATAAAGTAAGGCTAAACAAAGAGGGACGCTTTGAGTTAAAAATGGATTATAAAAATCAGGATAGAATAGGTGTGTTCTCATCGGTTTTTGATGAGAGAGCAAAAGAAATTACAGAATTCTTTAATAGGGAAGGATGGCCATTGGGATTACAAAAAGTACGCATTGAAAGACAATTAAAACATGGCGCTCATGTTGATAAACCGCGTGGCCTCATGGTTTTTCCTCTCGATATGCTCAAAACGAGGGAGAAATTTAAAGTCATGGGGCTTCCACACGAAAGAGATCATTTTCAGATCGATGAGGAACGTGAGATAGAAGAAGTTCTGAATATAAGCCGCGATATTCTCTACAGGATAATGCCGCTAGCTGAAACCGACAAAGATTCATACCGCGTGTTTCTTGATGAGCTTGAATCAGATGAAATAAGAGCTCAAAAAGCCGGACGTGATTATCTTCCGCGTTTAAAAAATCTTATAAAAAAGTATAGAGGCACACCTCAGGAATTTGAATATCGATATGAAAAAAGAATGATCGAACGTCAGCTAGGGAAACAAGTAGTCCCGTTTTATGCATTTTTGGAAAATGTGATAAATAAAACTGAACGTATGAAACAACAAGGTCTCAAAGAAGAAGATATACAAAAGGCGGTAATAAAAGAGGTGTATGGATATGTAGCTATGAATGAAGGTGTGTATCCATATGAAAGTCATATGTTGAAGATACGGGGATCTAAAAATGTTGTTGGTGCTGTTTTTGATGCGCTTAAAAAATATCCGCCACCGAGAACTTATGTGAAATCGGTAACAAAAGAAATAGTTCCAGTAGAGGATGTAAAGAAGATATCATGGCAGGAATATATTCCGGGTATGAGCTTCTTCAAATCGCGTATTTCTCGTTATTTAATGATAGCTGCGCTCGTTGTTGGGTTCAATATGCTTATGTCTACACCGGCATATGCCTTTGATGGCAAGACAGTTATAGCCGGGGCTGCGGAATTTGGCGCAATTGCCGGTCATTTGGTCATTTTCTATATCATATTTACGATCATACATGCACTTATACCGGGTGGTGGATTGGCATTGTCATTTATACTTAATTTGCTCATTATATTCGGCTATCGGCAGTACTCGAAATGGAAACAGATGAAGCTTGAAGAAGAACAGTATATTCAGACCGCTCCAGTGAAAAAAGGTGTACCAATTGTGAAACCAGAGATGCCTGCTTGGGTTGCAAAAAAGAAAAAATCAAATATCGTTGATAATGAGACATTCCAGAAATTCTTAAAAATAGCTGAAGAAAGAAAGAAGCAGCAGGTACAACCGAAAAAAGGAAGTAAAGGCGGAGAAATAATACGCTTCCCAGTTACCAAAGAAGAAAAACCTATTGTGCTGGATAAGGAAAAAACTGTACCACCAAAGGGGTTAAAGATGTTATCTCATTCAAATAAGACACTGATAATTCTTACCAATTCGAAGGACAAAGCCATCAGTGAGGCGGCACGTGAAGAGTTAAAGGTAAGAACCCCTGAAGACGAAGATGAAAGGGAAAAGATTGAAAAGGCATTAAAGAGAGAAGTTAAACCAGAAAAGGCAGAAATGACTGTACTGGAAGAACCTTCGGTTTGGCAGCGGATATACAGATCATTGAGCGTTTTGCCCAGAATTTTTGGTTTTTACTGGCCGCTTATATTAGGAATTAAATTATTGTCAGTTTCTCCGTTAGATGCAGCTATTATTAAGCCTGAGGGCCTATATTATGATAAAACACTAACCGATTATGAAAGTGCCGCGATTATCTTAACGGTAGCGGGCATAGTGGCTATTATTACATATATGTATAAATCTATTCATAAGAAATCGCCTCCTGTTGATGTGGCTTTTATGTCAGTATCTGATGGAGCGAAAAGTACTATTTTTGACAGAAATATGAGTAAGTTCTGGAAAGAGTTTTTTAAAAAACCTGCCGGTAAAAAAATACAAGCCAAATTGATGGATAAATATTACAAGAAGCTCAATAAAATTGCAGTTTTTAATATTGTAAGTACCGAAGAAGGCTTAAAACCAGTACTCGATGATGAATTTATGGGCGGGAAAAATGAACAATCAGAGAAAATCCTCAAAGAAAAAGGCATAACCATGCAATATGTAATAGACAATATTAGAGACATTGTCAAAATGATTGAGGTCGAACCTGCAGGAGATCAGGTAAAAAAGTTAGTGGTTATTGATGAAGATAATTACTATATCCATGCAATCAAAAACACGCAGACGATATATCTCAGAATAGAATTATTTGACAAAAAAGCACTGCTGAAGATACATTTTATTCCGCACGAGGTTTATCATATGGTGGTTGAAGGAGAAATTGCCACAGAAGAAATACTTGTGCATGCGCTTACCTTTTTACGTGATGTAAATAATTATAAAATGGGGAAAATGGATCCCCAGGCAAAGCAATTATTTGATCAAATGACAAGTGAACTTGCGCAATTAGAGGCTCCAAGAATGGAAAAAGGGAGGATTACGCAAAGTAGCATCATAAGTAAACTTATATTCAATGTTGAGGAAGAGGAGAGGCTACAACAAAGGGAAATTACAAGTGAGGAGATATTTGCTCTTGCATTGCCTCTAACCTTAGAATATTGCCGGGCAAATGAAGACCTGTTTATGTTTAGAGGGATAGCGCATTATATTTCTCAGAGGAGTGATCCGAAGCTACTGAAAGAAGTTGATGATATGTGGATGGCCCAGCGTGATAATATGCTGCGTGGAAATCGGCTTTTCAGTTTTTTGCTACCTTTTGCGTTTCTTGATTTCTTTAATTATTCGTCAGATTTAATTTATATTAGGGCTCTTATTAATCTTGGTATTATTGGTTTAGTTGTAACTGATCTACGTTTGGTGTATGAGTTAAAGAATTATTTTAATAAGATTACGGGTAGAAGAGTTGCTCTGATGCCTCCTCAACCAGTTTTAGAGCCGCCATTAGATAAGTTTGAAATAATTTTGAATTCACTAAATCTTGTTATAGGAAAGCTTGAGGACAGTAACATTCCATCCCCTGATAATCTTTTTAGTGATGGAGTGCCGTACACATCTGGATATTTTATAAATTCAAACCCGTCTGCAAAAGAAATAATGGAATATGAAAAAAGAATTAAAACTATGCTAAGAGAATATCCACGTGCATATCTGGCTTTATTGTCAATTGCCGGATTAATGACAGAGCGTGCTATAAAACAATACGGGTTTTCAAAAACAACTGATCGTGAGGTTATAGATGAGATCGGAGCGATACAATCCCAATTAAATAAAAGATTTGTGTTGAGCGAAATTCTGGATTCCTCAGGAATAAAGGGTGTCCCTGAAATTTATAAAGGTTTTATAGAAGAAAAAAATGAGATTTTAAAAGGGAAAGTAAAAGATAACATTGTAAGAGGTCTTGATATACTTGACGGGATACTTATCGGTGCAAAAAAGGATGTATCAGCCGAGCAAAAAGATGAGGCCCTAGATGCTGCATGCGCGATTAATTTTTTAAATTTATTGATTGCGCCTTCGAATATTGCAAAGACCGCTGATATCATCGAGCCGTTTTGTATTTATGAAAGTATGGTATCGCAGGAAGAAGGGTTTTCTGCATTTAATGCTCGGCCGGACAAAGTTGAAGGTGACCTTGAAGTTGTTGTTTTGCATGCGGAAAGTTTCTATAAAATGAAATATGACCGGAAGATTGACAAAGAGGTACCTGTACTGAAAGATTTGGGGAGCAGTCTATTGCTTAAAAGTCTAATGAATGGCAGGTTGACAGGAAGCACCCGTAGGTTTGTATGGGTGGCGACGACAGAAGCCGGCCATCGTATAAGGAAGCTTGCCGGCCTTCCTGATGCGGATTTACAGGTTGATCCGATGAATTTTGAAGGTGAGCTTGAAAAACTTGAAACAGATACCGAAACTGCACGGCAATTTGTTGCTTTTGTGGAACAAGAAATTGAAAGTGGCCTCAAAAAAGGCGAAGATGCGGATAAAAATCTTAGTATCACGGTTATAACCGAATCCCGTTATTACAAGAATATATGGAGTGAAGATATCAGGGATTTTCTTTTCGCGATTTTATCAGGTGAAGAGGCTATACCATCTACAGCTCTAGTAGCAGTATTTGGCGATAAGATACCTCGTGAACTTGAAGGTGTAGTGGAAGAGACTGATACAGGGATTATAATAATAGCCCCAAAACCTGAGATAAGAGATATTAACTATTTAAATGAAATAACCCGCCAAAGCGCAGAACTTGCTACAAGCGCATAAATTACATGGCTTTCCTATTGACAAAATCGTTTTCAACAGGTATACTTCAGTTAGATACAAAGGAGTGATTTATGCTTATTAAATTGAAAAGGTGTAAGTTAGTGAAGGTGATAAGTATATTAGTATTGAGTATATTCCTGTCATCAAATTATGCATATGCCGTACGAACATCACCAATATCTTCAGCATCTGAAAAAGCCCCTGATGATTCAGCTAAATCCGGTATACGACAGGTAGATGTTAAAGATATTATTGACATTAATATTCCCGCAAACTTTGGAAAAGTAGTAGAAAAGTTTAAGGGCACTTCCAATAAGGTTGTTATCCACTTCCAGGATTCACACTGCAACTTTGAGGCCCAAAAAAACTTTGCGGCACTTATTAGGAATTTCAAAACAACAAAATTCAAAGATGATTTAAAGCTCATTACCGTAGAGGGTGCAACAGGGCCGATAGATCTTTCACCGCTTGGTGTTATCAAAAACAATGATATTAAAGACATGATTTCACTGTATCTTATGCGAAACGGTTTTTTAACGGGTTCTGAATATTATGCGGTTTTTGATAAAAAACCGATGGAGATCTACGGTGTTGATAATAAAAAGCTTTATATTGAAAACTATCTTTATTTTCTTAAAACACAAGCCTATAAAGCTAAAACACAGCCCATTATGAACGAAATTGAAAAGATGCTGGCACTTTTGCGTGCCAAGATCTTTGGCCCGGAAATGCTTCATGTGTCGCGATTAACAGAAATATACAGCAGGGGAGATATGAAGCTCACCAAGTATTGCATATCACTTATGCAATTGGCAAAGAAATTCAATATATCATATATACGTTACCCGGATTATACAGCCACGGTAAGAGCTGTAAAGCTGGATGAAAAGATAGACAAAAAATTACTTAGGGTAGAACGCTCACGTTTTATTTCCGAACTTCATAAAAAATTATCTCAAAAAGGCCTTTCACAGCTGGTTAAGATGTCGCTTTTTTTCAGGACAGGAAAGATATCTGCCGCGTCATTTTATAGGTATCTGATTAAAACGGCAAAAAAAATGTCGTTTGATACATCTTCTTACAAGAATTTCATGTTATATACAAAATCAGTTAAGCTTCACAGCAAGGTATCACCCAACAAGTTGTTTTTTGAGCTTGATCAGCTGCTTGCTGATATAAAGGAAAAAGCGTTTAAAAACAGGCGTGAGAGAGATTTTGATCGACTTATAAAGAATGTTACGATAACCAAAAAACTTTTAAATCTTGAACTCACCAAAGATGACCTTACATACCTGAAAGAACATAAAAGCGAAATAAATGGCAGTAAATTTTACAGCCGAATTAATGTGCTTTTAGCGCAATATGGCCTGCTAGCAAGGCTGCCACATGACACTGCGAAACTTACCGAACACATGTCAGTTATGGAAGGTTTTTATGATGTGGCATTAAAACGTGATAAGGCCTTGGTTGAAAACACGCTTACAAAGATGAATGATAGCGGCCTTAATGCGGCCATAATGGTAACAGGCGGATTTCATTCAGACGGTATAATAAGACAGCTTAAAAGCAAGAACATCTCTTATATGGTTATTCGGCCGAGAATGACTCTGAGCTATGATCCCGATGTGTATATGTCCCGGATGATGGATGGGAAAAATCCGTTTGAAAAACTTCTTCTTACCGCACCTCTGTTTTTAAGTCCAGTGGACTGTTTTGCCGAAATGCCTTACGAAATGATAACCTATCAAATTCCAGGTTCAGATGAAGTCCAGATCATTGATCCAAAAAAGGAGATAGAGTTAGTAAAAGAAATGATAGGTGTGTTAGACACTGCGTGTGAGAGCCTTCTCGTTGAAGGCGGAAAAAGTGTTGTGTTCGGTGATCTTTTAATAAAGAAAATCAAGCAGGCAGGAAAAGATCAAGATAGTAATGTGGTAAATATTGTCTTGGAAGGAAAACAAAAACAAAAAATAATACTTTGCTTGACACGTAAGATATCGGAAAGAGAACGGCAGACGTATGTTTTGCTTAATGATTTGAAAGAAGCAGTTTCTGAAGAAGCGATACAAACATCTCAAAACGCACTTATTAAAATTATTAATGAATATATCGGTGAAGAAAAGTACGAAGATGCTACAGAAGTGTTTAAAAATATGGTTTCACGTATAGAAGAAATTACTCCGGAGATAGAAGAATACGCTCAAAACTATTTACAAACTTTGGTAGCCAAAGGGGATTTTAAAGATGCGTTAAAGGTCCTGAATAGTTTCGCTGCAGAGAGCTTCTTCAACACGTTTTTGGTTGAAGGATTGAAAGGGATGACATATTTAGATCTGGATATATCAGAAGAGAATATACTCTTTCGTACAATTACAGTATCCAAAGATTTCTCGCGAATTGCTCTTTTGGGTGTGATTGGAGAAGAAGGTGATACAACAGAATATATTAAATTTTTACGTGGACGTGAACGGAGAAAACGGAGCATGCTTGGTGATACAAGAATGGCCGTTGATAAGGCGGTAAAAGAAAACGAGGTCTATAACTTTTCTATATGTTTCATTGAAGCAGTGTTGGACCAAATTAGAGAAGATAAAACATTAAATCCAGAATTAGTAATGACAGTAATTGATAATACCAATCGTTATCTTGAGCAATTATATCCGATGGCAAATATTCAGGACAATATCGAACAGTTGTTTAGAAAACATGACCGTGTATATATGCTTAACTTTTCTACCCCTGGTGTAGGAAGGAGATCCAAATATGGGATTAAAAATTTAAATGATGAGATCTTGAAAATGCAAAACACAAATCTTTGGATTAAACTTAGGCAGGAAAAGGAGAAAGAAGCGTACGAAGATGTTATGGAAAATTACAATTTTAATAATGAAGGTAAATTTATAAGTCTTTTGTATAAGGAAGATAAATATGCTTTTGCATTTTCGGGAATGTCCGATGAAGAGGCGGATAAAGTAATAATAGAAATTGGAGATGAGGCAGTCCGGCTTTTGGAAGAGAAAATCAATAAACATTTGGCAACTGAGGAAGATGATATTTCAAAGATATACAGACAATATTGTATTGATAACGATTATGTTATAAGGGATGAAAGCGGTGAAATCACTGAATACACACTTTTATGTTCGATATTTTGTGGTATAGCAAAAGTCGAAAAAGAAGGTACAGATGGTGTTGTCGAAGCTGACGCAAAATCGACACAGGCAAGCCGTATTGCGCGCATAAACAATGAAAAACAAAAAGATGGTATGACGGCTAAATCGGTTATGTTTGACTATAAGGCAGTAAGCAAACAGTTTGAAATGTTCGATAAACTGCTTGAATATCTTAAGGGTCCTCGTGCTGTTAAGCTCGAATCAAATAAAGACGGAACATATGATATGGATGAGCGATTCGGTATATATTGCCGAAAATGGGAGGCTTTTAAAGAGTCTGATTTATGGAAAAATGAAATGGAAAAATTACCCACTACTATAGATGAAGATTTTTTTAGTGAACTGCGCCAGCATTTCAATGAAAAAGAAGAAATATTAACGCTCGAAGCGTTTAACAAAAATAAGAGGTATAATATAAGTGAAAAACTTTATGATTATTTACTTGCAAAATATTACTTTGATATAGGCGGAACAATAGATTACATAAAGACTGTCTCGTTAGAGTCAGGATTAGAAGACACGCAAAAAGTCCGGGAATGGATGGGAGAAACCCGGGAAGTGCGTGCGTTAATAAATGAAATATGGGATTTAGAACGTGATATTCAGCAATTGCAGGAAAAAGATGTTAGTGAATTATCAGCCAATAGCAGATTAGAAATATTAAAGAAGGAAATTGAAACTAAACAAAAAGATTTTAAAAAGAGACTTAAAGATAAAGATGGATTTAATAATAAGCTCTCGGAAATATATAAAACTATCAAAATCGAACCAAAATTCAGGAATATGATGAAATATTTTGAGGGTAGGGACTATGATGTGACATCGGGGATGGAATTTTTTAGGCGTTCTCTTGGGCTCAAAAATGCGCGGGTAATAGGGCTCGATATAATGAATATAGGCGGTATGAACAATAAATCAACTCAACGTGCAATGCAGAAGTTTAATGAAAAAGCTAAAAAGGAAAAATGGAGCAGCGATGAATATATTAAACATTTAGTGGATGATGTGTTGACGAAGTCAGGCGATGATGTGACAAGAGATGTAATCATGAAGAACCTTAAAACGGTGATTGAATTATTTGAGACGCGGTTAGAGGCTGCTTTTAATGAAGGAATAATAGGTAATATGTTTGATAATTTAAACGCGGAGGAACGAGCTGAACTCGGAGTAGTTAATGCTAATGAGCTATATGAGAAGCTTAAAACCGAAAACAATATTATATTGGTTGGAGGTGATGAGCTGACTTTTACTCGGTCAGGGCTCTTTTGGGATGCGGTCAATGATGAAAGTCATGGCATAGAAATACTCCAAGAAATGCAGAGATTGACCAATACCAGAGTTATCAGCACGGTTTTGGCAACATTTGAGCGTGATGATACCAGGGGTGCGGATATAGGGCAGGCAGTGGCAATGATCAAGATTGATGACGGCACCACTGTAGCAAAAAAACTGGAAGAGATGGGGTTAAAGGGATTTGTAACAGATTTTGATGCAAAAACACAAAAATGGATAGCAAAGTTTCAGGTAGGAGATAGCCATGAGGATGTTGTTATTATAAACGCTGAGGAATTGATTGCCTTTCAGGAAAGTTATCTTGCGGATATAAAGGGCCGTGTGGCAAAAAATGCTAATAAGATTGCCAAGATGCAGCGTGAAAGGAGTCCTCCAAGTGAAATTGAAATAGAGAGAATTAAAAATAAAGATTTGAAACTCATTTTAGAAGATATAACTAATGATATAATGGATACCGAGACAAAAATAGGAAACCTGCTTGATGGCCTTATTGAATATGTTAAAACCGATGGAAGCCGCCCTAAAGCAGATATTATTAAATTGGAGAAAGCGAGAGATAACCCTCGAGAAGCGTGGAACGCATTTTCTGATTCAGTTGTAAAACAGTTATTCGAGGGATCTCTTGCGGCTATACAGGTCGATGATAAAGAAAAGACGCCAAAAGCTTATACACTTGAAGATCAGAAAAGTATAGCAGATGATTTTATTAATGTTGTAAGAGAAAAAAAAGATGATGATAAAGTAGTGATTGAAGCCCTTGTAGACTCTTTTATTTATGCTGATACAAGTGAAATGTACGAGAAAAGGGAACTGGAATATTATGGTGAAGAAAACGTTAATAACGTTACTAAGATATTAGAAGTTATTGCGGCGAGTGATCCAGAGCTTTTGCGTCCAATTGTAGGTGTAGATGCTTGTGATTGGGATAATCGGCCTGGGGCAATGTTAAAACTGGAAAACATAATTAAGAATTTTCGACTTGATTTATATTATCAGCTTATCAGTACAGGGATTATAGAAAAGGGTGAAGTTGTAAACGAAGAAGATTTGATAGTTAAACTTAAGTATTTGAACGATGGGATGCAAGAAAAGATCAAAAAATGTAATTCTAATATAACAGTGTTTTTAGAAAAGATAGGTTTTGATGATGCGCAAATAGGAAAGTTTTTAAAAAGCGAAAAATTGCTCGATTTGATTACACAAGGATATCTCTCCATAAAACAAAACGGGCCTGTAAGGATAAGTATAGGACAGCTAAACGCACTTGAAAAAAGCGGGGATTTAATACTTGCACAAAAAATACTTGAAAAGATGAGTTTGCAGATGCCCATAGCATATGAAGACTATGACTATTTGGATAAAAATGTAGGAGAACAGAGAAAGTGGGCAGAAAACCAAGCTAAACAGCCAATGGTCGTTTTTGTATCAAGTGAGGGAGAAGGTGAAGGGACTGAGGTTGGGATAAATATGACCAAGGCAGTTGACGTGGCATTTAAGGAAAAAACCATTGATGTAGCCATGTTTCAGAGCAGGATATTCCTTACACAGGAAGAATATATAAAGTTTTATGAACTAGCATATCTACTTGATAACTTTTTCAATGTGACTATTACCAATGCGCAGGGAGTACAGTTTAAACTTTCTGAAAAGGATAGAGAGTTACTCGCCAAATTAGGAATAACCACAACTGAAGACAGCATAATCGTATTTCCCGAACAGAACAAAAACGCACAATTTATTAATGAATTATTTGATGCGATAACTACAGTAGAATTCCAGGCATGATCCCCCTTTGCAATGTACCGTTATGTTACAATGATGCTTCAAAATGAAGCATGTAAAAAAGTATTTTTACAATATTGTAAATATTTTGGAGGTATTTTATGAGTGATTTGCATCCCAGCCATTTTGTAAAACTTATAAGTGTCCTATATAACGTATTATATGCAAATATATAAAAATAGAAGATAATTGGCATGGGAAATGCATATAAACAAATTAGCTGTGTGGCCCTTGACAATACAGATATTATGCTGTAGAATTAAGCTACAGAGGTAAGGGCAAGTAATGTTAAGTGTAGTAAAATATATAATTAGGTTTGTTTAACAAGTCTATACGATAAGATAGGGGGAAAAGATGAAAACAAAATCTACCTTTAAAGTAAGCGGTGGTATCCCGCCTGTTATTAGGATTATCAGCCTTGTGATTGCATGTGTTTTCACTATTACATCAACCACATATGGTGTCCCGCGCAATCTGTGGGATCTGAGGACAACTGGAAAGTCCGCGACAGCGCAAAAAACCGGTCCGCTAACATACGTTGACCCCGCAATGTTTGTTGTCCCGGAAAATTTCGGGTCAGTGACTGAGCGGTTTAAGTCTGCCGGCACAAAAAACTCCAAAAAGCTCATTATACAGATACAGGACTCGCATTGTAATTATGAGGCGCAGAAAAATATCTGGAGCATGATAGATATTTTCAGCAAGGATAAAAACATTGCTGGTTGTATGAACATGATTGCGATTGAGGGTGCTGAAGGGATTGTTGATGCTACGCCGATACGGAAATATCCTGATCCCGAAATCCGTCGTCAGGGCACGGATTACCTTATGCGTACAGGGTGGCTTACCGGTGCGGAATGTTATGAAATTAATGCTAAGGATAATCCGATACCGCTTTTTGGTGTTGAACAACGAGCGCTTTATAATGAGAACCTTGACTTTTTTAAAGATGTAAAGGAAGCATCAAAGAAAAGTAAGACATTTTTTAAAAAACTGTCAAACGCGATAGAGGTATTAAAACTCAAAGTGTTTTCAGGGGCTTTAGCCCAGATAATCAAAAAGAGAGACCAGTGGGATGAAAACGTAATTAAATTTACGGATTTTTGCAAGTATCTAGCTAGTGAAGCCGTAAAAGTAGGTATCGGCAAAAAAGGCGCAAAACAGTTTAGTGACAAGAGAGACTATCCGAACCTTACCGCGGTTATTGAGTCAATAGAACTTGAGAAAAGAATAGACTCAAAGAAGATAAATATTCAGCGCAAAGCCATGATCGCGGCACTACAGAAAAAAATGGTAAAAGAGGAACTTTCTGAGCTGGTAAAACAATCTCTTTTCCTGCGTATAGGAAGGATTACATCGGGCATGTTTTACAACTATTTGAAACAGATTGCAGTGGCAAAGAAGATCGATATGGCAAAGTATCCTGATCTGAAAGGGTATATAGAACTTGTTGAGCTTCACACCACAGTAAACGCAGGGAAACTTTTTGATGAAGTTGATAATCTTGATCGAGCGATAAAACAGAAACTATATAAAAACAAGGATGAAAAAGAACTTGATCTGGTTATAGACCAGGTAAAGATGCTTCAAAACCTCTTAGATCTCAGGATGACACGCCGCGATCTTACCTATTATGAGAACAACAAAAAAGATATCACATCCGGCAAATTGATACAAAAAGTTGCACGGCTGTCGGACAGGCATAATCTCAGGGACGCTTTGACAGGTTCTTTGGGATGGCTTGAAAAAAACAAAAAACTTAATGTTGCCGCATCACAAGGTTTTTATAATGCCGCACTCAAACGTGACGATATGCTGGTGGAAAATACGTTAAGAGAGATGGAGAAACGCAAGTCAAAGGTTGTTGCTATGATAACGGGCGGATTTCATACGCAGGGGATGAAAGAACAGTTTAAGGCTAAAGGGTATTCCTATGTTGTTGTGACACCGCGGTTGACACAGGCGTGTGATGACAAGATATATCTTTCAAGGATGATGAACAAGCTGAGTGAGTTTGATAAGCTTTTTACCCAAACAGGGAAAAGACTCGCGCCGTGGGTAGCTTTGCAAGCAGAGTTAGGGCTTGTCGAAAAAGAGTTCAAAACGCTTGCTAGTACATTAGAATTATTAAATGACCAAGAAGTAAAAGTAGGTGCTACAAATATTATTAAAGTTGCTGGCGGTATTATGAAATTAGAGAAAACGGCAGACGGAGTTAGTTATGAAAAAATAAGTAATAAAAAAGTAACGGCAACTGGCACAATTACTGTAGCAACGACAGCAGATGGAAATGTGAGTTTTACACCGGTTGTTACATCGGAAGAAAAAGAAGTAGCAATGAAGAGTGATGAGACTAAAGCTGAAGAAAAACCAACGGAAGATGAAGGGGAAACTCAAGAAACCAAAAAGCAAGAAATCAAAACTCAAAAAACCAAAAAGCAAGAATCCGAAAAGCAAAAAACCAAAAAGACTAGAAAACCGATAAAAATAGTCAGAAATACTTTAAAGGGAAGAATTAGTGCTCTTGAGAAGGAATATAAGAGTGCACTGTATTCTAATATATTAATAACACCATCAAAAGGCGAATTAGAGGACCAAATTAAAGGACATGACGAAGCGTTAGCAGAAATAGCCGAACTGTTAAAAATTCTTGCAAAAGAAATTGGGGAGTTCTTGCCTTCTCTAGAAAATCGTGAGAAGCAGATAAGGTCGGTAGAATTACAAACAAAAGAAAATCGTGAGAAGCAGATAAGGTTGGTAAAATTACAAACAAAAATAAATTTCACAAAAAAGATTGATAAAAGAAAATTAAAAGAAACTCAAACAGCTGAGAGAATAGCAGACCTTGAATCATCGTTTAAGTTGCCAGTTCCTAGTGAGCCAGTTATTAGTACTAGAGAAAATATAGAAAAATATATTGAAGATATAAATAATAAAATAGCCGAGATTGACGAATTGATGAAACTTTATAAGGATGGAAAAGGTATTGGTGCAGGTAGGATTGCCCCTGACAAATTAGAAAACAAAAGGCAAACATTAGTAGCCCAAAAGGACACCGCTTTGCAGGCCAAGACCTACCTAAGAAAAGAAAAGGTTAAAATTGCATTCCGAGTAGAGGCCAAGAGGCAAAGGTGGGGTGGGTTTCTAACGCCAAAAACAATGGATGTTTTAGCCGGTGATTATATAAAACGCAAGATGGTTGATTTAGATATAAAAGATTTAAAAGAAATGCTAGAGGATATGGAATATGTTGCTAATGGTGGTGAAATGACAAACGAAGAAAAGATTAATGCTCTGTCAGCAAAGATTGCCGCAGCTAAACAAAGAATTGCTTTGCTTCAAGTTCCATCAATAAGTGTTGTTTCAGAAGAATTGGAAAGTATCAAAAAAGCAGAAGAACCTGCAAAAACAGTTGCTGTTGCTGTTTCTTCGGACGAATACTCTGAATTTGATTTGGGTCTAATGGCGGAATTAGGGATAAAAAAGGATAATCTTACCCCAGAAATTATTGCTGAAGCTGATAAATTATTAAAGGTAGATAAACGTCTCAGCGGTAAGAATCTTGATGCAATGGAGATATATAAAAATGACCCAATGATACGTGGAGCGTTATTACAGCTTTTAGCTCATATGAATAGAGAGAGTGGCAAATATAATGATAATAAAGTTTTATATCATAATCTTAGGCATTTTAAAGGTGTTCTTCAAACTTATATGAGGATTGCCAAAGCAAAAGGAAACGAAGGAATATTTGTAAATGGTGAGAGGTCATTGAAAGTTGGCCTGGTATCGGCACTTTTTCATGATACCGGATATTATGATAAAGAAAGAGTGGATGAAAGAACAGGAATATCTGGTCGAGTTGTACTTCATGAGCAAGCGAGCAGAAATTATGCCAAAGAATTCATGACTAAACTAAGCAAAATTAGCGGTGTAGAGGAATTTAAACCGGCCGAGATTGAAGCAGTTTTGACAATGATAGATAGAACAAAAATGGTGATGAATAATCCTTATGCAAATGCTACAGCAATGACTGATTTGGTTGAACAGGATGATAAAGCTTATGAAGAGGCTGAAGCCATATATGATCGTCTAAAAGCAAAATCGGACAGAGAGGAAGGGTTAAGTAACGAAACGGATATAAACGATTTTAATAAAGCTAAGGCAGATATGGATGCAATAATGGGAGGCAGGCTTTTAGCATACGCGGATGTGTATGGTGATGCAGACGATTATCTGGAAACCATTTCAGGATTACAGAAGGAATTTAAGGAAGGTTTGGATCCGGCTTGGAAACCAACGATGTTAGAGCAAGTGGCTGCCACGGTAACAGGGGAAGGTGAAAAGGGAGCCCCAGGGTTCCAAAACGAAATCGTAGAAGTGTGGCGTTTTGGTCCTTTAAAAGAAAGTAAGTATGCAGGAAAATTTAGGTTACCTAGTGATCTCAAAGAAGACCGCGATAATAATATTAAAAGAAACAGAGAGTTTAGGAGAGCCTTTAATGTTTTTAGAGGGATAAGCACTGGTAATAGAGACGTGGCCCGTACAATAATTGAAAATTATGTGAATACTATTGAAAAGAATAATACTTATGCCGGTAACACCAATATGGTCGTAGAACAACTTAAAAAAGAAATTAATAGTTTTGACCAGGAAAACAATGAAAGAGTGGCATGGAGAACAAAACTTGCTGATGTAGGAGTAGATGTGAATTCAACAAGGTATCAAAGGTTAAAGGATAAGAGACATGGGATGTTTGAACCCTCCGTAAAAGAGGCCGCGATGGAAATGGCTGCCCAAACTGTTTCTTCTGACGGAAATGTAATATATGTAGATTTTAGAAATGAAGCGCCAGGTGGAATAGAAGAGCTTATAAAGGAAATTAGTCAGGAAGATATAATTGATTTAATTGTAAATGCGGAAATTAGTGATATTGAAGAATTGCTTAAAGGAGGCAAATTTAAAGAAGCGCTTAAAGTTACACAAGCAGTCACAAAATGGCTTGCAGATAAAGGTGAATTTGAAAAATGTCAAAAGTTTCTATATGCCATAATGGAAAAAAATATATATGAAGATAGTGCTAAATCATTTAAAGATGCAGTGGTTTTAGATCGTATTGCGGTGCTAGTTATTATTAACTCTAAAAAGAATTTGTTGAAAATAGAATATCTTGAGGCATTTGTTAATAGATTGATTTTGCAGGCAGGAACTGCTGATATAGAGTATCTATATGAATTAGTAAGTAATAATATTAATAAGGAAGATAAAGACATATTACAAAACGCTATGGGAAAAAGAATAAAACAATTGGGGGATACAGCAATAGAGGGAAACAAAGAAGACTTAGCATTGCTTGTGAATCCAAAAGGATTAGGAAAGAATAAAGAAATTAGTGATTTGGCAGAAAAAGAATTGGAGATGGTAAATTCCATAGAAGAGATTTTGACGGGAGTAACTTCTATTGCTAAGCAACAGGCAATAAAGAAAGTAGCAAAAGACGAAAGGGCTATTCCGAATCTTATTAAAGCATTGAATACTGAAGACGATGATGTTTGGCGCGCAGCAGTGGATGCCTCAATATCTATGGGTGAGCCTGCAATAGGTGAACTTATTAAGGCTTTGGAAAGTAAAAATCATATGGTTCGTCTAGGTGCAGCTCAAATATTACAAGATATTGGCGATAAGGATGCTCTTGCTGAGCTAGAAGAAATCATAAAGCAAGAAATAAATAAAAATGTAAAGAGTTCAATGGAGTTTGCAATTAGAGATTTGAAAAAGAAGCTTTTAGTCGCTGAAGTAATTCCCGCTAAAAAAGAAAAAGCTCCTCAAGCTATGGCACTGAGAGCTGAGTTGGCGTTGGCGGATCTTAAAGGTTCTTCTGGATTGGATGAGTTGATTGATAAAGTAGAAGCACTAGCAAAAGGAGCTGATGAATCAGAGGCGCTTGAGGCAGTAAGTATATTAAGTGAATATGCAAGAGAAGGAGATTATAGAAATTACGCGGCAAGAGTCTTAGCGATGATAGTTCTAAATAAAAGAAGTAATACTGCTTCAGAGAAGGTTAAATCAGATGCATATAATGCATTAAAGGAAGCAGTAGCAAATGGTAATGAAAAAGCAAAAAAATTTATTTTATCATTAAAAATAATGGAGTTAACAGATATAGCATTAGACGAGAGCAAAACTCTAGAAGATCGAAAAAATGCAATAAAAAATATTGGATTAAGCGAAAATGGGATTTCTGCAATTAATGAATTGTTTCTGATAGCAAGCAGTGATGCTGCAGGAGATTTAATTAAAAGAGAGGCAGTTAAGATCCTTATAGAATTATCAGACTCAAGTAATGTTGGCGTAAGTCAATACGCAGAAGATAGGTTTAGTAAAATTGCAGAAGCGGAACAGAAAGAAGCCCAAGCTGAAGTGCCGGGGACAGGAGAAGCTATAAAGGAAGCGGCTAAAATGGATGAAATGGTTAAGCTGTTAAAGAGCAAGGAAGGGATTGAGAGTATTTTGGATGAAGACGTGATAGCTGTACTAAAGTATGATAAGCAATCAGATGATCTTAGTCCTGAGCAACAGGATAAATTAGCTCGCTACAAGGAATTGAAAGGACCTATCAAAAAGGGAAACGATAGGGTAAAGGATGAGTTTATCAATGGCAATAAAAAAGACGATGGGACAAAGGAAACCGTTGTTCTGGATGTTTCCAAGGAGACGCACGATTCATATTATCGTGGAGAGGTAGATAAATTTATTGAGGGAGCGGAAGGGGCTTTTCTTCCTGTGAACCTTAACGATGAACTTTCTTTGACGAAAGATGAAGATGGTGCTAAGCACAAAGCCAAGTTGGGCTCCGAGAAAGTTGGTGGAGTTAAAGGGATGGAGAAGTTGAGAAAAGAGCAGATTGAAGTGATGGAGGCGAACGTCTCTGGATATAAGGCTGTGCTTGGTAATGACAGATACAATCGATTATTAAATAGGCTAAAAGAGATGAATTCTGCAGAATTAAAAAATATGAAGATCAACACGTTAGTGCAGCCCTGGTTTGAACTGATGGCTCAGGCAGATCGAATTCAAGGAGAGGAATACACCTATACCGCGCAGGCCCGCAAGGATTTTCTATTTGGTCTACAGGCAGACTCGGTAGCGGCGATATTGGGGGTTTTAGATGCAAAGACGCTGGAAAATTTAAAAGTGCTATTAGCGAAGAATGATAGCAACGGTGCGCGTGCTCTGTTGGTGGATATATTGAGGAAGGTGAATGCGAGCTGGCGGATAAACAATCCGTGGACGGATAATCCGTCACTTTTGCTCGACCCCTTTGATGTAGCCGAGGCAGGTGGAATAGGGGTAGGTGAGATAATGAAGGATGTAGTGGTGCTCAATGCGATTTTGCGGACATTGAACAAAAATGACGTGAATCTCCCCGCAGGGGTAAAGGAAGGCATTGATGCAGCGTTTAGTGCGGGGTTAGACGAAGTTCTGACGAATATGGAAGATACGAGTTTGCTAGCCGCGGCGATATCGCCAGAGAAGGCAGCTCAAGAGGCTAAGAAGCTTGCACTTGCCAATGCTGAAAAAGAACGGTCTGCTAAGGAAGTGCGAGAAAAGTTAGCAGGCACACGAACCACACCGTTATTAGATGTTTATGAAATGACAGAGACTATAAAGCAGGCAGTGAAAGACGAAAATGCTGCTGATTTGTTAGATATATTAGTAAATCGTCGTGGAGAATTACATGGGGAGCAGGAAAGGCTAGTAAAAATTGCCTTAATTGGACTTTGTGTAAATAATGAAACAATTTATACGAAAATTCAAACGGCAAAAGCAGTAGCATTTAGTGAAAAAAATAGAGATTTAACGAAAGCGCTTAATAATATAATGACAGAATCCTTAAAGATTCAGAAAGAAAAACTGTTTACAGGTAAACAGACTGCTGGGGAAATACGAGAAAAGATAGCAGCCAAACAATCCGCAGCGTTAACAAATTCTATGAAAATGAAAGAGACTATAAAGCAGGCAGTGAAAGACGAAAAAGCTGATGCTTTGTTAGATATATTAGTAAATCGTCGTGGAGAATTACAGGGGGAGCAGGAAGGTGCAGTAAAAGATGCCTTAATTGGACTTTGTGCAGCGGATGAAAAAGCCAGTCGCCTTGTAAGTTCTGAAAAACGAAAGGCCCAAAGAGCCAGCAAAAAAAGTTTAGTTGCTTTACTTGATGAAATTATAGATACATCAGAAGATCCAATGTATGGAATGACGCAAATTAACAAAGAAGATCAAGAATCCCTTGCTAAAAGAAAAGCTTCTACAGCGAAAATACTTTCTTTTGCGAAGAAGACAGCTGATAAAAAAGTTATAGCACAAAAAGGGTCTTCATTCACTAGTTTGAAATCCCTGTTGTTAGGATCGGACGATCCCAGACAGAAACTACAAGCATTCAACGAACTAAAAAGAAGATCTCAAAGTAATGAGTCGGTAGATAATGCACCAAAAGCAATTTCAGTTTTACAAGACGCAGTGTTAGGAGCAGCAAACATAAATAAAAATAAACTAATAACACGCGAACTGCGTTCGGACATCATTGACGTATTATTTAGTGTTGCAACTAACAGCGAAGTAAGAAAAAATATAGAAGATGATATAAGAACAAAAGCTCATAATGCTATAAAGGAGATAATGAATAAAACCAGGTCAGCTGCTGATAAGGCTGAAAAGAAGATATTTAATAGGACAGATGCTGATTTGGATGTTATTGCTATTAATAGTAAAGCTAAAATTGCTTTTAGTAAAATGGATTCTGTGAGAGATGAACTTGATCTGGCCGCTAAAAAGAAATTGGGGGCAGGCAAAAGTTTTAAGGATATTGCAAGAGATCTTGATAGAAGAGATGAAATTGCACCCGGAAGTAAGGTTAAAAGAGCTAGTATAAAAGCTCAAGTTATAAAATTAGTAAGAAATTCAATTGAAAAAAATATCGAAGGAGACAAGTTAACATTTACAATCAAAATTGATGGAAAAGAGGTTGCTTTAAGCATAAAGTCCGGAGAAATAAGTGAAACAGATTTCGCTCAGCCGATAGTTAAAAGAAATGCCGAGGGTAATATTACTCATGTTGATATAACGATTTCAGATAAAGATAAAGCAAAACTTATGTCAGATTTGGAGAGTAAGAAACCCGAGGAGTTTAAATCTGCTTTAGATATTCTTGCTGACCTTGTTTCTCACGAAATAGTTGAAGATAACATAAAAGTTTTCCTTGTGAGTAATTATTCCGGTGAAAATGATGAGTGGCATAACGGTGTTGCCCATGCTTTAATGGCGCGTATTGAAGGAGGTATTAATGATTTGAATATATATATGATGGATGAGTTTATGGATTTTTCTGATCTTGAAAAGATTGTCTATGAACATGAAGTTGATCCGACACATGAAGTATTTTTTAGATCGAGCTTAACAAGGATAAATAAATTCGAGAATGAAAACGCTGCAAAAGAATTTGTTAGAAATAAAGGAAAATATATTAAAGATATTTATGCGAATAAGGATATAGATTCTAAAAAGAAGATGGAGTTATTGAAAAACGTGGAAAAGATAACAAATTATGCTAAACTTCTGATCCTGTCAAAAACATTAAGTAAAGTGGCTTCTTCTTCTGAAAACATACGTATTATTAACGGAGTCTTTCAAGGTGAATTAAAAAGAGCAATTAAAAAAGGTGAATTATCAAGAGTGAATCAACTTGTTGTGGGTATGGGAAGAAATTTCACGACAGAAGGCACACAAAAAACTGTTTTTTCAATAATTGATATGATTATAGATAATCCAAAAAGAATAGATCAATTAGTTTATGACGAGTTTCACGGTCTAAAAATAGCAAAAGCAAAAGCAAAAGCAAAAGCAGAGAAGCCTTTAATAGAGTTATTGGAAGATTTTGATATTGATTATAATAAATTATCTGTTTCAGATAAAGAATCAGTTAAAAAAGTCAGTATAATTTTAGCCAATGCATTGGATAACAAAATCCCTCAAAATCTGAATACTGATTTATTTATCGGTGTGAATAAAAATGTTGCAAAAGCACTCATGAATATTATAAAGAAAAAGTCAATGGATCAAGGTGTGGATTTTGTAATCGGTCATTCAGATGGCTATGAGTTCAAAAATAATAAAGTTGCTGGGCTCGTGAAAATGTGGGTACTGGGCTTAAAAACGCAAAACCTTAAAAATGTTACAATTGTTAAAGCCGATGTGAAGAATGTGCCGAATAGAGTTGCCGATGTGTGGGTAGAGAAAGGATGGGCAAAAAAAGTTAATAATAAATATGTAATTACGAAAAATATGGGGTTAATGATAGGAACACAAAGCGCGATCGGGTTCAGTGAAATAATTGATAATGAGTCTTTGGGACAGCTAAGTTCATTTCTTGTGTCAAATGCCGATGGAGAACTTAAACGTGAAAATATTGAACTTATAGCCGAGATAGGATTACCTGAAATTGCTGAGATGTTAAAGACGGGAGATTTGGAGATACTTGATGTTCTAGATGTTGGTGTTGGTACACTTGATGATATTGAGAAATCTGCTAATACATTGATACACGCATAAAAACGTATCATGTATTGCGTGCAGTGTAGGGTGTAAAAACAAAAAGGCGGTTCGGGGTTATATTATACCGGGCCGCTTTTTTTGCTAGAAAAGGGGACAGCGCCCTTTTTTTTAGCGTTCATTATAATGTGCGATTTTCACCGCGTAGGAGACCTACGCCAAGCCCCTAGTTATACACCGCGTAGGAGTCTCTTTGAGCCACCTACGCGGTGGGGGTGTTGGTCGGAGTCTGGTGGGTGGAGCAAATCTTTATTCTTGACAAATGGATGTGTTATGTTAATGTTAACGCACGATAAGACCTTTAAGAATTCAGTATCCGACATATCATTCCGCTGTTCTGTACCGTTGCTTTTTCGAGCATCGCTTCCAGCTGGTGAATTCGGATGTTATGTGCAAAAAAATGTGCGGGAGGTGAAGAATGCCGACAATTTCTGTGTTTTATGGAATTATTATTAGGATGTATTGTTCCCCGGGGGAACATAATCCCCCACATTTTCATGCGTATTATCAAGACAATAAAGCTATTATTGATATCAACACATGTGAATTAAAAGAAGGGAAATTACCATTAAAACAAATGAAACTTGTATTAGCATGGGCTGAAATACGTAAGGAAGATTTGCTGGCAGACTGGGAATTAGCATCAAAGGGGGATCTTCCATTTAAAATAGAACCATTGAAATAAAGGGATGAAGTATATGTATTTATCTGTAGTAGATGTAAAGCCATTAGAAGGATATAAATTGTTATTAACATTTGAAAATAAAGAAATCCGAGCTTTTGATGTATCTCCGTATTTAAGCATAGGAGAATTTTCCAAGCTAAAAGACATTTCTTTATTTAACACGGTAGCAGTGAAATTTGACTCTATTGAATGGAGTAATCATTTAGATTTGGATCCTGAATTATTGTATCAAAAAAGTGTCAGAGTGTTATAGTAAAAGGGGACAGCGCCCTTTTTTTAATGAGCGAAGAGATTAGATTTGCATTAGAAAAGCTTGAGAATGCTGTTTACAAACTAAAAGAAGCTTTCAGGCTCGGATGGATACAATGAAACAATTTGTCAATACGATAATTGCTACAAATGAGGGAAAAGAAGATCAACTTGATAAGAAAACGCAAAAAGTATTGCAGGCTAACGGGATAGAAGCAAACGGTGTACTTAATCTCTTGCCTGAAGTTACTCGTGACGATAAATTCTTTAATGACCTGCAGGATGCTATGAAGACGATGGCGTTTCAGGCGTAAATTCGTTCGTCGTTCATGGTTCATAGTTCATAGACAAACCAGTTCATACTTTTCTATTGTAAACCTTTGCAGAATTGTCCTTTTGAGATTATTTATATCCATTTATTTACACCGCCCCGATATTATCGGGGCGGTGGGGGTGTTGGTCGGAGTCTCTTCGAGCCACCTACGCGGTGGGGGTGGTTTTTGTTCCTAAAAAAGGTTGATTTTCCTTATGTTTGCCAGTAAAGTATACACTCATTTTGCGCCTGTAGCTCAACTGGATAGAGTGTTGGTCTTCTAAGCCGAGGAGTGCCATTGCCTATTTATAGACATAATTTCTTGTATCGTTCAGGAAATAATAATAAGGTATTCCGAAAAAAATATGAGTGAAGAACTTGAAGTATTAAAAATAGTTACACAGCGCTTAAACCAATCAAATATTGTTTATATGATTTCAGGTTCAATAGCGGCAAATTACTATACTGTGCCGCGAATGACAAGAGATATAGATATTGTAATTGAGCTAACAAAAGCTGATACTAGTAAATTCGTTGCTCTTTTTCAAGATGATTTTTATATGGATGAAAAGGCGATTGAGAAAGAAGTTTCTCGCCATGGAATCTTCAATTTGATTCACAACCAATATGTCATTAAAATAGATTTCATTATCCGGAAAGAATCAGAGTTTCAAGATTCCGTTTTCTCCCGTAGAAAAAAGGTTCAGGTAGAAAACAGCCCAATGTGGTTTGTTTCCGCGGAAGATTTAATTTTAGTAAAATTGCTCTGGGCTAAAGACAGCTATTCAGAAGTGCAGTTGAAAGATGTGCAAAACCTAATAAAAACAGTAAATGATTTAGATCTGGAGCATATTAAAAAGTGGGTTTTACGGTTAGGATTAGAGCAAGTGTATAGAGAGGTCTAACAGAATGAAGGATACGTCTGATGCAATAGCAGTCCGTTTTCAAGATATGATTATGAGGCGTAATCCGGCAGAACGTTTACTTATGGGCTGTTCCATGTATGATACTGCCAAACAGATAGTAAAAAGCTCTATACTTAATCAGAATCAGGGAATAACACCTCAGAAACTAAAAGAAGAAATATTTCTAAGGTTTTATGGAATGGAATTTAGTGAATCTGAAAAAAAGAAGATATTGAGTGCCTTGAGGTAAAATTGTAGAAAAGGGTAGAAAAGGGGACAGCGCCTTTTTTTTAGCGTTCATTATAATGTGCGATTTTCACCGCGTAGGAGACCTACGCCAAGCCCCTAGTTATACACCGCGTAGGAGTCTCTTTGAGCCACCTACGCGGTGGGGGTGTGTAATGGGATGTGTTCTAAGAAATCGGGATGCATATCTTAGGTAATATATTCTACAATTGATTTCAGGTATTGTTCGATGTCTGTCAGGCTATTGTGTAGTATCCGGTAAACTTCTTTTGAATCTATCATTACGTAATCATGTACCAGAATATTTCTGAAACCCGCCATTTTTTCCAGATTACCAGCCAATTCATTTGGAATTACTTTTTGGCTTGAGAGTATGCTGAATATTTCCCTGTAAGTGTTAGGATAAGGGAAATTCTGTTGAGATATAATCTGGGATCCTATATCAATTGATAACTGTATGGCAACTTCAAGTTTACGTTCGACGGCTGCTTGGATATCAATATTAGTCAGGTATTCATCTTCTGAAATGCTCAGTTTGCTTTTTAAATAATCAAGCGTCGTTTTTAATTCTTTAATCAATGTTTCTATAACAGTCTTGTCTACCATTTATGCTTTCCTTATTTTGTTTATAGCATCTCTAGTAAAGAAATCAAGCATAGGTTTTATATCTAAATATTCATTTATCACCTTTGCCTTATAGTGAAAAGGCGTTAAATCATTTTTGCAATGTATCATAGTGCCAAAACAAACGGCCTGATATCTCAATAGTGGCGGGGCATTGTTGAGTATGACAAGGTCAATAGTATCACTATTAAGTATTTGTTTTATTTCTCTTAAAAGTTCAAGCTTGTAATCGAATAAATGTGGTGTGTTTTTAAGTAATAGCGCAATGTCGGTGTCAGATAATGCGGTGTCTGTACCTTTAGCTTTTGAACCGAAAAGATATGCCAGTTCTATCTCAGGTTTGTTTTGGAATAAGTTATGTAGTAACTGTCTCATAATACAGTTAAACTAACAGAGTGATATGCCGTTGTCAATGTGTTTTGCTCCTAAAAAAGGTTGTAGAAAAGGGGACAGCGCCCTTTTTTGCGTTCATTATAATGTGCGATTTTCACCGCGTAGGAGACCTATGCCAAGCCCCTAGAGATATACACCGCGTAGGAGTCTCTTTGAGCCACCTATGCCAAGCCCTAGTTAATACACCGCGTAGGAGTCTCTTTGAGCCACCTACGCGGTGGGGGGTGTTGTATAGTCTCTTTGAGCCACCTACGCGGTGGGGGGTGTTGTATAGTCTCTTTGAGCCACCTACGCGGTGGGGGGTATTGTATAGTCTCTTTGAGCCACCTACGCGGTGGGGGTGGTTTTTGTTTCTAAAAAAGGTTGATTTCCCCTGTGTTTGCCAGTAAAGTATACACTCGTTTTGCGCCTGTAGCTCAACTGGATAGAGTATCGGTCTTCGAAACCGAGGGTTGCCCGTTCGATCCGGGCCAGGCGCGATTTCGTTCATAGTTTATCGTTGATCGTTCATAGACTATGTATTTTTAAATAGTATTTTTCGATGAACTATTAACGATTCCACAAGGGGACTATCTCCAGAAAAATTTATTTATAAATTTTTCTGGGGGTAAACTAAGTATTGACAATGGCGTTTTATTTTTGGTATTCTTACGGCTCAATTTTGCTTATAAGCGCCGTTAGCTCAGCTGGTAGAGCAACTGACTCTTAATCAGTGGGTCGAAGGTTCGACTCCTTCACGGCGCAAAGAATGATATGATTCAGGGCGAGTGGTGAAATTGGCAGACACGTAAGATTTAGGATCTTATGCCGTAAGGTGTGTGGGTTCAAGTCCCTCCTCGCCCAGATTTTGAAAGAATGTAACGCGAGCGTAGCTCAGTGGTAGAGCCCTTCGTTGCCAACGAAGCTGTCGTGGGTTCAAATCCCATCGCTCGCTCCATAGTAAAGGCCTTTTATTGACATGAAAATGTCGGTAAAGGGCCTTTTTGTTTTAATTAATAATGTAATATGTGTTAGGATATTATTGATTCCATAGGGAGTATGTATGCCTGATAAAAGAATACATTTAAAAGATATTCTTAATACTGATATTAACAGTAAGAAATATGCTGATATAATTTCATCGTATGGTTTTATTGATATTGATAAGGTCGTTACCTCTGTACGTAATATGGTTACAGATGATGCGATTTATGAGTATTTTTCCCTTATCTTTCCCACTCTTTTGGATGAGTTTTCCCGTTCTCCTGACCCCGACACGGCTCTTAACAACTTCGATCGTTTTATAAACGGATCTTTTAGTAAGATTGCTTTATTTTTAACATTATCACAAAAATCAGATAGTGTTCGCATACTGATAAAGCTTCTTGGTACAAGCCAGTTTTTATCTGATGCGCTGATACGTAATCCCGAATATTTTGATTGGATGACAGATAAAGAAGTCCTTTCTCTTGTTGGAGATAGAACCGCACTTATTAGCGATATTGAAGAATCTGTTCTCATATTTAATGACTATGATAGCAGACTTAATTCACTCAGAAGGTTTAAAAGAAGAGAAATGCTCCGTATAGGCGTGAAAGATATTCTTGGGATGTCTCGTGTTGAAGAGACGGTGAAAGAACTATCAAACATTGGTGATGCAGTCCTCACTGCGGCATATCGTATTTCGCATGATGTACTCTATAAAAAGTATGGTACACCGAAAGAAACTAATAGCGATAATCCTGAAAGAGACGCATCGTTTGCAGTAATCAGTATGGGAAAACTTGGCGGAGAAGAGCTTAATTATAGTTCTGATATAGATGTTGTCTTTGTCTATTCAGAAGATGGAATGACAGACGTAAAGGATATTCCCAAGGCAAAAAGTATAACCAATATTGAATATTTCACAAAAATGGGTGAAATGATACTCTCAATAATAGGGAGTACTACTAAAGAAGGATATGTCTTTCGTATAGATACGCGTCTTAGACCGGAAGGGAACACAGGGCCTTTGGTGCGATCGCTTGAAAGTTATCAGGAATATTATGCCGCGTGGGGTGAGGCATGGGAGCGTATGGCGCTTATTAAGGCTCGTTTTTCTGCGGGTAGTGAGGTGTTGGGAAAAGAGTTTATTGGTGCGATAAAGCCCTTTGTGTATCAAAAATCACTGAGTCAGAGCTCTATTGATGAGATAAAAGATATAAAACGAAGAATCGATCATGAAGTATCAAAAAAGGGGAGGACATTCACCGAGGTAAAGTTAGGCTATGGGGGTATCAGAGAGATAGAGTTTACCGTACAAGTCTTTCAACTTATTGGTGGTGGAAAAAATCCCAAATTGCAGACGCCAACGACACTTAACGCTATACAGGTGTTATCATGCGCGGATATTTTTAATAAAGATGATGCTATTAATCTTATGGAAGCGTACAGGTTTCTGCGTGTTTTGGAGCATTTTCTGCAGATCGAGAACGAATTACAGCTTCATCATTTGCCGACGGATAATGATGAGCTGAACAAATTAGCAAAGAAACTTGGGTACGCCGATATTGAGGAAAAAAGTGCTCGCGAGCAGCTTATGAACGATTATAAAAGGCATACAGATTTTGTTCACAGCGTACACATGAGAATATTTGCAAAAGATAATACTGATTCTAATGCTGAAGGGATAGAGTATCTCTATGAAAATAAATGTAGTACTGATAGTGAACAGTATCTTAAAGAAATAGGTTTTCAGGACATAAAAAAAGCATTTTCAAACATAAAATTTCTTTCTGAAGGGCCGGGTTATGTACATATTATGCCCTCAACGGTGAGAACATTTAAACAGTTTCTTCCTGATCTTATGAAATTTCTTAAAGAATCTCCTGATCCTGATATGGCCTTCAATAACTTTGAACGCTTTGTCTCATCTCAAGGAGCGCGATCAGTATTTTACAAACTGCTTGATGAAAACCGCAATCTTATAAAATTACTCGTCCATCTTGGCGCACACAGTCAGTATCTCTCAGATACTGTTGTAACAAACCCCGATATACTCGGGCAGATCCTTATGCCGGGAATGCTGGAGTTAAAAAAAGATACGAGCATCTTGTACAAGGAATTAACCGCACGCACTAATATGTATAAAAGCTATGATGATATATTAGATGAAATGAGAAGATATAAAAAAGCTGAAATTGTTCGTATCGGTCTGAAAGATATTTTAGGTATAAGTGGTTTGGCTGGTACTCTTAGAGATATTTCTGCTCTTGCAGACGCATCCTTGAAAGTAGCTGTTGATGTTGCGTTGAAGATTCTTGTAGAAGAATATGGGTATCCGGAGACTGAAATCGGCAATAAAAAGAAAGCTTCCGAATATGCGATATTTGGGCTCGGTAAGCTCGGCGGTTATGAAATGGGGTATAGTTCTGACCTTGATATTGTTTTTGTGTATCGTGGTGACGGGCAAACTGCATCTGCCAGTAAGAGCATAACAAACAGAGAATTCTTTGCGTATTTTGCGCAAAAAGTTATAGAAATAATGACTAAAACGACCGTTGAGGGATCCTTATATAAAGTTGATATAAAGATAAGTCCCGGGGGTAAAGGTGAGGGGATTGTTCACGCATTTGAGAAATATCAGAACTACTACGGTACGTCAAGTATGACCTGGGAAAGACAAGCGTTTACTAAGGCACGTTGTATATGCGGGGATGTTTCTCTACAAAAAGATTTTGAAATATTAATCGCTGATTATGTCTACGGTAAATGTCTTTCGTCAAAAGAGATAAAAGAGATCTATGATATGCGCCTCTTAATGCAGAAAGAAAGAGTTAAAACTCGTGATAAAGGCTATCATATAAAATTAGATCCCGGTGGTATTGTTGATATCGAATTTATTGTGCAAGTAATACAGCTCATGCAGGGATGTAAAGATAAGGATGTTAGAAAAACAAATACATTAGAAATACTTACTATCCTCGGAGAGAAAGAATATCTATCAGGAAATGATTTTATGATATTACATAATGCATATATTTTTATGCGTATTATTGAAAATAAAATACGTATTGTGTCAAATCATTCACTTGATGCTATTCCCCATGAAGAAAAGAAGTTAAAAGTATTGATCAAAAGGTTGGGTGAGAACTATGAAAGCATCGGTTCATCGAAGGCGTTTCTTGATCAATATCATGTATTCGCGAGTAAGGTGAGAGCTATCTTTGATAATATTTTTAAAGAAAAATAAAAAAACCGTATTTCGTATATAGTATATAGTATCTCGTAAATGAAAACGCCCCGATTTTGTCGGGGCGTTTTCTTATTTGACTTCCTGCATCGACTTAGATGTCGTAGTACATGAAGAATTCATAAGGATGCGGTCTCATACGCATCGGATTTACTTCGCTATCAGTTTTGTAATCTATCCATGTTTGAATAACATCTTCTGTAAATACGTCACCCTTTAATAAGAACTCATTATCTTCCTTGAGAGCATTTAATGATTCTTCCAGTGATCCCGGTGCTGTAGGAATGTTTGCAAGCTCTTCCGGTGGTAAATCATAAATATTCTTATCAAGCGGATCTCCCGGATGAATCTTGTTTTGAATACCGTCTAGTCCGGCCATAAGCATAGCTGAAAACGCAAGATATGGGTTACAGCTTGGATCCGGTGTTCTAAACTCAACTCGTTTTGCTTTTGGGCTCTGAGAATACATCGGTATTCTTATTGCCGCGCTTCTGTTTTTAGCAGAATAGGCTAAGTTTACCGGTGCTTCAAAACCCGGAACTAATCTTTTGTATGAATTTGTTGTTGGATTTGAAAACGCAATGATCGCATTAGCGTGTTTCAACAGTCCGCCAATAAAGAACATTGCGGTATCACTGAGTCCCGCATATCCGTTTCCAGGAAATAGCGGCTTGTCGCCTTTCCATAAACTGATATGGGTGTGCATACCAGAACCATTATCACCAAATATCGGTTTCGGCATAAATGTTGCTGTTTTACCGTATTTGCGTGCGACATTCTTAACGATGTATTTAAATAACATTAGGTTATCCGCCATCTTTACCATTTTATCAAATCTGAGGTCGATCTCTCCCTGACCGGCAGTTGCTACTTCGTGGTGTTGGCATTCAACATGTAATCCGCACTGTTCCATAGTTAAAACCATGTCTGAACGAATGTCTTGCTGAGAATCTGTTGGTGCGACGGGAAAATATCCTTCTTTATGTCTCGGCTTATACCCGAGGTTCGGGGATTCTTCACGGCCTGAGTTCCATATGGCTTCTGCTGAATCAATGAAATAGTATCCGCTTGAAGCATTTTGATCAAAACGAATCCCGTCAAAAATAAAGAACTCTGCTTCCGGACCATAAAACGCAGTTGTTGCTATACCGGTTGATTTTAAATACTCCTCTGCTTTTTGTGCGATGTGTCTCGGATCTCTTAAATATCTTTCTTTTGTTATAGGGTCAACGATGTTACATACAAGACTTAATGTCGGTATTGACATAAAAGGATCCATCAATGCTGTTGATGGGTCCGGCATAACAAGCATGTCACTTTCGTTAATTGCTTTCCATCCGCGTATGCTTGATCCGTCAAAACCAAGACCTTCTGAAAATTTATCTTCGCTAAATTCACATATCGGGACAGAAAAATGCTGCCATAACCCCGGAAAATCCATAAATTTGAAATCTACCATTTTGGCGTTATTCTTTTTTGCCATTTCTAATACATCTTTTGGTGTTTTACAAGTGCTCATGTATGTACTCCTTTCAATATTTTATCTTTATGGTACGCGCGGCAGGAGAAGATTCGCAGGGCTTCCGCCACAAAGCAACAGCGGATCATGGAAAAGCCCTGCACTACATTCATGCGCCGCCTTACTCACCGGTTACGCTAAAGCGCTTTTTCTCCTGTTTTACCTGTACGTATCCTGATAGCTTCTTCAACGGGTATAACAAATATTTTTCCGTCTCCGATCTTTCCCGTTGCGGCAGCTGTTTTAATGAGTTCGATTGCTTTTTCGACAACATCGTCAGAAAGCACAATTTCTATTTTTATCTTTGGTAAAAAATCGACCACATATTCACTGCCTCTGTATACTTCAGTGTGGCCTTTTTGACGGCCGAACCCCTTTACCTCTGTAACGGTCATTCCTGTAATACCGATTGTTGAGAGTGCCTCCTTTACATCTTCCATCTTAAATGGTTTTATAATTGCCTGGATTAGTTTCATGCCACCCTCCTTTTTTTAGGGGTTAAGAAATAATAATATCCCCAAATTGAAAACTCATCTTTGGCCGTCTGCCTCGTTGCTCCTCCTTAACGTACCGCAGGGGGTACGCCAGCGTCGTCACGCCTTGCATACGGTTCAAATCTGAGCCTCCAAATTGTGGATATTATTGTTTCTCAACCCCTTACTACGTATTATATATGAAAAAAGAAAAGTGAACAGCATAAAACGAGCAATTTGTGTGTCAATAAAATCGGGGGTAAAATGGTGTTTATGAGTAAATTGCCGGCATTTTTGATTGCACAGTGATTTAAAAGTGTCAATTTTTGTTAGCGTAGAGCGGATAGCGTGTAGCGTATAGTATTTAAAAAGTCTGAAATCGATGAATTATGCACCAGGAACGATATCTGTGTTATGTCTGTGTTAACACGTAGTTTTGTTGCTAAAGTTTTTAGTCTGTGGTCTCTGGTCTTTCTTTAAGTGATTTCTAGTGCTTCGAGGAGAGATACTTTAATATCGTTTATTTTATTGTCACTGGTGATCTTTTTGCTTTTTAGGTCAGTAATATAGAATGTATCTATTGCGATACCTTTTTCTGTATGAATTTTAGCAAATGATATATTGACGTTCAGTATGGATAGTGTGTGAGATATTGTGTAGAGAAGGCCAAGATTGTCCGGGGACTGTATCTCGATAACAGTTTTTGAATGTGAAATTGAGTTATCTATTGTAACAAGTGTGGGAATTTTCTTTCTTAAAATATCAGGTTTTGGTTTGATCTTTTTTTTATGTTCTGTAATGGCCTCTGAAAGTGAAATTTTCTCAGATATAGTTTGTTCAAGTGTTTGTTTAAACTTTTTTATTGTTTTATTCTCTATATAAGGGTCTCCCGTATCATCGGTAGTGCTGAATGTGTCAACGACGATTTTGTCACTTCGCGTGTTTATTTGAGCACTTAATATATTGATGTTGTTTAAGGTAAAGCTACCTGCTATAAGAGAAAATAAACCCATTTTATCGTATGTGCATACTGTGATTTCCACTGCAGTAGGGGGGTCGGGAATATGTTTTTCTATTGTGACAGAAGACTCTTTATCTGCTATCAGTTCACTACAGAGCGTTATATGTTGGGCAATAATTTCAGGTGGGGTGTACAGCGAGTATTTTGGCGGCATGAGGCTGAGATGTGATGTTATCATTTTATCCTCTATTTCTTCCGGAAGAATGATGCGGACACTACGTTTTATCTCATCAATCTTTTTTTGTTCCGGTACAAAAGTCAGTTTTCCTTTTAGCTGTAGTTTTGTTTTGTGAAAAAGCTCCCAAATCAAAGATTCTTTCCATTCATTCCATAATCCCGGGGATACAGCTTTTGCATCAGCATAGGTAAGTAATACAAGCATATATAAAAGATCAATATCTTTAATATTTTTTGCTAAATCAACAAACAATTTTTCATCGTCTAAATCCCGTCGTTGCGCAATATGGGGAAATGTGAGGTGATTCTTAATCAAGAAGATTATCTTTTGAGAAATATTCTTATCTATACCAAGTCTCTTGAGTACTTTTTGTGCTTGGATGCAGCTTACCGCTACATGTCCTTCAGCGTCGTATTTTCCAATATCATGCAGGAGTAATGCAAGATACAATATTTTCGGATTCTCGATCTTGTCAAAAAGTTCCCTGTATTTATCAGTTTTATACATAAGCTGATCAAGGTTCTCAATAGCGACAAGGGTGTGTTCATCTGCGGTATATTTATGGTAATAATTATCCTGAACCAAGCATACAATTTTGCCGAATTCAGGGAGGTATTTTCCGAGAAAACCTGTTTCATTCATTTGTCTTAAGATGACGCCTATTTTTCCCGGCGTGTTAAAAATCTTCAGGAAATTATCTGCTGATTCCTTTGAACTTTTGAATGTTCGGTTAACATTTTTCAGATTGTTTCTGATAAGAGATTTTACGTCTTCATTCAGCGCGGCGTCATGAGCTTGTGCTGTAGAGAAGATCTTGAAGAACATTTGCGGGTCACTATGTATATTAATTTGTTCGGAATCTTTGATATAGAGCGCATTATTAAGAAGTATTATGCCATCTGCTACTTCTTTAGGCTTATTTGAAAAAAGACTAAAACGGGATTGCGCTTTCTTTTCTTTGTATTTTGCGACAACATTTTGTGTGATAAAAGCAATGTTTCTGGCATGAGTATAATACTCTTTCATAAAGATCTCAGGTGCAAGCTGATCATGTTTATCTTTGTAACCAAGGTTATATGCGATCTTTTTCTGATATATCATGGTGAGAATATCCATTTTCTTTTCAGCGGTATAATGCAGTTCGTTACGTACACGCATAAGAAAATCGTATCCATGATTAAGTATCTTGAGATCTTTTTCGGTAATGAAACCGAGTTCTTCATAGTATGCAAGATCAACCTTTTTGTATTTAAACATACATAACCACACAATGCTTTGAATATCACGTAATCCGCCGATACATTCCTTTATATTTGGTTCCTGTATATACATAGATGCCCCAAAGCGGTAATGCCTGTCTTCACGTTCCTTTATCTTTTGAGAAATAAAAGTATTAGCTATACGGGTGTTTTTAGAGAGAAGTTCGTCTAATTGTTTTTTTAATTGGTCAAATAGTGGTTCTTCCCCCGCAATAAAACGAGATTCAAATGTTGAGGAGCACATTTTAACATCACTTTTTGCGATTGCTATTGCTTCATCGAGAGAACGTACCCCATGACCTAATGAAAGTCCCGTGTCCCAAAGCATGTAGAGTATTTTCTCTATCATGAACTTGATGTACGGGTGCATTTTTTTCTCATATATAAACAATATATCCAGATCAGAATATGGGTTCAGCTCGTTGCGGCCATAACCGCCATTTGCGATTAATGCACATTTATTTTTAGGCAATGGCAATCCTTTTTGTACATATTCCAGATGTGCAATTTTGTATATGTGCTGAATGAGTACATCAATAAGATATGATCTGCTTCTGCATATTGTCAGTCCATCGACACCATTTCGATGCTGTATCTTAAGTCGCTGTTCTTCAACGGTGAGAAATTTTTTAAAAAGTGTGAGGTGTGCTTCTGTCGTTAAGGATGGATCGTGTGTGAGGTTTTTTTCAGCGTTTTTGAGTATTTTATCTAAATTAATTATCATTATAAAGTGTGTGGGATTATTCTATTTTGAATCCGCCTTTTATGCCATGCGTTTCGATCTTCTTACGCAACGTATTGCGGTTCATCATTAGAAGTTTAGCCGCTTTCAATTGATTGCCTTTTGTGTATGAAAGTGCATTTTTAATAATGTATTTTTCAATATCAAGCATAATGTCTTTTTCTTTTCCCGGTTCCGCATTTTTTATGATTTCCGCAAATAGTTCATGCGAAATCTTCTGTAAACGTTCTTCGAGTGTTCCTTCATGACCGGATCTAACGGTTCCTTTATCGCTGAAGTTGAAATCTTCAGGCTCAAGAATAGATTTTTTTGAAATGACCATAGCACGTTTTGTTGCATTTTCAAGTTCGCGAACATTTCCCGGCCAATTATGTTTTTTTAATTTATTCATCGCTTCATCAGACATCTTAGATATTTTTCTTTTTTGTGTCTTATTGAATTTATTAATGAAATATTTTGCCAACAGCATAATATCTTCTTTACGTTCACGGAGCGGGGGAATCGTAATGGTTACAACATTAAGTCTGTAGTATAGGTCTTCTCGGAAGTTCCCTTCAGTCATAAGCGTTTCGAGATCTCGGTTTGTTGCAACAATTAACCTTACATTTACCTTTATTGTTTCTGAGCCACCAACACGCTGAAATTCTTTTTCCTGTATCATGCGCAATATTTTTGCCTGTGTCGCAAGAGACATATCTCCGATCTCATCAAGAAAAATGGTGCCGTTATTTGCCTGCTCAAATTTACCGATTCTCAGATGTGTCGCGTCGGTAAAGGACCCTTTTTCGTGACCAAAAAGCTCGCTTTCAAGAAGTGTGTCGGGTATTGCCGCACAGTTTACCGCAATAAACGGTTTTTTGTTCCGCAAACTGTGGTGGTAAATGGCGCGGGAAACAAGTTCTTTACCTGTTCCGCTTTCACCGCGCAGGAGTACCGTTACATCATTTTCGGCAACTCGACCGATAAGTTTATATATTTCCTGCATCGGTTTTGCTTTACCGATGATGTTTTCAACTGCTTCATTGCTGTCTTTAAACACTTCAGGAGAGACAAGGTTTTTCATTGAAGCGCTGACCTCAAGTGCTTTAGCGATAAGTATTTTTAACTGATCAATATCCTCAAACGGTTTCATGATATAATCATAGGCACCGAGTTTTGTTGCCTCAATAGCGGTTGAGGTGGTGCTGAAAGCGGTCATGATGATAACGATTTGTTTCGCGTTATGTGCTTTCATCTCTTTGAGGACTTCTAATCCGTTCATTCCGGGCATTTTAATATCCATAATAACCAGATCATGATCGTTTTCTTCAACATTATCTAAAGCGATAGGACCGTTTTCTGCAGTAGTGACTTTGTAGCCTTCTTTTTCAAAAAGACGGGTTAGTGAATATCTCATCGATTTATCGTCATCAACAATAAGAATAGAATAGGGCATACGATCCTCAGTTATCTTTTCTGTATAATTGGAATATACACTTTAAGTGTTGTTCCAGCGTTTTCTGTGCTTTCAATCTTAATATCGCCGCCATGTTTTGCGATTATCTTTTGTGTTATAGATAATCCTAAGCCCAAACCTTCTTCTTTTGTTGTGTAAAATGGCGTAAAAAGCATTTTTATATTTTTTTGGGCAATACCTATCCCAGTATCTTTAAATATTATCTCTAACGTGTCAAGGGATTTGGTTTTTCTACTTGTTTGTGATGCAGTAATAATGAGATTGCCGCCCTCTGGCATAGCCTGAATAGCATTAAGCATGAAGTTTAAAAACGCTTGCTTCAAGAGATTGGGGTCACCTTTTACTTTCGGTAACTTAGAGGAAATATCTAACTGTATCGATATGTTCTGTTTTTTTATTTTTAGCTTAACAAGAGTGAGAGTCGATTTTATCACATCTTTAATTGCCAGTTTTTCATATACCGGTTCCTGTGGGCGTGCAAATTTAAGGAATTGAGAAATAATAGAGTTTAACCGTTCGATCTCTTCATTAATGACGGCGACATCTTGCCCTTGTTTTACATTCACCGGCAGTTCGGTAAAAAGCGCATTTATGAGAATCTTAATACTTGTTAAAGGATTTCTTATTTCATGAGCGATACCGGCAGAGAGTTCGCCGAGTGCCGCGAGGCGTTCTTTACTGATAAGCTCATCCTGTGCTTTTAAAAGTTTTTCTGTTGTCAGTTTTACTTGCCGTTCTAACTCGATATTAAAATGTTTCAGTTTATCGTACATCTCGGCATTTTCTATGGCAATGCCCGCATGGTTTGCAAATGTAACGAGTGATCGTAAGTTATTGTCTGAAATAGTTCGGTTTGAATGGAGATTGTCAGCAGTGACAACTCCCTTAACCTTGTCTGGTGCGGTTAATGGTACTGCCGCAAATGATTTCACGTTGAATAATTTAATAATGTCTTTATTCGCATGAGGGTCGTTTTGTGCGTCCTGAATAACATACGGTTTGTTTTTTGAAAATGACCGACCCACAATACTTTTATCTTTTTCAAGGGGGAGGACGATATCAATACTTTCCTCTTTTTTTAGTTTTAATCCTACAGCCATTTTAAGCCTAAGCACTTGAGCCTCTTCATCATATATGTACAGGCGCGCCCGGTCAAAACCGATACCTTTGGTGACCGCCTTTAAAATAAGGTGAAGAATCTCGTTTAAGTCAAGCGTATGCATCGAACTCGATATCTTATAGAGTAAAGATAATTCTTTTAGTTCTGTTTGACTTGTTTTTGTCTTTGTAATCTTGAGCTTTTTCATTTTTGCCTCTCATTAAGATGATATTCTATCAGGATAGTCTTGAATTTAAAATATATTTTGGTGGATTGTAAAGTTAAATGCCGTAAATAGTGGTCATTTTTCATTTAAGCTGCGATCTCCTGAAGTTCTCTTTCAAACCCCTGTTGAGCAGATTGAAAATTTAGTATCTTGCGTGGGTAATTATTA